>Ga0208938_1000450_pt1 | contig 31825 bp, 27 predicted proteins | sample AD_UKC125_MetaG_FD_184434 | JGI IMG/M metagenome (GOLD analysis project Ga0208938, IMG submission 184434) | Active sludge microbial communities of municipal wastewater-treating anaerobic digesters from USA - AD_UKC125_MetaG (SPAdes) (version 2) | ecosystem: Engineered > Bioreactor > Anaerobic >...
TCCTCCTCTATTTGGTTTTATTGTCAAAATGAGACAGAGCTTTGACCCCGCTCTTCTGTTTCTTCTAATAATGAATTTTATTACCATAGCTAGTATTGGATTTCTCAAAAGCTTGAATAAGAAAGAGACAAAAATAGTTTAACGACGAGAAAAACTGGAGCTTTTCGCAAAATAGGTAATGGCTGTTAGCTCTGGTCGAAATCTCAGATCATAAACCAAAGACTCATGCTGGCGTGATTATATAGTGTTCTTGTATGACACGACGATTTATCATGTTAGATTTCATTGTCCTTCTTTCATAACATTTCCTCTGGAGATAATAGTAAGTTCATATTTGTGCAGGTTTATGCTAATTGTTCAAGTATTTTGCATATCTTATGAAAAATATTAATTATTTCATAATAAACTCGAGTAAAATATTTATTTTAAGAAATTTTCCACAGCATCTTGCAAGTTTTAAAAATTGTGCTATGGTGAATGCAGAAAAAGTGTAAGGAGGTATGTATAGTGGTGAAAATTTTTTGGTATGTTTTTTTAAGTATGATTGCCATCTTGTTTTTTCCAACTGCAGCGATGGCTATAGACACTCAGGATGATTGGAACATGGCCAGCCAGATTATTCAATCTGTACAGAGGCCAATTATTCCAGAAAAAGACTATGCAATCACTGACTTTGGCGCAATTGGTGATGGTGTAACTGATGCCCGTCTTGCTATTATAAAAGCCATTGATGCTGCAAGTAATGATGGAGGAGGGCGAGTTGTTATACCTGCCGGGGAGTGGTACTGTAAAGGTCCAATCCATTTGAAAAGCAATATTAATTTGTACGTATCCGAAGGTGCGCATCTTTTATTTAGCCCCGATGCCAAAGATTATTTACCCGTAGTTCTTACCAAATATGAGGGGACTAGAGTCTATAATTATTCGCCATTGATTTATGCATATGATGTTCATGATGTAGCGATTACAGGTAAAGGGATAATCGATGGAAATAAAGACAGTGAATTTTTAACATTTACTTCTAAATGTAGTGAGGATGTAAACTTACTACGTCGAATGGGTGCTGAAGGTGTACCCGTTGAGGAACGTATGTTTGGTGAAGGCCATTTTTTAAGAACGTGTATGATTGAGTTTTACGATGCTGAACGTGTTTTGCTAAAAGATTATACGGTGACGAATTCTCCGTTCTGGGTTAATCATCTGAATTATACCAACCATGCTATTGTAAGCGGGATTAGCATAGATAGCCACAATGCCAATAACGACGGAGTTAATATTGAATCTAGTTCTTACGTGATAGTAGAGAGGTCAAAGTTCCGAACAGGGGATGATTCAGTTGTTATTAAATCAGGACGTGACTACGACGGTCGTTTAGTAGGAATACCCAGTGAAAATATTGTTGTGTATCAGAATGACATGGGTGGAGAAGATGGAGTTGCGCTCGGTAGTGAAATGTCGGGAGGCATTCGCAATGTTTTTTTTACTGATAATGTTCTGAGAAATGGTAGTTCTGCTTTTCGATTCAAGTCGAATCTCGACCGTGGAGGTATGGTCGAAAATATTCGGATTCGCAACATGGATATTGATACCTTTGAACGCCTTTTCTGGTTTCAATTGAATTATCCTGGTGAACTAGGCGGATATTATCCAAGCGTTTATAAAAACATTGTATTCGAGAATATTACTGTTAAAAATGTGCAGACTATATTTGAAGCACATGCCCCTGAAGGATTTCCTCTTCAGGATGTAACTATGAAGAACATAATAATTGAAAATGTAGAAGGCGATATACCCTTTATTATGGAAAATGTTAAGAATTTGCATTTTGAGAATGTGAAGATTGGCAATCAATATCTTGATGCTACTATTGATTGGTATTAGGTTGTTTTCTGCTTAAAAAGAGTGCTGGAGATGCCTGTTTCTTCTCCAGCACTCTTTGATCTTAGTGGATTAAAGGTGTCCAAATGTTGTCAAATATTAAAATAGTATACCTGCTACCATTTAAATAACTTGTGCAGTTTATGAAAAATATATAATAATAAACTTGTATAAAAATATTTTTAAGAAATTTTTCATAATATCTTGCAAATTTTAAAAATTGTGCTATGGTAAGCGTAGAAAATGGAGGCAAAATGGTGAAAGTAACTATAAAAGAATTAGCCCGGATAAGTGGTGTTTCTCCTTCTACCGTTTCCAGAGCACTTAATGATGATCCCGCGATAAGTGAGGAAACAAAGAGAAAAGTTATGCAGGTAGCAAGAGAACTTAATTATACTCCGGTAAGAAGCAGAAAAAAGTCTTCTACCAGGAAGAGGAGCAGAATTATAGCTCTTATGGTCACCGATATATCCAATCCCTTTTTTCCGGAGATTGTCCATGGAGTGGAAGATTTAGCTTTTGATTTTGGCTACAGCGTGAGTTTGTGGAATACCAGAGAAGACATAGAACGGGAAAAGCAGTATGTTGAGACTCTAAAGGTAAGCGAGGTAGATGGTATTATCTTAGGGTCCTCCCGGATTAAGGAAGAGCAGATTAGAGAAATAGCAGAAGGCGATATTCCCTGTGTAATTATAAATAGGATAATTGAGAATGTTCCCAGCATTTTTGCTGACTACGAAAATGGTGCTTATCAAGCAACAAAATATCTTGTGAATTTGGGACATGAAAGAATTGCTCTAATCAATGGTCCAAATAGTGCTCAACCCAGTTTGTGGCGAGAAAAGGGATTCCTGAGAGCTTTAAAAGAATCAGGAATAGAAGTTGATGAGAGCCTTTTGAGCTTTAATTCTCCTGTTGTAGAAGGAGGATACGTAGCCACTCTTAAATTATTAAGTATTGATAACCCTCCTACTGCTATTTTTGCTTATAACGATCTTGTAGCTCTGGGAGCTATGAAGGCAATAAGGGAGAAAAATTTGTTGGTTTCTAAGGACATTTCCGTGGTTGGTTATGATGACATTTTCCTTTCCGCATACCTCGATCCGCCGCTAACTACTGTCAGCCAGCCCAAATATATGATGGGTAAATTAGCTGCCGATTTACTTTTCCGATTAATAAATGGAGAAAAAGTCAAAAATAGTCAGATAAGTTTGAAACCAGAATTGATAATCAGGTCTTCTTGTGGAGTAAGAGTTTAGGAGAATACTAAAATGACTTCCGAGGAGAGGATTTTAAAAACTTTATCTCACCAAGAACCAGACAACGTTCCTTTTGATCTGGGAGGGACTATAGTAACTGGAATTACGAAAGGTATTTATTCCAGACTGCTGGAGTATCGAGGTTTGACCCGGGAGGTTCGAGTTCTTGACTATGTCCAGCAATTAGCTCAGATAGATGAAGATGTGGCTTGCTGGTTGGAAATAGATACAAAGTGTGGTTTCCCTGGTATATCTCGCAAAAATCCTTTGATTAAAGAAGAAGGGAATTATTTTTATTTTGAAGATGAATGGGGTATTCGATGGGGCATGCCAAAAAGTGGAGGTTTATATTTCGATGTAATTTCTAATCCACTTGCAAAGGCAGAAAATATTGACGATGTTGAGAAATATCCCTGGCCTGATCCAGGAGCCGAAATTTTAAAGGACCTGGAAGAAGAGATAGGTCGCCAGAATCAAAAAAAGATATTAATAGTAGAGAGCTTTGGGTCGGGCATTTTCGAAACTGCTTTGCGGCTGCGAGGCTATGAACAGTTTCTAATAGATTTAACTCTTGCTCCTGGTCTGGCTGAAGCTATTTTGGAACAGATTTTAGAAGTTAAATTGCGCTATATCGATCTTCTAAATCAGAATTTTAAAGGAAAAATTCACATTTTGAGAGAGGGAGATGACCTGGCTACTCAACAAAGCCTCCTTATTTCTAAAGAAATGTATCAGCGGTTTATAAAACCTAAACACCGACAACTTTTTGAGTATGCAAAAAAATTGTTGGGTCCTTCTTTTTATATCTTTTTTCACTCTTGTGGAGCAGTTTATGATTTAATACCAGATTTTATTGAAGCAGGGATTGATATATTAAACCCTGTTCAGCTTAGTGCTTCAAAAATGAATCCTGAGAAGTTAAAAAGGGATTTTGGAAAACTGATCACTTTTTGGGGAGGTGGTGTAGACACCCAGGGGACTTTATTGCGGGGGAGCAAAGATGATGTTCGTGAAGAGGTAAAAAGGAATATCGAAATTTTCGCTCCAGGAGGTGGCTACGTATTTGCAGCAGTACATAATATTCAAGATGACATACCGGTAGAAAACTTGGTGACTATGTGGGAAGCCTGGAAGTCTAAATCATGATTTGGGGAGGATTATAAAATGAGAAAAAGAACTGCTCTGGTTAGTTTTATGGTGATATTTAGTTTTGTTCTTTTTTCCTGGGTAGTTTATGCTCAAGAAAAAACTTTGAGAATAGAATCAGATGAGTGGATTATTAATAAATTTCCAGTGCGGGAAGCAGCTGAACGATTTCAAAAAGAACATCCGGACGTTAAAGTCACAGTAGCTCCTAAGGAATATAAAGAATTTGTAAAAAGTTACCTTTTGATGTGGCAAAGCGATGAGACCACAGTGGACCTTGGAATAGGTGGAATGCCGGAACAATTAGCACCTCTCGTGGGTGCAGATTTGTTAGTGGATTTAGCAAGTGTAGTAACGGAAATAGAGGGAATTATGCCTGCTTTTTTGGATACAGCAGTTTTTAAGAAAGGCGAAGAAAGATATTATCCAGTTATACCTTTTATGGGAGAACTGATGACCTTGAATATAAATAAAGCTCTTTATGCTGACGCAGGGTTAATCGATGCAGATGGCCAGCCTGTAGAAGCTGAAGATTGGGACCAATTTGAAAGCCAGCTTCAGAAATTGAAAGCAGTTGCTCCTGGGGCTGCTTTGAGCGTTGATTGGGGATGGAATTTCATATTTTACAGTTATGTTGGCGGAATTCAAGCTATGAGGGGCTCTATATATTCTCCGACCAATCCTCAATGGCTAGATTTTGAAAGTGAAGCTGCTCTAAAATGGCTGGAGTTAAACCAGAAGTGGATCAGAGAAGGATTGGCCGCGAGCGGTACTATTACTGATGAGAACTACGGTAGGAATAATTTCAACGCCGGCATTATACCTGCTATCTACACTGCTCACTCTCGGTTTATAGAGGCGGGAGAATATTTAGGGGAAGAGAATACTTCTATGGTTTCTCTTCCAGGAGCCAGGGAAAATGGATCTATTGTTTACACTCATGCAGTTTATATTCCTAAAGTTTCTCCTGCTCAAGACCTTGCGAAACAGTTTATAAAAGAGCAAATGTTTTCTAAGTGGTTTCAACAATGGGGATTTAATCATTATGGAAAATTACCAGTAATAGCTGATTTCTACGATGAGGATTTGACCTGGTATCAGAAAGAAGCAGAATTGATTTTAGAAACAGTAAATCATTCGGTAGCCTTACCGAAATATAAGGGAAATGAAATGCTTTTAGATCTCTTGCAGGAAGAACTTCATCCTCTTCTTTTAGATAAACAAACCCCGGAAGAAACTCTTTCCAATATACGAAATGAGATAGAAGCAAGAAGCATAGATATGACAAGATTAGATTAAGATGGCTAAACGGAAGGGTGGGTTAAAATTTTAACCCACCCTTCCGTTTACTATATAGGAGGGAACTAAAATGATTTCTGGCAGAACTTCTAATCTTAGAGAATCAGGTGTGGCTTATTTATTTCTTGCACCGGCCTTTTTGTTTATAGTTGTTTTTATTGCTTACCCTCTGGTTTATTCTTTTTATCTCACTTTTACTGAATATGATTTTGTTTATGATTCTGCTCCCAAGTGGGTGGGTATAAAGCAATATGTTTCTATCTGGAGGGATAAGAATTTTATATCTTCTTTAAAGAACACTTTAGTTTTTGCCGTTTTCTATTATGCCATAGTTATGTTTTTTTCTCTAATTATCGCCTTTATTATTGACGAACTTGGTAAAGGACAAACTTTTTACCAGCTTGCGGTTTATCTTCCTATTATAGTTCCTCTTTCTTTAGCGGGGGTGATGTTTGTCTGGATTCTGGACCCTACTTTTGGTGTTTTCAATCACATTCTTCGGAGCCTGGGATTTGAGGCTCTGGGTAATAAAAACTGGCTTGCAGATTATTCTACAGCTCTTCCGGCTATCGTGGTAATTACTCTCTGGAAGTATATAGGTTTTAATGTAATTATTTTTTTAGCTGGCATCCAGAGTGTGGGAAGGAGCGTTATTGAAGCTGCAAGAGTAGATGGAGTAAGTTTCTTTCAAGAAAAGTTTTTAGTAATTCTTCCCAACATTAAAACCCATCTTTCTATGGCAAGTCTTTATTCCATTGTTCAGGCAATAAAGGTTTTTGAAGTGCCTTATGTAACGACTCGTGGGGGACCAGGAACTGCTACTCTTACTCTTTATCTTTACAGCTGGAGAACCGCTTTCGGGTATTTTAAAATGGGAAAAGCAGCTACTATTGCTTACATTACTGCGGCTTTAATTATATTTTTCTCTTTTTTAAGCAATAAATTCTTGGAGGAGAAGGGAGAATGATAAGAAAAAAAAGTACCTTGCTAATTTTGTATTTAATAGCTACTCTGGTTGCGTTAATTTTTCTTGCTCCTTTTGTCTGGATTATATTTACCTCTCTTAAACCAAGTAAAGAGGTTTTTTCTTATCCTATTACTTTGTTTCCTCGTTCGATTACTCTGGAACATTATGAATACGTAATATTTAAAATGAGCGATTTCAGGCGTTACTTCTGGAATAGCACGATAATAACCGGGGTATCTTTAGCCATAATAGCCATTTCGAGTTCTTTGGGAGGGTATGCTTTAGGGAGAAAAAATTTCTGGGGCAAAAACTGGTTTATTGCTTTTATTTTGTTAGTATTAGCTATACCTTATTCTGTTTATCTTATACCTATTTTTATTATGGAAACCCGACTGGGAATAAAGAACTCTTACCTGGCTTTAATCCTTCCTTATGTGGCTCTTAATTTGCCATGGGGGCTTTTTATTATGATGGGCACCTTCCGAGGAGTTCCTTCCGAAATTGAAGATGCTGCTCGCATTGACGGGTGTTCTGAATACCAGTTGTGGTCAAAGATTATGCTCCCCCTAGCCAAACCTGGTTTGGCAACTACGATTATTATAACTTTTATTTTTATATGGCAGGAATTCATTTATGCTGTTACTCTTCAAACTGACGCCAGGTGGAAAACTCTCCCGGTAGGGATAGTTCATATTCGCGATGAATTGCAATCTCTGGCCTATGATAACCTTAGTGTAGCTATAATTTTATCTCTGTTGCCGCTTTTTATAGTTTTTGTGGCTTTAAAAGACTTTTTCATAAAGGGTATTGTGGAAGGAGGTCTCAAAGGTTGAAAGATTATTCTTCCCGAGAGCTAATTTTAAAAGTTTTTTCCGGTGAAAGAACTGATAGAGTGGCCAATTTTGACCTTCTGAGAAATAGAAAAGCGGTAGAGTTTTTTTCAGGAGAAAGGTTGACGGAAAACGAGCAGGATGACCTCAGAATAGTTACCTCTGCTTGCCAGAAAGTCCTTGACATGACAAGAACCATTCGAATTCCTTTATCAACTCCGATTAAAAAAGAAGAAAATGGATTTGTCAGGCTTTATCAAGACTGGACTAGCTGGATTGTTGACCGCCCCTTTGAGGATTACTCCTCTTTTCGAGAATGGGTGAAATTGGATGTTGAACGATTAGAATGCTGGAAGCCCACTGAAGAATATTTGGAAAGTTTGCGTAAGGATTTTGAACGCAAGCAGGAACTTCTTGGTGATACTGTGCTTATGTGGAATGGAGGAGAGGGATGGTTTTGTGAACCATACAATGAAGCCGGGATCGAGAATTTTTCTTATCTTTGGTATGATGACCATTCTCTTTTCTCTGATTGGATAGATTTGCGATTTTATCAAAAAAGAACCATAGTGGAACTTTTAGCTGATGAGCAGAAATTTCCGATAGCATTTATAGGGGAAGATATTGCTCATAAAACTGGTACTATTTTTTCACCAGCTATGCTGGAAGATGAGTTTTTTCCTCGATTAAAGGTTATGGTTGACCTATTTCATGAGAAAGGTATAAAAATTGTTTTTCACTCAGATGGTAACTTAATGCAAGTTTTAGATCAAATTATTGCTACTGAAGTGGATGGTTTACATCCCATAGAGCCGACGGCGGAGATGAACCTTGCTCATGTTAGAGAACTTTGCCCGGATCGGGTGGTTCTTATTGGAAATCTGGATTGTAGCCAGCTTTTACCTTTTGGCTCAAAAAAAGAGATAGAAGAGGAAGTTAAAAAAATTATGGATTTAGCTAAATCTACCGGTAACATTATATTTTCTTCCAGTAGCGAGCTACATGATGAAATTCCCCTTGAAAATATTGTCTGGATGTTTGAGTGTTTTGAGAAATATCGGAGGTATTAGGAAATGGAGCACAGAGAGAGGGTCTTAAAATCATTAAATCACATTGAACCCGATCGTCCACCCTTTGACTTTGAAGCAAGAAGCGAGGTGGTTGACAGTCTTCTTGATTTCCTGCACTTGTCAAACGAGGAGGACCTGCTTCTTTATTTAGATATTGATTTTCGCCGAGGTGGAATGGGCCCGGGTGAAGAGTTCCTTCAAAAAGGAGCATTTTTCCATCCTCGCCGAAAATGGGTAATTGAGGTTAATCCTGGAATATTCGAAGACGAATTTGGAATTAAATATCGAACGGATGAAGAAGGAAAATATTTTGGCTTTGTTGGCTATCCTTTAGAGAAAGATGAAGATCTGGAGACGTATCAATTTCCTGACCCCGGGGAGACTATTCGCTATGAGTCTTTGCAAAAATTAGTTGAAATTTATAAAGAGGATTTTTTTATTCAAGGAGAGGCTACTCTTACTTTTTTTGAACAAGCTTGGCAGATGAGTGGATATGAGCATTTTATTTATAACTTATATCAGAATCCCGGTTGGGTGGAAAAACTGCTGGATAAGCTTCTGGAATTCCGCTTTGCCCAGTGTGAGAAATATGTTGAATTGGGAGTAGATATTGTTTGGCTGGGTGACGATTTTGGAATGCAAGACAGGATGATGATTAATCCTGAATTATGGAGAAAGTTTTTTAAACCTCGCATGAAGTTGCTTATTGATGGTTATAAAAAACTAAACCCTCAGGTATTTACTCAATATCATAGTGACGGATATATTGAACCCATTATCAATGATTTGATTGAAATTGGAGTGGATATCCTAAACCCGGTACAACCTGAGTGCATGGATCTAAGAAAAATTAAGGAATTATACGGAAAGGCACTTACTCTTCATGGTACGATTTCGGTTCAGAGCCTCCTCCCTTTTTCCTCTTTGGAGGAATTAGAAAATCAGGTTAAAGAAATAATAGAAATTTGTGCTCCGGGAGGTGGCTATATTTTAGCTCCTACTCATGCTATTCAAACAGATACTCCTTTAGAAAATATTTTAGCTGTTTATGAAACAGGAAGAAAGTCGACACAGATTAATCAATAGATCGGAGGTATCAAAAATGCTCTTTTTCCCTTATCAAAAATATCCGGATAACTGGCTTTATCAAGTGGTTGATTCATCTAATAGCCCTCTTCAGATGGAGAGTTTTTCTCTGCTTAAGCTTTCTCCTCATACTTCTTATCAAGGAGAGCTCAAAGGAGAAGAGGCGGTATTTGTTCTTTTACAGGGCAAGGTGAAAATGGAAGTAGAAGGGAAAACTTTAGGAGAAATTGCGCAGAGAAAGTCTATCTTTGAGGATAAGGCTTCTGCTTTTTACCTTCCCCCTGGAGTTTACTACCAGATTGAGGCAGAGGAAGATAGCGAGCTTATCCTGGTTAGAGCTAAAGCAGAAAAAGGAGGCTCTCCCGCTTTTTTCCCTCCCGAAATAGTGAAAGTGAAGACTACAGGTAAAGGCACCTTTGAGCGAGAGGTGCACACTATAGTGGGAGAAGATTTTCCAGCGGAGAAATTAATAGTGGGAGAGACTTTTAATAAACCGGGATTATGGTCGAGTTATCCTCCCCATCGCCATGAAAAAAATCGCCCTCCTGAAGAGTATTTTTTGGAAGAAATCTATCACTATCGGGTAGAGCCAGAGAAAGGGTTTGGGATTCAGGTTCTCTATACTGAAGATAAAGAGTTAGAGAAAGCCTATTTGGTAGAAAACGGTGACACTTTTGTTATCCCCCGGGGCTATCATCCGGTGGTAGCGGCTCCAGGGTACAGGCTTTATTACTTTTGGTCTTTGGCTGGAGAGGTGAGGATATTGAATCCTTATGATGATCCGCATCACTCTTGGACAAAGAACCTTTAGACGAATTATGTTTTCGAAATTATGGGAAGAAAAAATGACAGTTTTTCTAAAACAAGGGAAATAGTTAAGAAAATAGGAGAAAGGATAATCTTTCCTTTGCGAGTTTATTCTTCTAGTGATTATTAGGAGCTAGGAATGACAATTTATCCGATAAAGGGAGAAAAAAAGAGATATTAAGGAATCTCCTTTCTCTGGATAGAAGCGGAGTAGCCAGCTACCAGCTGCTTTCTGAACTAGAAAAAAATTATAAGCTGCTCGCAATATTTCTGGTTTAGAGATTGGCCCGAGAATGGTTTTTTTACTTTATTTGAAATAGTTTACGAATTACTGGTAAAGGAGGCACAAAATTGGTGAAAATATCTTTTATGGGAGCAGGAAGTATAAGGTATACGCTTAAGCTGGTTGGAGATTTAGCGAAAACTAAAGAACTTTCGGGAAGTCTGGTTTCATTAATGGATGTGGATGAAGAAAGGTTAGAAGCAGTGTGTGACCTGGCAAAAAGATATATAGACGAGGTGGGAGGGAACTTAAAATTAGAAAAAACAACGGATAGAGAAAAGTCGTTACAAGGGGCAGATTTTGTGATCAATACAGCATTGTACCGAGCGCCAGGCCATGAAGATGGTTATGTTAGCTATGAGATTATGAGAGACTTAGCGGAGAGATACGGATATTACAGAGGAATAGATAGTCAAGAGTTTAACATGGTGTCAGATTATTATACATTCACCAATTATAATCATTTAAAACTTTCTCTGGATATAGCAAAATCTATAGAAGAGATCTGTCCCGATGCTTACTTCATACAAACAGCTAACCCGGTTTTTGAAATAACCGAGTTGGTTTTAAGGCATACCAATGTTAAGGTGGTTGGTTTTTGTCATGGGTTCTCAGGATTGTTTGAAGTTTTTCATGCTCTGGGGCTGAATCCAGAAGAAGTGGACTGGCAAGTCGCCGGGGTGAACCATGGAATATGGTTAAACCGCTTTCTTTACCGGGGAGAAAATGCTTATCCTTTGCTTGATAAATGGATAGAGGAAGAATCTCAGCACTGGCAGCCAGAAAACCCCTGGGACGTTCATTTAAGTCCTGCGGTGATAGATATGTACAGGTTTTACGGTCTGTTGCCCATAGGAGATACCTGTCGCAATGGAACCTGGAAATATAATTATAACCTCGATGCTAAAAAGAAGTGGTATGGGAAGTTTGGAGGTATAGATAATGAGGTAGAGAGACCCAGGTTTTATGAAGAACTTCGACAGAGAAAAAGAATGATGATAGAATTATCAAAGGACCCCGGGATAAAATTAACTAAAAGCTGGCCAGAAGAGTTTTCTAAAGACAAGATGAGCGGGGAACAGCAAATACCCTTCATAAATGCAATAGTGAATAACAAAGCCACTAGATTAGTCTTGAATATTCTAAATCGGGGAGCAATAAAGGGAATATCTGATGATGTAGTTGTTGAGATACCTCTTGAGGTTAACGGAAGTGGAATACATCCTGAAAAAATAGAACCCAATTTGCCAGATAAAATATTAAAATACTATTTGATACCTAGAATAACAAGGATGGAAATGGCCGTAGATGCTTTTACTACGGGAGATAGAAAAATATTAGAAGAGCTTTTGGTAAGAGATCCAAGAACGGAAAACTATGAGGATATTCCGAAGTTATGGGATGAAATATTCAGCTTGCCTTTTAACCAGGAGATGAAGAGTCATTATTCAGGTGCAAAAATCTAAACAGGCTGGAAATATTTTGAAATCTTTAATTAGATATAATTTCAAAATAAGCAGGAGGAAAAAATGAGCGATTTTTCTAAAACGGCAGAGATAGTGAGAAGGATAGAAGAGAGAATGAGTCTTTCTTTGCGTGTCTATTCTTCTTCCTGGTATCAAGAAAAGTTGGGAATGAGAATTTATCCGGTGAAGGGAGAAGAAGAGAGATATTTAGGAGTGTGGTCGAAGGACAAAAAACTTTACTTTGCCGATCCTCTTTTTTTAGAACCAGAGGAAGAAAAAGGGAAATTTTTCTTCCTTTATCCTTTTCACTTTAAGAATTATTTGTCCTTAAGTGATTATTTTCCCGACTTGAAACCTCAGCCGGCAGGAGTAAAAACTTCTTTAGGTTGTGGGGATAGGTTGGGTTTAGTGTCTCGGGCTCACTTAGAAGCGGTTAAAAATTATCCAGCTTTTCCGGTGATTGCTCAACAATCCCCCCGGGAGCTTCAAAAAATGGGAAGAACTTTTCAGGATGTGCTACTCGGTGCTGTCTGGGGAGTATTAGAAAGTGAGAATCCTGTCCCTTTTGGTGCAGATGCTGACCATCTGAAAGATGAGGAGTATCTTCGAGCAGGGATAGAGAGCGGTTTTACTATGTACACCCTGGATGGAAGTGGAGTGGCTGATTACTATATACTTTCTAAATCAGAAAAAGAGTTGCAAAAAATATTTGATAGTATGTCCCAGGAGGAGAAGCAAATCTTCAATCGATATGCCGACCGGACATTTACTGTTGGAAGCGGTTTAGAGTTAGATTTCCAGAGGGAAAAATTTTTTCCTCTTTTTAAGGTTTACTTTCCAGTGATAAATTTCGTAGAAAAAATGAATTTTCTTTTGCAAGAGGAGCTTTCTTCTTATGATTTGGAAATATCGCTGGATGAAGGAGAAGGAGTAACTTCTCCCGAAGTTCATTTTTTTGTAGCCGAGGAGCTGCATCACAGAGGCATAGATTTTCAAAGTTTAGCACCTCGTTTTCCGGGAAGCTTTGAAAAGGCCATTGACTACGAGGGGAATATTCAAGAATTTTCCTCTTCCCTGCGCAATCATGTGACTGTGCAACAGGAGATTGGAGGTTATCGACTGAGTCTGCATTCTGGAAGTGATAAGTTCAGCATCTATCCTGTTTTTTCTCAAGAAACTAATCAGCTTTTCCACGTTAAAACCTCAGGTACCAGCTGGCTTAAGGGCCTGGAAGTAGTGGCTCATAAAAACCCTCAACTTTTCCGGAAAATTTATGAGTTAAGCGAAGAGGAGTTAGAAGAAAATCGCAAAGCTTATCAGATTTCTTTTATCCGGAATGATATCCATAGAGATATGGATATCATTCCGGATAAAGAGCTTCCTTCCCTTTTTTCTCACCCTTTAATTCGTCAATTCTTGCATATTTCTTATGGTTCAGTCTGGCAAGTTTTCAAGTCGGAACTCAGTCATCTCTTTTTCCAGTATGAAGAGGAGCATTATCGTTTAGTAAGAGAGAATATGGAGCGACATCTTCATTTTCTATTTTCTTTAAACAAATAACCTTAACCAGACAGGAATATAATCAGAAAGGAGCGAACAAAATGTCTTACGTAGAGGAGCTTTTCTCTCTCCAGGATAAGGTAGTATTTTGTACTGGAGGAGGTGGAATTTTGATGTCAGCTATTAGTGAAGGTTTGGGAAAGGCAGGAGCGAAAGTTATCCTAACTGATATAGTTCCTTTAGAAGAAAGGGTAGAGGCTTTAAAAAAAGAAGGAATAGAAGCCAAAGGATACTATATGGATGCTATGGATAAAAAAAGTGTAGAGGAAGTGGCAAAAAAGGTGAAAGAAGAATTTGGAGGAGTAGATGCTCTATTAAATGCTGCGGGAGGGAACCGGGAGGATGCTACGACATCCAATGAGGTTTCTTTTTTTGATTTACCTCTCGAGCCTCTGCAAAAAGTTGTTATGCTTAACCTATTTGGTGGAGCAATAATTCCTTCTCAAGTTTTTGCCCGCATGATGATAGAAGATGGTCGGGAGGGGAATATAATTAATTTTTCCTCCATGAATGCTTTTCGTCCTCTCACTCGCGTGGTAGGGTACTCTGCAGCTAAAGCGGCAGTGAGTAACTTTACTCAATGGTTAGCAGTTTATTTAGCTAAAGAATACAGCCCGAAAGTGCGAGTGAATGCTCTGGCTCCGGGGTTTTTTATCACTAACCAGAATCGTTATCTTCTCACTAAAGAAGATGGTAGTCTAACCCCTCGTGGGGAGGCGGTTATTAATCACACTCCCTTGGGGCGGTTTGGAGTACCAGAAGATTTGATTGGGACAGTAATATGGCTTCTTTCTCCTGCTTCTTCTTTTGTTACTGGAGTGGTAGTGCCTATTGATGGAGGGTTTAACGCTTTTTCAGGGGTATAGTTATGGAAACTTATTTGGTGCTCACTATAGATATTGGAACTTCTTCCTGTAAAGTATGTGTATTCGATGCTCGAGGAGAAATCTTAAAAACGAGCAAAAGAGAATATCCTGCTTATTCTCCTGCTCCGGGTTTTGCCGAACAAAACCCGGAGGAAATCTACCAAGCAATAAAAAAAGCAGTAAAAGAGGCGCTGGAAGATTTTTCTCCCCGAGAAGTAGAGTTTGTTTCTTTTGACACCATGCTCCATAGTTTTCTCCTGGTAGACAGAGAAGAAGTTCCTCTGTATCCTCTTCTTAACTGGATGGATACGAGATGTGCTGATGAGGTGGAAAGATTAAAACCTCTTTATCGAGAGCGGAAGCTCTATTTTAAGAATGCTGCTCCTCTTCACACCATATATCACATCCCCCGGACCTGGTGGTTCAAAAAAAATCAACCTCATCTGTGGGAGAAAACTTCTCGAGTTCTCAGCATAAAAGACTGGATTTTAGAGAAAATAACCGGGGAACTTTTCTGTGATTATTCTACCGCTTCGGCTACTGGTCTCTTGAACCTTTCGTCCTTTTCCTGGGATGAAGAGATTCTTGATTTCGCGGGAATTTCTCTTGATAAACTTCCCCCTCTTGAGGCTCCCGAACACACCGCCCCTCTAAAAGAGGGAGATTTTACTAAAGATACAGGGCTCCTTCCCGGGACTCCGGTTATCTGGGGTGGGGGAGATGGCCCCTTTGCTAATTTGGGTGATGGAGCTTTCCGAGAAGGGGAGATGGTGGTAACGGTAGGCTCATCTGGGGCAGTCAGGATGTGTTCTCCTCATCCGGTATTTGACCCCGAGGAGCGGAGCTGGTGTTATTATCTGGCTGATGGGATATGGGTAGGAGGAGGAGCTATAAATAACGGAGGAATTGTCTATTCCTGGATAAAAGATCTGGTAGGGGAAGAAGATTGGGAGTGGGATATTCGTCGACAACGCCCTCTCTTTCTTCCTTTTTTAACCGGAGAGCGGAGCCCCAATTGGAATGCCTATGCTCGGGGGATTTTATTCGGGCTATCCTATTTTCACGAAAGGTCAGCTCTTCTTCAGGCTGCTTTTGAAGGAGTAGCATTTCGTATTCGCTCTATTTATGATTTGTTGCAAGAGGTAATGGGAAAGCCTCACCGGGTAGTAATAAGTGGAGGATTTGCCTCCTCAGATAAAGGACAAAGAGTATTATGTGATGTTTTAGGAGCACCGGTTGAGCTGAGTAGTTATCCTTCAGCTCCGGCCAAAGGAGCGTTTCTTCTGTCTTGTAAACTCCGGGGGAAAGTTTCTTCCCTAAATGAACTACCAGCCTCTTTTTTCCCTTCTTATCCGGTTATAGAACCAGATTCTGAAGCTCGGGAGTTTTATAAGGAATTTTATGAGTTCTATCAGAAGGTGTACTGGAAAAATCAAGAACTTTTCCAGGAATTTTCTCGGTTTCACTTAGCTTGAAAGTTAGTCAATGATGTGGGAAGGTAAAGAAGAAAAAAAGTCGTCCTGATAAGAAACTACTCGATTTCTGCCTTGCTTTTTTGCTTGGTAAAGGGCTTGGTCAGCTTTAATCAGGAGCTCTCTTGCGTTTTGGGCATCCTCGGGGTACGAGGCAACACCTAAACTAATAGTGAATTTTTCCGGCCCTTCGTTGCCTTTTCGAGAGAAATCCTCTACCTTCTGGCGTATTCTCTCTGCCACTTTTTGAGCTTTTTCTTTTTCTTCGTGCAATATGATAATGAATTCTTCTCCTCCAAAACGAAATACCAGGTCTTCTTCTCTAACACTGGATGTTAGTATTTTCCCTAAGTCCTGGAGCACTTTATCTCCGGCGGGATGACCATAGGTATCATTTATTTTTTTGAACAGGTCGATATCAGCTATGACTAAAGAAAGAGGATGATTATCTGATTGAGCAGCTTCGAATTCCTGAGGAAACTTTTTTTCGAAAAATCCCCGGTTAAAAAGCTGAGTGAGAGAGTCAGTAATAGCCATTTTTTGAGCAGTCTCTTTTTCCTGGTCTGTTTCCATAAGCTTCATGTCTAATTTGGCCAGGGCAATTTCTAATTCCTGATTCCGCTCTTCTAATTCCTGGCTGAGAAGCCTTATTTCTTCTAAAACCTCATTCAGCTCTTCTTCTTTTTCCTCTATTTCCTGGAGGTTGGTAATTACCATCAGGGTTCCCATTATTTCTTCCTTCATAGTCAAGGGACTGGTGGAAAGAAGTACAGGAATTATCTTACCCTCTGAAGATAAGAGGTAAGACCTTTCCGTCTTTTTATCTCTACTGCTATCCCATTTACAGAGATGGGGTATTTTTTCTTTTTCTCCAGAGGGGAACAGTTCGCCGATATCTTTTCCGATTAGGTCTTCTTCAGAATATCCAGTGAGTTCTATCAACCGGGAGTTAACAAATTTCAGCTTCCCTTCCGGGTTTAAAATAAGTATCCCTTGATTCATTTGCTGGAGCAAAGTTTTGAGATAAGTTTGTTCCTTGAGAAGCAACATTTCTCTTTCTTCTATGGCCTGGCGCATATAGTCCAAGACACTTGATAGCTGCTTTATTTCTTGAGGGCCATCTACAAGAGGAGAAAGAGAATAATCTCCCCGGGCGTATTCTTGAGCTATAGAAGAAAGCAAGGAAAGGGGTTGAGATAATTTCCTCAATAGTAGATAAAGGAACAAAATAGTAATAGCCAGAATTAATATTCCTAAAATTATACCAATTTTTAAAGTTCTTTGAGAATAGCTTAAAATTTCTTCCTTCTGGATACTGGCTACTGCTTTCCAGGAAGAGTGGGGGATGTCTTCCATCCATATCAAGTAATCTTTTCCCTGAAGACGTTGTGTTGCAGGAGACTGATTTTCTAAAGGAAGAGTAGGGAAAGTTTTCCCGATGTTTTCGGAATTGGTAGAGAGTAAAATGTTATTATTCTGGTCCAGGATGGTGATTCTTCCGGTCTTAAGGAATTGAGTGGAAGATACAAATTGCCTGATTTTTCCTTGTTCTAAAGTCATTCCTCCTGCTACTGCTCCATGAAATTCTCCATTTTCTATTACAGGAATACTACAGGATACAATGTTGGTGTCTAATATGGATTTTATGTGACCGCCCAGATAAGGTTTTAAGGATTCTCGAGTTTTTTGGAAATATTCTCTATGGCTGAGGTTTTCTCCGATTAGCGCTTCTCGGCTCTCCGGCCAGGCTTTTATTACTATTCCATCTCGATCAAGCACTAATATGGCGTCATCAAAAGATTGGAGTAGATAATCTATCAGATAGGGCTCTACTTTGTTTTCTTCCAGCATTTTTTTTAGCAATAAGAGCTCCGTTGTCCTTTCTTCCATAGCCTGGGAGATATTTTGCTGAGTGAGACGAACGATGGTTTGCATAGTGTCAAAAGCTTGAGCGATAGAGTGCTGGATAGAGGAATGGTACCCCAAATAGCCAAAAATAGATACAGTAAAAACAAAAACCAAAGTAGTTAAAATTATTAAACCGGAAGAGAAAGAATACCTTTTCAGCATAAAGAGATTTTATCATAAACTACAAGAAAATAGATATTTCCTTATAAATTTAGCTTTTTTGTTATCATGATTACGGTAGAGAGCAGAACTATAAAAGGGGGTTTTCTCTCCCCCATAACCCCGAACTATAGGAGGTAAGCCTCCTATCACCCCTTTCTTGTCTGGATTTGTGAGGAGTAAGCGATGAGGCAATCTCGCTTTTTTGAGTCTCAACTTTTCTTTTTCGTCATTCCTGAGTGGTTCTATCAGGAATCTATATTATTTAAGGATAAGAACTTCTGGATTCCCGACTCCTGATTTCAGGAATAGAGAGTAGAATTATAAAGGGCGGTTACCCCTAATCCCAAAAGAGAAAAAATTAGCAGTCTGTAGCGCTAAAAACAAAAAATAGAACAATCAACGATGTAATATTAAAGGCAGAAGCATAAGCAAAAAAGAAAAAGCTCTTCCTCAGTATAAGGGGGAGCTCCTTCCGGAGGAAGAAAGTGTAGAGAGGGGTTGAGAGTGAGAGCGGTTTCTCTTCTCTTTCTGAGAAAAAAATGAAAGACGAGATTATCACGGAATGCGGCACAAACAATCCTCGCAATAACGACAATCTACGACATAAAAAGGAAAAAAGTAAAGATTATACTGGAAGGAAAACACTCTATTATACCTGTTACAGCAGTTTCTGTGGTTAACTGTAATAAAGTTCGGATTTTCTGGCGATTGATTGACAGAGGAATAATTTATGAGTATCCTAGTTCAGGGTTTTGAAAGTGGAGAAAGAGAAGTTCAAAAATGGTAGAAACCTCTCGTATCTGGCGAGGGGTTTTTGTGTGTTCTTGGCAAAAACTATGACTATTTTTCTTCTATGATAAGTATGAGAAAATATCAAAAAGATACCATCCTCCACCGGGGAACATGGCTGGATTGTCAAAAATAAGTGAAAATCTCTATCACAGCAGAGAGGAAGTGATAATACCTCTCAAGTTCTGAAATCTCATTGATAGATTTATCAGGTTAATGAGCTATGGAATATAAAATCACATTTTGAGGCAAGAGGTGGTAAGAATAGTCAATTGTCCCTCTTACTTGATTTTTAATAAGGAGGGTTAGAGAAGTGAAATGGAAGCACAAAGATCTTCTGGGAATCAATCTTTTAAGTAAAGAAGAGATTGAATATCTCCTGGAGAGAGGAAAATATTTTCGGGAATTCTTAGATTGCTCCCCTAAAAAAATGAAATATGGAGAAGGTTACTGTCTGGTTAATTTTTTCTTAGAACCCAGTACTCGAACTCGAGTTTCATTTGAGACAGCCGGCCGGCTCCTGGGGATGGAGGTTGTAAACTTTACCAGTGAAGCAAGTAGTTTCCAGAAGGGAGAAAGCTTAGAAGATACAGCTAAAACTCTTTCCCGGATGAAGTTTGATGTTTTAGTGGTGCGTCATCACCAAAGTGGAGTAGCGGAATATCTGGCTCAACTTTTACCCCTTCATGTGATAAATGCTGGTGATGGGATGCGAGAACATCCCACCCAGGCTCTTCTTGACCTTTTGACTTTACAGAGAAAATTTGGATACTTTCAAGGATTAAAAGTAGCTATAGTAGGGGATATTTTGCACAGTCGGGTGGCTCGCTCTCTTACTTTAGGTTTGAAAAAATTAGGAGCAGAGGTTTTTTTCTCTGGCCCTCCCACTCTTCTTCCTCTGGCGATGGAACACCTGGGAGCTAAAATAATTTTCCCTGTAGAAGAAGCAGTTAAAGGGGTTGATGTAATATATCTTTTGCGTATTCAAAAAGAAAGACAGGAAGCTGGCTATTTTCCCAGTATCCGGGAATATGCTCATTTTTTTGGTTTGAAAGAAAAATGGCTGGACAGGGAAAATAGTAGGCCACTTATTATGCATCCCGGACCGGTGAACCGGGGGGTAGAGATTGGTTATAGTTTCACGGAAGAGGACTTTTCTCTGATAGAAGAACAGGTAACCTGTGGAGTGGCTGTAAGAATGGCGACTTTGGAAACTTTGCTTCAAGGAGAAGAACAATGAAAAAAATTCTAATTAAAGGTGGAACTCTGGTTTTTCCCCAAAAAGGGGTTTTCCAGGATGTCGATATATTACTGGAAAGTGGGTTAATAACTCGAATAGGAAAAGGCATAGAAGATTCCCGGGCTCACCTCATTAATGCTTCTAATCTCCTGGTGGGTCCAGGTTTTATCAACATCCATGTTCATTTACGAGAGCCAGGGAGAGAAACTGAGGAAAATCTTCTTACCGGAAGTCGAGCTGCAGCACGAGGAGGATTCACGTCAGTAGTCTCGATGCCTAATACGCATCCCCCCATTGATAATCCTATTTTAGTTCGTTATCTTCTCCTTCGAGCAAAAGAGATAGGACTGGTTAATATTTTTCCTGCCGGAGCGATAACTGTAGGCTTAGAAGGAAAAGAAATGGCAGAATATGGACTGTTGAAGGAAGCAGGGGTGATAGCTCTGAGTGATGACGGTCGGGGGGTACAGGATGCTCGCCTTCTCTATTTAGCTTTCCAGTATGCTCAATATTTTAATCTTCCTTTTATTCTTCATGAAGAAGATGAAAATTTATCTCGGGATGGAGAGATTAGCGAAGGTAAGGTAGCCACTCTCTCAGGAAAAAGAGCTATTCCCCGGGTGGCAGAAGAATCTCTGATGGCGCGAGATCTGGTTCTGGCTTATCGAACCGGCGCTCGAGTTCATTTTACTCATCTTTCTACCTCCCTGGAGGTTGAGCTTTTACGTTGGTTTCAGGAAAAAATGCCAGTTAGTGCCGATGTTACTCCTCATCATCTGCTTTTAATCGAGGATGATGTTTTAGGGTTGGGAACCGAAGCCAAAGTAAAGCCTCCCTTGCGTTCTTTAGAAGATCAAAAAGCACTGAAAGAAGGAATAAAGGAAGGAGTAATATCCATACTTGCTTCTGACCATGCTCCCCACCCTTCTGAAGATAAAAGTCGTAGTTTTAGCGAAGCTCCTTTCGGAATATCCAATCTGGAAATAACCGTTCCTCTTTATGCTAAAGCTTTAATAGAAGAAGGAATAATCAACTGGGTGGAGCTGTGGGAAAAACTGAGTTATAATCCAGCACTCTTTTTAGGGCTCGACAACAAAGGGATTCTGGAAGAAGGAAGAGATGCTGACATCACCATTGTGGATCCAGGAACCAGAAAAAGAGTCGAAGTTTCTAATTTTGAATCACAAGGAAAAAATTGTCCTTTCGAGAATTGGTCTTTACCGGGGTGGCCGGTTTACACTATAGTAGATGGTAGAATAGTAATGGCAGAAGGGAGCATCGTAGAAAGTGAATTTTGCTGACCGGGTGATAAAAAAGACGCAGGAGAAGGGACCTTTGGCTGTAGGCCTAGATCCTCACTTCCAGCTTCTACCTCCTTATCTGTGGGAGAAATGGGTAGAAAAAGAGGGAAAAACATGGGAAGCACTTTCTCATTGTGTTTTAGAGTTTAATTCTCTTATTTTGCAGGCTCTTTCTCCAGTAGTGGGATTTGCAAAAATTCAAGTAGCTTTTTATGAAGCTTTGGGAGTGCCGGGAATGGCGGTTTTGAAAAAGACCATTGAGGAAGCCCAGAAAAAGGATTTTATAGTAATTCTGGATGGGAAGAGGAATGACATCGCCAGCACTGCTACTTTTTATGCTCAAGGCTATCTTTCTCAATTAGAGGTAGGAAGAGATAGTTGTTTGCCCTCTTTCTGGGATGTTGATGCTATAACTGTTAATCCCTATTTAGGTGAAGACAGCTTGCAGCCCTTTTTTGAGGAAGCTAAAAAAGAAGACAAAGGAGTGTTTGTCCTGACTCGTACCACTAATCCTTCTGCACCCTTTATTCAGGATGTGGGAGAAGAAAAAGTCTTCATTCGCGTGGCCCGATTAGTGGAGAAGTGGGGGGAAGGAGTAAGGGGAGAGAGTGGATTTAGCTCTTTAGGAATAGTGGTAGGAGCCACTTATTCTGAAGACATGAGGTTTTTACGGGAAGAGTTTCCTTCTCTTTTATTTCTTGTGCCTGGGGTGGGAGCTCAGAGAGGAGATTTTTCTTCTCTTCGTTTTGCTTTTCGAGAAGATGGAGAGGGGGCGCTTGTAACTATTTCTCGAGATATAATTTTTTCTTATCTAAAAGAGAAGAGCAATGAAGGTTGGGGATTTGAAGAAAAAGCAAGGGATAGGGCTATATTTTACCAGGAAAAGTTGAGAGAAATTTTAAAATGAGTGAAGCCGTAATAGAAGAAAAGAAGTGCTGGGGAGAGCGATTTGTCCAGTTGAGATTGAAAGAAGAGGAAATAGCCCGCTGTGCTCGACCAGGGCAGTTTGTCATGGTAAGGGTACAGGAGGGATTTGACCCTTTATTGCGTCGTCCCTTGGCAGTTATGAAAGTGGAAGAAAGTAGTTTCTACCTTTTCTGGGAAATAGTAGGCAGGGGGACAAAAATTCTTTCTTCTTTGAATGTGGGAAGTAAATTAGAGGTATTAGGGCCTCTGGGTAGGGGATTCTCTCTTTTTCCCTCTCAGGCTTTGATTGTTGCAGGTGGAAGAGGAATAACTCCTCTTTACTTTTTGGCCTCCCATTTTAAGGAAAATAAAATTCCTTTTACTTTTTTCCTGGGGGTGAAAGATAAGGAGGAGCTGTTTATGGTTGATTTTTTGCAAGATTTTCCTGGTGCTTATTTTTGGAGTTGCGAGGAGCCGGTAGAGGGAGGTTTTTGCGGGACGGTGCTTTCTCTTTTTCATACCTGGCTTGAAGATAAATCTTTTTCTCCTGGAACTGGAGTTTATGCCTGCGGTCCAGAGGGAATGTTGAAAAATCTTTATAGAGAAGGAAAAACACAGAACTTCCCCTTAGAGGTTTCTTTAGAGACTTTTATGGGTTGTGGTTTTGGGGCATGTATGAGTTGTGCAGTAGAAAAGAGCAATGGTAAGGGTTATTTTCATGTCTGTAAAGATGGTCCCGTGTTTTTAGCTCAGGAATTGAAATGGTGAATCTGGCAGTAAGTCTGGGAAAATTAAATTTAAAAAATCCAGTGATTTTGGCCTCCGGTACCTGCGGCTATGGGAGAGAAATTTCCCCCTATCTGGATTTAAATCAAGTGGGGGCAATAACAGTGAAGGGTTTAAGTTATTACCCTTTTTCCGGGAATCCTCCTCCTCGATTACGAGAAGTATACGCTGGAGTCCTCAATTCCATTGGTTTAGAAAATAAAGGTGTTTATGACTTTATTCAGGAAGATCTTCCCTTTCTTTCTTCTTTTGATACTCGCCTTTTGGTTAACATCTGGGGAGAAACAGCAAACGAGTTTGTGCGGGTGGCACAAGAGTTAGACAGGTTTGAGAGAGTGGATGCACTGGAGCTTAATGTTTCCTGTCCTAATATGGAAAGAGGAGGAGCAGTTTTTTGTTCTGACTTGGAAATTCTAAAATCTATAGTAGGCGGAGTGAGAGATGCGACCCGAAAACCTCTGATTGTAAAATTGGGTCCTGAAGTAAAGGAATGGGAAAAAACTCTGGATATTCTAGAGAATGAGGGGGCGGATATCCTAAGTCTTACTAATTCTTTTCCTGCTCTTTTTGTAGATGTGGGAGAAATGGATTTTTTCTTTAAGCGAAAATTTGCTGGACTCTCTGGTCCAGCTATTAAACCTCTGGCTCTGAAAATGGTTTATGAGGTGGTAAACTATAGCTCTCTTCCGGTTATTGGAATGGGAGGAATTGTTAGTGCTGATGATGCTCTGGAGTTTCTCCTGGTAGGAGCGAAAGCGGTGGCTCTGGGAGTGGCCAATTTTGTGGATCCTGCTTCAGCTCTGTCTATTTTGGAGGGAATCGAACAGTACTTAGAAAGCAAAGGAATAGAAAGTTTAGAAGACTTAATCGGGAGGGTGAAATGATACAATGGAGAAAGAAGAAATATTAGAAATTTTTCGCGAGACGGGAGCTTTTCTGGAGGGGCATTTTCTTCTTACCTCTGGTTTGCACAGCCCTGTTTATATAGAGAAATTTAAGGTTTTGCAATTTCCTCGATATGTGGAGATTCTGGCCGGGGAAATAGCTCACCATTTTTCGGGAGAAAAAATAGACGTGGTAGCAGGACCAGCGGTAGGGGGGATAATTTTAGCTTATGAAGTAGCCCGTCAGTTAGGAGTAAGAATGGCTTTTACTGAGCGAGAAGAGGGAAAGATGGTTTTCCGTCGTGATTTTCAGTTGAAGAAAGGAGACCGGGTTTTAATTGTGGAGGATGTGGTAACCACTGGAGCCTCAGTAGAGGAAGTAATAAAGGCGGTGGAGGGAACCGAAGCCCAGATTGTGGGAATAGGAGTTTTAGTGAATCGCGGCACAAAGAAAATACCTTTCCCTTACCCTTTTTATCCTCTTTTGGAGATAGAAGCACAAACTTATTCTCCGGAAGAGTGTCCTCTGTGTCAGAAAAAAATTACCTTGCAAAAGAGGGGTAGCCGTTACCTCTCACAGGAGGAAAGTCGTGCCTGATTGGAAAGCTTTGTTAGATAATGAGTTTGACCTTTTCGAGCCTATTAATCTGGCTCAAAATTTGGTGCGTATTCCCAGTGTCTCGGGGGAAGGAGGCGAGGTAGAGCTTGCTCGTTTTATTGCCAATTACTTCATCGACCGCCAGATTAAGGTAGAATGGCAAGAAGTGGAAGAGGGAAGAGCAAACCTGATTGCTGAAATAGAAGGAATTTTAGGAGAAGGTCCTAACCTCCTTTTTAATGGTCATCTTGATACCGTTCCTCTGGGTAGTGGCTGGACTTATCCTCCTCTGGGAGGAGAAATTATAGAAAATCGGCTTTATGGGCGGGGAGCCTGTGATATGAAGGGAGCCTTAGCTTCTATGATGTATGCTGCTTATATAGTTTCTCTCTTTGCTCCCTCCCTCTATGGTAAGCTAAAATTAGTTTTTGTGGTGGATGAAGAAGGAAGCAATTTGGGGGTAAAGCACTGGATAAAGTCTTATAGAGAGAGGGAAGAGGTGATAGACTTTGCTCTGGTGGGTGAACCTACCGGTCTCAATATCAGTTTAGGCCATCGAGGGGTAGCGGCCTACCAGGTAAAAGTAAGGGGAAAATCATGTCACATGGGAATAGCCGAGCGAGGAGTAAACGCTATTTATCTTGCTTCTCAGGTGATACAATCTATAGAGAAAAAAAATCAAGAATTGAAAAAATTTGCCGATCCTGATCTGGGGAATCCCACTTTACACGTAGGTAGAATTCAAGGAGGGACATTTCCTAATGTAGTTCCTGATACTTGCGGTTTTGAGGTAGACGTACGCACCGTTCCTGATTTCCCTCTGGGGAGAATGGAAGAAACTCTGCAGGATATTTTGGACAGTGTTCAACAAGAAAAAGAGCTGAAATTCAACTACCAGATTGACCAATCTATTCCTTATCTTCCTCCGGTAAAAATTAGTAGAGACTTAGAAGGAGTTAAAATTCTCTCTCGCTCTATCAGCGATGTTCCTGGAGAAATACCCACATTTGCCCCTTTTCCCGCTTCCTGTGAAGCTTCTTTTCTGGTAGAAGCAGGAATACCTACTTTGATATTTGGACCGGGCAGAATTGAAGAAGCTCATACTGCCAACGAGTTTGTTTCTATTACCCAAATAGTGGCAGCTTCTCGCATTTATTCCCTTTTAGCTCTACGCTTTTTGGGAGGGGAATGAGCTTAAGGGTGGTTTTATTTTTCAAATATGGTAAAATGTCAGTGGAGAAGGAGAGTGGGAGAATTAATTTAATGTCTGAAGATGTAGATTCCCCGAGTAACAGGCGCCAGAGAGCGCTTGCTGCTTGGTCTGTTTTTTATACTGTCCAGATCATGCTTTCTTTTTATAGAGCCTGCTTAAAGGAGTTTCGTTCGCTGTTTCTTCTCACTTCTGGGAGGTTGTATTACATCTTATGGGATATTTAGCTACTATTCTTCTCATTTTGCTTTTAATTTCTATCAACGCCTTTTTCGCTGCTTCAGAAATTGCTTTGATTTCTACTCGTCGGGTGAAATTGAAGCTGATGAAAGAAGATTCCCAAGAGTTAGAAGCTATTCAGCACCTCCTAGAGAGACCTAATGAATTTTTAGCTACCATTCAGATTTGTATAACTTTAGCTGGTTTTTTTGCCAGCGCTACCGGGGCGGTTTCTCTTTCTCGAGAATTAGGTAGAAAACTGGAAAGTACCTCGCTACCGATATTGGGAACTCTGGGAGAGGAGCTGGCGGTTATTTTAGTTACTTTTGTAATTTCTTACCTGAATTTAGTTCTGGGAGAATTGGTTCCCAAGAGAATGGCTTTAGCTAATCCAGAGAAATTTGCTCTTCGGATAGCTCGACCCATAGTTTTCTTGTCTCGAGTGTTTAAGCCTCTGGTAACCCTTCTTTCTGTTTCTACTGATTTTATATCCCGTATTCTGGGAATTCCTCAGGAGTCAGTATATTCAGTTACTGATGAAGAACTGAAATTGTTTATTGCTGAACAAAGAACTTTGCCACCTGATGAGAGAAGATTAATTAACGAAGTTTTTGACTTTGGAGATACTTTAGCCTATGAAGTGATGACTCCTCGCACCGATATGGTATGCATAGAGGATAATGCTACTATAAAAGATGCCTTAGAGCTTTCCTTGCAGAGCCATTTTTCTCGTCTTCCAGTTTACCAGGGTGATTTAGATAATATCATAGGGTTTGTGCATATTAAAGATATTTTGCCCCATTTGAGTAAAGGAGATATGAATAAGCCGGTAAGAGAAATAATGCGTCCCATCCATTTTGTTCCTCTTACCAAAAGAGCCATGGAGCTCTTGAAGGAGTTACAACAGAAGAGAATTAACATGGCTATTGTTCTGGATGAATATGGAGGTACAGCAGGATTAGTTACCATTGAAGATCTTTTAGAAGAATTGGTGGGAGAAATAAGAGACGAGCATGACCGGGAAACTGCTCCTTATCGGAAGATCGGGGATGATGAGTATCTGGTAGATGCTTCCCTGCCCATTGAGAGCCTCAATGAACTTTTGGGTTTATCGCTTCCTGAGAGCGAAGAGTTTGAGTCGGTAGGAGGCTTGATTATGGAGCTTTTGGGGAAAGTTCCCGAGGAAGGAGAAATGGTAGAAGTGGGTGATTATCAGCTAAAAGTGGAAAGAATGAAAGGGAAAAGGATCCTCACCCTGCGTCTGTGGGTGAAAAAGAAAGGAGAGGAAGAAAGCGGGGAAGCTAATTATAGCTCATGATTTAGGAACCACCGGTAACAAAGCTACTCTTTTTAGCGAAGAAGGAGAAAAAATAGCCAGTGAGTTTTTTGGATATGATACTTATTTTCCTGATGCTCTTTCAGTAGAACAGAATGCAGAAGACTACTGGGAGGCGGTGGTTTGTTCTACTCGCCGGTTACTGGAAAAAGGAAAAGTAAAAAAGGAAGATATTGGAGTTATTTCTTTTTCTGGACAAATGATGGGAGCATTACCGGTGGATAAAAATGGTCAACCTCTCTATCGTATTCTTATCTGGGCAGATAGGAGAGGAGTAGAAGAAGTAGAATGGATAAAAGAAAGGATAGGGGAGGACCGGATTTATCAATTGACCGGCCATCGTCTCAGTGCTAACTATTCTCTGGCAAAAATTCTCTGGTTTCGTAATCACTTACCAGAAATTTATAATAAAGCTCATAAGTTTATTTTAGCTAAAGATTTTGTGGTTTTTAGGTTGACCGGTCAGTGGGCAACCGACTTTTCCGATGCTTCAGGAACCAATCTTTTTGATCTGGCTCGGGAAACCTGGTCAGAAGAGATACTGGAGAAAGTAAACATAGAAGAGGATAAGCTTCCTTCTCTCTATCCTTCTACAATGGTGGTGGGAGAAGTCACTAAGGAAGCGGGCGAGGAATGCGGACTTTTACCTGGAACTCCGGTGGTCATTGGGGGAGGAGACGGTCCTTGCGCTGCTTGCGGGGCGGGGGTAGTGGGAGAAGGAGAAGCCTATCTTTATCTTGGTTCTTCTTCCTGGATTGCTTTTGCCTCTTCTCAACCTTTTTATGACCCGGAGAAAAGGACTTTCACCTTTCATCATTTAGAAAAAGGTCTTTTTATGCCCACAGGCACTATGCAATCGGCTGGTGGATCATATCAGTGGTGTCGAGATGCGCTTTGCGAGAGGGAAAAAATTCTGGCTCAAGAGCTGGGAGTAAGTGCTTATCAATTGATGGATTTAGAGGCCAGCAAGGTCCCTCCTGGGTGCGATGGTTTACTTTTTCTCCCTTATCTTTTAGGTGAGAGAGCTCCATGGTGGAATCCTCATGCTCGAGGAGCATTCATAGGCTTAACCCCCTCTCATAATAAACCCTACCTTATTCGATCGGTTCTCGAAGGCGTCAGTCTTAATCTTCGGATAATACTTGATGCTTTTCGGGAACAGGGACTCTGTCCTGATGCTTTGCGCCTCATCGGCGGAGGAGCAAAGGGAGATTTTTGGTCTAACCTTTTGGCTCAAGTTCTGGGAGTAGAAATTTTGCGTCCTCGATATCTGGAGGAGGCTACTTCCTTAGGGGCGGCTATTGCTGGGGGAGTGGGGGTGGGGATATTTAAGGGATTAGAAGTGGCAAAGGAATTGATAGAGATAGAAGACCATTTTTCGCCTCGGGCGGAAACAGTGGAGACCTACAATCGTTTGTACCCCATATTTAAAAAAGCTTATCTTTCTCTTCTTCCAGTGTTTGATGATTTGAGCTCTTTTTAAGGAATGAATTTTTGGAGAAGAACTTTTTCCCCTCCCCTTGCTTTTGTTATTACTTGAGCACTACCCTGGTAAGCAGCAATCTCTAAATACCCTGAGCTATCGGGGTGGACGAGAAGCTCTCCCTGGGAAACTGCAGCATAGGGAAGTTGATAAGTAGCTATAAATTTTTTATTCTCTATCTGGATAATCAACTTTTCTCCCTCTTTTATTTCTATCTCCTGGAGATAATCTCTGGGAAGATTGGTTTCTAGATTGCCAAAGCGGTCGGTATAAGCTATCTCGCCTTGCAAGCTGTGATTTTTAATCTCGGGTTTCTGGTAGGGTAAAAAAGTCAAATCTTTGAGATCCACGGGAGAGCCCAGCTTATCAATCGGTATTCCTCTGGATAAGTGAGCGGCACAGGGGGCAAATATGTCTCTTCCATGGAAAGTAGAGGAGGGAAGAGGGTGGTAAAAATATTGAGGATGGTTTAACTCTATTATTCTTACCACCTTTTCATTTTCAGCTATTAAGGTGAAAAGACCATTATCAGGGCCCACAAAAGTATAGCCTTTTTCCAGTTGCAGAGCTAAAGCTTTTCTTTCTGTTCCTACTCCATAGTCTACCACGGCTAAAAATATACTTTCCGATGGAAAATCGAGAAACGCCCGGAAGAGCACATACATTGCTTCTCGAACGTTAAAAACTTCCACTTCATGAGTCAGGTCAATGATTTCCACCTGAGGATTTATCTTTTTAATTACCGCTTTGGTTACTCCTACATAATAACTTTTATGTCCCCAGTCAGTTAAAAAAGCTATGTAAGGCATGATTTACCGATAAAAATAATTTTATTCTTTTTCAGGCTACTCACTGCCCCGACACCGACTGCTTCTAAACTCACTGCTAAAGTCCTCCTTTTTTAGCTTTAAGATGGAGGGTTCCTTCGTTCATTATTTTTCCAAAAAACTGATTAAAGTCTTTGAGTGGTGGGGAAAACCTTTCTTTTATATCACGCATCCCTTCTTGGTTCTCTTTAAAGGATTCTTGTGGACTGGTAATTAACCCCTTCACTTCACTATAACTTGGTTAACCAGCTTTCATAATCTGGTTCTTCTCCTTTCACCGCCCGGAAAAAGACTTCTTGCAGGAGACGAGTTATCTCTCCTCGTTTTCCTGTGCCAATTGTTCTTCCATCTACTTCTATGATGGGAGTAATTTCCGCTGCTGTTCCAGTAAAGAAAGCTTCATCTGCGAGATAAAGGTCATCTCGAGTGCAGAGAGTTTCTTTCACTTCCATGCCCAGTTTACGGGCGATTTTTATTACCGTATCCCGGGTAATACCTAAAAGAATGGAGTAAGGGTGAGGGGTAAAAATTACTCCATCTTTCACATAAAATATGTTCTCTCCGCTCCCTTCAGAAACAAAGCCATTGATATCTAATAAAATTGCTTCGTCATAGCCTAAATCTTTTGCTTCTACTTTGGCTAAACTTGAGTTTAGATAATTGGCACTGGTTTTAGCTCGGGGAGAACCAGAATTAACGTAAGTCCTGGTGTAAGAGGATATTTTGGCTCGAATGCCTTCTTTAATTCCCTTTTCTCCCATGTAAGCTCCCCAGCGCCATACTGCTATTACGCAATCGACACCACAAGACGAAGGGTCTATCCCCATTTCTCCATACCCCCGGAAGACGATCGGTCTTATATAACATTCCTCTACTTTGTTAGCTTTAATGGTGTCTATTATCCCTTTTTCCAGTTCTTCCGGAGAATAAGGAATAGCCATACGCACGATATGGGCTGAGTCATAAAGCCTTTTCAGGTGGTCCTGCAGACGGAATACTGCAGGACCACTATTGGTTTTGTAACAGCGGATTCCTTCAAAAATGGCTGTTCCGTAGTGCAGAGCATGGCTTAAGACGTGAACTTTAGCTTCCTTCCAGGGTACCAACTCACCGTTTATCCAGATTTTTTCTAATTCTTGCATTTCAACGCTCCTTATCTTATATTGCATTCCTTATATTCTATTAGATGAAGGCAAATTTGCCAATGCAGGGGAAAGAAAATTAGGATGGAGAAAATATTTTTTCTTCCCACCGTACTAAAAACTGTCCCAAATAGCCTATCAATAAACCAGTGGGAAGAGAAAAAAGGACGAGGAAAGGAAGGTAGTAAAAAATACTCTGGCTTTTCATATAAAAATAGGCTATTATTAACTGTCCCAAATTATGAGAAAGTGCTCCCACAATGCTGACTACCAAAAGAGAAAATCCCTTTTTTTGAGAGAGAAACATGCCTCCTAAGCTGGCTAATCCTCCTCCTAAGCTTAAGAAAAAGCCTACTCCTAAGTTGCCACTTAAGATATTGCCCAGCACGATACGCAATATAGCTACCTCTATGGCTTCTATCCAATTTCCCCTCCATAAAATTGTCAAAGTTACCACATTGGCCAGACCTAACTTTGCTCCCGGCAGGAAAAAAGAAGGAAGCATGCCCTCTAATATGTGTAACACTATACCCAGTGAAACTAAAATTCCCAGACGAGCTGTGTTAGCCGCATTTATGTTTGTTTTCACAAAGATATTATATAATATGCCACTGGTAATGAGTGTCAAGGGCTTTAAAAATGAGGATAGTGTCAACCCATTGTAGGAGTATTTTTATTCTTTCCTTTGTTATTAGCTTTTGAGACTCTCTCCATTCAGTATTAGATGGTATCATTTTTAAATAGAACAACCCATCCAGGAAAAGTCTTTAGTTAACTCTCTGAGAACTGAAGAGAAATTAGTAACTGGTCCTTTAAGGATGGGAATATTGTTATAGATTTCTCGAAAGACCTCTTTTTCTCTTTCTCTCTCTTGGGTTATGGTTTCTTCATCCAGAGTAAAAGGAGGAAGATTCTGACGATGAACTCTTAAGTAGGAAGCTTTAACTGAATAGCCATTAGCTTTCATAGCTCGTAGATAACTCATATGGTCTACTCCTTTCTTGCTCCAGCCCATAGGACGGCTAGAAAGCCGGGCAGATAGTAT
>Ga0208938_1000454_pt1 | contig 31589 bp, 49 predicted proteins | sample AD_UKC125_MetaG_FD_184434 | JGI IMG/M metagenome (GOLD analysis project Ga0208938, IMG submission 184434) | Active sludge microbial communities of municipal wastewater-treating anaerobic digesters from USA - AD_UKC125_MetaG (SPAdes) (version 2) | ecosystem: Engineered > Bioreactor > Anaerobic >...
TGGTCTTTGGTATTGTCGGCTGCGTCATTGTCAGCCAGTATCTGTATTTCCCCTACATTTAGCCGCAATCCGCCAACCCATTCCCACACGTTACCGTTTAGATCGCAAACGCCGAACGGGGTGCCGTCATGGCTCCAGCTAATCGGGCCGGAGCCGGTTATGGTTCGTCCTACCGCGCCAGAATATATGTAACTAGGTGCCGCTTTTTCGGATGGGACACTGATATCCTGGCCGTAATTATTATTACCTCGGGGCATAAACCCTTGCTTCCTACTTAGAAGGGCTAATGCTGCCCACTCTGCGTTGGTCATTAGGTGCCAGCCGGTACCTTTCTGCTTACAGGCTAAGATGGCGTTGTCGAAAGTAATGCTGTTGCCTGGATCTATACCCTTGAGGCTGAATGCCCTCATGGCACTGCCGGAACCCTTATAAGCGTTAGGGTATTTACTTATATATATCTGGCCTTTGACTGTGCCGTTGACGATAAATGCCGGGTGGGGTAAGTTTGCCCCTTCATCTAAAACATCTGCTTCGGTGAAGGCGGAGATAACTACCATTACCGATGGATTCCCTTGGTCGTCATAAAGAACGGTATTCCGGCCAAAACTGGCCTTTTCAATTAGCTCACGCCAATATCGTTGTTCGACTGCATCAGTTATAACTCCGTCCTTTTGAAAACGGCTCGTCAAACCGTTTTCTGCTGCGTCAATTTCGCGGATTATATCATTTTGCGTATAGCTACCGGATACATACATTATTCAATCCCCCCGTCCATCGGCATTGGATCAGGTTCTGGCGGGGGAGGGAACCTGTCCGCAAAGTTTCGTCGCAAATCCTCAGCAAACGCATGCTCGATTTTAGCAGCCTCTTCCGCCCCGCCCTTTACGTTCTTTTCCCCGCTCACAATAATATTCCCCTGGTCATCCTTCCACGTTACTTTTAATATGGTTTCTGTCTGGATATCGATTGCGCTGTTATAGCTAGGCATATCACTACCTCCTTTAATATTCCATAACGGCCACGGATACAGCTACACCCTCTGAAATAGCATAAATAGGCGTATCTACCGTCGGATCAAAATCTAATTCCAATACTGCGCCTGGTTCGATAGGGAACCCATTTTGCTGAGTCAACGATAATCCTCCTACTCTAATCCGGAGGACTAGGTCTTCATTTTTTATGATCATTTTGCGTCTGCCAGGTAGGCGTGTTGCTCCCGCGAATATTTCGGCCGCTGTCGCGGTTACAGTCACCACGCCGGTAACAGGAGTAGAAATAACATGGTTTAGGACGTCGTCTCGGTTGGGGAGATATATTTCCATCAATTAGATCACCTCCTGATAGGTAAAAATCAAGTGATTATCCTGCGCCTTAAACCCATATCGGTAAGTTTTGTTTGTAGATGTAAATTGGTGCGGCATTTCATCTGCCAAATGCGACGCAAAATCAGTCCGGCTGGCTGCTGCCAAAACCCATTCCGTACCGGTATCAAGCCAGATTTCGCCCTTATCCTGGGCAAAATAATACCGGCCCGGGATCTCCGGATCCGGTCTTTCGGCCAATGTCCCTCCCAGCAGCTCGGCGATGCCCGTGCCTTTTTTAACAGCTTTCTGGTCAAGTATATCTAAGTTTTCATTGTATGCGGCCCGGCTAACCGTTTCATTGCCTAATGGTTTTTTCAATCCTAAATTCGGTGTCAACTCAGGCATTTAACCACCCTCCTATCTCAAATTCATCCCAAGTCAGGTTTAAGGCATCCAGCTCATCCCAAGTAAGATTTAAGGCATCCAGTTCATCCCAAATAAGATATCTATACTGATATACAACCCCCAAATGAGCGGGGATAATTTCCTCTATGGCTTCTTTGAGATCCTCAATATTGGGTGGTACTCCCCGTGTGTCAACAAAGGTGATTGTAATCTGGTATAGCTCAGGCTGTTCGGTAACCTCGACTGTGCCGCCATCGTAAGATTCAGCGACATTCTTTATGAGATTAATGGTCACCGTCCCAACGCCACGGAGTTTTGATATTATCCGGCTCCGGCGCTGATCTATAGGCTTGCCGGCATAGCTGCTTAGTCCAACAAACTCTTCCCAGCGCCTTAGCCCTTCTTCGGTGGCCGTTTCTACATAGAATTGTTTCAGTACATCGACCAGGCTATTTTCTATTGCATCAAGCTCTGGGCCCTCTGCCTCCAAGATCACCTTATATGATTGAGCTTCCACCAGATATTCGGGGACATAGCTTTTCATCAGATCTGCTTTACTCATTGAGCGTCACCGTCCCCTTTACTGCCACCTGGGTGTCACCAATAGCTACATTACCGGTACCAGTATTCAAGGTCAGATTTGAGTAGTCTAATACCCCGGGAGTATCCAGGAGCAGGCTGCCCACCTGGGCATAGCTCACGTAAGATTGTTTGAAGGCTATCTGTTTTAAATAAGATGTAAGGGCAGCCTCAAAGGCTGTCTTTACATCGGCCAAGACTGTCTCCGGAGTCAATGTAAGAGTAGCAATCACATCTATATCCAAGGCCGTAGCACTCTCTACGGTTACTGTCGCGCCGATCGGCCGAACCTCCTCAATATATGCAGCTACATTCGCCACAATTTCTGCCCCGGCAGGCTGTTTATTGTTATCGATAATTACCACCTTCACGGTGCCGTTTCCATTCCATAGCGGAAACACTTTTGCATCTCCTACTCCAGGAACTTCTTTCGCCCATTGGAGATAGTGAGCCACATTGCCGCTTGTCGCAGGAGTTCTGACCTTTTCCAACAACCGTTCCAGGAGTGCTGCATCGGTCTCCTGATCAGTTCCTCCGGTGGTCGAACTCATATTAGTCACAGCTGTGACCCCGGCGATCGAAACGGGAATGACAGTGATAGTTGCAGCTGGTACATTCCCCCTTGTTCCGGCTTCGACTGCCCTTACATCAGTTGTTATGCTCCCCGTCTCTCCTATTGTTACCTCTGCAAGGGTTTCAAACTGTACACCTGCACCCGTTGCCAAGAGAGAGCCCGCTGGTACAACAGTTCCACTGCTTCCGGTGATAGTAACCTGGCCAGTCGCTTTAGTTGCTTCTTTTCGAGCTAGGCCATGTTCGCCGGCACGATAATCTAAATACTGGCCATAAGTAGTTTGAGCAAAGCCATACTGCATGACCAGGTCTAACTGAATATACAGTTGGGCAAGCTCTAAGGCGGCAGGAGATAGCGCATCCCAAATAAAAGACCCCTCACGCTTATCAAGGGTATCGGGTACCGCCGCAAGAAGTCTAGCCATAATGGCATCATAAGTTTGATTCTCATACACTGTATTGCACCTCCTGCCTTATTGATTGCCCATCAAACGTAATAACTGTAAATTCCACCCTGAGCCAATCATCTCCGCGTTCAATAATGAATTCCCGCACATCCTCAATACGGTTATCAATAATTAATGCCTCCCGTATTACCCGGGGGATTTCCGATTCTAGCACCACCCGGGGAATGTCGTACCCCATCATATCCTCCAACTCGCAGCCGTAGTTAAAAGAGTAAATCGGGAACCTGTACCGGGCAGTAAGCAGGGTTTTAGTGATCCATATCCGGAGTGCATCAGGGCCCTCCAATACCCGGGGAGCTCCGTCTGTCATTACGAATTGTCCGGTACTAAAATTGAAGTCCAGCTCCCTGCCGTATGTGACAGTGCTGGACTGTGGCGCAGCCTCCGGTATAGGGATTTCAGGGAAAATGCTCATGACAGTATCACCACCTTGTCCCATATAAGGTATTGCTGCCCCCCTGGCAAAGCCATCACTACTACCCGATCGCCGGCTTTGAGCTTATAATGGAAGGTTACTTTCTGCTTGTTTATAGTCAGCTGCTCAACTTCGTGGTTATGTTTATGCCTGAGTTCATTAGGAGTAGGATACTCTGAGAAATGGTCGGTGGTTTCCTCCCAGTCGGAAACATCACTGGCTGCTATGTCAGACACCGTGCTATACTGCCTCTGGTGCTCCATTACATGCTCACAGATCAGCAGATCCCCATCCTTAGCACTGAGCATCATCTTGTTATCATTGTCTAACCGTATCACCAGCGGATCAGCTTGGACCACCGTGGCCAGTTCTATACCTGGTGTAGGCGGGATCTGTTCCCTTAGGACATCCAGTATATCACTGCTCATTGTCTTTCGAGGCCTCCTTTGTGGCTACCACAGTTTCCAAACTCAGTACCAGGCGCATGGTATGGATCCCGTTCTGCAGACTATGTTGATCAGCCAATACATAATACTGACCAGTGATGCCAGTTAAGGTCTCCAGGACTTCCACACTGGTACCAGCCTCCACCTCATCGATGCCCAGTGAAGTTAATTCCAGTTCCTGCGATACCTTGGCCAGCTCTGCAAGCAGGTTCTGAGCCATCACCTGAGCTTCCCCTAATTTAATATTGCTCTCCCGTTTATATTCCTGCAGCATCCCATACTGCTTAATCAGATCCGCATTTTGCAGATCAGCCAGCACCTGGTCCTGATCCCCTACGATCACTACCCGGTTTTTCATGTCCTCCAGACTCTCTGACCGGGAGGCTTCTATCAGGTTTTGCCCTTCCATAATCAGCCAGTTTACCACTTGCTGGCCTTTTTCTTCAGTATTCAGCTTACCCTGCCGCATGATAAGGTGATATTTTTTCCCATTTCTCTTAGTAGCTTCTGTGAGCGCCACCACGGCCATATCGTAGAGTGAATGGTCTCTTACTATTAACTTGCTCAAATTAACCCCTGTAGGAGCCAAATTTCCAACCTGTATTCCAAAATCATTACATATTTTAGTGATTATCGCTTCGGGGGTCATGTTTACAAACTTATAAGTGCTGACGTTATGAGTGAGATAGATGGCATGATCAAAACAAGTCACCTGAGCTGTACCCTGGGTGCCACGTCTAACATCCCAAACAACTCCGCGAAAAAGCTCTTTATTATCATTTTTTAGCATGATCACGGAGCCCAATGGGGGTATATATTTCGGGGTATATTCATCGCGGCCATAAGCAATTTCCATTTCTAACATCCGGGCCGCTTCCCGGACATCTCCGCCCCAGGAGATACTGGATACTACCTCGGTAATATCGTACTGCGTGCCCGCCTGAGTAATATTGGTAACCGTGTAGCTCATAACTGCAACACCTGCCCGGGATAAATCAGGTTAGGATTAGCCCCGATCACCGCTTTATTTTTCTCGTATATCTCCCGCCAGCGATTGCCGTCACCCAATATCCTTTTGGCTATCATAAAAAGGCTGTCACCGGATTTGATAGTATAATTGGATGGTTCTGGCTTTGTATTCGGTCGCTCCGGAGAAATCACTACCTGCTGTACCTGGCTGACTTGCTTAACCTGGACAAAGCGATATTCCTTAAGTTTCAAAGAGTAATCGACATCCCGGCTGCCTCCCCGTTCGCCCCAGGTGAAAGATTCAATCGCACAGGCGAGATTTGCTGGCGTTTCGGTGATAATTAATCGTATAGGCCGCTTTGATTTCTTCCATCTTTCAATAGTGCGGACAGCTTCGTAAGGGTCGCCTAAATAATACTGAGCATAGGGCACACGATTGGCTGGGAAATGGCTGTTGATTTCAATCTCGGCCAGTCCCTCACCCGTAATCTGGATAATGTCGCCTAACCCCAGGATATTGACCATCTCTGTTTGGCTACTCTCGGTATATTCGTATTCAGGCGGCGGGACGGGTAGCTGCAATCGCTCGGCAAAGTTATTATAGCTCAGCCAGAATTCCATTATTCCATCGCCACCCTTCCACGGTTGGCTGCCGCCAGCCTCAGCTTCCTTTCAAGGGCTTTCACTATCCGGTCAATGTCGGCTTCCTCGCGGACAATTATCGTGTCCGCCAACTTCGCCACTGTTACTCCGCCTGCTCCAGCACGGTACAAGTCAGCATCCCGACGCGGCAATACCGCCTCCCCCCGGTGAAGCAGGGCCGGGTATTTATCATAAGGCACATAACGCAGACCAGCAGCATGGCTGCGGCCTCCATATTGGCCACTGCTTGAAGGGTTACCTCCTCCGATCTTTTCGGCTACCCAATTCAATCCACCAGATATTTTCCCTAGACCCCAAGAAACTGCATCAAATATCGGTTTCAACACCTTCCAGGCAGTTTCGACGATCTTAACAATACTAGGCCAGGCGGCTTTAAAAATGCCCCATACAATTTTTAACGTATTCCCAATTATACTGAGGGCGGGCTGGATGGTGCTCCATGCTGTCTGCAACACAGACGATATTGTCGGCCAGGCTGTTTCCCACATGGATTGCAAAACAGGGATTTGAGCTTTAATGTATTCAAAGATAGGCATTATAACTGGCTTGACCGTATTAATCACATCTCTTGCCGTAGCTACCGCATTACCTATCACTTGCCCGGCCGTCTGCATCCTGGTGCTCATAGCAGGGCCTTTCTGTTCCATAAAATCAGCCAGCCATTGAAGCTGAGGTTTAAGCCCTTCAAGAATGCCCTCGCCCGTGGCTACAAAAGCTTCGCTAATCTGCCCTTTTGTTTTCGCCCATAATCCTGCAGCAGACTTACCTTGCTTCTCGACAAGTTCATAGGTAAACCCCTGGCTCTCAGCGGCTTTCTTAACTACATTAAAAAAGTCCTCGCTAGTTGTTGCGCCTTCTTTTAAGGCGTTAATCGTGCTACGGGGCAGGTTAAACCGTTCCTGCAGTGACACAAAGTCGCCCGACAGAGCCTCTTTTAGAGCAAAGGTTGCGCCCTCCATGCCCTCTGCCGGGTTGATCGCCGCCAACACCTCAGCCATTTGGACATATTTCTGCATGGTCGGCAGGTCTTTGGCAAATGGGGCTAAGCCGGTCATAGTCTGCATCATTTCAGCAGTAGTTTTACCAGCCTTAGCTGCTTCTTTAGTTCCCCAAGCTAAAAACTCTTTAGCTTTCTGCTCGCCTCCCAGCAAAGTCGACATAGTAATCATCTGCTGCTCTCGCGACATGGCCGCGCCTAAAGTTGCCTCGCCGGCCGCTCCTATACCCATTGTCGCAAGAGCACCTGCAGCCAGCCCTTTTAGAGACAGCAAATTGCTCTTGATTTTGTTAAGCGTACTGGTAGCCTGGTCTTTAAGTTTTATTACAGGGCGAACAACCGTTTTGCCCAGGACCTTCATTTTTGCGGTTAGTTTTTGAATTGTGCCAGTTGACTTCTGGGCTTCCTTAGATAGCGTTGTGGTCGCTTTGACCGCTTTGCCCATCGTAGTTGTGAATTGATCTTTGAGTCTTATTGTCGCACCTAATAACACGGTTTCACCCCCTCAAAGGGCATAAAAATAGCACCCTTTTGGGTGCTCTAATCTGTTTTCCCCCTTTCTTTTTGTTCAGCCGCCGTGTCAGTATCTTGCAGCCGTTTTGTACCACATATTGGGCAATATTTCTTTGGGGCAAACATCAGGTAGTACAGTACATAGACTATAGCCCCGACACCAAACAATATAACCCCAAGAAGAAACCAACCCCATGACCACTTTTTGACAGGCTCAACTGCCCTTTGACATAATGGACAATATTTCACTCTCGCCATATCCAACCCCCCCCTTGCAGAGGCATATTCAATCTTGAACTAAAAAATCCCTTCTTTTTTTCTTCCAATTCTTTCAACATGCAGGCATAAAGAAATGCCTTTTCTCCTTCAGGGAGATTATAGATTTCGGACGGCAAACGGCCTTTGCAAGTGTACCAGTATATCATTGCCGCTTCGCCGTCCTCGTCAATTAGTTTTTTACTTCTTCAATGTTCAACCCGTCCTTATCAAACCCGGAAAGCCTTAAGATAGCTTGGTAAACAGTCAGAATCTCACCACCTAGAAGGATGGTATCAACGATGTCCACAGGGCGCTTGACTCCGTATTTTTCCCGTAGTTCTTTATTCTTAAAATCAGGGTCCGTAGCCATCTCATAGATAGTCCATTTCATTTCTTCTATTTCGTTATTCCCAGCTTTTTCTCCAATTTCTTTTATTTCGTTTATTGTTGCAGCCCGAAACTTAATATAAAATGGCTGCCCCAGCTTTTTGGACAGCCGTTTTATCTCTACTTGCCCGGTAGGGATATTCTTAATTTTTGTCGGGTCCGCAGTTAATAACATATCAAGTGTTTGCCCCATAAATTTAAGCCTCCTTTGGAGTTATCGTGTCAAGCAATTCCCAATCAGTAAATGTAAATGGGCATTCAATTTCGCCTTTGGTCTTAGCTTCCCAGTTGGCAAGGGTCAGGTCGTCAAAGGCTGCGTCTTTGATAAGAACCCGCTCCGCCCCATAAGCCGCAGGATCTTTCAATGCAGACAGAATCTGCAGCCGAGGATTAACTCCGGCTTTAACCTGGTCAGATAGCTTAATCATCATCCGGCTATTGACTTTGTGTAATTTTAGGCTGCCAGTACCCTTGTAACCCATCATCTTGGTATCAGTCCCAAGCTTGCCGCAGATAGAGATTTCTTCTTTGTCTATCTCCACCTTGGCCTCAAGACCAAAACATTCAGATACCTTATCACCGTCGAGCCAGACCTCTCCAAAAGTACCATTTATAACACGATTTGCATCTATAGGCAACTAGGCCACCTCCTTACAGATTGACCACCAACTGGACATCTTCGATCGCATCTAGCGGACGCACAGTAGAGAGCAGGAATACCTTGTCGCGGGTGTTGGCTTCCTTGATCTCCTGCTCGGTCATGTTGTCCACATCTTCCCCTATACTCCTTAGGTAGGTCTTTTGAGCAGCGACATTTATTTCGCACTTATTTTTGCCCGGATCCAATACCCGTTCAGCTTCCAGCACTTCATAATAGGCATTGATTGCAGCACACAACAAGAGCTTGTTTTCGTAGCTGTTCTGTACCTTGCCTATGTATTCGTCCTCAATAGTCATCTTAATATCGGTGTAAATCATATCCAGGATGCGAACCAGTTTAATCTTCTTCCAGTCGGCGCCCTTGGTATCAGTCGTAGTAACCAGACTAGTTACCCCCCGGGCAACCTTAACCTTTTCCCCGTCATGGTAAAGGATGAACTTGCCGTCGTCTATCTTCTCGTCAGCATCAGATTTAGTTAAATGCGGCACATCGTCAACCTCAGGCAGCACCTGGTATGTCGGCGCAACAGTCAACGGCAAGCCGGCAATCAATCCTGCTATTCTGGCGGTATATTGACTGGCAGTGTAAGTACTTGAACCAACCTTCACTGTGCCAGCTGTGTCGGTACCGTCCTCAACTACGAAATTTACAACACCTTCATGGTCTGCGACTTCGTCAGGCAGTACGGCAATAATCTTGCGTTCCTTGGTATCCCGCATAGATTTTACCCAGGTGGCTACTGTCGTTGTATCGGCATCAGCTATACCCGGGATGGCGAGCACATTAAATTTAATCGTTTCAAGGTAGTTTAAAGCATCGTTATAATTGGACGCACTGGTAGGTATTACTACCACCTTAATCTCTTTTGGGGTACCCATGAAGGCTTGTTCCAGGTAAGTCTGATTGGTGGCGCTCAGAGTATCCGGAATATCGGCAATATCCTGCAAAACGATTTCAGTTAATTCTTCTACACTTGCATCCTTCAACACTAGGGCCAGTATTCCCACGGCACCGCGTTGAATAGCCTTGATAGCCTTGGACTGAAAGATTATATTCACACTCGGCAGTCCCATTATAATCCCTCCTGTTGATGATGGACCTCAATCATGAGATCATATCCAGACTGTGGCCTGGTCATTTCAGTCTGCAAAGTAACAGTAATATATACCTCAGCATCCCTCGGGCCACCTTCGGTTTCGATAATGTGATACTTCACTCCGGACGGGCCAGTAATAGTTATAGCATTCATCAGGGCTTGTTTTAAGGTATCTGACACACCCAACTGATTAAATATATCCGGCTGGCCAGTGTTTAAGAGCGGTGCGAAATACACAATCTGCCAAGTCATGGTCACCTGATACAGATCCCGGCATAAATGCTCATCGTTGGAAGTGGCTAGATTTACAAAAAAGCTCGGACGCTCAAAAGCATCCGACATGGTTGAAACATATATCTTCTTCACATTCGGGAAAGTTTTATTAAGCAGACTGCGTATTGCATTCAGGCTATCCCCATACATCCAGCCCCATCTCCTTCGCTATCCGGCGGATTGACTGCTTGAGCAGTGCCGGGAGCTCTTTCTCAGTTTCCTCGTAGGCTTTCCGGAAATAGAATTTACCGGGCACAAACCCTTTCACTTCACCCTTGCGGCTAGTTTTGATCACATGGCCTTCCTCAACCATTTTGGCATAGAACAAGTTAGTCCCAACTTCAACCTCATAATTCCTGCCACGCTTCATCTTCACCCGGTACGACCTGCGCAATTCGCCCGATAATCTAGGAGTATTGCGCCTTGCTTTCTTTCGGAGCAAATTTCCGGCTTGGCGAACTGTTTTCCGAAACTCCTTAGGAGCCTCATCGCGAATAATAGCCAGTATACGTTTTTCCCATTTATCCAACTCAGTTGTATCAAATTCAACGTCTGCCACTACTTATTCACCTCTTTGCACATCAACTGTAGCTCGATGTGCCGCTCCTCAGGATCAATCACCGACTGGATATCAAATATCCTGTCACCATATACAACACGCATAGCCGGCGTTATTCCTGGGCAATACCGTATCCGTACCCGGGTAGTCAGTTCTGATTGCGTATTTTGAAGTAGAATGTACTCCCGACCTTGAATAGGCTCCACAGCTGCCCAAACGGTAGCGACATCCTGCCAGTCCCCGCCTAAAGGTGTGCCATACTCATCCATTTGCTCAACAAACTCCTGGATAGTCACACGATGTCTAAGCTTACCCGGATTCATTCAACCACCCCCGAGTCGGGAGGTCGGTAGCAATGCTTTAGCTGAGCAAGCATGCTTTCCACAATTGGTCTTATCTTATCGCTTGCCCGCCCAATATGCTCCCGGTTCTCAAACCAGTCAGTAACCAGCACCCAACAAAACAATTTAGCCAGGCTGTTTGTGCTGTCAAACTGGTTACCGGTAGCGTTCTGTAAGTACGTTTCAGCGGCATCTATAAGGGATGTGATCAATACATCATCCTCAGTGCCATCTACCCGCAGATATTGTTTTGTCTCTTCCAAGGTTATAATCATGTAATCACCCCTTAAAGGGCAAGAGAGAGAGAGAGAGAGAGGAACCTCCTCTCTCTCATTTCCTCCGTTTCTTCGGTTTTTCCTGAACTTCGTTCTGTCCCTTATCCGGTTCTGCGTCCGCCGGATTTTCATCCTGGGTAGTTTTTGGTTTTGCTTTAGGTTCTAAAATCTCGACAAGCCCGGCCTCCGCCATTTCTTCCGCTATATTTTCAGGAGCATCGAACACGTCACCCAGCATCCTATTTCTGCAAGCCTTCCTGTCTAGAAAATGATATAGAGCTTTTACCTTAACCACCGGCCGTCACCCCCTTATTAAATCGGGATCTGACCGTAAACCCCAGCAGCAAGATCCCATCCAACCAGGTCATCACGGGTTATGACACGCAGTTCAGTAGTATCACGCCGCCATGCGTCACCGCCTTCTCTGGTGGAAGCAAGCTCGTAGAGGCCGCGTGTGAACAGCACCGCAAACTGCTTACCGTTGCCAATGAAGACGGGTGCCAAGTCAGGCGGCCCCTGAATGGTCGGCAGATGACGGTTAGAGACAACCACCACAGGACGGCCCTTGAACAGTTTGCGGCCTGGTTGGGTAATATCATCAGTCAACAGGTAGCGGCCATCGTTGTCAACCTGGGTGTCCATCCAGTGGTAGCCGTCCTGGTTAGTAATTATCACGGCATTTAAGCTGATTGCCGGATCTAATGTGACATTGAGCACCTTTTTGATATCGTTGAAACTCTGCAACTGCACAGGCTGCAAACCCTGAATCATGCCGGCAATCAGCATGTTTTTAGTGACAACGTACTTCCTTGCAACCCAGTTTGCCACATAGTTCAGAATATTCTGGTCGCTATCAGCCAGGATCTCATTGGTCAATGGCAGGTAACCGGCGCGCTTGACCAATTGATATTGAATAGGCACGAACTGCGGGTTGTCCATTTCCTGGAGGGGCCCATATTCATTCACAACCTGCAGCGGGAGCATCACGTTGTCAGCTTCCAGCACACGGCTGCCAGACAAAGTATTAACAGTTTCAACGGTCACATACTGGGACAAGTCGTTGAGTTGCCGCTGAATCTCATTGATGCTAGTTTGGATGTCCTGCGGAACGATAACACCAACATCACCAGCAGCAGGGTTGTTAGGATCCGTACCTTGGTGCATTACCTCACCACGGATGCCGACAGTACGGTAATACTCAGCAATAATGCTCTGGTCATCTGTGGTAAGCCGCTGCCGGCGCAAGCCTTTCAGGAACACCCGCTTGTATTCAGCGTTCAAGTCTTTACCAACGTTGTTTATTTGCTGGCCGCTATCGTCGCCACCAAAGTCCTCCATTGCCTCAATTTCCTTCTGTAGATCGATCTTCTTCTGCAGCGCCCTGACTTCTTCCATTATCTTTTCTGCTTCGGTTACCTTATCCTCAGCAAGCAACGCCCGCACCTGGGCCTTTTTACCTTCTAACTCCTGTAATAACGCACGCATTTCTTTAGTCATGCTTATCGCCATCCTTTCATAAAGTAAAAATAGAGCCTTTACAGCTCCAACTCCAGTAACAACTTCTGTTTTTTTAGGTCGTTATCACTGTTCTTCACCCCCTCGTCAGGAGGTTTCCTCAACTCTTTTGGAGTGTTGCGGTACCTTGCAAAATACTTTTCATCCACACAGGCTGCCACTTGTTTTGCTTCCTCTATTTCGTCTGCGAAGCCATATTCCAGGCAATCTTTAGCAGATAACCAGGTTTCAGCATCCATAATTTTTGTTATTTCCTCTGCTTCAAGCCCTGATTTATCCTGGTATGCCGTTACCATACTATCCCGGATTTTGTCCAGGTCATCTGCTAGCTTGCGGAAGTCCTGGGCATTACCTACCGCCCACGTCCAGGGGGAATGGATCATCATCATAGCATTTGCTGGCATTATAACTTTGTCCCCTGCCATCGCTACCAGAGACGCTATGCTAGCAGCCAAACCATCAATATAGACATTTTTGTATGCCTTATGCCTGATTAGCATTGAATAAATGGCCTGCCCGGCAAAAACATCCCCCCCGGGGCTATTGATGTAGATATTGAGTGTATCTATATCCCCCAGGGCATCCAGGTCTTCTTTAAACTGCTTCGGTGTTACTTCATCACCCCACCAGGTTACGTCTGATATTTCGCCATACAAGGTGAGCTCGCCGGTTTTATCATCCAGGGCTTTAAAATTCCAAAACTTCCTCCGTTTCCCCACTATCTTCACCGCCTCTCTGATTGTTTTTCTTGTAAGCCTCTCCGGCCATCTCGATCGGCATCATATTACCGTTAATTAGGAGCCGGTCGCCCCCTTCCTTGGGTTCAAGCTCCTCTAAGGACCGCACCTCATTGGGCGTTAAAAAACCGGATTGTATTGCAATCCGGTAACCTTCATATCGGGTTTTGGGGTCAGCCCTCAGGATAGCGTTAACATTAAACTTAATATAATACCCTTCGTCCAACTCTCTCTGCGTAAAGAGTTTATATGTTAGTTCCTGTTCGTAACCGGTCAGGATGTCCATGAGGGTGTCGATGTAAAATTCCCGTTGCTGGTGCTCCACATTAGTGTGGGTTGCCCGGGAAAGTTCGTTCAGTTGGTGCATCTTCACGCCAAATGCCGCCGCAATCTGCCTTATGGTTAGTTCGGTGTTCTCCAGGAACTGCGCATCTGTCAGCTTCAAGCTCAAAGGCTGGTACTGATAGCCGATCGGCAGTAGCGCCACCCGGTTAGCGTTTTTTAGCCCGCTGGACATCTGCTCAAACTTTTCACGAAAGGTTTTTTCTGCCTCCGGGCTTAGGTCGCCAACATAGTGGATAATACCCTTGGTCTGCATTCCGGTTTTAAAGCTATTGTTCAGGAACCTGCTGGCCGCACCAGCATTTTCAATAGTCTCTCTCAACTGTTCCAGTGGCGTCATGCCAACAATACCATCAAAAGTAAGGCCTTTGAAGTGAAGTAATTCATCAGGTTTGATTTTATACCTCTGCCCCTTGTTGTCGGTAAATATGTACCAAAGATTGCCTTTACCGGGAAGCAGCCCTATATTATCAACCCATATTTCTACTTTCGAACTGTCTAAAGGGTATAAGCCTATCACCTTTCCTGCATTGTTCCCTCTAGTAGCGACATCCAGCCAGGCATAAGCGTTACCATGAGTATTACGCTGCACTTCTAGGGCCTTAAAAAAATCCCTAGAGCTCATCCAGGGATTAGGGCGCGTCTTTAATAGCGGTGTCAGGTAATGGTCTGACGCAGCCTGTTTTCCGTTTTTGTCCTGATAGATTTTTACCGGGAGCTTGCCGACAGCATCGGCCAGGATGCGGATGCAGGCAAAGACGGTCGCCTCTTTGAGGGCATTTTTACCTTTCAGGTTTAGTTCGCCAAGTTCAACGCCCAAAATCTCCAGGAGCCGCCTGTCGTTTATATCTATCGGTTCTTGCATTTCTGCTTTAACTTTTGGCTTAAACCAATTACTCCAAAATGCCACCTAATCACCTCCTACCCCCAGAGCCTATCCAGGAAATCCCTATTAGCGTACGCACTGACATCAATTTTCTTATTACCTAACCGCGCCCGTACATGACTGGTCACTAAAGCACAGGCTGGGTCAATCCTGAAAGTTGTTTTAGATTTATCCAGCTTGATATTTCCTGCCGGGTCAGTGGTCACCACACTATTACCAATTGCCCAGGCCAACACTGGATTATTGTTGTGAATTATTTTCCTCTGCAAAGTAAGTGCCATGATGTCCTTAGTAGGCTCGCTTAAAGTCGCATATCCCTGCCGGATCTGGACACACTCAAAACCTTCATTAGCCAGATCATTCGCCAGCTGAGTAGCATTCCAGGGGTCAAAACAGATTTCCTGTACATCATATAGATCCGCTTTTTCGATAATATAAGATTTCACCCACTCATAGTCCACTACGGATCCGGGTGTAAAAGTAATGTATCCTTCCCGTTCCCAGGTGCGATAGGGTACCTTATCCCGCTTTTCCTTCTCTAAAACAGCATCCTCTGGAATAAACGAATGAGAAATTACATAGAACCGGCCATCATCTAGCGGAAACTCAAAACACACACTGGTTAAGTCAGTCGTAGCTGATAAATCCAATCCCACATAACACGGCTTACCTGACAGGTCCATCTCTTCTACCGGACAAGCAAACCACTTATCCATATCCATCCATCTAACAGACTGGCTTACCCAGCAATTAAGGTGCTTACATATAAAATTATTTTGCGCGGCCGGAATCTCTTTGGCTTTTTCACATTTGCGCTCTAAGTCATCCAGGTACACACTGACTCCCAGGTTGGGGTTTGCCTTTATCCAGCAGTCAGGATTCCGCCAATCATCATCTTTATCAATTTGAGCAATATAACAGAAATAAGTGTCGTCCTGGACCGTGCCATTTAAGATATTAAGACAGTAGTCATACTGTTCATAGCAAATCCCAAACCGGTCAAAACCCGCCGTGGTTATAGCAGCCAGTAGCGGCTGGGTTCTGGCACCGGTGGCTGTCTCCAATACATCCCACATTTCCCGCGTCTTATGAGCGTGGAGCTCATCAATTAAACCCATGCTGATATTTAGACCATCCAGGCTATTTACATCAGCTGATAAGGGTTCAAACTTTGAACTAGTCTGTGCCACACTTAAATTACGGGAAAACACATCAACAAAACCGGCAATATCCGGACTGGCTTTAACCATTCGCTTAGCTTCATCAAATATAATTCGCGCCTGATCCCGCTTGGTGGCTGCTGAATAAACCTCAGCCCCAGCTTCACCATCAGCCAACAGTCCATACAATCCAATACCGGCCATCATAGTTGATTTGCCGTTTTTACGGGCAACAGATATATAGGCTGTACGATAGCGACGCAGTTTAGTCTTTTTATGTTTCCATCCAAAGATACTTCCTACTATAAAGCACTGCCAGAGCTCCAGCTTAATAGGTTGTCCTGCCCAAATGCCCTTTGAATGCTTCAAAAAGCCAAAGAACTCTATAGCCCTATCAGCTGCTTCCTGGTCAAAAAAGAACTCGAAGCTTTTTCGCTTCGAGTTCTTTAGGTCATCCATATGGCGTTGGCAGGCTTTTTTTACTAATTCCCCAGCTATTATATTGCCGGCCAGTACTTCCTTAGCGTATTTGGTGGTTCGATCGATTTTCCTAGGAGCTGCTCTAGGCATCCTTCTTCCCACCTATAAAAACTGCAAAGGGATTAGGGCTGTCTTCCACTTCTTCAACTTTAATATTACTCCGAGCTGAGGGAGTCATGCCAAACTCCCGGGCTATGCTAACCATCAGCTTCATAGCCGTATTGGCGATCCCCACCTCCGGCCGCTGGATTACATTGCCCTTGTCGCTTATAAAGGTAAATCCTCTGGCTTTAACTATTTTGGTAGCTTCAACGAATTCACCAAACGCTTGGCAATATGCCGCCAGGGTACTAGTGTCCACTTGGGTCAATACTCCTGCCTGGTGCAGCACAGGTACCAGACGCTTCCATTCCTTTTTCGCCGGCGTACTCAAGTAACTGGGAGGACTCGGGAGAGCATCTGATGCAAACTTCGGAAACTTAGGTTCTGCATTATTCAGAGGGCGCTTACCTGGGTTACCCTGAAGCTTCTTCAGAGCATCCGGTTTAGCAGCCGGACCTCTCCGACCCATACGCCCACCTCCTTTATCTGATGTTGTGCCCTTTATAGGGCCCTTTTGGAAACCTGCGGACGCGCACGCGGAGGTGCGCGCCCGGTCTTGGGCGGAGCGGCAAAAAATTTTCTGACCCGCCCTACCCCTATAAATAATCAATCATGGTCTGCTTTACCTCCGTGGCGGGCATTATGGCATGCCGCACAGAGACTTACCAAATTATTTAGGTCTAATCGCTTACTCCAGTCCTTGCTGATCTCTACCCGGTGATGCACTGTATCAGCCTGGGTAATTCGGTTCTGTTCCAAGCAATCCTGACACAGATAATGGTCGCGTATCAGAGCCCGGCGCCTTGCAGCCTGCCAGGCCCGACTCTTATAAAATGCTTTTGCTTTCTGGTCTCTTATGTAGGTGTCATAAAACTGGTCACGCTCCCTCCGTTGTTTTTGGGCTTGATCTTTGTGTTTTAAGCAAAAGCGCTCATCCCGAACCAGCTCACTGCATCCAGGATAAGCGCATGGCTTTTTGGTTTTTTTAGGCATAATATATCTCCTAATATCTGGGTATTGAGTTATCCATATCTTATATTGTGTTGAACTCGTCAATTTCTTTTCGAGGCCAGATAAATTGCCCGAATAAGACCTTTAGTTAACACTGAGTTACCCATAACTTCAATATGGATAACTCGTTGCATTTTTAGAAGATTTGAAAGCGTTTTATAGCTTTATTTATTGCTTCCTGTTCAATTCCGATATATCTTAGCGTGATGCTAGGATGACTGTGATTAAATATCTTCTGCAGGGTTACTATATCCTTGGTCTGCATATAAAAATGATAACCGAAGGTTTTCCTCATAGTATGAGTGCCTATGCTCTCAATACCAAATTGATCAGCTGCATCACGTAGTATTTTATAAGCCATCGACCTTGTAATGGGGCGATTGTATTGCTCCCGGGACTTAATCAAATAGTCATCTGGATCCTTGCCCTGACAATAATCGGCCAGGCAGCGTTTCAAAGCTGGATTAATTTCAAATGACCGCTGCTTTCCTGTTTTCCTTTCACGGATAATAATATTTTTCCGATCCCGAACATCTTTGATTTTTAGTGAAAGAATGTCTGAGATCCGCAGTCCGGAATAAATACCCATCATCCACATGACGTAATTTCTTTCATTCTTAGATCTAAGATACTCTGCTATGTCTTGAACCTTATTAGGATCCCTAACCGGTTCCACAAAGTTCATACCAATTATCACCCCAAAACAAAGAGCCCCGGTTTTCCGAGGCTATCTGATGATAATAGTATATATGGAGATAGGAGGCTGTGATTCCCTACTTATTCCCTTTTTATTCCCTATTTATTCCCGTTTTATTCCTTAATTATTAACTACTTTACGTTTCCAGAGATCCTCTTCAGCAAACAAACCTAGAACTTCCCGGGCTTCGTCATCGTCCAGGTACCCAAAGCACCAGGCTAGAACTTTAACTATATTACGTCGTTCATTGAAATAAGTATTTTTATCCAGCACGAGCTGCTGGCATATCTGCTGCCAAGGTAATCTTTTAAAATAGGCTAGTTCAACTAACTGCCGTTGATCAGGATCCAGCATGACCTCCAAACTGGTTTCAACAATTTCCTTCCAGCGCTGTAGATTTTCTATTTTCCGCTGGTATTTAGTCTCCAGTTCATTCTGTCTGATGATCAGGCGATTAATATCCACTTCTACTGGGGAGGAAACCGAATAATTTCTACCCTCTTTCAATCCGTAAGCGCTTACTATGCCGGATGGTGTATCAGCAAAGTTAAACCTATCAGCACTGAGCATGTTTTTTGTATCTTCTATAATTGCCATATAACTTCGAATCCGGATTTCAAAAGATGGGAAATTGTATAACAGGCTTTCGGTCTTCTGGTACCACTTCTCTCTCTTTCGACTCACTTACATTCCTCCCCTCCTTAAAAATCGATTTGTCAATTACTCGACCTGATTTGTACAGTTGCGCTCGTTTTGGGTTTCCCATACATCTGCAGCCACTTGCACACTCCATCTGGATTCTGAGCCTGTTTTATTGGATCTCGGCATCCATTTTTCTGTATTTGTTTGGCGGACAACTCGTGATAGAAATTCCAGCAGTAGGCGACAGGAAGCGGTTTCCTATGTTTCAGGGTACCCATCGATATCCACCTCCGTCCCTAGCTCTGCCCATATGTCATTCTGGACACGCCGATCGGGGCCATGAACCTCAACTGCATCCCCTATGCCGTATATCCTGCTGAGCATCGGCTTGTATTCACCGGGAACATTGTCTGCACTGAGATTTGTGGTGAGTATAGTCGCGTATCTGTTGGTTCGGTAATCTATGACTTCATAGAGTTTAACAATAGCCCAGTCTGTTTTTTGTTCTATGCCCACATCATCTATGACTAATATTTCTACTTCCCGCAAAATCTTTATAATATCAGATTCGTCGATGGTTTCTTGGTTATAGCTTTTCTTCAGTCGATTCAGCAGATCTACACTCTTCACGGCCAGGCAAGTATACCCTTGTCCATATAATTTTCTGGCCAAACCTACGGCTAAATGTGTTTTTCCCCTGCCAGGCCCACCGTAGAGGCAGATTCCCTTTGAACTGGGCTGGTATTTACTGCAATAATCAAGCGCCTTTTTTTGTATAGGATGAGCCGGTTCATAATTATCCAGCTTCATGTGAGCATGGGCCCTGTCGGTCAATAGATTGATACCTGCAAATACGCTCCGTATAGAGTAGCGCAGCCATTCCCGTTTGGTTTGCAGTTTCTTTTCCGCCTCCTGTTTACGGGCAATATGCTCATATTCCTCAACACACCGGCATTTGGTCCGTTCATTGTGGACCATACCAGATGGACTGATACTGATTCTGCGGTAGTAAAGTCCCCCGCAGCCATCACTCCTCTCAGGGATACCGGTATCAAAGTAATCGTAATCGCAAACACATTGCATTTCCCTGACCAGCTGCCACCCGGGCGGAAGCGGCGGGAAAAACGGTTGGTGTTCAACCTGTGTATGGTCTGATACGCCCTGCATCCAGATTCACCACCTTCTGTTTGGCTTTAAAGTATTCCAAAAAAGGCTTGTTAGGGCCTAAGAAGGTTTTGGCCTGCTTTATAAACTCTTCCTGGGTGCTTTTCCGGCAGCACTCTTCAGCATACAGACGAGCTGCCTCGATCATGACCCGCGGCTGTGTACCCTCCCGCAGTCGGGCTTTCCAGCATCTATAAGCGGCCTGCTTCTCCTTACGTCTGGGATACACATCCCAAAACTCTTCAAACTCGGCTGTGTATTCTGACTTAATGCCTTTGCCAGCTTCATCATCCAGCTGCGCTCCCCCATCAAACAATGGGATCTCAGCCGGGGCATTTTGATCAGAATCGCAGCCGGTAGGCGTGCAATTATTATTTACAGTTTCAGTTACAGTTACAGTTACAGTTACAGGTTCCGGTATCCGTTTTAGTAACGGTTCAATAAACGGTTTATTTAACTGTTTAAGTAACTGTTTTAAATCCTGCAGGAGTGGGCTTTTCGGCAGCTCAGCTAATTGTTTTTCTGCAGCTTTGGCTTGATTACCATTTTCGATAGGATTATGTTTCAGATAATTCACGATTAGTAGTAAACGATTAGTTTCGTCGTACTTTATGAACCCATCCCTAAACAGTTGGTTAAACGCTTCATCTAACCGTTTGGCATCCCAGTTGAGATCAGCGCTTATATATAGCTTGGGGAGTACATGACAGCCTAAAATGTTATTGTGGGGGGAAGTGAGTAGATATAATGCCAGCAGTTTAGCATCATCACTCCACAGCTTGACCTTTTCATCGTTCCAAAAAATTGACTTTATTCGGGTATATCTGCCCTCTGCCATTCTCCCGCTCCTTTCCCCAACAAGGCATCCTCAAGCCACACCTTCAAGTTGAATAATCTTCTCAATGATACTAATCTGGGCATGGGACGGCAGCGTTGTAATCAGTACATCCTGGATCCACTTCTTTTTCAGTTCAGTAAGTACCATTGACAGATCTATTTGATCTCCTGTAGTTAAAGAAGTATCATTATTTTCCATAGCACCCTCTCCTTCTATGTTGATATTAGTGTCCACAATAGGATCTTCCGGATCACAATCGGAACCAACACCGGCTTCTCTAAAGCGGTAGTACATGGTGTTTATCGGTACCCGATATTCAGGGGCAAGCTTTTTAGCTGCCCTGTATACAGATAGATTCTCAGTTTTAATCAATTGAATAGCACGATCGATAATCTCATCCCAGGGCCGATCCGAATAACGGGTGTTACGCAAATTACTCCCCTCCTCATCGACACTGGTGACCAGCTTTAAAAACTTCACCTTACCCGTCTTAATATCGTTTATCAAGATAGTTTCCGGGTAGCGCTCGCCTTGGATGGTGATAAAATGATCAGTAATTTGAATAACCTTTCCTTTTCGGGTTTGAATTTGATCAGCTTGAATCCCGTGGACAGGAACCCTAGCGATGTATTCAATTACGTCACCGACATGAATCTTCATGCTCACCATTCCTTTGTTTATCAGCCCAGGCAAAAAATTCTTCTTTCCTGCCAACTCTATGGCTCATCTGCTGGTATTTTAACCAGGCTAACTCTCGAATCTTTTCCCAGGCTTCACCCTGGTTTAACGTTTTGGCAATGCTTAACGCTTGGTGAGCAATGCCAGGATAAATAATGTCTGCCATCAGCCTTCCTCCTGCCATCGGGTTTCGCCATCGTAATAATTATTGGGTACCACCCATATTCCAGTTGCTGTCAGAGAGAAGTTTATAAATCGTTTTTCGGGTGTATCATTTGTCGTGCGTGCCGTGCGTTCCGCTAGTTGTTGATACTCATTGAAATACACTTATCCCGCCTCCTTCGCTCTCCGTACAGAGTATTCGATAATTCCTACTTCGTGGTAGGCTCAGTATTAAGCTCTATTCCATATCCATAGCGCCCCATCTTGATAGCGATGTAGGGTACAGTCATTAGCCCACCAAAGGGGTCAAATACTACTTCCCCATGGTTTGAATACCGGTTTATGATGCGCTCTACTATGTCAATCTGCAAGGGGCATACATGGAGTTGTAGCCGCTTCTGGCTTTGCGTGGTGTTCAGTGTTTTCATCCTTGGACTGCGCAATTAGACCATCCCAAAGTTAAGCTGCTGTTCAACATCAAAATTCATCCAAATGACCTCTTCTTTGCTCTGCCCTTTCTCGGCGGCAGCCGTCCGTCTTTCCTTCCGCCAATTCTTCAGCATTCCGTTATATAAGGGATTGTCGTATCCACTGACTATTACCGGACCTCTGTGGTCCAGCAGGGCTTCTAGCAGGCGGATATGGTCTTGCTCGTCCATTTCGTAAGTATAAATATTTTTAGTCCTGGTATCAGGCACATAGGGTGGATCGGCATAAACCAGAACGGATTCATGGTTATGCTTCCTGATCAATTTCACAGCATCCATATTCTCGATCTGTGCATGCTTGAGCCGTTCAGCAACCATCATGATTCGGCCCGGTATCTTTGACCACTGTTCCGGCATATTCGGGCACTGTCCCTGGGCGGAGTGCCGCCAGCCGGTGCTATATCCCGTCTTTGTGGCGTATGCCTGCCAGCAGCGCACTAAAAAGCGTCTGGCATCCTCCAGGGGATCACCGGTCCTCTGATAACTTTGAAGATACTCATCTCTTGCCCAGGGAGTCAGATTGATTAAGCTGGCCAACTCCGTAGGCTTTTCCCTAATCACCTTAAAGAGATTGACCACGTTGCCATCAATGTCGTTGATGGTTTCGATGCCCACCGGGGGCTTGTTAAAGAAAACAGCGCCACTGCCGAAAAACGGCTCCAGATACACCTTGTGGGGTGGCATGTGCTGTATTATCCAGTGCGCTATGCTCCATTTAGCACCGGGATACTTAAGTATAGGTTGCAAGTCTATCCCTCCCTTCTATGCGGCATTTCTTCCTTGAAATGTGTCATTACATCAATTTTCTTAAAGCGTCTTTAATATAATAATTAATCCCAAGAGACTTACATCTAGCCTCTATTGTTCTCCCGAAATCGCTCCATTTAATATCTGACGAATGATAATTCAGTTTACCTATTTTAACCTTGTCAAATATCTCTGCGTGAGCTGTTAAACACGATAGTACATATTCCTCATTCAACACCGGCTCGAACGATACCCATGTTTTTATACCCCTGTAACGTGCTACCGCAAGCATGAATAATTGGTTTTGTGGGTCTGCCGTGTTTGGTTCTTGCTCTTTTGTCGCACCCGTCAAAGTAACACCGAACCAATCGTTTTCATCTAAAAGATCAAAGTCCAATGCGGCAGCGGCAGCGTTTTTTGTTAGTATTTGAACATGGTTTCCGCTATCCTTTATTGCCTTAATAATCTCTCTTGTTGCCTTTGTGTTATATCCCAGTGGATAAGGATCGCAAGTAAAACATAAATGTATAAGTTTGCCCGTTATCTGCTCTTTGCTTATCTGCCTTTTCACCGCTTCAACTATGCCTTTTCTCGGCTCGACATGGCTGTGAAACGTTTCCCGGTCTTTCCGTAGCACTGACGGTGCAAAACAGTAATAACAACGATGCGGGCAACCCGTGTATATGTTTATAGCGTAATCTCCGTATTCTTTTGCCTTACCTTTAGGTGTATAGATAGGTTTCATCTAAAGGCCCCCTTTTCGTCACATAAATAACATGGAGGGTATAAAAGGTCTTGTCTTAGGTATGAAGCCGAATTTGATACGGTAGGTTGCCACTGTGGTCCTGCTTACCCCTATGCGCTCTGCGATTTCTCTTTCACTCAGCCCCTGAAAAACAGTCATTTCCACGTACTGATCACGAGTGAGAGCGGCCATTACCAGCACCCCTTGAATTTTGCCCAACTGCCAATTAGTCCAGCTAGGCTAACCACCGACACAACAGCCCATGGGCTTACCCAGTAAGCGAGTAGCCCCATGGTGCACAGGAAAACACATGCACCTGCAATTAGGCCTATTACAGTCATGGCATATTCTATTTCTTGCATCTGTATTTCCTCGGCGCTCTTCGTGCGCGGTAACGGTTGAACTCTGTGTTCTCTTCTACGGGCATCTACCCATTCTCTTAGTTGTTCAGCCTGTAAACTCTCATAATTACTCACTGTTTGCACTGATACGCCTCCTTTGGATATAAATGACAATCACTGTTGGTAAAAAAAGGGCCTTTAGGGTACACAAATGGCTACCGTACCAGTCTGCCAGTGGTCCTCGATCCAGCCTTTGATTTCCTCAAGGTCCTCATCTTCCACGTGGGCAGCCTGGGGTAGCCCTTCTGGATGGATCATGACAATGTATGTATACGTTAATAGTTGAACTGCATCATGAAGGAGCTCACGAGATTGGATTATGTCGCATTTTTCGGTCTGAATCATATTAGCCCTCCATAAATAATGGATTATTGCCACATTGGTTTCGGCCTGTGACTTAAATTTTTCAACCGCGTCCAACAAATCGAGTGCTAAATCAATACTAACTCTGGTCACATCAATTACCCTTACCCTTAAAATCAAGCGATACCTTGTCCTTTAAGCCAAGCCAAAATATCATCGCGCCTAATTGTTCCGCCCTGCTCCGGCATGGGGGCGATGAAGTCCCATTTGAATTGCTGGTAGTGCTGCATGGCCAGCTCCCTGCTGCCGGTCACCGCGTAGAGGATATTTAGTGCCAGATCGGCGGGGCCTGAACCTCCATAGCCCCAGGCAAAACCTGTGGGCGAATGCTTTACTATGGCGTGGGGTACGTTGGCGGTGGCATAACCATCAATGTTCTGCAGGATAATGTCTCCGCCATCATAGGAACTGAATAAGTCCTGTTGGGCAATTTCTTCCTGGCTTAGGTCTGCTTGATGCTTTGCCCAGCACACTGGGCCGAAGCCCCGCTGTATACTTTCAGGGTCGCTCAATCCCCGGTTGCATCTTGTACACGAAGCCATTTGCTTAACCTCGCTTTCCTTCTCCCCTCCCGGCTCTCACCGGGGGAGGCCCCGGGGGCAGGGCCTCCCAAGCTAGTTGGGGGGGGGATGTGGTTGCCGGCACTGGAGCGGAGTATAGTGCCGGAAAAATAATTTCAACATGATGGTTTTGATATGTTATAATTGTTTAAACTGAATTTTTCTAACGGGCCGCTTGCAGCGGTCTTTTTCTTTCCTGGATCTGTTGCACCAGGTGATCAACCAGGCCTAGTTGAAAGAAGTCATCGAGTGTTTCCAGTAAGTTCAAATCAGCGCGAATTCGATCGGCGATTTCTTTACCTGCTAAGCAGACAACCTCTCTCTCTTCGTCTGATAAATCCTCAGGACATTGCTTATCGATTATTAACCATGGAATTTGTCTTAATACTGCGTCCGCTTCTGCATCTTCTTTTTCCACTCGGCGAATCATTGTCTGGGGGTGCCTGTCCCCCTCAATGCGCTGAAAACAGCCATATCCTGTAGTCTCTTCCGCAATCGCCATGCCAGCTGTAATGTTGGCTCTGGCCATTTTCGGCATCATATCAGGCGCGATATTGCGATCACCGGCGAGTATCTTTGACAGCATTTCCTGACTGTACCCGAGGACACACGCCGCTTTCTTGCCAGTTCCATACTTTCTCACCAGGGCAATTTTCAGAGCAGTTCTTTCCTTCATTGTCATTCTCACCTCCTTATAAATGACCTGAATAAAGGGTAGTTTTATAATGATGGATCTTTGAAAACTTATTTTGAAAGGGCTGCTTCTGTCTTTTCCTTTTGTTCCTCTGCTTCTATGCGGTCGATCTCACGAAAAACAATTCGCCAGAAGCGGATCCACTTTTCCTCGGGTATCAGGGCAGCCTGTGCGTTACTCATATGACAGCCTCCTTCATCCGGGCATCCATGCCGGCATATGCTGGCCAACCTTCGGCAGTTTTTTGGAGAATATCAGCAGGGGTTAGGCGCCGCCACTGGTCACCATTTTTAACCTCCACGGCGCTGGTGACTGATACTAACTCCCCGTTTTCCAGCTGCAAATAGGCCTGGTGGTCGAGGATAACCAGGGTGCCAACTATGAATCCTCCGGCTATATCTGCGGTTCTCTGGATGTGCCTGACTAGAAATTCCATTGATAATTACCTCCCCTCGGTGCCGGTGGGTTTTGGCTTCGTTTCGTTGCCACTATCGTTAAAAAAAATATCTTCGATAGGAACTCCGTAAAATGCGGCTATCTTATTTGCGAGTTCAAGGGATGGGGTCCTTTCGCCTGTCTCTATGGCACTAAGCATTTGTCGAGTAATACCTAGTTCCCTAGCAACTTCTCTTTGTGATCTTGTTCCGCGAAGGGCTTTTAGTTTATGCCTTGCCATGGTAATCACCTCCGGCAACAATTTGTTGCTGTTTGATTACAGTATATAGCAACATTTTGTTGCATGTCAACCTTTTCCGCAACTTTTTGTTGCAATTAATGAAAGGCAACCATGCGTTGCTTATAATTGGCGGTAAGGGGGTTGTCGAGTGTTTAAGGAACGTTTAGTGAAGTTGCGGACTGACAAGGGATTAAGTCAATATGACTTGGCTAAGGCTCTTGGTCTATCTAGAGGGCAATTAAGCAACTATGAATTGGGTACCCGGCAACCTGACAATGCTACACTAATAAAGATTGCAAATTTTTTTGACGTTTCCACAGATTATCTTCTAGGCCGTACTGATATCCCAAATGCCACCAGTGATTTTAAGAAAAATAAAAAAATATCCGAAGAATTCATAAAACTCCTGAAAGACCAAAATGGCTCATTACCTTATTCTGCTATTACAAGGGTTCTTAAGATTTTCTCTCCAACTGATAAATCCAAGACTAAAATACTTCCTGTTTTAGGTACGATCCGCACTGGTTTACCTATCTTGGCTGATGAACATGTGGAGGACATACTAGAAGTGCCGGACTACATCAAGGGTGATTATATTTTGCGTGTACAAGGCGACAGCATGGTGGGGGCTGGTATTTTAGAAGGGGATTTGGTTATTTGTAAAGAATCACAGGTTGCCCAATCAGGACAAATCGTAGTAGCCTTACATGATTTAGCTACTGGTTTTAGTGAGGCAACCTTGAAATATTTTTTCGATAACGGACAAGGCCCAGTGCTGAGAGCTGCGAACCCGTCATATTCAGATATAAATATGCGTGATGGATATCGTATAGTCGGCGAAATGGTTGGGTTAATAAGAGAGGAACCACCTGGTTACCAGGTATATAGAAATTATCTAGCTGTTAATGACTCTGATGAATGGACAGAGGTTATTGAATTGGCCACTTCTGCAGGGATAAATGCTAGCCAAGCAAAAGAAATTTTAGCCGCTCAAATAGAAATAGCCAAACGACTAGGAAGGAATTAAAATCACAATATAATTTCTAGTATTAACGAAACTGCTACTTCGGTGGCAGTTTTCTCGCTATATACGCCATTTAACAATATATGGGTGGATGTTTTATAAAGATGTGTCGTAAAAAGGAGGAAGTGCGGTGGCTAAAAAAGAGGTTGTTTTTGATTTTTATTCTATTGACTACGATGACTATGGAAAACTCGAGCAAAGACTTAAACAGGATATGACTTCATTTGTTAAGCGTTGGTATGATCATAAATACCAGAAGATACGCTTGGAATCTTGGGAATACAAAAATGATGATGAGGATATCTATGTTGGCCTTGCTAGTAAGCTTAACCTAAGAGAACTACCACTCAAGGGTGATACTTCATCCGCAGACCTAGAGGAATTAGGACTGAAGGAAAATGAGGGGACTGCCAGTGTCACAGCCTTTGCAATAATACCTGAATATCGCACTTTGATTCTAGCATGGCTCTTTCCCGGGGAGTTATGCAAGCCTCCCGGATTTGCTCCAGTTCTTCAATTGTGAGAGCCTTTGGAAGGCGCTGCTCTTTTTTTGGCGGCTTAATCCGTCGGGCCGGATCCCGGGGAATGATTTCTTCATCAGCCAGCCAGCCGAAAAATGATTTCAATACAGAGAGCTTCTTTGCAATAGACGACATCTTGAGGTGATCAAATTTGCCCAGGTATGCGCGTATATCCCCTGTGGTGATTTCCTCCACGGGCTTTGCGACGTGCTCCGCAAAGACGCGGAGCTCCAGGGCATAGCCGTCCAGTGTAAGTTGGGATAACCCCTCGAGTTTCTTCGCAGACAGGAACTGGTCAACCTTCTCCCGGATATCCGGATGGCAACCTGGAAGTTTGGCTAGTCGGATGTCATACAAAGAAAGTATGCCGGCGACGGTCATATGAAGTTTTTGAAATGGAACATCATAACAAATGTCAGCTACCGCAGACACGATTTGGCGGAGCAGTTGCTCCGCTGCGTTGGCAGAATCATGCATATAATACCTCCCTGACGGTATTTTTGTCCCCTGAGAAAGCGAGAAGCAGGCGGCGCCTCAGGGAGCGCTTGTCGTCCGGTTGATCAGGCCGGACTAGCCTGCTTATAACTTAACATAATATATAATCAGAAACAAGTACATACAGAACATATGTTTTCTAAAAGAGTTTTTTGATTTTTACACCCCAGAAAATGCGAAAAGCCGGGGACTAGCCCCGGCCTTATCTTACCATCTATATGGAAAGGAATTGGTTATCCAGCTTCCTCTTGTTCTTCTTCAGCACTACCTTCAATAGCTGTTAGAGTATAAAACTGATTTTTCATGGCTTCGACCGCTGCTTCAATTAAAGTATCAACTTCTTTCTCAGTAATAGGTACTTTGTACTTGTTTGCTTTTGCCACCAACGCTTCAACTGCTTTTCGTTTCTTAACAGATCCTACCTCTTGCCAATACTTCCTTTCGACCGCAAGAACTACATCCCAGGCCCAGGCGTACTTGATATCGAATTCCTGGCGGATCTTAATTATTCGTTCTGTACCAATTTTACTAACTACAAATTTGACCAGGAAGGCAGCTAAAAACGGCAATAGGTATACAACTAACTCCAGGGCTAATTTAAACAGCTTGTCGTCCATTTTATCCCTCCTAAATAATGGTTACTGTCTGGGTAACTCCATCCCAATTGACAGTTTTGCCTAGTGACTCGGCCAGCTGCCTTACAGGAGCAAAACTCTTGCCGTTCACAAGCAGACCCGGGAACACCTGAGAACCAATGACGATATGAACTTTTCCTGCAGGAGCTGGCTGCAGGTTTACGTTAAAGACTGGGGGTATTATGGCCGCATTCATCTGTGCATTCCACTCCACCGTTCTACCCAGGCTATTGGCTAGATCACGCACAGGAGCATAGGTAACTCCGTTCACCAAAATGCCCTGCAGCACTTGCAGGCCGACTTTGATTTTTACAGCAGGATACAGATTGGCTAAATCATTAAATAAGCGTTGCCAGGGGAAATTCGGCCCCGGGTCATTCGGTCGATTTACGGTGTCTATGCGGTTGTGCCCTATAATATGTTCTGTATCCACAGGAATACCGTGTTTAGCCACCAGCTGCCGATGCAGCCATAAAGTGGCCTGATACTGCTGTTCGGTCAGTGCTTCGCCCTTCGATTCATGCTCGATGCCGATCGTGTACCGATTTGGATTGGTACCATCGTAGAGAGGCCAATTGGGTTTATTGACTATTCCTGCGTGCCAGGCCGTATCTTCATCTTTTACCAGCTGGAATATTAGCCCGGCTTTGGTCACCAGGTAATGAGCAGAGGCTTGGGCATTAGGGTTTTTCAACCATGACAAGGTTCCCGGCATCAAGCCGGCCGTAATGTGATTCACAATAGCAATAATCTTTTTGCCATTTCTGCCCTTAGTGAAATTAGGGCTTGGAGACCACTCGATTCCGCGTTCAATGTTCATAAAATCCCTCCCTTAATAAACTACCATTTCCTTTTAATATCTCTTGAAATCACAGTATTTCATTTTTGTTTCAAAGAGCTCTCCTCTTGTTAATTACATCTTTGTGTAATTATGGATAATGGTGTGCAACCTCCGCTAAGCCGCTCGTTTTTTTGTATTGTGGCCAGTGGGATTCCACATCATCTCCTGGCAGCTACCCTCCCATGTCTTCCTGGGTCTTCGCCCTTAATTCCTTCGTCCTGCCTATCCAAGAGGTGGAACGTCAGTCATGCTCCTGAGCTGGGTCTTCGCCCTTATGGATTTGTTCAACCTGACTGTCCCGGCTCTTCTTTTTTATGAAATCCTGTGTTTTCTTATCGGTTCCTTGAGCTTCTGCGGCTTGATTCGCTCTGTACCAAAAGTGATATCTTCCTTCCTGCTTGATTAAGCTGCTGTTTTCATGCTCTGTTTTATGTCTCCTAGCATTTTTTCTGCACTGTAATCATTGCCTGTCCTTAAAAGTGCATAGAATACGCGGATTAGCTTGCCGCAAAGGGCCACGATCGACTGCATCTTGTTTAATGGGTTGGTTTCTCTTTTTAGGTTCCTTTGGTGTAATTGCCTGAACTCTGGATTGGTGGCCAGTATCGTTATCATGGCCATGAATAAACTATGTCTCAATCTTTTTCGGCCCCGGCGGCTGATTTTGCTTTTGCCTTTGTGTTTGCCGGAACTGTTCTCTACCAGATTCAATCCGGCTAGCTTCTGAATCTGTCGTGGGTCTTGGAAACGCCTGATGTCTCCTACTTCGCCTACAAAGGTTGCTGCTGTGACCAGCCCTACTCCTTTGATCTCCAGCAGTTTCTCGCCATGGGGGACCTGCTGCAGCAATTCCAGCATTAGCTGCTCTAATTGCTGGTACTGCTGGCTATACAGGTCATACTCATTTAAGAGATTCTGCAGACTGGCTTCTGCTGCTATCAGTCCGGTTCTTCTGCCTATACTTTTTCCGGCTGCTCTCACCAGTTCCTGGGCGCGCTTTAAGCCGGCTGTGCGCTTCATGGTTGATTTCCAGGTTTCTTCTATCTTTTCTGCACCGGCGGCTACTATCTTGTCTGGTGTCGGATAGTTCCGTAAAACCTGTATGGCTGCCTGGCCTCGCCAGTCTTTGAATATGGTATTAAACTCTGGAAAATGAATATCCAGCCATCTGGTTACCTGGTTGCTGATGGTATTCATCCGCTGTACCAGTCGATCTCTCTCGGTTACTGCTTCTCGCAGTTCCTGATATACGTCTTCCGGAATATACACTTCCCGGTAGCGCCCATCTTTTACTAGCATGGCTATGGTTTTGGGGTCCTTTCTGTCATTCTTGCTGGGACTGTTATCATCCAGTTCTTTGGTCCGTTTAACATGAAAGGGGTTAACCATGGCCAGCTTATGTCCTTGGCTTTTTAGGTAATCTCCCAGTGTGAACCAATAATGTCCAGTGGGTTCAAGGCCAACGATAATCTCCGTCTTGTTATGCTGCTGACATATGTTTTGCATCCACTCTTCCAGTTTTTCATAACCTTCTGCAGTGTTGCTGAATTTAAGCAGCTTGGACAGCTCTATCCCCCTGAAATCAAAGGCTCTTGCATAATGGGTTTCCTTAGCTACATCAATACCTACCACCAGGGTTGAAAATTTGATTTGCGAAATCTTCTCATTTTGTGTACTTTTCATATAGGGACGCCTCCTCAACTTTGAATTTGTGCCTACTTTTGGGCTTTTCAGCACATTTTCATTGTAGAGACCGGCGTCTCTTTTTTCAAAGACCCTTCTTAAACATTACAGGAATGCTCCT
>Ga0208938_1000455_pt1 | contig 31571 bp, 25 predicted proteins | sample AD_UKC125_MetaG_FD_184434 | JGI IMG/M metagenome (GOLD analysis project Ga0208938, IMG submission 184434) | Active sludge microbial communities of municipal wastewater-treating anaerobic digesters from USA - AD_UKC125_MetaG (SPAdes) (version 2) | ecosystem: Engineered > Bioreactor > Anaerobic >...
CTCCAGCGCACCCTGCTGCTCTGGCTCGGCTACGCGTGCCTCATGGCGGCGTTCTACTTCGCCAACACCTGGACCCCGCGCCTGCTCATCACGTACCTCACCAACCCGGCCAACGGCGGTATGGAGCTCAAGGCGGCCCAGGCCATCGGCAACAACGCAGGTGTCCTGGTCGCGGTCGGTGGCGTCGTGGGGGCGCTGCTGTTCGCGCTGCTCGCCCGTCGGATCCACCCGCGGGTGCTCACGGCATACACCCTGCTGTGGGGTCTGGCCGCCTACGTCATCTACGCCAACGTGTTCCGCTCCACCACGGCTGCGCTCATCGCAGCGGTCGGTGTCGGCATCGCGGCCAACGGTGGTGTCGCGGCGTTCTACGCGATCAGCCCGAGCGTCTACCCGACCGCAGCCCGCGGCACGGGTGTCGGCTGGATGGTCGGCTTCGGCCGCATCGTCTCCATCCTCGCTCCGATCGTGTCCGGCTACCTCATCGACGGGGGAATGGGGTCGCAGACCCTCTACCAGATCTACGGCGTCATCCTCGCGATCGGTGCGGGTCTGGTCTTCCTCCTGCACCGCTCGATGAAGTCGGACTCGACCGCGATGGCAGAGGAAGTGCCCGCTCCGGTCCACTGACCTACGGCCTCGGGGCGCCCGCCGGCACGGTGGGCGCCCCGAGGGCCAGGGTCACCCGCGCAACGTGGCCACGATCTGGTCGCTCGCAGCGCGCAGGGCCACGACCAGGCCCGACAGGTTTGCCGACGAGTAGCGAATCGTCGGGATCGAGACCGAGAGGGCGGCCAACGGGCCGTCGACATCGGCCACCAGGCTTCCCACCGCGGTCACCCCGCGTTCAGTCTCGCCGTTGTTGACGGCATACCCCTGCTTGCGGATCCGGGCGAGGTCACGACGCAACGTCGCACTCGCGGAGGCGGTCAACTCGCCCGAGGTGGTTCCGGAGGTGGGGTAGAGCTGATCCAGGGTCTCGGTGGGCAAGGCGGCCAGGATGGCGCGGCCCCCGGCCGTGCGATGGGCCGGAAGCATCGCCCCCACGCGGCTACCGATCCGCAGCGACTGGAACGACTCGACGCTCGCGATGAAGCGCACCTGACGGCCCACCAGCACCATGAGGTGGGAGGACTCCTCAGTGACGTCGCGCAAGGTGTGCAACGCCGGCGCAGCAAGATCGGCGAGGTTGGCCCGGGTGATCCGGTTGCTCACCATCTCCTCGAGCGCCGGCCCGGCCCGGTAGGTGCGGTCGTGCCCCTGAACGACGAACCCCCGATACCGCAGGGTGGACAGGAGTCGGTATGCCGTCGACGGCGCCACCCCGAGCTCGGCCGCAACTTCGCTCACACCCACCCGAGCCTTGGCGGCGACGAGCATGAGTAGGCGCAAGGAGTTGTCGACAGACTCCAAGTAGTTCATCCGCGCACGACCCCCGTTCCTCCAGTCGAAGATGTGGCCCAGGACACGTTACGGCCAGGGGTTGCGAGGTGGAAACCCTCCGGAGAAAGCAGATCCGCATGGCACTTGAACTCGGCGTCAATCTCCCCGTCGGCGCCGACGGCTCGCGCAGCAGCACCGCCAGCGCCCAGACCGTGCTTGCGGCCTCGGTCGCCGGCGTCGATGACACACTCGCCGCTGACATTATGCGTGCCCGCGACTGGCGCCACCGCTATCCCGAATATTTCACCCGGATCCTCGTCGCCGAAGCGCAGTCCGGGTCGGCCGCCCTGCAGATCGCCCGCCAGGGGTTGGCCGCCGCACGGAGCCACTACGTCGTCGTCGCGGCGGACGGCACCCAGGAGCCGCTGCCCTCCGCAGTGACGCGCCGGGGCCTGGACCTGCGGACCGTCGCCGTCAGCGGTCACGACGAGCGGGTGCGCGAGCTGGTCGTTCCCCACCGCGGCGAGAACCTTCGGGGTCTGGCGCTGTTGCGCCAACTTGACGACTGGGTGCGCCGCGGCATCGTTGAGCCGACCTTCGCCGACGCGGTCGGGGCGGTCGTGCGCAACCCCGACTGGCTGGACCTGCGCGGTCACACCTTCGCCCTCGTCGGCGCCGGCGCCCAGATGGGCCCGTTCGCCCAACTCGTCCAGTGGGGCGCCCGGGTGGCCGCCATCGATCTGCCGCGGCCCGACGTCTGGAAGCGACTGCTGAGCGTCGTGCGCGAGTCGGCCGGCACGATGTATGTCCCGGTCCACGCCGACCACGAGGATCCGGTCGAAGCCGACATCCCCACCCGCGCGGGCGCCGACCTCATGACCGATGTCGGACCCCTGGTCGACTGGCTCGCCGGGCTGAGCGGCCCGATGACGGTCGGCAACTACGGGTATGCCGATGGCGTCCTCTTCGTGCGCCTGTCGATGGCCTTCGACGCGCTGCTCGAAGGCTTGCGGTCGCGCCGGGACGACCTGTCCGTCACCTACCTGGCCACCCCCTCGGACGTCTTCCTCGTCCCGATGAACGCCGTCGACATGGCACAGGAGCGACACTCGCGGCAAAGCCCGCTCATCGTCGCCGGCAAGGTGGCCCATGCGATGAGCGCGGGGCGCTGGTTCGGGCCCAACTACGGTCGGGGCGGGGTCATCGAGACCCCGACCGAACGATTCGGGGTCGTCAGTGCCTTCATCGTCGCCCAAGGGCCCAATTACGCCATGGCCAAGCGTCTGCAGCGGTGGCAGATGATCGCGACCCGGGCGGACGGCATACTCACCTCGGTGCATGTGGCACCCCCCACCAGGACCAGCTCCGTGCACTCCAACCCGATCATGGCCGAGCGGCAACGGCTCACCGCCTACGTGGGGATCGAGACGTTCGACGCCCCGACCACCGAAGCCATCGCCGGCGCCATCCTGGTCCATGACTTGCACAACCCGGCATCGCCGGCCAACCCGGCCAACCCGCTGGGACACCCGCACGAGGCGTTCATGTTCGCGGCGAACCCTGGGGGACGGTGGCGAGTGCCCTTCGACGTCGGCAGCACCGTTCCGCTGCTGCACGAGATCACCGGTGCCCGACTGCGCGCCGGATCGCTGATCCGCGACCTGTCGGCCCACGTTCCCGGGCTGGACCGCCTGCCTGGCCTGGGGCGCTTGGGCACGTCGACGGACTGACCCGCCTGCAGGCGCGGGTGGCATACCTCTTGCGCCTGCAGGCGGGAAGCCTCCCGTGGGGTGGGGCGGCGTCCCTGGCGTCGGTGTGCTCACAGGGACGCGTCGGGGAGGAGCAGCGGCTCCTCGTCCAGCAGACGCGCAGCGACCAACTCGGCCGTGAGGTGCGGGAGCACCTGCCGCGCGAACCAGCGCCCTGCTGCCACCGACCCGGCCAGGTCAGCATCAGCGGTCTTGAGCAGGCTCGGATCGCTCTGGCGAGCCAGTGCCGCGGCGGCGGTGCGCAGCAACAGCCAGCCGACGATGAGGTCGCCCATCGACATGAGCAACCGGGTGAGGCCCAGAGCGGCGACCCGGGGCGCCGCATCGGCCTGCGCGAAGGTGTGTTCGAGGATTCCGCGGAAGGCAGCCAGGGCGTCTCCCAACAGGACCGATTCGGTCGCGAGAGCGCCGGTGGCCAGGTCGTCGACGGTCTGGGCGATCTCGTCGAGCAGCACCCCGGCAGTGGCGCCCCGATCGCGCACGAGGCGCCGCTCGAAGAGGTCGAGGGACTGGATGCCGGTCGTGCCTTCGTAGATCGCGTCGATCTTGGTGTCGCGGACGTACTGCTCCAGCGGGTAGTCGCGCAGGTAGCCCGATCCACCGAAGACCTGGAGAGCCTCCTGGCCGAGGACCCGCCAACCGCTCTCGGCGCACCACGTCTTGACGATGGGCAGCAGCAGGCGGTGGCGTTCGACCGCCACGGTGTCGTTGCCGCCCAGCGCCTTGGCGACCTCGAACCGGTCGATCATCGTCGCGGTATAGAGGACGAGGGCACGGCCACCCTCGGCATAGGCCTTCTGGGTGAGCAGCGACCGACGGATGTCGGGGTGGTCGACGATCTCCACCAGCGGCTTCCCGCCGCGAGCCCCGGTCAACGAGATCAACTCGCGCCCCTGCTTGCGACTCATCGCATAATCGCGGGCATTGAGATGCCCGCTGGAGAGGGCGGAGACCGTCTTGAGGCCGACCATCATCCGGACGTAGGTGATGATCTCGAACATCTGCCGGATGCCGTCGTGCGTGTCGCCGAGGAGGGTCCCCACCGCGGGCTCGCGGTTGCCGAGGACGAGCTCGCAAGTCGGGGTGCCGAGGATGCCCATCTTGTGCTCGATGTTGGCGGCGACCACCCCATTGGGACCCAGCAACTCCCCAGTCTCCGGGTCGAACAACTGCGACGGGACCATGAACAGCGACAGACCCTTGGTCCCCGGGCCGCCCTGCCCCTCGACGCCCTGCGGGCGCGCAAGGACGCAGTGGATGACGTTCTCAGCCGCGTCGTGAGCGGCCCAGGTGATGAAGCGCTTGGTCCCCGTGAGGTGCCAGTTCCCGTCGTCGGCGAGGGCCGCGCGGGTGCGCCCGAGCCCGACGTCGGAGCCCGCATCGGGCTCGGTGAGCACCATCGTCACGGTCCAGTTGCGCTCAAGGATGAGCTCGGCCAGGCGCTGCTGATCCTTGGTGCCGTTGCGGTGCAGCATGGCGACGACGGTGGGGATGAGTTGGCTGCACATCGCGACTGCCGGGTTGGCTCCGAGGATGAATTCCGTTGCCGCCCAACGCAGTGACGCGGGCACATGGATGCCGGACACGTCGGCTGGGAGGTCCAGCCGAAGCCAGTCCGACGCGACGTGGGCAGCGAGCGAGGCGCGCAAGTCGCGGGGCAGGGTCACCGTGTGGCGCACCGGGTCGAGTCGGATCGGGTGCACGTCGGCCGACGGGAAGGAGTCGGCCAGCTTGTCGTGCGCGAACGCCTCGACCTGCTCGAGGATCTCCGCTGCTGTCTCCGGGTCGAAGTCCTCGTAGGGCTCGACGCCGTAGGCCCGGTCGACGCCGAACACGTCGAACAGGAGGAACTGAGCGTGCGTGCGGTCACTGCGGTAGTGGCTCATCAGGGGCTCCTCGTCGAGCGCGGGACGGGCGGACCTGGCCGGTGCGGCGGCCACCTCGGGGGAGCGGGTGGCCACCGCGTGACGGTCACGGGTAGAAGCGGTAGACCGGCTCGGCGACGCAGGCCGGCTTGTCCGAGCCTTCGATCTCGACAGTTCCGGCCCAGGTGATCTGCTTGCCGCCGCCGCCGACCGCCTCGACCTCCGTGATCTGGGCAACCAGCCGGATGCGACTGTCGACCTTGACGGGGGCGGGGAAGCGCACCTTGTTGAGCCCGTAGTTGAGCTTGGTCGTCACGCCTTCGACGTCGAGCAGGTCGACGAAGAGCGGGACGATGAGCGACAGGGTGAGATAGCCGTGGGCGATCGTCGTCCCGAAGGGGCCCGTCTTGGCCCGTTCGGGGTCGACGTGGATCCACTGCGGGTCACCCGTCGCGTCGGCGAAGGTGTTGATCCGGTCTTGACTGATGGTCATCCACTCGGTCGCTCCGAGCGGGGTGCCGATGAGGGAGGCCAGGTCGTCGAAATGCACGGTGGTCGTCATGGTGAGCTCCTATTCAGGCCAGGCGAAGCAGCCGGACCGCGTTGTCCTTGAGGATCATCGGCCGCACCTCGGGCTTGATCTCGAGGGTGTCGAAGTCGGCCAGCCACCGGTCGGTGTCGATGACCGGGAAGTCCGAGGCGAACAGCACCTTGCCACGCAGCGCGCCGTTGGCGGCCTTGACGAGGGCCGGCGGGAAGTACTTCGGCGACCAGCCGGACAGGTCGATGTAGACGTTGCCCTTGTGGGTCGCCATCGAGATCGCCTGGTCCTGCCACGGCACGGACGGGTGCGCGAGGATGACCGGGAGGTCGGGGAAGTCTGCCGCGACGTCGTCCAACAGCATCGGGTCGCTGTAGCGCAGCTTCACGCCGCCACCACCCGGCATACCCGCACCGATCCCGGTCTGCCCGGTGTGGAACACCGCGGGCAGTTTGTGGGCTGCGAGGACCTCGTAGAGGCCGTAGGCGCTGCCGTCGTTGGGGGCGAAGTTCTGCAGGCTGGGGTGGAACTTGAGGCCCTTGACCCCGTGGTCGGCGATCAGGCGCTCGAGTTCCTTGACCCCCTCGGCCCCGCGCGCGGGGTCGATGCTGGCGAACGGGATGAGGATGTCGGCGTTGCGCGCGGCGCCCTGCGCAACCACCTCGTTGGGGATGCGCGGCTGGCCCATCGACTTCTCGACGTCGACGGTGAAGATCACGGCCGCGATCTTGCGCTCGCGGTAACGGGCCGCGATCTCATCGATCGTCGGGGTGCGGGGGCCACCGGTCTTGAAGTACTTCGCCGACCAGTCGAGGAAGGACTGCGGCAAGGCCGTGTGTCCGTGGTCGTCGACCTCGACGTGCACGTGCACGTCGACGGCGACCAGGTCGGCCACGTTGATGCTCATCAGGAACTCCTTGGTATGCCGTGTGGCTGGGTGATCAGGCCGAGGGGGGAGTCGGAAGCGTCTCGCCGACGGACTGCTGGCTGGGCGCGAACCTCGAGGGCCAGACGTCGGCGATGGCGTCGGCGCTCCAGCCGCCGGCGGCATACTCCTTGACGATCTGGTCGGGGTGGGAGTAGAGCGAAAGGCGGTCGCCGCCAATGCCGATGGCCTGGCCGTTGACCCCTGCCGAGTCGTCCGAGGCGAGGTAGACGACCAAGCCGGCGACGTCCTCGGGAGTGCCGAAGGCCAGTTCGCGGCGAGCGAACTCGGGCATCGGCTCGCCGGCCGCCATGGCGTCGACGTAGGGCTTGAGGAAGGGCACGGTGGCGGTCATCGCCGTGGCCGCGACCGGGACGACGGCGTTGGCCGTGATCTTGTCCCGGGAGAGTTCCATGGCCCACACCTTGGCGAAGGTGACGATGCCGGCCTTGGCGGCGGCGTAGTTCGTCTGGCCGAAGTTGCCGTACTGGCCCGCGGGGGAGCCGATGAGGATGAGTCGCCCGCCCTCACCCTGCTCCTTCATCCGCACGATCGCGGCGCGGGCGCAGGTGAAGGTGCCCTTGAGGTGGACCTGGGTGACGAGGTCGAAGTCCTCGTCGGTCATCTTCCACACGACCTTGTCACGCAGCACGCCGGCGTTGGCGACCAGGACGTCCAGGCGGCCGAAGGCCTCGACGGCCGCGTCGACGAGGGCCTGGGCGGATTCGGACGAGCCGACGGCGGCGGCGACGGCGATGGCCTTGCCCCCGGCTGCGGTGATCTCGGCGGCCGCGGCCTGAGCGACAGCCTCGTCGATGTCGTTGACGACGACGGCCGCGCCTGCGCCGGCCAGGGCCTTCGCGTAGGCGAGCCCGAGCCCCCTGCCGCTTCCCGTGACGATCGCGACCTTGCCGGACAGGTCCATTGCTGCTCCTTCGTGGCGTGGGCATTGCGTGGGGGGCATGGAGAGCCGGGCGTCGGCGCCGCGCCCCGAGGTATGTATAAGTGACAACGATTGTGAAAGTCAATCATTGAAGATTGTGACCTGCGTGCCACAATGGGGGCATGACAGGCGATCAGGGCACGAGCATCCGTGAGGACGTCGTGGTCCTGTTGGCGCGGGCGTCCGGTTCGGCGTTGCGCACCGCGAACGCGGCCCTGGAACCCTTCGGTTTCCGGGCTCGGCACTACGCGACGGTGAAGATCGCCGCCGAGGGTGGCGGGGTCCCGCAGCGGCAGATCGGCGCAGTCCTCGGCCTGGACCCCAGCGCCGTCGTGGCCCTCGTCGACGACCTCGAATCGCTCGGTCTGGTCCAGCGGCAACCCGACCCGGACGATCGGCGCACCCGGCTGGTGTCGCCGACGCCAGCGGGCCTGACCATGCTCGAGAAGGTCTCCCCGGTCGTGGGGCGCGTGCAGGAGCGTTCGATGGGTGGCCTGACGGCCGCCGAGCGGGACACCTTCGTGCGGCTGCTGCGCCGCGTCGTCAACGAATAGTCGTCCGCACGCAGCCGTGACGTCAGCGGCTCGGGGGAGCGTCGCGCAGTTGCGCAGTGAACCGACAGGTGCAGGTACGCCGGCCTTCGTCGTCGGTGATGACGATCTCGACCGACGCCGTCGTGCGTCCCACGGCGATCGGCGTGGCCACCGCGGTGACCGTGCCCGACATCACCGGCCGATGGTGGGTGGCGTTGATGTCGACCCCGACCGCGGCCCGACCCGGCCCGGCCAGCACGACCGCGAGGAACGACCCCACCCCTTCGGCGAGGACGACCGAGGCACCGCCGTGCAGCAGACCGTAGGGCTGGGTGTTTCCTGCAACGGGCATCGTCGCCACGGCGCGGGACGGGGAGATCTCGGTGAACACCACCCCCATGCGCTCGTGCAGGGTTCCGGCGGCCATCGCGTTGACCTGCTCGAGCGTGACCCACGGGGTGACTGAGGGCGGATCCTGCGCGACGGGGGTGCTGTCGGTCATGGGCTCTAGGCTGCCATACGTGTCGGACACGCCTCGCCTGCTGCTCTTGGACGGTCATTCGTTGGCCTATCGCGCGTTCTACGCCTTGCCCGCGGAGAACTTCTCGACCCACACCGGGCAGCACACCAACGCCGTCTACGGCTTCACCTCGATGCTCATCAACGTGCTGCGTGACGAGGCGCCAACCCACATCGCGGTGGCTTTCGACGTGTCTCGCCAGACCTTCCGGACCGAGGCCTACGCCGAATACAAGGCCGGCCGGTCGGCGACGCCGAGAGAGTTCGAGGGCCAGATCTCCCTCGTACAAGAGATCCTCGGGGCGCTGCGCATCCCCTTCGTCCAGGTCGAGGGTTACGAAGCCGACGACGTCATCGCCACCCTCACGACGATGGCGACCGACGAGGGCATGGACGTCCTCATCTGTTCCGGTGACCGAGACGCCTTCCAACTCGTTACCGACCATGTCACCGTCCTCTACCCGGTCCGCGGGGTGTCAGAGCTGTGGCGGATGACCCCCGCGGCGGTGACCGAGAAGTACGGTGTTCCGCCCACGCGCTACAGCGACCTTGCCGCGCTGGTCGGGGAGTCCTCCGACAACCTCCCGGGCGTCCCCGGGGTCGGCCCCAAGACCGCGGCCAAATGGATCGGGATGTATGCCGGCCTCGACGGCATCGTCGCGAACATCGACCAGATCGGCGGCAAGGCGGGGGAGTCGCTGCGCGAGCATCTGGACTCGGTGCTGCGCAATCGCCGCCTCAACCAGCTGGTGCACGACCTGCAGGTCGGCGTGGAGCTGGGCGACCTGGCCCGCCACTCCTGGGACCGCGAACAGGTGCACGAGGTCTTCGATGCGTTGGAGTTCCGCGTGCTGCGCGAGCGGCTGTTCGCGACCTTCGAGGCCCCCGAGCCGGAAGCCGATTCCGGGTTCGCCCTTGACGGGCAGGTGCTGGGCTCGGCCGAGGTGACCGGGTGGCTGGCGCAGCACGCCCCCGCGGGGGTCCGCACCGGGCTGCAGGTGCTTGGCCGCTGGGGTCGGGGCACCGGCGACGCGCGCGGGTTGGCGCTGGCCACCGGAGCCGGCGCGGCGGCATACGTGGATCTCGCCGGGCTCGACGACGTGGGGGAGCGCGCGCTCGCGCACTGGCTGGCCGACCCCACCCGCCCGAAAGCGATCCACGACGGCAAGGGGCCCGCCGCGGCGCTGGCGGCGCGGGGGCTGGACCTCGCTGGGGTGACGAGCGACACGGCGCTGGCGGCATACCTCGTCAAACCAGACCAACGTGACTACGACCTGGCCGACCTCGCCGTGCGGCTGCTGCGGCGGGAACTGCGCGATGACACGACCGACACCGGGCAGGGGATGCTCGACTTCGGCGAGGGGGACAACGAGGCGAACGAGGCTATGGTGACCGCCCGCGCGGTCGTCGACCTCGCCGACGCGCTCGACGTGGAGCTGGAACGCATCGGCGGCTCGGCGCTGTTGCACGAGGTCGAGTTGCCCCTTGTCGGGGTGCTCGGCCGAATGGAGCGGGCCGGGATCGCCGTCGACATCGAGGCGTTGCGCGATCTGGAGTCAGATTTCGCCGCCAAGGTGCGTGAGGCGCAGGAGGATGCCTGGGAGGCGATCGGGCGACGCGACGTCAACCTCGGCAGCCCGAAGCAACTGCAGGAGGTGCTCTTCGATCAGCTCGGGCTGCCCAAGACCAAGCGCACCAAGACCGGCTACACCACAGACGCAGACGCCCTCACCGAGCTGTATGCCAAGGCCGAGCATCCCTTCCTCGAGGCGTTGCTGCGCCATCGTGATGCGGCCAAGCTGCGGGTCACGGTCGAGGGGCTGATCAAGAGTGTCGATGACGACGGACGGATCCACACGACCTACCTGCAGACCGTTGCCGCGACTGGTCGGCTGAGTTCGACCGACCCCAACCTGCAGAACGTCCCGATCCGCACCGAGGAGGGTCGGCGGATCCGGGAGATGTTCGTGGTCGGGTCCGGGTTCGAGTCCCTCATGTCGGCGGACTACAGCCAGATCGAGATGCGGGTCATGGCCCACCTGTCCGGCGACGACGGGCTCATCGAGGCGTTCCGCTCGGGTGAGGACCTGCACTCGTTCGTGGCGTCCCGGGTCTTCGGGGTCGACCCGACGGCGGTGACACCGGAGATGCGCTCCAAGATCAAGGCGATGTCTTACGGCTTGGCCTACGGCCTGTCGGCGTTCGGGTTGTCCCGCCAGTTGGGGATCTCCACCGGCGAGGCCAAGACGCTCATGGACGAATACTTCGAACGCTTCGGTGAGGTCCGCGACTACCTGCACCGCCTCGTCGCCGATGCTCGGGGTACGGGGTTCACCGCGACGATGCTCGGGCGCCGGCGCTACTTGCCCGACCTGCTCTCGGACAACCGACAACGGCGCGAGATGGCCGAGCGGATGGCCCTCAACGCCCCGATCCAGGGGTCCGCCGCCGACATCATGAAGGTCGCCATGTTGCGGGTCGACGAGGCAGTGCGGGAGCAGCGGCTCGCCTCGCGGATGCTGCTGCAGGTCCACGACGAGTTGGTCATCGAGGTGGCGCCTGGCGAGCGGGACCAGGTCGAGGAGTTGGTCCGCCGCGAGATGGGCGCAGCGGTCGCCCTCACGGTGCCGCTGGACGTGTCGGTCGGCGTCGGGCGCACCTGGCACGACGCAGCGCACTGAGGCCGAGAACAACGGACGTCGCGAGGCGAAGGGCGAGGGAACGGCATACATGGATCTGCTGCTCATCAGGCACGCGCAGTCGGAGAACAACCTCGTGTGGGCGCACACGGGCGCGTCGGTCGGGCGAGTGCCCGACCCGCTGCTCACGCCGTTGGGGGAGCGGCAGGCCGCGGCGGTCGCTCAGGCGCTCGCGCAAGGCCGGTATGCCGCCCCGCCGTCCGTGCTCTATGCCAGCCTCATGAGCCGCGCCGTTCTCACGGCGGCACCGATCGCCGCGGCGCTCGACCTCGCCATGCACGGGCATCCGGACCTCTTCGAGGTCGGCGGGCCACTGGACTGGAGCGGCCACGAGGACGTGCCGCGTCGAGCGCATCGTGGGGCGGGGCGGGCGTCGCTGCGCGAGCTGTCACCCCGGCTGGTCCTGCCCGACGACGCGGGTGAGCACGGCTGGTGGGATGGGCCGGTGGAGGTCGAGACCGACGTTCCCGCCCGGGCCCACCGGGTGATCGACTCGGTGCTGGCCCGACACGGTGGCACCGATGCGGTGGTCGGGTTGGTGACGCACGGGCACTTCAGCCAGTTCCTCGTCCGGGCGCTGCTGGGCATCCCCACGATGACGGGGTGGGTCGACATCCTCAACACCTCGGTGTCGCGCTTCTCCGATGTCGACGTGCCGGGGCGCACGGCCGCGGCGTGGATCAACCGCGTCGAGCACCTGCTCCCCGACGAGGTATCCGACTGAGCCAGGCGCTGACCAACGCAACCACCAGGAGGCAGCCGAGCACCCCGGTGACGACCTGCTCGATCGAGGCGTGCCGGCCGGCGACGACGGCGGTCGATGCCGCCAAGGCGAGCCAGACCGCCGCCCCCGCTCGATGCCGCCCGGCGGCAAGGTCGGCGTAGACGAGCACCTGAACCAACGCGAGCGTCACCCCGAGAGTGCAGAACAACCAGGCCAGGGGTGCCAGCGCGGCATACTCGGCACCGCCGACGACCGCGACCAGGGGCCCCCCGAGCAGGAAGGCGGCCAGCACACCGACCGCGCCGACGGATGCCGTGAGGAGCAGGGCATCTCTGATGGCACGAGCCCGGTCGGCTGCCCGGGCCATCCGCGGGTAGTAGAGGGTCGCCAGGAAAGTCGGGCCCCAGAACGCGACCTTTTCGAACACCGCGCCGATCGCGTAGCCCCCGCTGAGGTCCTCGGGCAGGAAATGCCGAGCCAGGAGCATGTCGAGACTGGACAGGACGAGCAGACCCGACATCGGCAGCACCGCCGTCACTGACTGGCGGAAGATCGCCCGCGAGGGCGCCGAGCCCCAGGCGTGGCGCGCGGCTTTGAAGAGGTGTGGCCCACCATCGCGGTGCAGCAGGAACCCGGCGATGTACAACGTCAGCGCCCACCCGGCGGTGAACAGCCACATGACGGCGTCGGGGCCGAGGTCACCTGCCGCGGCAAGGACGGCGGCGCTGACCCGGGTGATCCCGACGAGTGCGGCCACGGTCGCCAGCGCCCCGAAGCGCTCGCGGCCCTGCAACAACCCCTGGACGGCGAAGGTCAACGTGATCGGTGCCGCCGCGGTGGCTACGGCCAGCGCCGCCCCGACGTCCACCCGCAAGAGGTATGCCGCCCCCGGCACCAGGACTAGCGCGGCCGCCGACAGGACCGCGGCGAGCCGTAGGGACGCGCCGAGGGCCGCGTCGAGCGCGGCGGTGCCGGGGGAGGCGGCGGAGCCGGGGGAGGCAGCGGACTCCGGTGGCGGGGCCGCGACCCAGCGCGCCGCAACGAGTTGGATGCCCGTCCCCGGCACCGCGGCAATCGTGGCCAGGCTGACGAGCGAGCCGACCGCACCAAGATCCGGTGGGGTCAGGGTTCGGCTGAGCACGACGAAGAAGAAGTAGCTGAGCATATTGCCCAGGAAGGTTCCGACGAAGAGCACGGCACCATGCCCACGCAGGCGGCGGGTGGGGGGCGGGGGGCTCAAGCGGGTTACCCGTCTGTGCGTCGAAGGACCTCAAGTTCGGCGTGTGCCATAGTGCCCCATGCTCAAGCCAGGACGCGCGCATAGCGGCGCCGTGTTGGCCGGTTGGCTGGCCACCGCTGTCCAGACGGTCGCGTTGCTCTGGCCGTCGTGGGGGTCCGGTCAACTGCTGTACCGGGACTTCGTCGCGGTTCCGAATCCGGTGTGGTCGGCTCGCGTCCTCGGCGCCGACGGGTCCGCACCGCGGGCCGTCCCCTTGGACTTCGTGACGACGCTGCTCGCTCAGGTGTTGCCCTCGGGCGTGCAACAGCAGGTCATGCTCAGCGCCACGCTCTTGCTGGCCGGGGGAGGGGTGACGATGCTGCTGCGCCGGTTCGGGTGGGTCGCGACCGTCACTGCCGCGACGCTCGCCAGTTGGAGCCCGTATGCCGGTGAGCGCCTGCTTCTCGGTCAGCCGCCGACCCTGCTGGCCTGGTCGATGCTGCCTTGGCTCGTGTTAGCGGCCCGGTCGAGCGGGCCACGTCGGGTGTGGCTGCTGCGGGTGGCGCTGGCAGCCGCCCCGGCCGCGCTCACCCCGTTCGGTGGGCTGGTCGCCCTCGTCACCGTCGTCTCGACCGTCGCGATCGACCGGACCTGGGCCCTCGCGCAACCCTCCGCCAGCGACGGCGGCCCCCCGGTAGTGCGGTCGCGCACGGACGTCGCCTGGGTGGCTTCCCTCGGCCTGTCCTGGTGCCTGCCCTGGCTGGTGGCTGCCCTCCTCGGAACGTCAGGGCGGGGTCAACGCGAGGGTGCCGCGGCGTTCGCGCTTCGGGCGGACGGTGGTTGGGGTGTGATCGAGGTGCTCTCCGGCGGTGGGATCTGGTCAAATGCGGCGACCTTGGGCTCGCGGGCGATGCTTGGTCCGCGGGTCGGCTCGCTGTTGGTGTTGGTCGTGGCTGGCGTGGGTGTCGCGGCGTTGTGGCGTCGCCGACCGGACGGGGCTGGTTGGGTCGCGACGTCCCCCGCGATGCTCGGGATCGGTCTGGTCGCGGGGCCACCGGTCCTGGTCTACCTGTTGGCCCACGAACCCTTCCTCGGGTGGCTGGCGCTGGCCCAGGAACTTCCCGGAGTCTCGATCGTCCGCGACACCCATCGCGTGTTGGCGGTCTCGGCGATGGCCCTGGTCATCCTCAGTGGGGTCGGTGCCGCGACGATCGTCGGCGCCGTGGCCCGTCGGGTTCCCGGCAGACTCGGCGTGCTCGCCTGGGTCGGAGGGACGCTCGTCATTGCTGCCCTCGGCCCCTGGGGGGCGCCGGACCTGCTGGGGCGGCTTCACACGGCATACCGACCGTTCGACGTCCCCGCGGGCTGGGCGCGCGCGGTCGACGCGGTCGGCGACGGGCGGGTGCTCGATCTGCCGTGGCAGCCATTCCGCCAGCAGCCCTGGGCGGGCCCGGAGCCGTTCCTCGACCCGCTGCCGCTTGCCGTGCCCGGCTCGGTCGTCGCGGGCGCGGACCTGGTCGTGCAGCGCGGGTCCGAGCAGTTCCACGTCGGCCCGGCAGAACCACCAGGAGCGTCCGATTGGGCCGATGGTCGCATCGACGCTACATCGTTACGAGACAGCGATATCGACGTGGTGTTCGAGTGGCTCACCACTCCTGGCACCGTCCCACAGACGCATCCAGGTCTGAGGTTGGTCTACTCGGACGACACCTTCAGAGTGTGGCGCGTGCCGCGCTGACCGCGACGTACCTTTACATGCGCGATGTGACCTGTACCATTCCCCAGAACGCTGCGGGCACCGCAGCGACCTGGGAGGGATCCGCACGTGTCGAATCGCAATCGTCGCCGGGGGGCCGGCCTCTTGATCGCTCTGCTGAGCATCCTGCTCGGTGGGGGCGCCGCTGCCGCGGCCGTCTCGGCGGTGGCAGCTGCCAAGGGTCCCAACGACAGCCAGTCTGTCATCACCGGTCCCAAGAACGTTGTCGCTCCGAGCCAGGTCATCGGCTACGGCGGGTGAGCCGTCGGCCGCTGATCGCGAAGGCGCGAGCCAGTGCGCATTGCCTTTCTCAACTGGCGTGACCTGACCCACCCCGAAGGGGGTGGCGCCGAGCGTTACGCGCAGAACATCTGCGCGGGGCTCGCCGGTCTCGGTCACGACGTCACCTTCTTCTGCGCGGCCCACGACGATGCGCCGGCCGAAGCGAGCATCGACGGCTACCGCATGCTCCGTCAGGGCGGTCGGCTGTCGGTCTACCCGGCGTCGTTGCGTCGCTTGCGCGACCTGGAACGCCGGGAGGGCGCTTTCGATGTCGTCGTCGACACCCAGAACGGGGTGCCGTTCGCGGCGCCCTGGGTGACCCGCACGCCCGTCGTCTCTCTCGTCCATCACGTGCATCGCGAACAATGGCCGGTCGTCTTCAACCCTCTGGTGGCCAGGGTCGGCTGGTTTGTCGAATCCCGGGTCGCTCCGCGCGTCTACCGGGGGCGTCAGTACGTCACCGTGTCCGGTCGGACCCGCGACGAGTTGCAAGGGCTGGGGGTTGACCCAGACGCGATCTCGGTGATCCACAACGGGACCGATACGCCGATCGGCCGGATCGCCGCCCGCACTGCGCATCCGACGATCGTCGTGCTGGGACGCCTCGTGCCACACAAACGCGTGGAACTGGCCATCGACGTCCTTGCGGCGCTGCGGGATCGCCATCCTGGCCTGCGGCTGCGCATCGTCGGCGACGGGTGGTGGCGGGAGCAGGTCGCCGCCCATGCGCAGGCCCGCGAGGTCACCGACCAGGTCGATCTGCTCGGCTTCGTCGATGAGACGACCAAACACCGCGAGCTCGCCTCGGCCTGGATCGCGATGGCACCCAGCGCAAAGGAAGGGTGGGGCCTCAACGTCGTCGAGGCGGCGACCCACGGGGTGCCGACGCTGGCCCATCACGGTGCCGGCGGGTTGTCCGAGTCGATCCTCGACGGCGTCACGGGCATCCTCGTGCATGACACCGAGGGCATGGTCGAGGCAGCTTCCTCGCTGCTCAGCGACGAGGCCCTTCGGACACGGTTGGGGGAGAGCGCCCGAGGGCACGCCCGCACCTTCACCTGGGCGGGAACGATCCAGGCGTGGGACCAACTGCTGGCGCACGTGGCGTCCGGGGGTTCGCCCATCGCGCAGATCGACGAGGGCCTGAGCCGCTCAGCGCTCGTCTCATGACCCCGCGGTCCACACCCGCCTTGGCAGCCACCGGATCGGTGTCCCGCTCGATCCAGCTCTTCCGGGCCTTCCGGGTCGAACAGAGCGATCCCGACTTCTTCTACTCCTTGCTCGCGCGGGACTCGATCCGTGAGGTCCAGCGGTGGTGCCCTCTCACAGGTGCATCAGTGCTCGACGTCGGTGGCGGTCCGGGCTACTTCGCGGACGCGTTCACCAGCGCCGGTGCCCGGTATGCCGGTGTGGACCCCGACGCGGGCGAGTTGACCGCGCGCGGTGGCGTCGCGGGTAACACCATGCGCGCCTCCGGCTTGTGCCTGCCGTTCGCCGATGGAGCGTTCGACGTCACCTACTCCAGCAACGTCCTTGAGCATGTCCCGGACCCGGAGGGGATGGTCGCGGAGATGGTCCGGGTGACCAGGCCCGGGGGCACGGTGGTCGTCTCGTGGACGCCGTGGTTGTCGCCGTGGGGCGGTCACGAGACCTCCCCGTGGCACTACCTCGGGGGAGTGCGAGCAGCCGACCGGTATGCCGTGCGGCACGGTCGGCGCCCGAAGAACGACTTCGGCCGGTCCCTGTTCGCCTGCTCGGCCGGGCGGATGTTGCGCTGGGTTCGCCGGGCCGAGGAGGAGGGGCATCTCGACCTCGTCGACATGCTGCCGCGCTACCACCCGGCCTGGGCCCGGTGGGTTGTCCACGTTCCAGGTCTGCGCGAGGTCGTCAGCTGGAACGTCATGCTCGTCGTGCGTCCCCGATGAGCGGCAGCGGTCCGGTCTGGAGGCTGCGGGTGGCCACCGGCTGCCTGCTGCTCTCGGCGATGTGTTTCTGGCAGGCCCCCGGGCTGGTCGTGCCCGACACGAAGCTCGACCTCACCGCCAACCCGGTCGGGCTGATGGCCCGGGCCCTCGACCTCTGGGACGACAGCGCGTTCGGCCAACTGCAGAACCAAGCGTATGGCTATCTCTTCCCCAGCGGTCCCTTCCATGCCCTGCTCAGCGGCGCCGGGGTCCCGGCCTGGATCGTCCAGCGGCTGTGGTGGTCGTTGATCCTCGGGGTGGCCTTTGTGGGCTTCTGGCGGCTCGCCGATGCCCTGCGGGTCGGCAGCCCATGGTCGCGGTACCTCGGTGCAGCACTGTTCGCCCTATCGCCCCGCTTTCTCAGCGAGGTGGCGGTGACGTCCATCGAGGTGTGGCCGATGGCCGTCGCACCCTGGGTGCTGACGCCACTGCTGGACCCGCGGCCCGCCAGGATGCGGGCCCGGGCCCTGCGCTCAGCGCTCGCGTTCGGGTGCATCGGCGGCGTCAACGCGGTGGCGACTGGCGCGGCCCTTATCCTGCCGGTGCTCTGGTGGGTGACCCGACGACCCTGGCGCGCCCTGCTGCGCCCGATGCTCGGGTGGCTGGGGTGGTGTCTGGCGGCGGGCCTGTGGTGGTTGCTCCCCCTGCTGCTCCTCGGCCGATACAGCCCACCATTCCTCGACTGGATCGAGGACGCACGAGTCACCACGAGCACAGCCAGCCCGTTCAACGCCCTCCAGGGCACCACACCCTGGCTGGGCTATCTCGCCGGTCCGGGCGGGGCCAGTTGGCCCGCGGCATACTCCTTGATCAGCCAGCCGACGCTCATCGTCGTGACGGGGGTCGTCGCGGTCCTGGGGCTGTCCGGTCTGGCGCACCCGCGGATGCCGCACCGCGGCTGGCTCGCGGTGAGCGCCCTCGTCGGTCTGTTCCTCCTCACCGTCGGGTTTTCGTCGGCGGCATCGGGGCCGTTGGCGGACGCATTCCATGGGCTGCTCGATGGCCCGTTGGCGCCACTGCGGAACACCCACAAGTTCGACCTGGTCCTGCGGATCCCGATCGGCCTTGGCCTGGTTCACGCGGCGTCGGTCCTCGCCCGCTGGCGTCCGGTGCGGGCGCTACGTGTCGAGCTCGTGGCGGCGGTCGCCGGGCTGCTCGTCGTCGCGGCAGCCGCTCCCGCCGTAGCCGCCAACCTCCCGCGGCCCGGCGGGTACGACGGCATCCCGCAGTACTGGCACGAGGCCGCCGCCTGGCTCGACGACGCTGAGGGCCAGGGCGCCGTGCTGGTGCTCCCGTCGGCATCCTTCGCGGACTTCACCTGGGGGTCCACCCGCGACGAACCGCTTCAGGCCCTCATGCAACGGCCCTTCGTGGTCCGGGACGCGGTGCCCTTGGGCGGCGCGGGCAGCACCCGGCTGCTCGATGAGGTGACCCGCCGCCTCACCGCGGGTATGGGTTCACCGGACCTGGCTCGGGTGCTGGGGGAGGCGGGCATCCGGTTCCTCGTCGTGCGCAACGACCTCTTGCCGCAGTCCGGGGTGTCCCGGCCGGTGCCATTGCACGAGGCGATCGACGAGTCCGGCTTCATCCGCCGGGCGAGTTTCGGCCCGCCGACCGGTTACCTCGCCGATGCTCCTGGGGTGACGGTGGACGACCGGATGCTCGTGCCCTATCCGAGCGTCGAGATCTTCGACGGTGCGGCGGCATCGGCAGCTCGGTTCGTCCCGCTGGATCAGGTCCAGCTCGCGACGGCCGGGCCGGAGAACCTCGTGGACATCGCCGGCTCGACACCTGACGGGGTTGTCAGCATCCTCGGATCCGACCGCTTGGCACTGGGGGATCTGGCCCAAGGGCTCCCCGAGGTGGTCACCGACGGCCTACGTCGCCGCGACGTCGCCTTCGGCAGCTCCGGGGCGACGACCTCCGAGGTGCTTGCGGACGGCGACCCGGGCACCACCGGCCGACGCACCATCGACTACATCAGCGACCGGACCGCGGCGCAGACGGTGACGCGGTGGCGCGGGGTCCGGTCCGTGACGGCGTCGTCGTCGGCTTCGGACGCCGGCGCGACGCTGCGCCTGGGTCCAGGGACGGGCCCGGGGGCCGCGCTGGACGCCGACCCCCTCACCCGGTGGGTGAGCGGTACGTACGGCGAGGCGGTGGGGCAGTGGCTGGAACTCGGGCTCGCCGCACCCCAGGACATCTCCGGGCTCACGATCCAGGTGTCTGGCGGCTACCCGATTCAGGCCCAGCCCACCCGGGTGCGGGTCAGCACCGACACCGGCTCGGTCACGACCGACATCGTCGAGACGGACACTGTGGTCCCGCTGGCGACACCACCCGGTAGGACCACCCGAGTGCGGGTCGAGTTGGACGCGGTCGGCTCCGGCGCACCCAACGGCTTCGGGATCGCCGAGCTCACCGTCCCCGGCGTTCACCCCGTGCCCGAACTGGTCATTCCGGCGGCTGCCCCGGCTGCCCCGGCCCAGATCCTCAGCCGAGTGGAGGTCCCCGCCCTGACCGGGTGCGCCTTCGTCGCGACCCGGTCCCTGTGCTCGCCCGCCCTCGTGCGATCCGGTGAGGAGACTGCCGGCATCTTCCGGTCGTTGACGCTTGCGGCCGGAGCGGCATACGAACTGTCCGGCACCGTCCTGCCCGGTGTGGGGGGCAATATCGAACGACTGTTGGACTTCCCTGGCCGGATCACCGCCACGGCCAGCAGTAGCCGCGTCCAGAGCCCGGCTGCGCGGCCGGCGACAGTCGCCGACGCCGACCTGGGCACCGGGTGGGTGGCCGGCGACGCCGATCCGAGCCCGCGACTGCGACTCGACCTCCCGCAGGCTCGCACGGTGACCCGGCTGCAGTTCCTGCTCGACCCCTATCTCGCCGCTTCCCGGCCCACCTCGGTGACGGTGACCGGCGACGACGGCACCGGCTCGACCGTGCCCGTCGATGCCGAGGGGTATGCCGCAATCTCGCCGACCACCGGGCGCGGGCTGGACATCGACTTCCTGAGCGACAGCGGCGCCAGCTCGATCGACTCCGTGAGCGGTTTCGCCGCCCACCTGCCCGTCGGGGTGTCGGAGGTGCGGTTGGAGGGCGCCGATGACTTGCGCGCTGTCCTGGACCCCACCCGCACCGTCGCTGTCCCCTGTGGCTTCGGCCCGAGCGTCCTCGTCGATGACACACGGCTGCCGACCCAGGTCGAAGGGACCGTCGAGCAGGTGCTCCGTGGTGCCCCGCTGCGCTGGTCGGCCTGCCCGACCACGAGCGCCGCCACCGTCGACCTGGCGGCGGGGCGGCATACCCTCTCGGCGGCCGCCACGACGGAGTTCCGGCCCTACCAACTCTTGCTGCGCCGCGTCGATGCGCCGCCGTCCGCCGCGGCGGCCTCGACCTCCGCCAGCCAGAGCATCGCGGCTGCGGGCGACGGTGGGTGGGCCGTGCCGCAGCGCGCGCAACCGGGAATGCTCGTCCTCAGCCACAACGCCAACCCCGGCTGGGTCGCCACCGATGGGCAGGGGCAGGCGTTGCCCTCGGTCCGGGTCAATGGCTGGCAGCAGGGGTGGGTGCTCCCCGCAGGAGCAGCCACCGTGGTGCACACGCGATACGCCCCCCAACCGTGGTATGGCGCGGGCCTCGCCGTCGGGGGAGTCGCCTTCCTTGCCCTGCTCGTCCTGTGGCTGCTGAGCACGCGCCCTCGCGGAAAGCCCCGGAACGAGATCGCCGAGTCTGATGGCGGATCGGTAGCGCTGTCCGGAGCACTGACCGGCTCGGCGTCGGGCGGATGGTTGCTGGCGGTTCTTCTGGTGGTCACGTTTCCCGTCAACGCCGGGCTCGTCGGAGTCCTCGCCGTGGTGATCGGCGCGGTGGTGGGCTACGCGGGCCGCCGCTGGCCGCGTCTGAGCGTCACCCCGGTGGTTGTGCTCGGTGCCGGGGCGGTTGCCGCCGTTGCCGCGGCCCCGTGGGGCGAGGGTGGGGCCGCGCTCATGTCGGTGGGGGTTCAGCAACTCGTGCTCGCCGCGTTCGCAGGCGTGGCCGCCTCCGGGACTTCTGGGACGGTTCTCCCACGGTGGGTGCCGAGCGCGGGGCGCCCTCGCCGTGTCAGCGTTCGAGGCGGCGGGCCCGGCGCATGATCGGTCGTTCGAGGACGCGGTAGCTGACCCACGCGACGACGAAGGTCACCGCGATGGTGCTCACCCACAACTGGACGAACTGTCCGTCGAACGTCTGATGGTTGAACGCCCGCTCGGCGAGGGCTAGCACGATGAGGTGATAGGCGAACACCCCGTAGGAGATATCGCCCAACGCCCTGCCGACCCGGCCGCCCAGCGCGCGCACGATGGCCGAGGGGCGGTCCGCGGCTGCGCCCACCACGGCGGGAAACACGAGAAGGACACCGAGCACGGCATACCCGAGGTTCTTGACGACGGCCTGGCCCACGGTCGGTGGCGACAGGTCGTACGGCCCGGCGATAGGGGTGCACAGCAGCAGGTAGAGCGCCGCGGCCGCGGCATACACGCTGCCGGCGGCGTGCCCGAGCTCATCCAGGACCGTCGGCCCGAGCAGTCCCGCCTCTCGCGCACCGGACCACGCTGCTAAGGCCATGCCGAGCCCGAACCAACCGAGGAACGCCGGAAGCCACAGCATCGGCAGCCCGCCGCCGGTCGCCGTCGCGGCGGCCACCCAGACCGCGGACGCGACGGGGAGCAGTAACAGGACAGCAAGAGTCCGGTTGACCCAAGCGCGGGGGGTCGGCGCGGAGCGGTCGAGGGCCCACGCGAGGGCTGGGAGGGCGAGGTAGAAGGCCACCTCGGTCGCCAGGCTCCACATCTGGGTGAGGCCGGTCGGGGCCGGGACCTCGGTGTAGATCTGGGTGAGGGTGGCGTACCGCAGGAACGAGCTCGGGCCCACGAGCGGGGCGTGGTGCAGCAGGAGGGCGGATGCGAGCACGGCCAGCCACAACGCCGGAAGGATGCGTGCCGCTCGGTGGCGCAGGTAGGTCCCGAGTGCTGGCCTCGGCCGCTGCGTGAGCCTGGCCATGACGTGGGGACGGTAGAGCAGGAAGCCGGACACGACGAAGAACAGGGGGACCCCGGCATCGAGCCGGGCCAGCAGCCCGGCCTGCTGGCCGTTCAGGGAGGCACCCGAGGTGAACCCGACGTGGGTCGAGACGACGGCCACTGCGCCGCCGATGCGCAGCCCGTCCAGGGCCGGGAAACGCAGGGTCCGGCGGGTCTGGGTGGGCCCGTCGATGAGGGTGTCGGTCATGGGGCCGCCAGGACTCGCGTCTCGCGGATGTTGCCCACCTGGATCTTCGTGATGCAGGAGGTGCCAGCGTCGGCAGCTCCCGCGATGGCCAAGGCGGACACCGAGTCGACGATCGGTAGTTGCACCTGGTTGAGGCCGGGCTCAAGGTGGATCGTCCAGTTCTTGGCGTCCGTCCGCAGCACCGCCGTGCCGCCCCGCTCCGAGAAGTAGTCGACCTGGACGAACCAGGTCCAGGCGAACAACTGCTTCGTGACCGGCACGTATGCCGTCTCCCCGGGCTTGACGAGGTACCCGCAGTCGCTGACCGGGCCGGTGGGGACCTGGACGAGATCCTCGACGGCGGCATTGACGAGGTGACCGTCGCCGCGGGCGATCAGCACCTGCCGGGCGGGGGCATCGAAAGCCAGCGGGAGCCCAAGGGGGGACAACATGTCGCTCATGTGCGCGTAGTCGGGGAAGAACCCCGGGTTGATCACCCCGTCGGGCGCCACCCCGTCAAAGAGCGACCGCGGACCGACGGCGGTGGCGTCGCGCACGATCGTGGTCACCCAGGGTTTCGGCGAGTGCGGTTCGATCCGCTGCCATTCGGCGCCGTTGCCGGCCAGTGCTGACAACGAGACCGCGAAGGTGAGCAGGCCGACCAGCGCATCCACCCGACCGGTGACAACGGTGGGGAGCGGGCGGCGCAAGGGGGTGGTGGCGGTCGCCGCCTCGATCCGGGAGCGGGTGACGGCGAAGACCAGCGCGAAGAAGATGACCGGGAGCAGGTCGGCGGAGTAGCGCGCCTCCCGCACACTGAGCACACCGATCGACTGGTAGCGGCTGCTGAACAGCACCAGCCCCCAGGACACCACGGCATACGAGAGCACCATCCCGATGAGCCACCCGCCCCGGCGGCGGTGGCGGACGATGAGGATGGCCGCGCAGACAGCCAACGCCAGCATGGGCAACCAGAGCATGGCGGGAATCGGGTCGTAGATGCTCGTCGTGTTGTCGGCGGCACCCCATGGCCCACCCACCAGCGACGGGAGGACGATGTTGAACAACCCGGTGAAGAAGAAGGACAGCGACTCGCCCAGACCCCGTGGCGTGAAGGTGTGGTCGACGCCCATGCCGGCCGACCCGGGTTTGGCCAAGACGAGCAGGTAGACGGGCACGTAGAGCGCCGTCAGCGCCGCGAGAAGGCCCAACGGGCGCCAGGCCGAGCGAAGTCGCGCCAGCGGCGAACCGGAGCCGAGCAGCAGGACGAGGAAGAAGGCCGGGATGACGAGCAGCAGGGCCTTCTGCCAGAAGAACAGACCCAGCAGGTAGGCGATGCCGAGCCCGACCAACGGCCGCACCCCGGGCTGGCGAAGGTATCGGCACAAGAAGAGGATGACCAGGGCCATCGTCGCCTGCAGGGGGAGTACCTGGATGGATGCCGCCCACCACAGGCTGGTCGGCAGGAAGATCGGCGAAAGGGCTACCAACGCAAGGGCCAGCAGGGCCCGTGAGGTCTCGCCGAACACTTCGGCGAGAGCGGCCGCCCAGGCCAGGATCGACAACGCGCTCAACCCGACCGTGACGACGATGGCCACGGTGTAGTCCAGGGGAGCCAGGGTCGTCGAGGCCCAGGACAGAAGGAACTGGCCGGGCATGAAGTGCTGGTTGTAGTTCTGGGTGAGGTAGTCGCCGAGGGGCATCCGCTGTGCCTCGATCTGGTAGATCCAGTCGTCCTGGATCCAACTCCACGCGGAAACCGTCCACGTGCGCCACACGAGCGTCACCACGAGGATGGCGAGCGCACCCAACCGGAAGGTGGTTGACGGGGACCTGCTCGGCGCGGCGCCAGGCTCCGACGGCATACCTTCCGGGCCCATGACAGGAGGGACTGCCGCGAGGGCGGGCTCGCCACTGTGCGACATGTCACCTCGATCTGGCCGAAAGGGTAGGGGAATGAGGGTGCCGCTGTTACGATCCGTCAGATTTACGAGCCTACCCGTGGGGGACTTGGCAGGCATCGACGGTCACTCTAGTGGGGAGTAAAACACGTGCGTCGCACTCTCGGAGCCATCGCCCTCGGCCTTGGCGCCCTCTTGCTCGTCTCCGGGTTCATGGCGAAACCCGTCCTGTACACGCAACTCGCCACGGTGCCCTTGAACTACAAGAGCACCTCGGTGTCGGTCGGCCGTGACATGTCGGTCCTTCGGCTTTGGTCCGACGACGCCAAGGTTGGTCACTACGACAAGTTGACCGGCGTCACCGTGCAGAGCACCCGGCAGGTGCTGGGAATCCCCGGTCGGGTTCCTGCGGACAAGCAGGCCACCACGGCGTTCTGGCAGACCGGTGTCAAGTCGACCGCGGTCGGCGTCGGCGACCTCACCTACAGCATGGAGACCGTGTCGTTCGACCGGCTCACCGGTGTGGCCACCAACTGCTGCGGCGACCAGGTCTCCATCGGCGACCTGGAGAAGCCCGATGCCATGAAGGACATCACCCACGAGGGCGGCTACTTCAAGTTCCCGTTCGACGTGCAGAAGCAATCCTACTCCTGGTGGGACGGTGACCTGGGCAAGGCAACGGCGGCCAAGTTCGTCCGCACCGAGGACTTGTTCGGCACCGAGACCTACGTCTTCGAGCAGCGGATCGACAAGCAGGAAGTGGCCAGCCGGACGGTTCCGGCAGCCATCTTCGACGGCACCGGCGAGGATGTCCCCGCCAAGGTGATGTACGGCAACGTCCGCACCTTGTGGGTCGAGCCCAACACCGGCGTCATCGTCAAGGGTCAAGAAGCGATCGACAAGACCCTCGAGTCCGCGTTGGGCACGGTCGCGGCGACCAAGGGTGTCATCGGCTTCGACGAGGCGACGATCAAGGCCAACGCTCAGGAATGGGGCGCCTTGGGCAGCCAACTCGGCTTCGTCAAGAACACCTTGCCCTGGCTTGGCCCGCTGCTGGGCGTCCTGCTTGGTCTCGTCGGCGCAATCCTGCTCATCGGCAAGGGCCGGCGCTCGGGGGCCTCCTGGAAGGGTGCCGATGAAGGGCCGGTCGCCGGGTTGGAGGGTCTGGAGACGGTGGCCGAGACCCAGGTCATCGAGCCCACCCGGGCCGAATTGCGCAACCAGGGCAACCTGTAAGGACACCTGCGCTCAGCGGCGCCGCCGCCGCTGAGAGATCGACGACGCCCTGACCCGCGACTTGGCAGGTCAGGGCTTCGTCGTCACCAGGACCAGGGTGCCGGGAATGAGGCGTCCGCGTAACGGCGACCAGCCGCCCCACTCCTGCGCGTGACCGTCGGGCCATTCCAGTTCGATGAGATCAACGACCTGCAGCCCGGCCGCCACGACCTCGCGAACCCGGTCGCCCATGGTTCGGTGGTGCTCGGCGTAGGTCGCCCTCCCAAGCGTGTCCTGCTCGACATAAGGAGTCCGGTCGAAGTAGGAGAACCGCACGGTCAGCCCCGTCTCGTCCGGCTCATCGGGGAAGACCCACCGGAACGGGTGTGTGCACGAGAAGACGAACCGGCCCCCGGGCCGGAGCACCCGGCATACCTCGCGCATCACCCGACCCGAGTTCGCGACGAACGGCAGCACTCCGTATGCCGTGAACACGACATCGAAGCTCGCGTCAGCGAACGGGAGGGCGAGTCCGTCGCACTGGGCGAGTGGGAGGGGCGACCAACCGTGCACGCCCTCGATGGTCCGGCTCCGCTGGAGCATGCCGAGCGAGAGGTCGCTGGAGACGACCCGAGCGCCCGCCTGACGAGCCCAACGGCCACCCTGCGCGGCTCCACCGCCGATCTCCAGCACGTCTCGGCCCGCGATATCGCCCAGGAGTCCGAGGAGTTCCTCGCTCCACCCCTCCGGTCCCCAGACGAGGTCGTCATCGCCGAGGAAGGCCCCGTGCTCGGCGTAGTAGTCGGCCGCTTCGGCGTCCCACCATGTGCGGTTGGCTGCGGCGGTTTCGGCGGTACCGGCGTCGCGTCGCAGCGCGATGGGGTCGGAGTCCATGCCGCCATTGTGGCGGGACCTGCGGGCTGGTCGCGGCCGGGCAGCTTTGACCCGGCCACGCGCGGGCGGGTACCCTGACCCGGTGCCCTTCGGGGCGCGGTTCGATGCTGCCTGCCCGCCGTCGGTGATTGCTGCCGGCGAGTCGTCAGACCCGAACACCCAACCTTGTCCGCCCCGCAGGCCGACCGGCGTGCGGCTTTACATCCTGTCCACCATCGGAGTTCCTACTACATGAGCATCAGCACGGTCACCAAGACCGCCCCTCAGGTTGCCATCAACGACATTGGCTCTGAGGAAGACCTCCTCGCCGCAATCGACGCGACGATCAAGGATTTCAACGACGGCGACATCGTCGAGGGTGTCATCGTCAAGGTCGACCGGGACGAGGTCCTGCTCGACATCGGCTACAAGACCGAGGGCGTCATCCCCTCGCGTGAGTTGTCCATCAAGCATGATGTCGACCCGGCCGATGTGGTCAAGGTCGGCGACGAGGTCGAAGCTCTCGTTCTCCAGAAGGAGGACAAGGAGGGTCGGCTCATCCTGTCCAAGAAGCGCGCCCAGTACGAACGCGCTTGGGGCACGATCGAGAAGGTCAAGGAAGAGGATGGCGTCGTCACCGGCACCGTCATCGAGGTCGTCAAGGGCGGCCTCATCCTGGACATCGGCCTGCGTGGCTTCCTGCCCGCCTCCCTCGTCGAAATGCGTCGCGTGCGCGACCTGCAGCCCTACGTCGGCAAGCAGATCGAGGCCAAGATCATCGAGCTGGACAAGAACCGCAACAACGTCGTCCTGTCCCGCCGCGCCTGGCTCGAGCAGACCCAGTCCGAGGTCCGCACGACCTTCCTGCGCGAGCTGCAGAAGGGCCAGGTCCGCTCCGGTGTCGTGTCGAGCATCGTCAACTTCGGTGCGTTCGTCGACCTCGGCGGGGTGGACGGCCTCGTGCACGTCTCCGAGCTGTCCTGGAAGCACATCGACCACCCGAGCGAGGTTGTCGAGGTCGGCACCGAGGTGACCGTCGAGGTCCTCGACGTCGACATGGACCGCGAGCGCGTGTCGCTGTCGTTGAAGGCGACCCAGGAAGACCCGTGGCAGCACTTCGCCCGGACCCACGCGATCGGTCAGGTCGTGCCCGGCAAGGTCACCAAACTCGTTCCGTTCGGTGCGTTCGTGCGTGTCGACGACGGCATCGAGGGCCTGGTCCACATCTCCGAGCTGGCTGAGCGTCACGTCGAGCTGCCCGAGCAGGTCGTCACGGTCAACGAGGACATCTTCGTCAAGGTCATCGACATCGACCTGGAGCGCCGGCGGATCTCGCTGTCGCTCAAGCAGGCCAACGACGGGACCGTCGGGGTCGCCGACTTCGACCCGACGCTTTACGGCATGGCTGCCGAGTACGACGAGGCGGGCAACTACAAGTACCCCGAGGGCTTCGACCCGGAGACGAACGAGTGGCTGCCGGGCTTCGAGGCTCAGCGCGAGAAGTGGGAGAAGCAGTACGCCGAGGCCCACGCTCGCTGGGAGGCCCACAAGGCGCAGGTCGAGGCGGCTGCCAAGGCCGACTCCGAGGCTGCGGTCGCGGCCGGCGACGTCCCGTCGTCGTACTCCTCCTCTGCCGCCGAGGCCGCTCCGGCCACCGGCACGCTCGCGTCCGACGAGGCCCTGGCCGCGTTGCGCGAGAAGCTCACCGGCAACTGAGCGACGCGGCATACCGACTGGGTATGCCGCCCGCTCCGGTTCACGACAGGGCCCGGACCACCGCGTGTGGTCCGGGCCCTTCGTTATGCTCCCTCGGTGATCGCGTCGACACCCATCGAGCTCGTCCACCGGCCGAGCACTCGGCGGGCTCGCCATCGCGCATTCGAGCGCCCACCCCGTGGGTTAGCGTGGGGGCTATGAGCACGCAGTGGCGCTGGGACCTCCTCGACGAGGCCGGGAACCCCATGGTCGGACCTGAGCCGGCCTCTCCGTCGTTCCCCACCCAATCCGAGGCCGAGTCGTGGATCGGTGAAGTCTGGCCTGAGCTCGTCGACGCCAACATCGACGCGGTGACCTTGCGCGAGGGCGAGACGATCGTCTACGGCCCGATGTCGCTGCGACCCGCCCCGTGAACCCGCAGCTTCAAGCCCGCATCGACCATCTCGTCGCCGACCGGCAACGGGCGTGGCGTGCTCCGAACGTCTCGGTCGGGCTGGTGCGCGACGGGCAGCTCGTCCACACCGTGCATGTCGGCGCCGCCCGGTTGGACCCAGTCACGGCCGCCACCGACGACACACCGTTCATGATTGGGTCGGTCACCAAGACCTTCACGGCCGTGGTGATCATGGCGTTGCGCGACGAGGGGCGTCTGGATCTCGATGATCGGCTCGATGCTCACCTGCCCGGAATCTCCCACGGAGAGCTGACGATCCGCCTCATGTTGGGGCATCTGTCCGGTCTGCAGCGCGAGCCCGTCGGTCGGGTCTGGGAGAGCATGGACAACCCCGATGCCGACCGGTTGCTCGCTGAGTTGGCGCAGGCGGAGCAGGTGCTGGCACCGCATGAGGTCTTTCACTACTCCAATCTCGCCTTCGCCCTGCTTGGCCAGGTGATCGAGCGGCTCGAACGCCGCCCCTGGGAAGACGTCGTCCGGCAGCGCGTCCTACACCCGCTGGGGATGACCCGCACGGGGCTCACTCCGGCGGCCGACCGGGCGCGCGGCTACCTCGTTCACCCCTTCTCCGGGGTGGCCACCGAGGAGCCGGTGGCCGACCTCAAGGCCACGGCCCCCATGGGCGGGCTCTGGTCGACGGTCGCCGACCTCAGCCGGTATGCCGCGTTCGTCGCCGACCCCGACCCGGCCGTCCTCGCGCCGGCCACAGTGGCCACGATGTGCCGGCCGCAGGTCATTCTTGATCCCGACGCATGGACGCTGGGATATGGCTTGTCCTTCGGGATGGTCCGACGGGGTGACCGCATCTACGTCGGGCACGGGGGAGCGATGCCGGGCTTCCTCACCGGGCTTCGGGTCAGCCGGCCCGACCGGCTCGGCGCCGTGGTGTGGGCCAACTCCTCAGCCGGTGCCGAACCCATCGTCCTGGCCGCCGACCTGCTCGACCTGGTCCTCGATGCCGAGCCCACGGCGGCATCCCCCTGGACGCCCGAGGCGTCGGTGCCGGAGCTCGCCGAGTTCCTCGGGTCGTGGTGGTCCGAGGGCGAAGAGTTGGTGTTCTCCGTCCGCGACGGGCGCCTCTGGTGCGCGCCGCGCGGCGCTGGGGCCCTGTTCGAGAGCCGGTTCATCCCCGACGGGCCCGACCGCTTCCGCGTCGACCTCGGCCGCGAGCGCGGCGAGGCTCTGGACGTGGAGCGCGACGCGAGCGGCCGGATCTCCCGGATGTATCTCGCGACCTACGCAGTCACCCGCGAACCGCTGGCCTTCGCCGAACTCTGAGGCGCCGAGCGCCTAGCCGGGTCAGATCGGTCAGTCCAGGTGAGTCCACGCAGCCCAGATCAGACGGGGTATTCGCCCCGCTTGATCATCGGGCGCGGCAGTCGGCTGCGCCGGATCTGGTAGGCGCGCATCACGGAATACATCATCGCGCCGGCGGGCATCGCGTCGGCGCCAAACTTCGCCGCCACCCCCGCCTTGATCTTGCGCCACATGAAGAACACGTCGGCGATCGACATGAACAACAACCCGTAGACCAGCAGGAAGACGGTGGTCAGCGCCCAGACCTCTTTGATGAACGACAGGAGCAGCGCGAGGAGCATCATCGGCAACAGGGCCTCGCCGAGGCTGAACCGGGCGTCGACGTAGTCGCGGATGTAGCGCTTGATGGGGCCCTTGTCGCGGGGCGGCATCTTCGACTCGTCGCCGGTGACCATCGCGGCTCGCGACTCGGCCATCGCCACCCGGCGGGCCTCGCGATCACTGCGGGCCGCCGCCTTGCGGTCGGTGTTGACGACCGGGTGCTTGTTGGCTGCCTCCTGGTCGCGCCGCTTGGGCGTGGGTCGGTTCTTGGCGCCGGGACGCTCGGGGCGGTCGTCGGCGACGGGGGCGGGCTGCGTCTTCTTGCTCCAGAACACGAGGGCAACTGTATGCCGTCCAGCCGCGGCACCCGTCCGTCCGACAACTGTCGGAGGGTCCGGTTCACAGGTTTGGGCGGTTCAGCCCGTCTCGGAGGTCCGGCGAGAAGACCAGATGGGCCAAGGTGCACACCTGCCGGTAGGGGTCGAGATCGCCGAGGCGCACCTCGGTGGTCACCAGAGCCTCAAGCTCTTCCGGGGTTGGAGTCGGGGTGTCGAGGGGCACCTGGTCGGAGACCAGCCGGACCCCGTAGTGAGCGACCGGGAGCAGGCCGGCCACGCGGCATACCTCGGCCAGTGTGCCCACGTCATCGGCCCGAGCGCGGACCCCGATCTCGTTGGTGTAGAGCGGATCTCGGCCCTCTTCCTCCGCGGCAGCAACTTCGTCCAGCAACACGCCGACCTCGTCCCATCGACCCTGCAACGCAGGCCGCAGGGCCAGCCCGGCCGCGTTGCGTACGACCAGTGAGAGCAGGCCATGTGAGGCGACGTGCGACGCGAGCTCCGAAACAGCAGGCTCCGCGGAGGGGAGGTACATGAACACGCCGTGGCACAGCACGACGTCGTATTCAGTCGACCCCACCGCGGCCTCCAGGGTGCCGAGACCGCCCGCGAGGATATCCATCCGCGAGCGCACCCCAGGCTCCTCCAGAGCTAGGGCGGCCGCCGCCACGTCGCGCATCCGCGGGTCGGGCTCGAGCGCAGTCACCCGGTGCCCGAGTCGGGCCAGCCGGATCGCCTGGGTGCCTTGACCGGCACCGACGTCAAGGACCCTCATCGGTGGCGGCAGCGGCACGTCCGTCCCTGGCATGACCCGCATGCGTGAGAAGTCGGGAACGTGCCGGGCGAGTTGGCGGGCGATGACTTCCTGGCGAACGACGTTGCGCAGGTTGCCCAGACGGTCCAACCACTGCTCGCGGCCGACCGCGAAGTCGGTTTCTCGCTCCATCAGGCCTCCTCGGGCCAACAAGTCTCCACCGTCCCACGCACGTCGCCGTCCGGCGTGGATAGGCTCACGCGGGTGACTGATGACATTCTCACTCCCGCCGACGTCGAGGCCATCCGTACCCGCGTCCGCGCCCTGTTGCCCACCCTGCGCAACGACCTGGAAGACCTGTCCCGCATCC
>Ga0208938_1000457_pt1 | contig 31212 bp, 22 predicted proteins | sample AD_UKC125_MetaG_FD_184434 | JGI IMG/M metagenome (GOLD analysis project Ga0208938, IMG submission 184434) | Active sludge microbial communities of municipal wastewater-treating anaerobic digesters from USA - AD_UKC125_MetaG (SPAdes) (version 2) | ecosystem: Engineered > Bioreactor > Anaerobic >...
TCGGTAGGGCTTATTTCTGCTCAAAAAGCATCCAGTAATACAGAGCAGCGCACGAGATAAGTGCAGTTTCTGGTTCGTTTTCATTATGGCCGAACGAGTAATTTATACACAAATTAGGACTTGACCCATTTGTCTGCCTAAAAGTTGAAAAACGTCACAGTGATGGCATTATGCAGAGACGTGTAAACAGTTCCCGGAGACATGGAAGACATGGAAACGGTTCCGGGAAACATGGGAATATTTAGGAAGGCATGGAAACGGTCCCGGGAAACATGCGAAGATATAGGAAGGCATGGAAATGGTTCCGGGAAACATGGGAAGATTTAGGAAGACATGGGCAGACATATGGAAACGGTTCCCGGAGACGTGGGGTGACATGAGGAAACAAGAGGACAGTGCTGGCGATGACCTGGTCACTGGAACCTTCCCCTGACAACGTGGAATTCGCTTTTTGTGTTCTTCAGCACGACAAAGCTGAATTCGTTTTTTGTGTTATTCAGCAAGACGAAGCGGGATCCGCTTTTTGCGTTTTTCGGCAGTAAAAAGGGACTGCCTCAATGTTTCTTGAGACAGTCCCCCTGAGCGCCTGTTAATCCATGTGGATCACTGTTCCGCTTATTCGCTCCTCGGCTAATTACTCCCCGGGCATTCGCTCCCCGGCAATTCGCTCCCCGGGCTATTTGGCTCCTCGGACAATGTGCTCCTCGGCCATTCGCTCCACGGGCTATTTGCTCCTCGGGTTCTTCACCTGTGCCTGCGCGGCAGCAAGCCTTGCTATCGGCACACGGAACGGCGAACACGATACATAGTCGAGGCCGATGTTATGGCAGAACTCGACCGACGACGGATCTCCGCCGTGCTCTCCGCAGATGCCGAGCTTGATGTCGGGCCTTGTTGCCTTTCCGCCCTCGACAGCTATCTTCATCAGCTTGCCCACACCGGACTGGTCGATCCTGGCAGTCGGGTCGAATTCGAATATCTTCGCCTGGTAGTAGTCCTCAAGGATCCTGCCGGCGTCGTCACGGCTCAGGCCGTAAGTCATCTGCGTCAGGTCGTTGGTACCGAAGGAGAAGAACTCGGCTTCTTTTGCGATCTCGTCAGCCAGCAGTGCAGCCCTCGGTATCTCGATCATCGTACCTACCTTGTAGTCCAGGCTGACTCCTGCTTCCTTTATGATGGCGTCAGCTGTCCTGACGATGACATCCTTGACGAATTCCAGTTCCTTGATGTCACAAACCAGCGGGATCATGATTTCGGGAGTCACATTCATGCCCTTCCGGTTGACGTTGATAGCAGCCTCGATGATCGCCCTGGTCTGCATCTCAGCGATCTCAGGGTATGAAACGGCCAGACGGCAGCCCCTGTGGCCCATCATCGGGTTGATTTCGTGCAGGTTCTTGATGATGTTCTTCAGTTCATCCGCAGTTATGCCCAGTCCGTCAGCCAGCTCCCTGATCTCGTCTTCGTCCTGCGGCAGGAACTCATGCAGCGGCGGATCCAGCAGCCTTATGGTCACCGGACGGCCTTTCATTACCGTAAAGAGTTCCTCGAAATCGCTCCTCTGCATGGGCAGGATCTTTTCAAGGGCCTTCTTCCTCTGCTCTGCATTGCTCGCAACGATCATCTGCCTGAAGGCAAATATCCTGTCGGATTCGAAGAACATGTGCTCGGTACGGCACAGGCCTATTCCTTCTGCACCGAACCTTACTGCCGTATCGGCGTCTTTCGGTGTATCCGCGTTGGTCCTGACCTTCAGGGCCCTGATCTCGTCAGCCCATGACATGAGTGTTGCAAAGTCGCCTGCCATCTCGGGCTCGACCGTCGGCAGCTGTTCGCCGTATACGTTCCCGGTGGAGCCGTCCAGCGAGATCCAGTCACCTTCGGCGTACTTCTTTCCGTTCTTGTCGACGAAGTATTTCTCATGCTCGTTGATCTTGATCTCGCTGCAGCCTGCGACACAGCACCTTCCCATACCGCGCGCTACGACTGCCGCATGGGATGTCATACCGCCGCGGCCTGTCAGGATGCCCTGCGAAGCATGCATGCCCTCGATATCTTCGGGCGATGTTTCGAGCCTTACGAGGATGACTTTCTTTTCCCCGCTGTTATATGCGTTGACTGCATCTTCAGCAGTAAAGTAGATCCTTCCGGTAGCTGCTCCGGGCGAAGCGGGAAGTCCTTTTGCAATAGGCTTTGCAGACTTGAGCGCCTTCTGGTCGAATGCCGGGTGCAGCAGCGTATCCAGCTGTTTCGGATCCACCTTGAGGATAGCTTCTTCCTTCGTGATCATGCCTTCGTTCACCAGGTCGACAGCTATCTTGAGAGCGGCAGCGGCAGTCCTCTTGCCGTTCCTGGTCTGGAGCATGAAGAGCTTTCCTCTCTCGATGGTGAACTCCATGTCCTGCATGTCCCTGTAGTGCTTTTCAAGGGTTTCCGCTATCTTAACGAACTGGTCGTATACTTCCGGGTTTATCTCCCTGAGCACATCGATGGACTGGGGAGTCCTTATACCGGCAACGACGTCTTCTCCCTGCGCGTTCATCAGGAATTCGCCGTACAGCTTCTTTTCACCCGTGGACGGGTTCCTCGTGAATGCAACGCCGGTACCCGAATCTTCGCCCATGTTGCCATATACCATTTCCTGTACGTTCACGGCAGTGCCCCAGTCGCCCGGGATGTCGTTGAGCCTCCTGTAAACGATGGCCCTCGGATTGTTCCACGAACGGAAGACAGCTTTCACCGCTTCCATGAGCTGAGCCCTGGGATCCTGCGGGAAGTCTGTGCCTTTTTCCTTCCTGTACAGTTCCTTGTATCTCCTGACTACCTCTTTGAGGTCCTCGGCATCAAGGTCGGTGTCCTGCTTCGCATTTTTCGCTTCCTTGACCTCGTCGAGGATAGCCTCGAATTTCGGTTTTTCGATCTCCATGACAACGTCGCTGAACATCTGGATGAACCTTCTGTAGCTGTCATAAGCGAATCTTTCGTTGTTTGTGAGCTTTGCGAGCCCTGCGACGACCTCGTCATTGAGGCCCAGGTTCAGGATGGTATCCATCATGCCTGGCATCGAAGCCCTGGCTCCGGATCTTACCGATACGAGAAGCGGATTCGACGGATCCCCGAATTTCTTTTCAACGATCTTTTCCATTTTGGTCAGGGCTTCATAGATCTGGTCCTCGATCTCCTTCGCGATCACCTGTCCGTCGTTATAATATCTGGTACAGGCTTCCGTGGTCACTGTAAACCCTCTTGGCACCGGAAGTCCGAGGGCTGTCATTTCCGCAAGGTTTGCGCCTTTGCCTCCGAGAAGCTCCCTCATAGAGGCATTGCCTTCACTGAACAGATAAACGTACTTTGCCATAGCTACCTCCATTTTATGTATTATGAAATAGTTGGATCACATTTCAATAATAAGCAGTTCTGCCGATAACCCATATCATTATAACATAATATTCTTTTTTGAAAATATGTTTTTTGCATTTTGTATACCAATCGACACAGCGGAGACATGCCGACTTACATTAGTTTTTCCACTGTCAGAGCATTTTATTACAGGGACATGCAAATCGTTTGCCACAGTGGCATGCCGGCCGCATCCTGCTGCGGCCTTCGGATCTGTTCCGTGAGTGGCGCCGGTCATTTCCTGATATAATCCCTGAAATGGCTCGAATATTTGAGCTCGCCGCTGCTCAGGACCCAGACGGCTTCTGTGTCCGGGATCGACTCTATGAACACCATGCCCTCCTCAAAGGACATGTTGAAAATGGCAGTAGACAGCGCGTCCGCCATACCTGAGTCTTTGCAGACGATCGAGACCGACTTGTATTCTTCAGACGGGAAAAGAGTGTCCGGATCTATTATGTGGTGATAGTTTTTTCCGTCGACCGTGTAGTACCTCTCGTATATGCCGCTGGTAACCACCGAGGCATCGGTGACATCCAGTACATGGAGCATCGCATTCCCATTCCCGGGATCGGGGTTCTGGATACCCACGTTCCATGGCGTGCCGGAGCCGTCCTTCGAGCCGACGGCACGGACGTTGCCCCCGACGCTGATCAGGCCTGAAGTAAAACCTTTTTCGGCGGCCATCCTGCTCACCTGCTCGACGGCATAACCTTTCGCTATCGCCCCGACGTCAAGGCTCATCCCGGGATCTTCCAGGAACACCGTCGACGCTTCTTCATCTATTATGACCTTGTTTATGTCCGTATGCTCCGCGGCTTCCCGTAGCGCTTCCAGGGGCGGGAGTTCGGCAGCATCCGGGTCCTCCATGCCTCTTTCACGGTAATCGTGCCAGATCCTCAGTACCGCTCCGAAGGCCACGTTTATTTCCCCGTCGGTCTTCTCGTACCATTCCTTCGCGTATTTAAGAAGGTCGATTATCCTCCTGTCGACCTTTACAGGGGCCTTGCCCGCCATATCATTGACAGTTTTGAGATTGCTGATCCCCTCATAGCTGTTGTAGATGTCGAAGAGCCTGTGGTATTCCTCCAGGCTGTCGTAGATCATCTGCGCGTACCAGGCAAACTCCTCCTCGTCATCCATGTAGGCTATTATGGTCGTCTTGGTGTCGAAAAGCCTGAGAAAAGTGGCCTCGCGTCGGACCGGCCTTTTCGCGCCGCATCCGGCCAGCCCGAAAAGCATCGCCGCTGCAAAGATTGCGCCCAGCAGCAGTGCAATGGACCTTCTGCATGAAACGAACCTTCTGTATGAAATGAAACCTCTGTATTTGACCTGTCGGTTCCGGAACTCCACGGTATCCTGTCACCCCTGTAAAACAAATCAGAGAGGCATAAAGCGCCTCCCTGACCAATATTACCATAAAGCAGCCGATATTTCTATCTTACGTTCTGCGAAGCCTTTTCCAGGGCCGAGATGAAATCGGTCACATGGACCGTCACCGAGCTGGCCAGTTCAGCTTCCGCAGGCCTTCCGTCCTCGCTCAGCGATATGCCCTTGACTTCGCTGATGGTCTTGCCTTTCACGTATGAAGCAAATGCCGCAGCCTGTTCATTCCATTCCTTACCGATCCCGGACGCCTTCTTCATGTCGTATTTGTCGCCCAGTTCATTCTTGGTCTGCAGGTTTGCATTCTGCAGGTTGGTCGTGATCTTGCCCGACGCATTGAAATTGACGTTGGACTGCGAAGCATCGATGATGCAGCTTGTGATCTTCCCGTCAGACCCCACAGTGATCACGGTATAGGTCGAGTACGCCTGTGCAAGGCCGTCCTTGTCGGCCGTTGCATCAGCCGAATTGCTGATTGTCGTCACGATACCGAGGCCCAGCTTGTCGCCGGACTTCGCGCCCAGTGACTGCGCATTGTTAACTGCTTTCTCCAGTACTGCGATCAGGTCGGTGACATGCATCGTCACGGAAGAAGCCAGTTCGGCGTCTGCAGGCGCTCCGGACTCCGTCAGGGCTATCCCCTTGACTTCGGAGATGGTTTTGCCCTTAACATATTCCGCGAAAGCGTCTGCCTGCTCGTTCCATTCCTTCCCGATCCCTGACGCCTTGATCATACCGTATTCCGTCTTGAGTTCCTGCTTGGTCCTGACATTGGTATCAAGAGGCGTCACTATTTTCCCTTCAGCTGTAAAGTTGATTTTCGTCTGTACAGCATCGAATACGACATCCACTATTTTGCCCTGGGCGTCGACCGTTACTGCTGCAACTGTTGAATCGACCTGTGCAAGTCCGTCGTTCTCACCTGCGTCGGCAGATTTTGCGACCGAGGATATGACCGCAAATCCCGTCCTGAGATCACCGGCCGCGGCGCCACCGCCGCCTCCGTCACCACCCGGCACATTTTCCGAGCTTTTTCCGCATGCAGCTAGTACAGACATTACTAAAGCCAGACTCATGATCAGTACCAAAATCCTTTTCATAAAAGCCCCTCCATTTTTTCTGTGTAAGTTTCTGATATTATAAACGCAGCCTTTCAAAGGCCGGTATTATAACCCTGAGAAGAACAGCCGTGGCGATACCGGCGACGACCCCGGACACGAGCAGCACCGGCAGGTATGCCCACAGGTACATTCCGGTGTAAATAAACGAAACCGCGATGAACTGCCCGGTATTGTGAGCTATAGCGCCTGATATGCTGACTGCCGTGTATGAAGCCCTGTCCCTGAAAACAACCATGACGATCAACATGACCGTCAGAGATAGTATTCCACCCGTCAGGCTCAGTATTCCGGCGATCAGCCCTCTCGTAACCAGGACGAACAGGCCTTTAAGGACAGCTATCGAGTAGGCCTGGCCTTTCGAGAGGAAAAACATCGCGTACATCACGGCGATGTTCGACAGCCCCAGCTTAACGCCTGGCACCGGCAACGGCAACGGGATCGAGTTCTCAACGATCGACAGGACCAGGGCAAGCGCGAACATCATGCCCGAAAGCGCCAGCCTCCTTGTCCTGTGCGACTCTTCCCCGGCATTTTCCATGGCCGAAGGATCGTTCAGTGTTCCGTTGATCTTCCTTTCAGACAAACCATGATCACATCCGTTCAAGGCTATCGATCCGCTGCCGCTTCCTTTCGCTGCTCCCATATGCGGCCTGTCACTTCCCCCGTTCATTACTCACCGCTGCTCCCGATCACTATGTCGGGATCCCCCGCTCTCCATCCGTCCGCCGGAACGATCTTCACGATGATGCCATTAGGCAGGCACGCAGCGCTTTGTCCTGCCAGGTACAGCCTGCCTGTCCTGACACAGATCTTGTCCGGGCAATCGGACTGGATGAACCGGATGCTCCCATCCGCATCGACCTGCAAAACCACGTTTTCATCCTGCGGGACAGGAATCGTCCTTTCCTGTCCGGGTACAAGCTCCACTGTTCCGACCAGGTCCGACCAGTAATAGATCTCTGCCCTGACCGGCCTGCCTGAAACCGCGCTGCTGTAGAAATACCATATCGCCGCAGCAGCCACGATGATCACGGTGATTATCAGGATATCGGTTTTCCTGAACAGCTTCATGGCTTTACCCTTCCACTTTGCATGATAATATATACCCGCAGTCATGATGCATAAACACGCAGTCATCCATTTTCGGAGACAGATATGCAACAGGGGCGCTGCTCCCGTAATACGGTCTGCTGTTCCCAGCCATGGTTTCGGCTTCAATGCAGATCCACGAACCACAGATCCGGTCACAGCGCAAAGCCCCTGACCACAGATCCGGCCTCACCGCAAATCTCCTGACCATAGATCCGGCCTCACCGCAAATCCCCGGATCGGTTATAAAACAGCGCTGATGAATACCGTGACGGTCAGCGAACCCATTATTATTATGTAGTTTTTGATCGAAGTCATAAAGGTGGTGGCCTTATCCTGGCGCTCCATGAATATGTTTATGTTCCGCTGCACCGGTATGAACGAAAGAAGAGAAACGAGGCAGAACGGCGAAAGTATCCGGAGGACGACCATCGCCACGATCGAGGCATAACACGCATAATACAGGAACGCGAACAGCCGGAGGGCCTTTTTGCCCAGGTAATACGGCAGCGTGTATCTCCTGACCGCCACGTCCTTTTCGACATCGCATGTATTGTTCGCAAGCATTATGTTGGCTGTCGTGCACATTGGCGTCACGGCCAGCAGGAGCACCGATATCATCGGCATAACCTTCAGTTCAAGATTTATGCTCTCCCATCCGAGCCCAAGCGTGAGGTACGTCCCCTCCGGCATGTTGATATAAAGAAGCAGGAACGGGATGAACAGCCCGTAAAACAGGCCTGACATAACCTCGCCCAGCGGCATCCGCGATATCGGCACCGGTCCGTACGTGTAAAACACGCCTGTGAGGAAGCAGAGCCCGCCCAGCAGCAGCACGACGGCATCTGTCAGGTACGCCAGGGTGAGGCCCAGCACCGTGCTCAGCGCGAACAGGACGCATATGATCGCAAAAGCGGTTCGCCTTTCGAACTGCAGCACCTGGTCATTGGTCTTCGTGTCGATATAGTTGTTTATGGCGGTAGTAGTAAGGTCGAACAGGAACATCGAAAAGAAGAACACCAGCGTCCTCAGCCAGTCTATCGGCTGATCCCTGTACAGAAGGTATGCGATGGTCAGCATGAAAGCAAATGTGCTGGTTATCTTCGTTTTGATCTCGACATAGCTCAGAAACCGCTTGATCAAGACCTTTTCTGCACCTCTCTCATGGGGCCCTCAATCGTTTCTGTTGCACCCCGTTCTCGATCGCCCGGCATCCCGATTGGCCGGCATCCTCGATCGTCCGGCATCCTCGACTGCCCTGGATCCCCGATCGCCCGGCATCCTCGATCGTCTGGGATCCTCGACCGCCCGGCATCCCGACTGCCCGACATCCTCGGCCAGTGCTGCCGACAGGTATCACCTGCGTGCTATTTCCCGGGAAATATTGACCGGGACGTGCAAAATTTCAACTAATGTGCCAGGAAAACAGCCCTGGTACTGAAGTTTATCAATAAACAGGCGACATAAAACAGTATTTCCCTGTATTATGGCAACCTAATTATGGCTCCAAACCGCAAATAGACAAAATATCCCTCACAAAAACTGAAATTCTGCACGTCCCGGCCGCTTTATATCCTGATTTCGTCCCGGCCGCTTCATACCTTGATTTTCACCTGTTCAGCGCACGGTCCGCGATCCCCCGAAGCCTTCTCTTTTTGTCCTCTGGGGCCTCGAGCCTGTCCAGCAGCCTGACATATTTGCCGTGGTACCTTTTCGCCACCAGCTTCGTAAAGCCCAGTCCGCCGGTGATCACGACAGCCCGGCTGATCTCGTCCGCTGTCACTTCCTTGCGTGCTGCCTTCTCCTTCAGGCCGGGATCCTCCCGGAGGGCACGTATGACCGGCAGCGTGACCACGCCTTTTTCGAAATCGGACTGCACCGGTTTCTGCGCGACGCTTTCCGTAGCTTCGAAATCCATGCAGTCATCCGTCAACTGGAATATCATGCCCAGGTAATGCCCGAGCTTTTTATAAACGCCGTACTGCGTACGGCCGCATCCCGAAAGGACCGCCCCGGCGAAAAACGAAGCCTCGAACAGCGCCGCTGTCTTCCCGGAGATTATCTTGAGATACTGGCGTACAGAAAGGTCGTAGTTCCCGCTGTTTATCTGCTCGCTAAGCTCTCCGACGCATATCCTCGCAATATAGTCCGGCATATCGATATCGAGATAATCCTTTTTGTTGTCGATCGACGCGGCGATCTGCAAAGCCTTGCTCAGAAGGTAATCCCCGCATATCACCGCGATCCTCCTGCCGAACTTCTTCTGCAGGGTAGGCAGCCCCCGCCTTATATCCGCGTCATCGATGATATCGTCGTGCACCAGCGTGGCAAGGTGCAGCACCTCCACCGCCGCTGCCAGTTTCGCGGCGTTCTCATCTATCACGCCGTCGCCGTTCATCGCACAGGTCAGCAGCGAAACAGCACGGAAAAATTTGCCCCTGGCAAGCGCCAGGTGGGCCGTATATGTCCTTACCACGGAATGCGAAGATAAAAGTACGCTGTCGACCTCTTCCCTCACCAGAGAAAGAGCCTCTTCGAACCCCACGTATCTCTTCTCAGCCGGGCTTCCATCTCTGTTCCCGGCCGGGCCCCCGCCCCTGTTTCCAGCCGGATCCCCGGCGTTTTTTTCACTAAGGCTCCCGTCGTCTGCCGGAGAACCGGCTCCTATATTAACAGCTACAAAACCGTCAGTCATTGTACAAGTACCACTTTCTGACCCATTTTACATTCTTCCATTTTTCCTTCAGCGCGGGCATGACATAATAATCGAGCCCGAATATACGTCCTCCGCCCACCAGGACAGCTATGCCTGCAAATATCATCCAGAAAGTCGAAAGGTACAGCCCGGTGGTAGTCACGAACATCGCCTGCAGGACAAGCGACGCCGCAGAAGACAGCGTTGTGAACAACCCGCCGATCAGCGCCAGGCCGATGAGTATCTCGGCAAGTACGATAACTATCTGCATGAACATCGTGAAGCCCTCGCTCGGCAGGATAAGGTCATTTATCATCCTGTTGACCAACGGCACATCGAGCTTGAAAGCATAATCGCCCAAAGCCGCATCCGCCGGATCCTTGCCGCTTACGAACAGTATCCTGAACAGCCCGAGGAAGTCGAAATCGATGATCGCTTTCCCTACAGAGCTCGCAGCTTCGGCCGCAGGCGTCGCAGTGCTTGCCGCATCAGCTGCCGCAGCAGTTGCTGTGCTGACCGCGTCGGCCACGGCCGACGTAGCCGTACTTACTGCATCCGCCGCCGCTGCCGTAGCCTGTCCCACGGCATCAGCCGCGGCCGGCGTGGCACCGCTCGTCCCGTCGACCGCCCCGCCGCTCAAAATGCTGTCATACCACTGGTTCGCGCCACTGAAGAACCCTGCCAGTTTCGGTGAAACGAACCAGCCCTCGAGTATCTTTTTGACGCCCTCAAACACCCACACGGCGCCGAGCCATATCCTCAGCGGCACCAGCAGGAAGCTTGGCGTCCTGTTGGAGAAATGCCCGCCGACGAAACTCCTGCGATGCCTTATGGTAAAGAATTCTTTTTTCATGTAGCTGAATATCTTGTTCCAGCCAAGCAACTGGACGAAATAGACCATGTTGATGAAGTGCTTGACGAACATCGCTAAGAAAGAAGGCAGGCTGATCTTCCTGTTCGCCGTGCCTACGTGCGCAACGCCGTATCGTCCGCCAAGGCTCACCATTATGCCGTGGAACTTCGGCCTGTACTCCTTCATCTCACCTTTGCCGGTCACGGCACAGACTATGTTATGTGCCGCCACGGCGGCGCTGTGTTCACAGTTCTCGACCACCTGCGGCACGGGTTGTTCCTCCCCGGGCGGGATATAATACATATTGTCGCCGATGACATACACTCGCTCGTCGTTGACCGAACGAAGGAACCGGTCCACCTTTATGCGGCACCTTCCGGCTGATTCCAGTTCGCCGGCCGCCTTTTCGGTTATTTCGGCAGCTTCTATCCCGGCTGCCCATATGACCGTTCCGGTCCGCTCATGGACGGGCTTTTCGCCGTTGCCAAACTCTATGAAATCTTCCCCGATGCTTACGACACGCGTATTGAGCAGGACCCGCACGCCCATCTTCTTAAGACGCTTTTCGACCTTGGCCGAAAGCCTGGGCGGCAGCGTCGGCACCGTGCGGTCCAGCACGTCTATGACGGATATCGAGACCAGGTCCCTGTCGACCTCGTACTTGTCGCACAGCACCGGAACATACTCGGCAAGCTCGCCTGCCATTTCAACGCCCGTGAAACCGGCTCCCACGATATGGAACGTCAGCAGCCTCCTCTTTTCTTCTTCGTCGGACATTGAAGCTGCCTTCCTGAACATGTCGGGAATTCGGTTTTTCAGTACGATGGCGTCCTCGTAGCTCCAAAGCGTGAACGCATGCTCTTTTGCCCCGCTGACGCCAAACCAGGTCGGCTTCGATCCGGCACACAGCACGAGATAATCATACTCGTAGCGCTCATTGGTACCGACCACCGTTCTCTTTTCGAAATCGATTTCCGTGACCAGGTCCTGCTTCACATCGACGTTCCTGCCGGCAAAGACACGTTTCAGGCTGATCCTGATACCGCTCTCGTCCACCCGGCCCGCCGCGACCTCGTGAAGCTCGGTCAGCATCGTGTGGAATGGATTCTTGTCAATGACCGTGATCGAAACGCTGTTGTCTTTCCTGAACCTTTTTGCCAGCTTCTTTGCTGTCAGAATACCGGCATAGCCGGCCCCGATAATAACGATTTTCTTATCCATGGTCATCTCCCGCGAATTACAGTTTATAATTTGATTTTAAAATTTCACCAAATCTTTATCAAACACTGTTAATCTTCTGACAATAGAAGCTACCCTATATTACATTCCCATTATTCGCTTTCTGAAACACAAGTATTACAAAAAAGGACAGATCCTGAAAGCGGCCCCTGCCTGTCCGCTGTGCGGCCCGGCAGGCGGTTTTCCAGGACTGTCCTTACGTCAGAAGTCGAATTTGCCTTCGAAATAGCTTTCCAGTTCGTCGATCTTTATCCTCACCTGGTCCATCGTATCCCTGTCTCTGATCGTTACGCAGCCATCCTCCAGCGAATCGAAGTCGAATGTGACACAGTACGGCGTTCCTATCTCGTCCTGCCTCCTGTATCTCTTGCCTATGCTGCCGGTCTCGTCATACTCACAGACGTACTTCTTTGACATCTTTTCATATAACTTGTACGCTTCCTCGCCGAGTTTCTTGGACAGCGGCAATATGGCTATCTTGACCGGCGCCAGTGCGGGATGGAAGTGAAGCACTGTCCTCACGTCGCCGTCCGGCAGTTCCTCTTCATCGTATGCCTCGCACAGGAACGCCAGCGTCACCCTGTCGGCGCCGACCGAAGGCTCGACGCAGTACGGTATGTATTTTTCGTTGGTGACCGGATCGAAGTAGCTCAGGTCTTCTTTCGAATGCTCCATATGCTGCCTGAGGTCGAAATCTGTCCTGTCGGCTATGCCCCACAGTTCGCCCCATCCGAACGGGAACCTGTACTCGATGTCCGTCGTGGCATTGCTGTAGTGCGACAGCTCTTCCTTCGAATGGTCCCTCATCCTCAGGTTTTCCGCTGACAGGCCGTAATTGAGGAGCCACTTGTAGCAGAAGTCCTTCCAGTATTCGAACCATTCCAGGTCGGTGCCCGGCTTGCAGAAAAACTCGAGTTCCATCTGCTCGAACTCACGGGTCCTGAAAATAAAGTTGCCGGGGGTTATCTCGTTCCTGAACGATTTGCCTATCTGGCCTATCCCGAAGGGTATCTTTTTGCGGGTGGTCCTCATCACATTCCTGAAATTGACGAATATGCCCTGGGCAGTCTCGGGCCTCAGGTATATCTCTGCCTTCGAATCCTCGGTGACGCCCTGGAAGGTCTTGAACATAAGGTTGAACTTGCGTACGTCGGTAAAGTTGGTCGAACCGCAGTTAGGGCATTTCACGCCATTTTCCCTTATATACTCCACCAACCGCTGGTTATCCCAGCCGTCAACAGCTATGTTTATGCCGTTCTCCGCGTTCCAGTCGGCGATGAGCTTGTCGGCCCTGTACCTGACCTTGCAGTCCTTGCAGTCGATAAGCGGATCGCTGAAGCCCACCACATGCCCGGATGCCACCCAGACCTGCGGATTCATCAGTATGGCACAGTCGAGACCCACATTGTAGGTGCTCTCCTGGATGAATTTCTTCCACCATGCCCTTTTGACGTTATTCTTCAACTCAACGCCAAGAGGTCCGTAATCCCATGCATTGGCGAGTCCGCCGTATATCTCGGAACCCGGATAGATGAAACCTCTGTTTTTGCACAAAGCAACTATTTTGTCCATAGATTTTTCCGCCAACATCTCAAGCCTCCGTAAATGAAGATTCTAACTGAAAACCAGCCGGTTTCCCGGCAGTTTTTGTCCGATCAAAGTCCGGCATCCCCAGCTGCATACGCCAGGCCGCGCACTTCATCAAGTATCCTGTGCGCAGCCTCCAGCTTGCTCATGAGCGGCAGGTCGATGACCGTTCCGTCGCATTTGAGTATCTTGATAATATTCGTGTCGGTGCCGAAACCGGCGCCCTCCATCGTAACATCATTGGCAACGATCATGTCGAGGTTCTTCGACTCCAGCTTATCCGCCGCATTACCCTCAAGATCGTCGGTTTCAGCGCTGAAGCCGACAAGTATCCTGTTTCCCTTCATTGTTCCCAGCTTTTTTAGTATATCGGGATTTTTCACAAGTCTCAACACCATTTCGTCGCCGTTCTTCTTTATTTTCGTCTCCGATACCTCCGCGGGCCTGTAATCCGCCACTGCGGCCGCCATCACCACCACGTCGCAGTTTTCGAAGTTCGCGAGGACAGCCTCCTCCATCTCCTGAGCGGTAGTGACGCTTATCAACCTCACCCCGTCCGGGCATTCGACTTCAGCAGGTCCTGAAATAAGGAGCACATCCGCGCCGCGTTCACGGGCGGCCTGCGCGACGGCATATCCCATCTTCCCGGAAGAGTGGTTCGTTATATAGCGGACCGGGTCGATGCTTTCCCTGGTCGGTCCCGCGGTGACCATGATCCTTATGCCCGCCAGATCCTGTTCGGACTTCAGGATGGAACATGCTTTTTCAACTATTGCCGACGGTTCGGGCAGCCTTCCCTTTCCTGAAGAACCTTCGGCCATCCTGCCCGTGTCAGGTTCCATGAATATGTACCCGAGTTCCCTCAGTGTCCTGATGTTCCGCTGTACTATAGCATTGGCGTACATATCGTGGTTCATCGCCGGAACTACCAGTACCGGTGCTTTTGTCGCAACGACAGTAGTGGTGAGCATGTCGTCGGCGATGCCCGACGCCAGCTTGCCTATGATGTTGGCCGTAGCCGGGGCTATGATGAAAAGGTCGGCCTTCTGCGCCAGCGAAACATGCTTTATCTCCCAGTACTCAGGATCGCTGAACATATCCGTGACCACGGGCCTGTGGGACAGCGACCTGAAAGTCAGAGGCGTGACGAATTTCTGGGCATTGGCGGTCATGATGACGTCAACTTCCGCTCCCATCTTCTTCAGCCGGCTTACGACCTCGACCACTTTATATGCCGCTATGCCGCCGCATACCCCCACGACTACCGATTTTCCCTTCAGATCCATTACAACGCCTCCTTTCGGCCAAATCCCGTCATTTATGCCAAAAAGGTTAAGGTATGATGCATGATGACCTTAACCCTGCGCTCCGGAAAGGATTTTATGCGGCAGACCGAACCAGCGGCTGCCGTTTATGGATGAAATCACTTGATGCCGCTTTTTGTCCTGACATAAGTGATCTTGCCTTCATTGATCTCATGCAGAGCGATCGTCACCGGCTTATCCGATTCGAATTCCGTGAGCTTGTTTGAACCGTCAGCCAGCTGCCTTGCTCTCTTTGCGGTGGCGACCACCAGCGTGTACCTGCTGTCTACTTTCTCCAGAAGTGAACTCAGGGGTGGATATATCATGTATCGGACCTCCTTTGCAAGTCATGTTGTCGTTTCTGTCCTTCCGCATATATGCCGCTGTGCAGCTTATATGCCGCTCATTCATCATCTTCGGGGACATCCGCGGACAGTTCCGGCTCTTTCGAGCTCAGTCTGTGGGCGACGGTCTCCGGCTGCACCGCGGAAAGTATGATATGGTCGCTGTCCGTAATGATGACAGCCCGGGTCCTGCGGCCGTAAGTGGCGTCGATCAGCATGCCCCTGTCCCTGGCTTCCTGTATGATCCTCTTTATGGGCGCTGATTCGGGACTGACGATGGCAACGAGCCTGTTGGCCGAAACGATGTTCCCGAAGCCGATGTTTATCAGTTTCATGGACTACCCTCCTTAAAAGCTGCGTCTGGCAGCTCACTCTATATTCTGTACCTGTTCCCTGATCTTCTCGATCTCGCTCTTCACATCCACGACGTATCTCGTTATCTCAAGGTCGTTCGCCTTGGATCCGATGGTGTTTATCTCCCTGTTCATCTCCTGTACGAGGAAATCGAGCTTGCGCCCCACAGGCTGGTCCATGCCGAGGATCTGCCTCATCTGCACGAAATGGCTTCTCAGCCTCACCAGTTCCTCGTCGATGCTGCACCTGTCGGCGAACAGCGCCACTTCCATCGCTATCCTGCTCTCATCGACCGTCTGCTGCCCGAGCAGTTCAATGATACGTTCGGTCAGCTTCGCCTTGTACTCCTTCGGGACTTCCGGTGCCCGTGCCTCGATTTTCGCTATCATGTCCTCAACAGCGTCGGCACGCTCCAGGAGAGCCTTTTTCATGGCTTCGCCCTCGATCTCCCTCATCCTGATCAGCGAAGCGACCGCACCATCCAGTGCAGTCCTGAGGATCTCCCAAAGCTGCTCCGCGTCTTCCTCGACCTGTTCCACCTTCAGTACTTCCGGGCACCGGGACAGCAGCGAAACGGAAATGTCGTCGGCCAGCGAGAACCTGTCCCTCAGTTGCTCAAGTGCCGATAAATAGGCCTGTGCCAGCGGCTCGTCTATCGTCACCTGCCTTGAGTCACTGCCGTAGTCGGTATAAGTAATGTAGATATCTATCTTTCCGCGCGAGACAGCCTTTCCTACGAACTCCCTTACCCTTTCTTCCAGGAAACTTATCTGTCTCGGCATTTTTACGAATATATCGAAATACCTGTGATTAACGGTTTTGATCTCGACGGTGAACTCTTTCCCGTCCCGGGAGGCTTCACCCCTTCCAAAACCGGTCATGCTCCGTACCATGTCTTACCCCGTGCTCTCCAATCTTATTCAATTCGTATTATAACACAAACTATACCAATTAAAAGGCTGTTTTGCCAAATTATTTACCAGGTTGTTTATCAGCAGACCCGCTGTTTCGTATTTTCACGGGATCCCCCATGTCCCCCAGTTCATACATCACTATCGATGCGACTACGAGCCCTGCAGTCTCGGTCCGCAGGATCCTCGGTCCCAGCGTGACCGGTATGAAGCCGGACGCTGCGGCTTTTTCGGCCTCATCCGGATCGAAGCCTCCTTCAGGTCCTATCAGGATAGCCACCTTTTGTCCGGCCGTCCTTCCGTGCTCACCGCCCGCCATAGCTGCACGATGGTCCTGCAGCACTTTCGTGAAGCTTCCTTCCTTCTCTTCCTCGTAGGGAAACAGTTTCAGGCCGTGTCCCTCCGCGAGCCTGAGCGCCTCATCGAATTTCACCGGTCCGGCGACTTCGGGGACTATCCCCCTGTCGCACTGCTTCGCCGCTTCGAGCGCGATGCGGTTCCACCTTGCCGTCTTTGCCTCTGCATCCCGATCGCTTCCGAACTTCACGACGGACCTTGAAGTAATGACCGGAACTATCCTTGTTACGCCGATCTCAACGCATTTCTGGATGACATACTCCATTTTGTCCGCCTTGGGGATCCCCTGGAACAACGTTATAGCGACGGGCGGCTCCGTCATGCTCGGTCCTGTGTTGCTGATGACGGCAACTATCCTGTCCCTGGAAATCTCGTCTATGACAACGTCGTAATCCGTCCCTGCACCGTCGCAAAGAACGAGCCTGTCGCCTTTTGAAGCCCGTAGGACATTGGTGATGTGGTTCACGTCAGGGCCGGTGATCGTGATCCTGCCGGCCTGCAGGTCCGCAGGATCGGGTTTCGTGAAAAACCTGGCCATCAGGGATCACCACCGCCCATCTGCCAGACCATTGCCACCCATTCTCCCATCTCTTCCGTCCTTACCAGATCAAAACCCCTGCTTTCATAGGCTTCGGCGACCTCCTGCCTGCGCTCCCTGATTATTCCCGAAACTATCAGGATGCCGCCTTTCCTGAGGTATCCTCCTACAACACCGGAAAGGCCGATGATCACATCAGCTATGATGTTTGCAACTATGACGTCGGCTTTTGCCGTCGGCAGGTCGGAAAGGACTCCCCTGTAAACCGACACGCACCGGTCGACACCGTTGACGGAGCAGTTCTCTTTCGTCACCCTGACGGCCACTTCGTCCGTGTCGACCGCGCCCACACGGGAAGCGCCGAGCTTAGCGGCTATTATGGATAGTATGCCCGACCCGCAGCCGACATCCAGCACATGGTCTCCCTCTTTGATGTAAGCTTCAAGCAACTGCGCACACATACGCGTCGTCTCGTGGGTGCCTGTGCCGAACGCCATCCCGGGATCGAGCTCGACGACGATCTCCCCGTCTTTCGCCGTATACTCTTCCCAGCTTGGCTTCACAACCACGCTCTCCGAGATATGGAACGGCTTGTAGTATTTTTTCCAGGCTTCGGACCAGTCCTGCTCATCCACTGTATCAAATCCGTCAAAGCCCATGCCCACATCAAGATACCGGGAAATCGACTCAAGCCCTTCCCGGATCTCTGCGGCAAGCTTTTCCGGATCATATCCCTGGCTGAAATATGCCCTGACCGTCACATCGCCTCCAAGCCGGTCGAGGATCCCCCAGTCGGCATAGTCCGGGGAATCCAGGCTTTCCAACTGCCTTCTTATTTCATTGGGGTCTTCTATCACGACGCCGCCGGCACCAAGCGATGTAAGCATTTCCGACACGGCTTCGCATGCCTCTTCTGTTGTCTTGATGCTGACCTGAAGCCACTTCATCGGCCGTTCCTCCGTTTTTTATCGTAAAGTCGCGTTTGATCCTTCAGTCGTCCGGTTCCCGTTATTAGTTGCGTTTCATCCTTCAGTCATCCGGTTCCCTTGTAAAGTCGCGTTTTACCTTCAGTCGTCTGGTTCCCGTTATAATTCGCGTTTCACCTTCAGTCGTCTGGTTCACGTGATGCCTGTTTTCCCACCGCTTCGCTACATCCCCAGCGCATCCTTCATCTTGTCGAAAAAGCCTTTACGCTGTTCGTACACTTCGTCGCCACTCAACTCGGCAAATTGTCTAAGCAGCTCCTTCTGTTTTTCGCTGAGCTTCTTCGGTACTTCGATCTCCACCTTCACGTACTGGTCTCCCCTGCCGTTGCCTCTCAGGTAGGGGACCCCCTTGTTCTTCAGCCTGAATATGGTGCCGGTCTGCGTGCCCTCAGGTATGGTATACCTGACTTTCCCGTCCAGCGTCGGCACTTCGAGTTCCGCCCCCAGTGCGGCCTGCACGAAAGTGATGGGTATTTCGCATACCACGTCATATCCCTGCCTCCTGAATATGGGATGGGGCTTGACATTCACGGTAATGAACAGGTCCCCGGGCGGTCCTCCCCTCACGCCGGGTTCACCGTCGCCCCTGCTGGTGATTATCTGCCCGTCGTCTATGCCGGCAGGGATGTTGATCTTCTTTTTGAATGTCTTCATGACCTTGCCCATGCCTTTGCATTCAGGGCACGGATCCGTTATTATCTTGCCCTCGCCGCGGCAGATGTCACATGTCCTGACATCGATGAACTGGCCGAAAGCCGTAGCGTGCCTGTGCTGTATCTGGCCCGTACCGCCGCAGCGCTTGCAGGTGACCGGGCTGGTGCCGGGCTTCGAGCCTGAGCCTCCGCATTTCGTGCAGTTCTCGTGCCTGCTCATCGTTATTTCCTTTTCAACGCCGAATGCGGCTTCCTCGAACGTGATCTCGACGGAATATTTCAGGTCCGCGCCTTTCTGCGGGCCCGTGCGGCTCCTCGAAGAACGGCCGAACCCGGCGCCTCCGAAAAACGACTCGAAGGTCTCGAATATATCACTGAATCCGCCGAAGTCAAACCCTCCGAAACCTGCGCCGGCGCTTCCGAACCCGTTGGGATCGACGCCCGCATGGCCGAACTGGTCATATCTCGCCCTCTTCTGGGGGTCGCTGAGCACCTCGTAGGCTTCGCTTATTTCCTTGAATTTTGCTTCCGCATCCTTATCACCGGGATTCATGTCGGGATGGTACTGCTTTGCCAGCTTCCTGTAGGCCTTCTTTATCTCAGCATCACCCGCATCCCGGCTGACTCCGAGCACTTCGTAATAATCCCTTTTAGACTGCGGCAATTCCCCACAACTCCTATCGCATAAACTGTAAACCACGACATCACAGGATACGATAAACCACAGTATACTGCAATGTCAAGCAAAATGCCACTGTCTGTGCAACTTTTTTAATATAGACTCATCAAAAGGGGACAATTGCCACTGTCCCCTTTTATGTCTGCCGACCCTGGTAATGTCCGCTGACGCTGGTAATGTCTGTTGACACTGCTAATGTCCGCTGACCCATGATAATGTCTGCCGGCCCTGCTAATGTCCGCCGGCCTGGTAATGCCTGCCGGCCCTGGTAAGCCACAGCCGGCGATTCCCCGGCCAGGCACCCTATTTCTTGTCGTCATCGTCAACGACCTTGTAATCGGCGTCATACACATTATCCTGCCCCATCCCGGGTCCTGACTGCTGCCCGGGATCGAAGCCCGCACCTGCGCCTGGTCCGCCCTGGGCTCCCGGATCCTGCTGATATATCTTTGAAGATATATCGTAAAACGCCTTCGTCAGCGCCTCGGTCGCCGACTTGATCTTTTCCATGTCATTGCCTTTCAGCGCTTCCTTCACGTTGCTGATCTCGGTCTCGATCTTCGACCTGTCCTCAGGCGACAGCTTGTCGCCGAGATCTTTCAGTGTCTTCTCGGACTGGTATACCATCGAATCGGCGTTGTTCCTGATTTCTGCCTCTTCCTTGCGCCGCTTGTCCTCGGCGGCATACATCTCCGCTTCCTTGACAGCCTTCTGGATCTCTTCCTCCGAGAGGTTCGTCGACGCCGTGATCGTTATCTTCTGCTCGTTCCCGGTACCAAGGTCTTTTGCTGAAACGTGCACGATACCGTTGGCGTCGATATCGAAGGTGACCTCGATCTGCGGCACTCCCCTCGGGGCAGGCGGTATACCGGTAAGGTGGAACCTTCCGAGGGTCTTGTTGTATGCCGCCATCTCTCTCTCGCCCTGCAGCACGTGGATCTCGACGCTCGTCTGTCCGTCGGCCGCAGTGGAGAAGATCTGGCTCTTCTTCGTAGGTATGGTCGTGTTTCTTTCGATCAGCTTGGTGAATACTCCACCGAGGGTCTCGATACCGAGTGAGAGCGGAGTTACGTCGAGCAGCAGCAGGTCCTTGACTTCTCCTGCCAGTACTCCGGCCTGTATCGCCGCGCCTATGGCAACGCATTCGTCAGGGTTGATGCCCTTGAACGGTTCCTTGCCTAGATACTTCCTCACGGCTTCCTGGACCGCAGGTATCCTCGTGGATCCGCCAACCAGCAGGACCTTGTCTATCTTGTCCGGCGTCAGCCCGGCATCCTGGATGGCCTGTCTTGTCGGCCCCATTGTCATTTCCACGAGGTCGGCCGTCAGTTCATCGAACTTGGCACGTGTCAGCGTCATGTCAAGGTGCTTCGGACCTGACGCATCGGCCGTGATGAACGGAAGGTTTATGTTGGTCGTTGTCACGCCGGAAAGCTCTATCTTGGCCTTTTCAGCAGCTTCCTTGAGGCGCTGCATCGCCATCTTGTCGTTCCTGAGATCTATCCCGTGTTCCTTTTTGAACGTATCGGCGAGGTAATCCATGATCCTCTGGTCGAAGTCGTCGCCGCCAAGCCTGTTGTTGCCGCTGGTAGCGAGCACTTCGAAAACGCCGTCGCCTATCTCGAGTATGGACACGTCGAATGTGCCGCCGCCAAGGTCGAATACCAGTATCTTCTGGTCATGCTCCTTGTCGAGCCCGTATGCAAGGGCTGCAGCCGTGGGCTCGTTGATTATCCTGAGAACTTCAAGCCCCGCGATCCTTCCTGCATCCTTCGTGGCCTGCCTCTGTGAATCGCTGAAATAAGCCGGTACGGTGATCACGGCCTGGGTGACCGTTTCGCCCAGGTAAGCTTCGGCATCCGCCTTGAGCTTCTGCAGGACCATTGCCGAGATCTCCTGCGGAGTAAAGTTCTTGTCATCTATCTTTACCCTCCTGTCGGTACCCATGTCCCTCTTGATGGACATGACGGTACGTTCAGGATTAGTTATAGCCTGTCTTTTGGCAACCTGACCGACGAGCCTTTCACCTGTCTTCGAAAAGGCCACTACGGATGGTGTTGTCCTGCTGCCTTCGGAATTCGGGATAACGACGGGTTCGCCTCCCTCCATGACAGCAACGCATGAGTTGGTCGTGCCCAGATCTATACCTATTACTTTTGCCATAATGTACCTCCCTGAATAAGTAATATATTTGGTATTGCAATAAAAAATTGCAATGTAGTTTCAGTCACAAACAAAGCGGTTGGCATACAGGCATGCCGTCGTACCGCTGCAATGCACGATCGTGGACGGCCACATCGTCTGCAGCTGCCGACCGGGAGAGGGGCAGCTGCTTCCGCGCCGTGCGCCTGATTGGCCGCCTGCTTCCGCGCCGTGCTCCTGATTGGCCGCCTGCTTCCGCGCCGCGTACCTAATTGGCTACCTTGACCATGCTGTATCGTATGACCCTGTCCTTGTACCTGTAGCCTTTCTGGAACTCCTCGACGATGACGCCGTGGCCCACCGAATCATCCTCCACATGCATCACCGCATTGTGGAGCATGGGGTCGAAGGTCTCATTGAGAGCTTTTATCTCCTCTACTCCTATGTTTTTCATTATCTCCCTGAATTGCCTGAGGATCATCTCAACGCCTTCCCTGAGAGACTGCGCCGAACTGTCGGCAGTCACCGCTTCCTGCGCCCGCTCCAGGTTATCGATGGCAGGCAGGAATTGCCTGATCACATCACATACAGCATCGTCATACAGGGCTTCTTTCTCCTTAACGGTCCTTTTCTTGAAATTGTCGAACTCCGCAGCAATCCTCTGCATCCTGTCCAGGTATTCGCCGCATTTTTTCTTCTGTTCCTCAAGCTCCGATCTAACAGCATCCAGTTCTTCCTTCAGAGCCTCCACCTGCGGTGATCCGCTTTCACTGCCAGCGTTTCCGTCTGCCTTGCCGGGATCTTCTCCTGCGGCGCCGTGATCCGCGTCCGCGGCACCGGAATCAGCACCTGCAGTACCGTGACCTGTGCCCGCGTTGCCGTGATCGGCGCCCGCGGTACTGTTGTCCGCGCCTGCAGTACCGGGTCTCTCATCCTTTGTAGCGGTGCTTCCACACCGGCTGCCGCGGTTTCCGTCCCACGCATCGTGGATTTTCCCTTTTCCGGCCGCATCGCTTGCCCCGGCTCCTTCCGTCGGTACCCCAACGCTGTCGGCGCTGATGTCGATATCAGCATTGCCCAGGTTTTCAGTATCCTGTGCCCCTGCGTGGTACTTCCGTCTTTTATCACTCATTTCGCCAAATCATCCTTTGTCGAGTATTTCCCTTTTCGGGATCGTTTGGACCGTCCGGATCACCTGGATCGTTCAGTCCACTTACCCTTTCCGGTAAATTAAAATTGTCCGGACAGACCTTTACAGCATCTGCCGGACCGGCGGCTTCCCGCCGCTGTCCGATGCACTACATGCTCTCCGGCTCGTTTCCGAGGAGCCTGTCGATCTCTTCGCTCACCAGCCTCTTCATGTATCTGATGGACGAAATGACCTTGCCGTATTCCATCCTGGTGGGGCCGATGATGCCGATCGTTCCCACCATCGTATCAGCTACATTATAGCTGACTGTCACCAGACTGCAATCCCTGATGCTGGAAAGGTCATTTTCCGAACCGATCCTCACGGAGATGCCGTTTGGCCGCGCTGAATCATATACAGCCCTGCATATCGAAGTCTTTTCGTCCAGCAGGCTCAGGAACTGCTTTGCCTTGTCCATGTCCTTGAATTCCGGATGGTTGAGTATGTTCGTGGAACCCTCCACGTACATCTCGTGATCCTCCATCTGGTGTATGCAGTCTGCGGTCCCATCGAGTATCGGCTGAAGTATGTCCACGGATACGCCGGCCTCCCTGCCCAGGATCCTGATCCTCTCGGTATCCGCCTGTTCGAATGTGAGACCGGACAGCCTGTCGTTGAGCAGGTTCGAGATCCGGCCCAGCATTTCCGAGGTTGCGTGCTCGGATACCTTGATCAGGGCATTCCTGACGATGCCCGCATTGTTCACGACTACCACCAGCGCTTTACCCGGATCCACGGGAACGACCTGTACCGTCCTGATCGTGCTGCTCCTCATCCTGGGTGTCACGGCCATGGTCGTATATTTCGTAAAGTTCGACAGGACAGCGGTGGCCTGCTTCAGCAGCTGGCTCAGTTCATATACCCGCGTGTTCACTGCTGACTTCAGTTCCCTGATCTCGTCACTGTTCAGGCTGCGCTGAGGCATAAGCTTGTCGACATACAGCCTGTAGCCCTTGTCCGACGGTACGCGGCCCGCGGAAGTGTGCGGCTGTGCGAGATAGCCCATCTCCTCGAGGTCTGCCATCTCGTTCCTGATCGTGGCCGAACTCAGCCCAAGTTCGTATTTCCTTGCGATTGTCCTTGAGCCGATAGGTTCGGCCTTATCGATGTAGTCATCGATGATGGCCTGGAGAATCCTCTTCTTCCTGTCATCCATTATCATCTCATACACCCCTGAAACAAACGATCCACACATCTATATTATTTATACGAATCATACGAAAATATTTTGTCTTTGTTTGTTAGCACTCTAAGTTGACGAGTGCTAATCTAAATTAAACATACCACCATGGAATTTTTTTGTCAAGTTCTATTTAGCTGTTTGAATTTTTGCAGCCCAGCTGCGTATTTGAAAATGTCATTTTCAGCCCATCAGATTTCCCGACCCCGCTGTGCAGATCAGGGGCATATCCAAATATGCGTGTAAATTATATTTCCCTTCCTTTTGCAGAATTACTTGCGTGTAAATCAGATTCTTCAATCTCGCTGTGCAGATTAATTAGCGTGCAATTTAAATTTCCCAGCCCTGATGTGCAGATTTGGACATGTCCAAATTTGTACAAATTAGGTTTTCCGCCCTACTATACAGAATTAATGTGCATGTGAATCAGTTTTTCCACCCTGCCGTGCTGACTTAATATGCGTGTGAATCAGTTTTTTCGTCCCCGCTGTGATGATTTAATTTACGTGTAAATCAGTTTTTTCGTCCCAGCTGTGATGATTTTCAACTTTTGTGTTTGCTTCCCGGGGAATTCATTGAATTGTTTCAATATCAAGTTACATAATACTGCCCATGGCGCATTATGGTAAATGAAATTTTTCACAACCGCACCTATAAGTTGAAAATTTAATCATACAGACCGGAAAAAATGATCAAGTGGAAATTTGCACGTTTTATCCTTCATATGCAAGTGAACTCGACCATATCTAAATGAACTCGACAAACACACTGTTTGCAAGGTCCAGCCCCTGCCTGGTCAGCCTGTACACCAATATTCGGCCACCCTGGTCCGGATCATCCGCGCTGTAAGCATGTGTCACGCTGCCGGCGCCGGTTACGGTCGCCTCGCTCCCTGTACCCGTTCCTGCACCGCTTTCTTCCGTCCTGTTATCAATGATGTTCCCGGGCACTCTTCTTTCGGCATTGTCCTCGGGCGTCCTGCGTCCGGCGCTTGCTGCGAGCACCTTGCCATTGGTGCCGCCCTCGGGCGACCTATCTTCAGTGCTGCCTGCCGTCGCATTGTCTTCTGGGTTGTTCACAAGCACCTTGCCATTGGTGCTGTCCACAGCCCCACTGCGTCCGACGTTTTCCGCCGGCCCCCTGCCTTCGGCACTGTCCCCCGCCGGCCGCGTCACTGCCACGGCCTCGATAAGCCCTTTTGCCGCCAGCCTGCGAAGCTTTTCACCGTACCTGTCTTCGAGCCTTTCACCGAAGCGCTCTTCGAACTCCACGGAACTCACGCCATCAGTAAGCCGAAGCCCCAGGATCATGAACTCGGACATGGCTTCTTCCCTGTCTATTACTTCGATGTTCTCATGCAGGCCGCCCATTTCCCCCGGGATATATACCTGCACAGGACCGGATCCGTGCCTGCCGCACACACTGTCAACCGCCCTGATGTACTCCTCTATGCCGGTCACATTGCTGAACCGAACGCCGTCGAGGTATGAATGGGCTCCAGACCCGAAACCGGCATATTCTTTCGCCTTCCAGTAGAGCAGGTTATGCCTGCATTCATACCCGGGCACTGCGAAATTCGATATCTCATACTGCCTGTAACCTTTCTCCGCCAGCATGTCCACGGCCATATGGTACATCTCCCTGTCGGTTTCATCGTCGACAGGTTCCAGCGACCCAGCTTCCAGCCTGTCGCCGAACACGGTCCCCTCTTCGATTTTCAGGCTGTAGCAGGAGATGTGCTTTACCGGCGATCCGGCTCCTTCCGACCTTTGTTTTTCAGGCATCCGTACAACAAGCCCATGTCCGGACAGTTTATGCGCAGCCGAATCATTTGCCGCCGGACTATATCTTACCGTTCCGAACTCCGTCACGGCCTCGAGAGTCTCCCTCCAGTCTTCCGGAGTCTGCCCCGGAAGGCCGAATATCAGGTCCACATTGATATTGTCGAAGCCGCATTTTACCGCAGCCTCGAGATTTTCGGCAAACTGCCGCACAGTATGTATCCTGCCGATGCTTTCCAGGATACGGTCCTGCCATGCCTGCAGGCCGATGCTCAGTCGGTTCACCCCGGCATCCCTGTACGCCTGCAGCTTTTCCCACGTCAATGTGCCGGGGTTGCTTTCAATGCTTATTTCGGCGTCATCATCGACGTGAAAGCACTCCCTGCACAGGCCGATCAGCCTGGTGATGTACGCAGCATCGACAAGCGATGGGGTGCCGCCGCCTATGAAAACGGAACTTACGCGCCGTCCGCCGATATACCTGCTCCTGAGCGCCATTTCCCTGTAAAGCGCGTCAAAATAAGAACCGGCAAGATGTTCCCTGCCGGCATACGAATTGAAGTCGCAATAATAACATTTCGATCTACAGAACGGTATATGGATGTATATCCCGATGCTGCCGCTGATTCTGTCCATGTCCCTGCTCATTGCGATCACCTGTACTTTACGGGCCAGCCTGTACCTGCCTGGCCGACTGCAGTCCGTTCGCCTGCAACAGGTCCCGCTTGTCCTGATGCATGCATGCTTATACGCATTCGGACCTGTCCGGCTTCTAATCCAGCTTAAGCACGCTCATAAACGCCTCCTGCGGCACTTCCACCGTGCCCACCTGGCGCATGCGCTTCTTGCCTTCTTTCTGTTTCTCGAGGAGCTTCTTCTTCCTCGTTATGTCGCCGCCGTAGCACTTGGCCAGGACGTCCTTCCTGTATGCCTTCACCGTCTCCCTGGCAATTATCTTGCCGCCTATGCAGGCCTGTATCGGTATCTCGAACTGGTGCCTCGGTATGGCTTCCTTCAGCTTCTCGGCGATCCTGCGGCCCCTTGCGTACGCCTTGTCCCTGTGGACTATGAACGACAGTGCGTCCACTATCTCGCCGTTGAGCATTATGTCAAGCTTCACCAGGTCGGACTCCCTGTATCCAAGCAGTTCATAGTCAAAGGACGCGAACCCCTTGGTCCTGGACTTCAGTGCATCGAAAAAGTCATATATTATCTCGTTGAGAGGCAGCTCGTACGTCAGCATGACCCTCTTCTGGTCGATGTAGGACATATCCTTGTAAATGCCCCTTCTTTCCTGCGCAAGCTCCATTATGTTCCCGACGAATTCCTCCGGAGTCATGATGGTCGCCTTCACGATGGGCTCTTCCATTTTTTCGATGGAGACCACAGGAGGCATGTTCGTTGGGTTGTCCACGTACAGTTCTTTTCCGTCCGTGAGCGTTATCCTGTAAACGACGCTCGGAGCAGTGGTGACCAGGTCCAGGTCGTACTCCCTCTCAAGCCTCTCCTGCACGACCTCCATGTGCAGAAGGCCCAGGAAGCCGCACCTGAAGCCGAACCCAAGCGCTCCCGACGTTTCCGGCTCGAATGTCAGCGCCGCATCATTGAGCTGCAGTTTTTCAAGCGCGTCCCTCAGGTCGTTGTAATCGGCCCCGTCGGCAGGGTATATGCCGCAAAACACCATTGACTGCACTTTCCGGTAGCCCGGCAGCGGTTCGCTTGCCGGCCTGTCCGCCAATGTGATGGTATCTCCCGGCCTGGTATCCCTGACGTTTTTGATGCTTGCGGCCAGATAGCCCACATCGCCGGCCAGGAGCACGTCGCACGGCGCATACTGTCCCGGCCTGAAATACCCGACTTCGGTCACGATGAACTCCTTGCCGGTAGACATCAGCCGTATGGTATCGCCAGGCCTGACAGCCCCTTCCTTTATACGGATATGCACTATGACGCCCTTGTAGCTGTCATAGAAAGAGTCGAATATCAGCGCTCTGAGGGGTTCGTCCTCGCTGCCCTTCGGTGCGGGTACGTGTTTTACGATCTGTTCAAGCACCTCTTCGATGTTTATGCCGTTTTTCGCGGATATTTCGGGCGCCTCGGAACAGTCGAGCCCTATGACGTCCTCGATTTCCTTTTTGACCTCTTCCGTCCGGGCACTTGGCAGGTCGATCTTGTTGATGACCGGTATGATCTCAAGGTCATGCTCGAGCGCCAGGTACACATTCGCCAGCGTCTGTGCCTCGATGCCCTGTGACGCGTCCACGACAAGCACGGCACCTTCACATGCCGCAAGGCTCCTCGAAACTTCATAGTTGAAGTCGACGTGGCCGGGAGTATCGATCAGGTTCAGGATGTACTCCTGCCCGTCCCGGGCCCTGTAAACCATCCTGACGGCCTGCGCCTTGATGGTTATGCCGCGCTCCCTCTCAATGTCCATGGTATCGAGGACCTGTTCCTGCATCTCCCTTTCCGTCAGAACGCCCGTCATCTGGATGAGGCGGTCCGCCAGCGTCGATTTGCCGTGGTCTATGTGAGCGATTATGCAGAAATTCCTTATCTTTTCCTGTCTGTTTTCCGACATCCGTTCTTCCCCTTCGTTGATCTCGTCTCAGCAAATGCACAACAATTATAACATCGGAAACCAACAAAATAAAGGTATCAGTTTTCCAGGCGAGCCTGGCTCCACGCAGGTCCGGTTCCAGGCAGGCCTGGCTCCGCGCAGATCCGGCTTGACACAAGCCCTTCTCACACCAGCCCCAGCTTCTTCTCTGCCGATTCCACGGTCTGGTATATCAGCCGGTTGATGGTCATCGGCCCGACCCCGCCGGGGACCGGTGTATATGCGGAACACTTGCTGATGCAGTTCTCAAGGTCTATATCGCCGATATTGCCGGGGTTGTATCCGGCGTCAACAAGCACGCAGCCTTCCTTTATCCAGTCGGCCTGTACGAACCTGGGCCTGCCTACCGCTGCCACTACGATATCGGCGCGCCTTACCACGTCCGGCAGGTTCTTAGTCCTGGAATGGCATATTGTTACCGTCGCATTCTCGTTAAGCAGCATCATCGCCACGGGTTTGCCCAGGATCGGGCTCCTGCCTATCACGACGGCTTCCTTACCCTCTATCTGTATGTTGTAATGTTTCAGCAGCGTTATGATCCCGTACGGCGTCGCGCTTTTGAACGAATCCATCTGCATCGACATCCTTCCGAACGAAATCGGGTTCACGCCGTCCACGTCCTTCGAAACGTCGATGCTGAGGAAGCATGCCATTTCGTCGATATGGGCCGGCACCGGGTGCTGCAGCAGTATCCCGTGCACGTTCTCATCGCGGTTCAGTTCCTGTATCCTGTCTATCAGTTGCTGCGTTGTCGTCTCCTCCGGCAGTTCCACCTTGAGCGACTCCATCCCGATCCTCCTGCAGGCATTGCCTTTCATCCTCACATATGTAACCGAAGCAGGATCGTTCCCGACCAAAATCGTAGCCAGGATTGGGGTCACACCCGTTTTATCCTTTATCCTCTGTACCCTTGCCGCCAGTTCCTGCTCGACGCTTTTCGCCAGTGCCTTGCCATCAAGTACCAATGGTGTGCTCATGCTATCTACCTTCCTTCTTGTGTATAATTTAATACCCTGATCGACATAAACCCGAAGAATCACCGAGATCCCGGTCCCGGTCCGCGGGCAGGCGGGCAGTTGCCGCAAGTCCATGGACAACCGGGCAAACGCAAAGAAAAATCATTCCAGGTAATAATATCAAAACTTATGAAAAATGTCACTATCTGAGAAAATTGCGGATAAGGTCCTTCAGACGTTCCAGACCCTGTTTCGGGTACGATGTGTCTACCGTAATCCTGTGGTCCATGACCCTGATCTCGATGCTTGTCCCATTGCTTTTCACATCCACAAGCGAAATGACCCGCTCTCCTGACACAAGGGCGTTCACGGATCTGTCCACCACCACTGCCCCCGCAGCCAGAAGGAATGCGAGCAACAACAGGGCAGCCAGGCTCATTTTCCGCCTGGCCCTCTTCCGCCTGTAATATTCGAGTCTTTTCAGCGCGGTGTTATCCGTATCCATCGCTACGTCCCACAGGTCCTATGCTTTGCCGATTATTTGGGATCGGGGATCCCGTTATATTCATAAGGGGTCCCTTTTTAGGATGTCCCCGTCTGTTCCCGGTGGATCCCTGTTCACTTCCACGTGTTCTCTATCTATTTATTATTGGCTCCACATTATCCTGTATTCACACATGTGATCCTTACGTATCATCGCCACATACTTGGTGCTTCCGAACATGTATCTGTTCATCCCGGCCGGAACAACAGGGATCGCAGTTCCGGAGAACTGCCACTAAACCCGGGAGAACCGTCCGGCTTTCGAAGGACCGTCCCCCGCTTCCGAAGAACTGTCCCCGGATTCCGAAGGACCGTCCCCCGCTTCCAAAGAACTGTCCCCGGCTTTCGGAGAACCGGCCTGGCTTTCGGAGAACCGTCCCCGCTTCCGAAAGACCGTCCCCGCTTCCGAAGGACCGTCCCCTGTCTCAACTGCACTCTTCTAAAACTTCGTTCAGGACTTCTGCAAGGTACTTCGTGCTTTCCAGGCACTCACTGAGGAGGTTGCCGTCACCGCCCACCTCTACGAGGATGGACTGGGTGGATATATGCTGGTTGTAGCGCGCTTCGACGATCCAGACCGGCCGCGCAAGCCCGGGGTATTTTTCGTTGAGCTTCTGCTGCAGCTTCAGCACGAAGCTGAGGTTCTCCTGCCACTTCGGGTGAGGCAGCGTTCCTTCGGCGGCGACCACGAACATGATCTGGGCGCATTTTTTACCGTTTATCTCCTTTGTAAGGCGGAGCTTCGGCTTATCGCTCCTTGCCGCATCCCTGTGGACGTCGATATAAACCTGGATAGAGGGATAGCTCTTCTTATAGCTGTTGAGGGTTTCTATGGATACGCTGTAAGCGGCGTCCCGCACCTTGTCATGGACAGTACCGTTGTGCAGGGTCTCGATGCCGTATTTCCTGAGGTGCCGTGCCAGTTCCTCGCCGACCCTGACGACATTGTACCTTGGATTGCTGTTGAAGCTCGGCATATCCTTTCTGCCCAGGTCAGATTCCTTCAGGACATAGCTTTCGCTCGTGTGCGTATGATAAATAAGCACCTTCGGGCCCTTTTTCGACATGTCCAGCTTCAGCGGCTTTTTAAGGAGCGCCTCAACATCGATCTTGTACCTCGTGTTGTTCTTTATCGCAATCTTTTCCACTTCCACGACATCGGTTTTGTCATCCTTCTCTTCTTCTTCCGTTTCCCAGCTTATGCTGCTGGCCCAGGCGATGGAAGAACCGGGCCATGTATCCGAATTTATGCTGCTCTCCGTTACCTGTTCCCCGGTACCGCCTTTACCTCCTGCCGGGTCCTCTT
>Ga0208938_1000458_pt1 | contig 31190 bp, 21 predicted proteins | sample AD_UKC125_MetaG_FD_184434 | JGI IMG/M metagenome (GOLD analysis project Ga0208938, IMG submission 184434) | Active sludge microbial communities of municipal wastewater-treating anaerobic digesters from USA - AD_UKC125_MetaG (SPAdes) (version 2) | ecosystem: Engineered > Bioreactor > Anaerobic >...
GCTGGTCCGTGAGGTACTGGCCTTCAGTGAAGGCACCGAGAAGATGCAGGAGATCGCCGGCGCGATCCAGGAGGGTGCGTCGGCGTATCTGAGCCGGCAGTTCAAGACTCTGAGCGTCTTCGCCGTCGTCGTCTTCTTCATCTTGTTCCTCTTGCCGGCTGAGACCACCAACGAAAGGATCGGCCGCTCCATCTTCTTCCTGGTCGGGGCCGTATTCTCCGCCGTGACCGGTTACGTGGGCATGTGGCTGGCAGTACGGGCCAATGTACGGGTTGCCGCTGCTGCCCGGGAGGGTGCCGGTAGCGAGACGAAGGCCATGCGCATCGCCTTCCGCACCGGTGGTGTGGCTGGCATGTTCACCGTAGGCCTCGGCCTGTTCGGCGCGGCGGTCGTGGTGCTGGTCTACAAGGGCGAAGCGCCCAAGGTTCTGGAAGGCTTCGGCTTCGGCGCTGCATTGCTCGCCATGTTCATGCGAGTCGGTGGCGGAATCTTCACCAAGGCCGCTGACGTCGGTGCCGACCTGGTCGGCAAGGTCGAGCAGGGCATCCCTGAGGATGACCCCCGCAACGCCGCCACCATCGCCGACAACGTGGGCGACAACGTAGGCGACTGCGCAGGCATGGCTGCGGACCTTTTCGAGTCCTACGCTGTGACCCTGGTGGCCGCGCTGATCCTGGGTCAGGCAGCGCTGGGCAGCCTCGGGCTGGTGATCCCGCTGGTCATTCCGGCCATCGGTGTCATCACGGCGATCATCGGCATCTTCGCGGTGTCCCCACGGCCGTCGGACCGCTCGCCCATGAGCGCCATCAACCGTGGCTTCTTCATCTCGGCGATCTTCTCCGCCGTGCTCGTGGCTGTGGCCGCCTTCGTCTGGCTGCCCGACCGCATTGTGAAGCTGAGCGACTTCTCGCTGGTCCGCGACCGGATCTCGCTGGACGTCGTGACCCTGGAGTCCTTCAACCCGCGCATCCTGGTGATCGCGGCCGTGCTCATCGGCATCATCCTGGCCGCTGCTATCCAGCAGTTGACGGGCTACTTCACCGAGACCAACCGCAAGCCGGTCGATGATGTGGCGCGTACGTCACTGACCGGCCCCGCGACCGTCATCCTGTCCGGGATCTCGCTGGGCCTGGAGTCTGCGGTGTACTCGGCGCTGCTCATCGGTGCCGCCGTTTACGGCGCATTCCTGCTGGGCGCCGGTTCGATCACCCTGAGCCTGTTCGCGGTGGCGTTGGCCGGTACCGGTCTGCTCACCACGGTCGGCGTCATCGTCGCCATGGACACCTTCGGGCCGGTCTCCGATAACGCCCAGGGCATCGCGGAGATGTCGGGGGATGTCACCGGCGAGGGAGCGCAGGTGCTCACCAGCCTCGACGCGGTGGGTAACACCACGAAGGCGATCACCAAGGGCATTGCGATCGCAACCGCTGTGCTGGCGGCCACCGCCCTGTTCGGGTCCTTCCGCGACGCGGTGACCCAGGCGACGGCGCAGGCAGGGGACGCCCTGCAGGGTCTTGGTGTGCAGGATGCCAGTCAGTACCTGGGCATCCTGGATGTGTCGAACCCGCGCAACCTGGTCGGCCTGCTGATCGGCGCCGCTGTGGTGTTCCTGTTCTCCGGACTGGCGATCAACGCGGTGGCTCGCGCTGCTGGTGCGATCATCTTCGAGGTGCGCCGGCAGTTCCGGGAGCACCCTGGAATCATGGAGGGGACCGAGAAGCCGGAGTACGGCAAGGTCGTCGACATCTGTACCCGGGACTCCCTGCGCGAACTGAGCACGCCTGGGCTGCTGGCCATCCTGACCCCCATCGCTGTGGGCTTCGGCCTGGGTGTGGGAGCCCTCGGCTCGTTCCTGGCCGGAACCATCGCTACCGGCACGCTGATGGCAGTGTTCCTGTCCAACTCCGGTGGGGCCTGGGACAACGCCAAGAAGTTCGTGGAGGACGGCAACTTCGGCGGTAAGGGTTCGCAGGCCCACGAAGCGACCGTCATCGGTGACACCGTCGGTGACCCCTTCAAGGACACCGCTGGCCCGGCCATCAACCCGTTGATCAAGGTGATGAACCTGGTCGCGCTGCTGATCGCTCCGGCCGTCGTGTCGCTGTCGTTGGGTGGCGACCGCGCCTTGTCGCTGGCCATCGCGCTGGCTGCACTGGCCATCGTGGTCGGTGCTGTGATCGTCAGCAAGCGCCGGCCCATCGCGGTGAGTGCTGAAGAGATCGCGAGCGCCGAGAAGTAGGGCTTCGTGGAAACCCCCCGCACTCATCGTGGTGCGGGGGGTTTCGCTTGTCTGGACCTGCTTGCGTGCAGGGCATCGTGGAAGACTCACGCCTATGAGTGTCGCCATCGTCACCTGCCGCTCCCTGCCCGAACTGGACCCTGATGAGGACCTGCTGATGTCGGCACTGGCCGACGGCGGGCTCACAGCATCGCTGGTGGCCTGGGACGACCCCGCCGTGGCGTGGTCGGACTACGAGATCGCCGTGTTGCGTTCGGCGTGGAACTACATCGAGAACCTCGACGTGTTCCTCGACTGGGCGGTGACAGCAGCAGCCCAGACCCATCTGTTCAACCCCGTGGAAGTGGTGCAGTGGAACACCCACAAGGGGTATCTACGGGATCTGGCCAAACGGGGAGTGCCCGTGGTGCCGACCGCGTGGCTGGGGGTGGGCGAGGAGCTGGACCTGGCTGACATCATGGCCGATCGGGGCTGGCACGACGTCGTCGCCAAACCGGTCGTCGGCGCGGGATCCTTCTTGACCGACCGCATCACCGACCCGACGTCACCGTCGGCGCGCGCCTTCTGGAGTGAGCTGTGCACCGACCGCGAGGTCATGGTCCAGCCATATCTGGCCAGCGTCGAGGCCTACGGCGAGCGCTCGCTGATCTGGATCGACGGTGAGCTCACCCACGCCGTGCGCAAGAGTCCCCGGCTCGGTGATGCCGATGAGAGCGTCAGCGATGCATTGCCCATCGCGCATGCCGAACGTGAACTGGCAGAGGCGGTCATCGCGGATATCCCGCAGTCCCTGCTCTATGCCCGCATCGACCTGATCCGCGACGACCACGATCAGCCGTTGCTGGCCGAACTGGAACTGGTGGAACCATCGCTGTTCCTCAAACAGGAACCGGCAGCGCTGCGCAGGCTGGTGCGCGGCATCGCTGCCCGGCTGTAGGAGGCGGTCCCCAAAACCGGACAGGCGTCGACTCGAGCCGCGATACTGGGCCGCATGGCGCAGCGACTCTCAGGAACCCAGCGGTTCGGGTACGCTTTCGGTTCCTTCGGAACGGGGGGATTCGCCACCGTCCCCGGCCTTGTGCTGCTGTTCTACCTGACCGATGTGCTGGGAGTGGCTGCTGTGGTCGCCAGCCTCGTGGTGTTCGTACCGAAGGCGTGGGATGTTCTCATCGCGCCCGTCGTGGGCGGTGTGTCGGACAAGACGATGGTGCGCACCGGGTCCCGCGCCAAGTGGCTGCTTATCGGCGGCCTGATCATCGGACCGATGTTCGCCCTGACCTTCAGTGCCCCCCAGGCACTGCAGGGCAACGCCGCGGCGTTGTGGGTAGGCGTGTTCTTCCTCTTCGCGATCACCGGATTCGCCACATTCCAGGTGACCTACCTGGCCCTGCCCGCGGAGTTCACCGACGACTACCGCGAACGTACGCGGATCATGAGCCTGCGCATCATCTTCCTGACGTTGTCCATCCTGCTGTTCGGCGCGGGGGCTCCTGTGCTCGTGAACGCGTTCGGCAGCGGCCGCACCGGCTACGCGGGGATGGGCGTCGTCGTCGGCGTGCTGCTGGTCATCTCGACTGTTGTGTGCTGGGCCATCCTGCGCCGCACGAAGTCCTACTCCGCGGCTGACAGTGAACCGACGATGACCGAACGGGTGGCTGCGGTGCGGCAGAACCGCTGGTTCGCGCTGCTCCTGACCACTTTCGTCCTGCAGGCACTGGCCACCGGGGCGATGCTGGCGGCGGTCCCTTACCTGGCGACGTACATTCTGGGCGGTGGTGAGCTGCAGCAGACGCTGCTGTTCGTGTGCCTGGTCGGGCCCGCGATCGTGGTGATGCCGCTGTGGTCGCTGGTCGCTCGCAGGTCCGGCAAGCAACGGGGCTTTGCGCTGGCCAGTGGTGTCTTCGTGATCGCGGCGATCGGACTGTTCTTCTCCCGCTCCTTGCCCGACGCGGCGGTCTACCTGTTGGTGGGTCTGGTGGGGGTGGCATACGCGGGGATGCAGATGTTCCCGCTGGCCATGCTGCCCGACACCGTGGCCGCCGATGCCGCGGCCCACGGTCGGCAGCGGGCCGGTGTCTTCACGGGGGTATGGGCGGCGGCTGAGACGGTGGCCTTCGCCCTCGGCCCGGCGATCGTGGGCCTGATTCTGGCGGCGACCGGTTTCATCTCCAGTTCCGGTGACGAAACCGTCACGCAACCGACCAGCGCCCTGACCGGCATTGTCGTGGCCTTCGGCGCCTTTCCCGCCGTGATGTTGCTGCTGAGTCTGCCGACCCTGTTCAAGTACGACCTGACCGAAGCCCGGCTCGATGACCTGCGAGGTGCTCATGCTGAATGACAACGGACTGACCGCCGAAGCGATCCTGACTCAACTCGAGGAGCTGCGCGCGCAGGACTTGGACTACACCAAAGCGACCAGCTACCACTTCGAGTCCGGCAACCCGGAACTGCGGGAGGTGGCTCTGGCCGCTTCGGCCACCGCCTGGGGCCGCAACGGTCTGGACCCGACGGCGTTCCCGAGCATCGCGGCCATCGAGAACGACCTGGTGGGCTGGGCGCTGGACCTGCACGGCGGCGGCCCGCAGGCGGTGGGGACGGTGACCAGCGGTGGGACGGAGAGTTGCATGCTGGCCGTGCTCGGGGCACGCGAACGCTACCGCGCGCGCGGCGGGACCGGCACCCCGACGATGCTGCTGCCCGTCACCGCCCATTCCGCCTTCCGCAAAGGCGCGTGGCTGTTCGGCGTCGAGGTCATCGACATCCCCATGGACGCTCACTTCAAAGCCGATGCGCAGGCGATGATCGCGGCCATGGACGACCGCACGGCCCTGGTGGTCGTGTCCGCTCCCAGCTACGCCCATGGCGTCATCGACCCGGTCGCGGAGGTGGCCGCGGCCGCGGCCGAGCGCGACATCCTGTGCCACCTGGACTTGTGTATCGGCGGCTGGGCGCTGCCCTTCATCGTGGATCCGCCGGTGGACATGAGTATCCCGGGCGTGACCTCGGCGTCGATGGATCTGCACAAGTACGGGTACGCCCCCAAAGGGGTGTCCATTCTGCTCAACGCCACCGCTGAACTGCGCGAGTACCAGTTCTTCGCCGATGCGTCCTGGCCCGGCTATCCCCTGATCAACAACACATTGTTGTCGAGCCGTTCCGTGGCGCCGGCGGCCGCGGCGTGGGCAGTGCTGAAGCTGCTGGGCGTGTCGGGCCTGCGGGACCTGGCGATGCGCGCGCGTCGGGGCGCGCTCACGATCGCGCAGGGCGTGGCCGACATCTCAGGTCTGCGGTTGGTGACGCAGCCCGAAGCGACGTTGGTCTGTATCGGCGACACAGGTGAGCCCGACGGTCCCGATGTCCGGATCGTGGCCGATGCCGCCCATCATCTGGGGTGGACGCTGCAGGTGCAGCCCTCCCGCTGCGGTGGGCCCACGAACATTCACATCACCGTGTCCGCCGGCATCGGGGATCGCGCGCAGGAGTTGCTGGGCGTGCTGCGGGCCGCCACCGAACTGGCGACCGGACGCGGTCGTGCCGACGTCGACCCCGGTCTGGCCGCCGCCGCTGCCACCATCGATCCTGCGGCTCTGGACGCCGCATCGGTGGATGGCATGCTGCAGTTGGCCGGGTTCAAGGGCGATGCCGGGGTATCGCTGCCGGATGACATGGCCGGCATCAACGCGCTGATGGAGGCGCTGCCGCCGCCGTTGGTCGAGGTGCTGTTGAAGGCTGTCTTCAGTGGGGTGTTCACGCCAACCCGGTGAGCGGGGATGGTTCGCGTCACTCGTGAACCGCAACCGCGCATCCTCCGCCGCCGGTGACTCTAAGCCTGCGGAGCGCGCTTTGGCAGCGCCTTGGCGATTGGGCGGTTGTTGCGGCGACACGCCCCGAGAAACCGCAAAGAGTGCCCATCTGCCGCACCCGCGGCACTTCGTCCGGCGCACGCCGCGCCTGCCATCCAGACCGCCGACACCGGGATCCGCTGCACTGGCGCAACCCACCCCCGCCGTCGTAGGGTGCCGATTCGTACCCCCATCATGGGGACGACCCCCGCTGGAAGGACACCATGCCCACCCAAACGCCCCGCCGTCTTGTGATCGTCGAGTCGCCCGCGAAGGCCAAGACGATCCAGGGATACCTTGGTGACGGCTATGAGGTGACGGCGTCCGTGGGCCACATCCGTGACCTGCCTGACAAGGCTGCGGACATCCCGGCGAAGTACAAGGCGGAACCGTGGTCGCGCTTGGGCGTGGACATCGAGCACGACTTCGCCCCCATCTATGTGGTGAACGCCGACAAACGATCGCGGGTCAAGGAACTCAAGGACAAACTGCGCGACGCCGACGAGTTGCTCCTGGCCACGGACGAGGACCGGGAGGGCGAGGCGATCGCCTGGCACCTCATGCAGGTCCTGCAGCCGAAGGTCCCGACCCGGCGCATGGTGTTTCACGAGATCACCCGCGAGGCCATTCAGCGCGCCCTAGAGGACACCCGGGAACTGGACAAGGACCTCGTCGACGCCCAAGAGACCCGCCGCATTCTCGACCGGCTCTATGGGTACGAGGTGTCGCCGGTGTTATGGAAGAAGGTCATGCCCCGGTTGTCTGCCGGTCGCGTGCAGTCCGTGGCGCTGCGGCTGGTCGTGGACCGGGAGCGCGACCGGATGCGGTTTGTCACTGCCTCTTACGCAGACATCGAAGCACTGCTGGACCCCGGCAACTTTTCAGCGACCCTGACGCACGTCGACGGCCAGCGGATCGCGCGCGGGGACTCGTTCAACGACCGCGGAGAACTTAAGAAGGCTGATCTGCGCCATCTGGACCTTGCCGCAGCGCAGGCTCTCGTCGATGGGCTGGGATCGACGATGACCGTGGACAGCGTCGAAGAGAAGCCGGGGACCCGTCGGCCGAGCCCCCCGTTCATGACCTCGACCCTGCAGCAGGAAGCCTCTCGCAAACTGCGCTGGGGAGGTCAGCGGACGATGCGGGTGGCACAGGGGTTGTACGAACGGGGCTTCATCACCTACATGCGTACCGACTCCACGACGCTCAGTGAGACGGCAATCAAGGCGGCGCGGGCGCAAGCCAGGGCCCTTTACGGCGACGACCATGTGTCTGCGCAGCCGCGCACCTACAACCGCAAAGTGAAGAATGCGCAGGAGGCGCATGAGGCGATCCGCCCGTCCGGGGACTCCTTTCGCACACCGGGCCAGGTGACCAGCCAGCTCAACGCCGACGAGGTCGCGTTGTACGACCTGATCTGGAAACGAACGGTCGCATCCCAGATGGCCGACGCGAAGATCGCGACCACGACGTTGCGGTTGGCGGCGACGACGACCGACGGGGTCGCCACCACCTTCTCCGCCAGCGGGACGGTCATCACCTTCCCCGGCTTCTTGGCCGCCTACGAGGAGAGCCGCGACGACGACGAGTCCGGCCAGCAACGCCGGCTGCCGCATCTCAGTGTGGGCGATGCCGTGCAGGTGCGGGCGCTCAACGCGGAGGACCACGCGACCAAACCCCCGGCCCGTTACACCGAGGCGACGCTGCTGAAGGCGTTGGAGGATCGAGGCATCGGCCGCCCGTCCACGTGGTCGGCCATCATCGGCACCCTGCTGGATCGCGGGTATGTGTTCAAGCGCGGCTCCGCATTGGTCCCGGCCTGGCTGGCGTTCGCGGTCGTTCGCCTGCTCGAGGATCACTTCTCCGCTCTCGTCGATTATGACTTCACCGCTCGCATGGAAGAGGTGCTGGACGTCGTGGCCCGCGGCGACGCCTCGCGCACGGCTGTGCTCGGCCGGTTCTACTACGGCGACACCGACCAGTTCGCGGGTCTGCATCCCATGATTGAACGGCTGCCCGAGATCGATCCCCGGCAGAATTCCTCCTTCCCGCTGGACTCCGACATCGTGCTGCGCGTAGGCAAGTTCGGCCCCTACTTGGAGCAGGGCGAAAAGCGGGCGAACGTGCCCGCCGACCTGCCTCCGGACGACCTGACCCTGGGCAAGGCCATCGAGCTGCTCAACGCGCCCAAGGACGAGCGGGTGCTGGGCAGCGACCCGGTCACCGGGCACGAGATCGTCACCAAGAACGGCCGTTTCGGGCCATACGTCACCGAGATCCTGCCGGCGCTGCCCGAAGGCGCGAAGAAGCCGCGCAAGACGGTGAAGCCGCGCACCGCCAGCCTGTTCAAGGACATGGAGCCCAGCGAGGTCACGCTCGACGATGCCCTGAAACTGCTGTCCCTGCCGCGTGAGGTCGGTAAACATCCTGAGGACAACGAGCCGATCCTTGCCCAGAACGGCCGCTACGGTCCCTACCTCACCCATGGCAAAGAGACCCGATCGCTGCCCGACGAGGCGAGCATCTTCACCTGCACCGTGGAGCAGGCCCTGCAGTTGTTCGCCCAGCCCAAGACGCGCGGACGGCAGGCAGCAGATCCGGGCAAGGAGATCGGCAAAGATCCCATCAGCGGCAAACCGATCACGCTCAAGGAGGGCCGCTTCGGCCCCTACGTCACCGACGGTGAGACCAACGCCTCACTGCGAGTCGCTGATGATCCGTTGTCCATCACGGTCGAGCGGGCCAGTGACCTGATCAGCGAACGCCGCGCCAAGGGTCCCGCCCCGAAGAAGAAGGCCGCGCCGCGCAAGAAGGCGGCCGCCCGCAAGTAGCCGCTGCCTACCGGACAATCTCCACAGCCATGCATCCAGTCCGCCGAAGCCGTGAGAAGGTGACACAGTGAGTGGCTTGTTCGTGGCGTTCGAGGGGGTTGACCGGTCGGGGAAAACGACCCAACTGAGGTTGTTGGCTCAGCGGCTCGGTGAGAAACACGAAGTGATCGTGACCCGCGAACCTGGCGGCACGCCGGTGGCTGAGGCGATCCGTGTGCTGCTGCTGGCCGACGATGTCGAGATGAGCGCTCGGTGTGAGGCGCTGCTGTTCGCCGCCGCTCGCGCCGACCATGTCGAGCAGACCATCAGGCCCGCCCTTGATCGCGATGCCATCGTGCTCACCGATCGTTTCCTGGACTCGTCGCTGGCCTATCAAGGGGTGGCCCGCGGTCTCGGGGTGGATGAGGTGGAATCGGTGAATATGTGGGCCACCGAGGGCCTCCTGCCGGACGTGACGATCATGCTCGACCTGCCCGTGGGGACATCGGTGCAGCGTGAGGGCAACACCGATCGGATGGAGAACGAGGGACAGTTGTTCCAGGCCCGGGTGCGCCGGGGCCTCATGGATCTGGCGAACCGGAATCCGCAGCGTTACGCCGTGATCGACGCGTCGGGATCGATCGAGGATGTGGCCGAGCATGTCTGGGCGGCGATCCCAGAACAGTGGCGATGACCGTTTTTGCCTCCCTGGTGGGGCAGGAACATGTGGTTGACGTCCTGCAGGACGCCGTCGCTGATGCCGCCGCTGAACCAGCCGGACCCGCCATGACCCACGCGTGGCTGTTCATCGGCCCGCCCGGCTCGGGCAGGTCGAACGCCGCCATCGCGTTCGGTGCCGCACTGGCCTGTCCGCACGGTGGCTGTGGGACGTGTGAGGACTGCGTGGCGGTGCGCGCCGGCACCCATCCGGACGTGGAGGTCGTGCGTCCTGAGGGGCTGAGCTACAAGACGGAGGAGGCGCGCGCGCTCGTCGCCAGGGCGGACATGGCGCCGAGTCGCGGACGCTGGCACGTGATCGTGATGGAGGATGCTGACCGGCTCACCGAATCCGCCAACAACGTCCTGCTCAAGAGCATCGAAGAGCCCGCCAGCCGCACGGTCTGGCTGTTGTGCGCACCGAGTGTGGAAGATCTGCTGCCGACGGTACGGTCGCGCTGCCAGGTGGTGGGGCTGCGCACCCCGGCTCCGGAAGCGGTGGCTGGCTTCCTGGAGGGCCAAGGGGTGGATGCGGGGACAGCCGCGTTCGCGGCGAGGGCCTCGATGGGTCACATCGGTCGCGCCAAGGCGCTGTCGACCATTGAGAGTGTGCGCAACCGCCGCCACGACGTGCTGGTCATGGTGCGCGACCTGTCCGATCTCGCCAGTTGTATGGCAGCGGCGGGCAACATTGTCGCGGCGGCCAAGGCCGATGCTGAGGCGCTGCTCACCGACCGCGAGGAGATCGAGCGCGCTGACATGATGCTTGCCCTCGGGTCGGGCGCCGAAGGTAAGGGCGTCAAGCGGGTCACCAAGGCCGCGATGAAGGACCTCGAGGATCGGCAGACCGCGAGGCGCAACCGAGCCGTGCGTGACGAACTCGACCGCGTGCTCGTCGATCTGCTGGCCTGGTTCCGCGATGTCCTGGTGCTGCAGCAGGAGGCGCCGGTCGACTTGGTCAACGAGGAGATGCGTGGCGACCTGGCCCGGATGGCCGATGAGAGCAGCTCCGCGGACACCATGGCGCGTTTCACGGCGATCCGCGATGCCCGCGCGGCGCTCGGGATGAACGTGGCACCACAGCTGGCTATGGAGGCCATGGTCGTGAAGTTGCGGGCCCCGGGCCTGGCCGGCCACGCCCGCTGACGCAGGGCGTCCCTGTCCGTGCAGCAGACGAACCGCGCTCGCCCCGGCACAATGACCCCCATGACCAAACCCCGCATCAGTCCCGTGAAGTGGCAGCCGCCCGGCCCGGCTGGCAAGCCCCCGGCGTCGAACCTGCCCGACCTGACGATCGTGCCGGTGCCCGGCAGCGGGCCCGAGGATGCCTTGTTCGTCGGCGATGATCTGGTGACCGGGTTGGATGACGGCCGGATCGTCGCCCTGAGCGAGGATGGCTGGCAGATCGAGGTCCTTGCAGACACCGGTGGCCGGCCTTTGGGGATCGAGGCACACCCGGACGGGTTGCTGATCTGCGATGCGCAGAAGGGTCTACTGCTCCTGCAGGATGGCCATCTCGAGACGCTGGTGGGCAAGGGTGAGCACGGTCTGCGGGTGTGCAACAACGCTGCCGTGGCCGCCGACGGCACGGTCTACTTCACCGACTCCAGTCAGCGTTTCGACCTCGAGTATTGGACCGCGGACATCATCGAACACTCGGGCACCGGTCGACTGCTGCGGCGTACGCCGGACGGCACTGTCGAGGTGCTGGCGCAGGGGCTGCAGTTCGCCAACGGGGTCGCACTCACCGACGAATTCGTGGCGGTGGCCCAGACCGGTCTGTACTGCGTCGACCGGGTCTGGCTGGCCAACGGCAGGCACGAGCCGTGGATCACGAACCTGCCGGCATTCCCCGACAACATCTCGCTCGGTGATGATGCTCTGGTGTGGGTCACCATGGCCAGCGCGCGCAAACCGGCGCTGGACAAGACCGCGGGCGCACCCGGCCTGCGCAAGGTGATCTGGGCACTACCCGAGCAGTTGCACCCCAAGCCCGACAATCTGGTGTGGATCCGCGCCTACAACACCGACGGTCGGATGGTGCACGAATTCTGCGGTGAGCATGAGCAGTTCTACATGTGCACCGGAGTCCGGGTCAAGGGTGGCCGGGTCGCGATGGGCAGCCTGAACACGACCGCGCTGGCCTGGTTCGACCTGCCCGGCTGAGCCGCTGCGAGCGTCGCCCGCCGGCGCAGATCGCCCGACCGGTTGGGATGGCCCGGTGATCTCACGTACCGTAGAGGTATGGTCAAGCAGAGCAAGTCCGACGACCACTGGATGAAGGTCGTCGGGGCAGGCGTGAGTGCGGGCCTCGAGCGCTATCAGCAATACCGGACAGCCAAGCCAAAGAAGCCCACCGATCGCGAACTCGTCGCCCAGCAACGGCAACTCATCGTCGCTGCGCACCAGAATCGTGTGGCCGGCTACGAACGCCGGTTGCAGCGCATGAAGAGCCGGCAGACGATCTACACCGCGGGCGCCGCGGGTGCGGCGACCATGGGAGCGGTCGGGGCAGTGACCCCGCAGCCGTCATTGCTGTGGTTCACGGCTGCCGGCTTCTCCGGTGTGCTGGCCTACCTCACGCGCGAGAAGCGCCAGAGTATGGCTCCGCCGGCGATGCCGGAACTGCCTGCCATGCCGATCGAGCCCCTGCCTGCGGGGACCCCCGGCGCCGACGAGGTCGCTCGGTGGTCCCGGGCTGCGAGCCGCTGGGACGACATGTTGCCGCTGGTCGACCAGATGCATCCCGACGCGGGTTCGCAGTTGCGTAGGGCGCTGCGCGAGGTCGATCCTGCCCTGCGGTCGTTGGTGGAGCGTCTGGGCACTCTCTACCGAACCAGCCAGCAGATGCCGGGCACCCAAGCGGCCGCATCGGCCCATCGGGCGAGCATCGAGGTGGCCGGACAGCTGCGCGACGGCGTCGAGGCCTACGAGGGGCTGGTCGCCGCTGCAGCGGAACTGATCGCCGCCCCCGACCTGAATCGTTCTGTGACCGAGGTCGTCGGTCCCGCTGTCCTGGATGTTCAGGCTTACACCAGTGGGTTGCGCAGAGCGGCAGGCACGTTCACCGATCCCTACTGATGGAACTGAGGACCAATGGCGCCCACTGAGGAAGTCCCCGTCATCGTCAATGTCAGCCTTGCCACGTCCGAGGCGGACTACGACACGACCATCACGTTCCTGGAGAAGCCGTTCCGCATCGTGCGCATCGGTACCGACGGGGATGTTGATCGTGCCGAGGAAATCATCAATGAGTGGACCGACGAGGCCAGCGTCTTCGCCATCACTGGGGCGCGTGACGCGCGCACCACGGGCATTCTCAGCGGCGACGAGAAGGCGGCGCTGCGACGCCTGGAGTCGGCCACCGGTGAGGCTGTCACCACCAACGGCTACCGCCTGCGCGACGTACTGCAGGAGTGGACCGTGCGGATGGTCAGCGCCGAGAAGGCCGGCATCTTCCTGAACGCCCGTACCGTGGTGCTCGGTGGATCCAATCATCGCCGCACCGCGCGGGTGCTCAAGGAGTACACGGACAACATCCGGTTCGCCGACGCGATCCTCACGTATGGGCTGCCGTCGATGCTGGACTTCGAGGGTCTGGACCGCTTCGTCGGGGTCAGCAAGTGGGTGCTGGACAAGGTGCCGGACCCGATTGCCGCCCCCGTCACCGCGCCCGGTCGCCGCTTCAACCAGAGCATGCTGAAGAAGGCCGTCAGCGACTCCGACGTGCTCGTGGCCACCTACGACGAGTTGATGATGTTCGACTTGCAGGAACTCGCGGGCAAGACCTTGATCACCTCCTCGGTGTCCGAGGATCGCCTGGAGGAGTTGCACGTACGTGGCGTGGACCTGGTCCTCGACGACACCCCGCAGCCGTTCGACGCTGTGACCATCAACTCCGCGGTGCTGGAGGGCCTCATGCTCGCCGCGACCGGCGCAGAAGAGGCGCGACTGACCGATGATGATCTGCTGGACATGATCACGTCGGCGGAGCTGCAGCCTCGCCAGTTGTACCCCGGCGGCTATAAGCGCCGCAGCCGGTTCGCGTTCGTGATCCACCCGCTGAGCCAGGAGTACCTGCGCAATGTGGAGCCATTGAACACGATCTCGAAGGTCGCGCCGCAGATACTCATGGACGGGGTGGAGAAGGCGGTCGCCTACGCGCCGGCCTTCAAGTACAGCCATGTCACCGGCATCGTCTCGCCGACCGGCGACGAGGCTGAGGGTTGGCTGATCTCGGTTGGCGGCACGCCCAAACAACTGCTCGCGCACGACCCCGAGTTCACCTACTCGCGTTTGCTCCAGGCCGCCGACATGGCCAAGAAGCTGGGTGCCCAGATCATGGGCCTCGGTGCCTTCACGAAGGTCGTCGGTGATGCCGGTGTGACGGTCGCCAAGCGGGCGCCGCTGCCGATCACGACCGGCAACTCCTATTCAGCATCTGGCGCGCTATGGGCGCTGCACGACGCGATCGCCCGCCTCGGGCTGGCCGAGGTCGATGAGCAGGGTCGGCTGCGCGGCAAGTCCATGGTTGTGGGCGCGACCGGCGCCATCGGTTCGGTGTGTGCCAGGCTGCTGGCGATGGCCACCGACGAGCTGTGGATGGTCAGCCCCGAGGCGGCGAAACTGCTGGCGCTGAAAGCCGACATCGAGAGCCAGAATCCTCGCGCCAAGATCTTCGTGGCCGCCACCCCGGATGAGGCCCTGCCCGACATGGACGCCATCGTCACAGCCACCTCGGGTGCGGGCAAACGGGTGCTCGACATCATGCAGGTCAAGCCCGGTGCGGTGATCACCGATGTCGCCCGGCCGCTGGATCTCTCCGCGGAGGACGTGGCCAAACGCCCGGATGTCCTGGTCGTGGAATCGGGTGAGATCAAGTTGCCCGGGGAACACATCCACCTCGGTGACATCGGCCTGCCGCCCGCCGTCGCCTACGCGTGTTTGGCAGAGACGATCGTGCTGGCGCTGGAGGGTCGGTATGAGACGTTCACCATCGGGCGCAACATCGAATGGCCCAAGGTCAAGGAGATCTACAAGCTGGGCCTGAAACACGGGATGGAACTGGCCACCATCTCGGGAGTCCGTGGTGTGTTCACCGACGAGGACATCGCTGCGGTGAGAGAACTTGCGATCGCCCGCCGGGAGGAACTGGCCAACGCCTGAGCGAACGAGAGGTGTATGGGCCTGTTTCACGCCCCGGCCCACCCGCCTGGCGGCATTCCGGCTGGTCAGCACGGGGGTGTCGGTGGTACAAGGTACGTGTGGCGGGAAACGGTGGGTCGGCCGAGCGCGCGCTCTTGGGCGACATCAGCCTGCTCGAGGCCATGCCGCAGCCGCATGTCCTGCTCGAGCCGCTGCGTGATGCTGATGGGGCCATCGTGGACTTCGTCTACCGGTCGGCGAACCTCGCGGCCTGCGAGTTCAACCATGTGCCGCGGTCAGTCCTGATCGGCGCCCGGCTGCTGGCGATGCACCTTAACGTCGTCGACGCCGGGCTCTTCGACCGCTACATCGACGTGGTCGAACGGGGGCAGCCATTTGAGCTCTGCGACTGGGGGTACCCGCAGGAGGTCCTCGGCGGCACGTGGCGCTACTACGACGTGCATGCCGTTGCGGCCAACGGATGTGTCAGCCAGTTGTGGACGGATGTCACCGAACGTCATCTGGCCGTCGAGCAACTGCATGAGTCGGAGCGGCGCTACCGGCTGCTGGCCGAGAACGCCTCCGAGGTGGTCTTTGAGGGCAACAATGAGGGTTTCCTGCAATGGATCTCGCCGCAGACCACCGAGGTCGTCGGCTGGCGCCCGGAGGAGCTGGTCGGGCGCCCGATCGCCCCACTGGTGCACTCCGACGATCTCGCTGAACTGCGCCGGGCCCAGGCTCTGCTGCTGGCTGGGCGGCCAGCGCAGTTGCGCCTGCGCCTGCAGACCCGGGCCGGGGATTACCGTTGGCTGGCGGTGGTCGTGAAGCCCCTGTTCGACGACGCCGGACGGGTGATAGGTCGCGCGGGAAGCTGGACCGACATCAGCGACGTCGTGGCCGCCCGCGATGAGGCACAGGCGCAACGCCAGCAGGTGCGAGCGACCCTCGACGCCCAGATCGATCCCTTCATCCTGCTCGCTGCGGTGCGCGATGACTCCGGCCGCATCATTGACCTCGAGTACCGGGAGGCGAATCAGGCGGCGCTGGAGTACAACCAGGCGACCTACCAGGACCTCATCGGCGCCCGGCTGCTGCAGCGCTATCCGGGGCAACTGGAAGAGGGTCCGCTGCGCGACTACTTCCACACCATCGAGACTGGCGAACCGACGATCCTGGACGACTACGCCTACCGCAACGAGGTGGTCGGGCAGCGCCGCCACTACGACATCCGGGCGGTGAAATGCGGTGACGGCATCGCCTTGACGTGGCGTGATGTCACCGACCGCTCCCGCTTCGTGGAGGAGTTGGCTGACAGCGAGCGACGCTACCGGCTGCTGGCGGAGAACGCGTCGGACGTGATCTGGGAGGTGGGGTCCCGAGGTGAGATCGTGTGGGCCTCGGAGTCCACCGCGCTGATCCTGGGCTGGCCCGTGGACCAGGTCCGCGGCCAGCAGGCCCTGCACTACGTCCACCCTGACGACGTCCCCCGCGCCCGCGATGCCGGGAACGCTCTGACAACCCAGCAGCGGACCCATGACGAGCTGCGCCTGCGTCGTGCGGACGGTTCGTATGTGTGGGTGGCGCTCACCGCGCGTGGCATGGCAACACCGGGCGGACGCTCGCGGGTGGTGGCCCTGCGCGACATCGACGCTGAGGTCTCAGCCCGCCTGGCGCTGGCCAGCCGGGCCGGCCGGGACCCCCTGACGGCGCTGATCACCCGGGAACGCTTCGAGCGCCAGCTGTCCGAGGAGCTGGTGACCGGCGGACCGGACCGGGTGTCTGTGCTGTGCGTGGGCCTGGACTCACTGTCCAGAGTCAATGACGCCTACACCCATGCGGCCGGCGACGCCGTGCTGGCGGCGCTGGCCCAGCGGCTGGTCGACGAGATCGACGATTCCTGCCTGGTGGCCCGCGGCACGGGAGCCGAGTTCCTCGTGCTGGTCCCCGACGCCACCGGAGTCACCGACGTCAGGGTGTTGGCCGAACGCCTGCGCGCCGTCGCCCACAATCCGGTGCGCGTCGGTCACCACGAGGTCGCCATGACGGTGAGCATCGGGATCGCCAGTGGTCAGGCGGATCTGTCGCCGCGTGAACTGGTGCGCGCAGCGACGCTGGCGATGCGCTCGGCCAAAGACTCCGGACGCGACCGGATCACCTTCAGCACCCAGGCCCTGGCCGATGCCGCCGAGCGGTGGTTGACGATGTCGGAGAGTGTGAACGCAGGCCTGCGGGCGGCGCAGATCGTCGCCTGGTTCCAGCCGATCCATGATCTGGCCACCCGGGAGCTGCGCGGGTACGAGGCGTTGGTGCGATGGGTCAAAGCTGACGGCACCGTGATCAGCCCCGCGGACTTCCTGCCCGTGGCCGAACACTCCGATCTCATCACGCGCATCGACATCTCCGTGATGCGCCAGGGCCTGCGCGCTCTCGACAGACTGCCGGCGCCGCTGTTCGTGTCGCTGAACGTCTCCGCCCGGTCGTTGCGCTCCACCACGTACGAGGCGGCACTGGTGGAGGCTCTGGCCCGGGTGGGCCAGAAAGCGTCACGCGTGCACCTGGAGGTGACCGAGACGGACCTGGTGCATGTGTCCGAGGAGATCACCGCCCGGATGGAGCGGATCGCTGACCTCGCCGGCGGCTGGTACATCGACGACTTCGGTACCGGGTACTCCTCGATCAGTCATCTGCGCGACCTGCCGGTGCGGGGAATCAAACTGGACACCTCGTTCTCAGCCGGCATCCAGGCGGGCGAGTCGCGGACCATCCGCTTGGCCCAGGCGCTGGCCGGCCTCGGTGAGGGTCTTGAGCTGGACACGATCGCCGAAGGCGTGGAGACAGAGTCGCAGCTGCAGATCCTGGCAGCCCAAGGCTGGCGCTACGCCCAGGGCTGGCTGTTCGGCCGACCGGGTCCGCTGCCCTGAGCCTGCCATTCGTGAGCCCTCCAGATCTGGTTGCTCCTGGTCGCCTGCCAACCAGATCTGGATCACCCGGGCCTCACGGTGCGGTGCGCGGCTTGATGAGGTAGTCCGACGGCGCCATGCCATAGCGGCCGGCACCCACGACATGCAGGCCGTGCAGCCAGGTCATCGTCAGGTCGTACGTGGTCGCGGCGTTGTCCGCACTGCGCCGGAAATCGTCGGGGCGGCCCCGCATCGGCCACGGGCCGGGCAGGTAGAGAACCACCCTGTCGCCGACCGTCGACAGATCCCGGCGTACCTGCTGGGCGGCCATGATGGCCGCGGTCCGAAGCAGGCGGCCCGTGGCCGTCTCCTCGCGTTCGGGGGCCATCACCGTGAACCCGCAATCCAGCACCACGATGGTTTCAGCACCCTGATCGGCCGCGATGCTGATGGGAACGTTGGCCACGATGCCGCCATCGACGAGTTTCCGGTCGCCGCGTTTGACGGGCGGGAACACCAGCGGGATGGCCGCACTGGCCAGCAGGGCCGACACCAGATCACCACTGTTGATCGCCACGGGTTCACCGGTGTCGAAGTCGGTGGTCACGGCGGTGTGCGGTACCCGCAACTCCTCGAAGGTCCGAGCAGTCACGGCGTCCTCGATGACCGCCCGCAGGCCGGTGTTGGGCACGGCCGAGGCTTTGCCTTTGGCCAGGTTGACCGCCGTGCCGAAGATCTTGCCGAACACCGCCTGCCGGCTCATAGAAGCCCACAGGTTCACCAGCCGCTCCGGCGCCGTCGCCGGGTTCTCGGCCACCATCGCACCGTTCAGGGAACCCACCGAGGTGCCCACCACGAAGTCGGGGGCGAGATCGGTCTCGGCCAGCGCCCGCAGATGCCCCACCTGGACCGAGCCGTAACTGGCACCGCCGCCCAGGACGTAGGCGATCGGACGGGGCAGGGTGTCGATCAGGCGGATCTGGCTCACACGACCATTGTGGCCAAACCGGCAATCGGCGCGCATCCACACCCGCACCCACCCCTCGCCGGACACCGCCTAAAGTCGAGGAGTGAAGCGACTTCTCCTGGTGGGTGCGGCGGCTCTGATCGCTATCGCGGGCTGCAGCAGCCCGACTCCTGCCCCGAGCCTCAGCCCGGACAGTTCGCCAGTTGCCAACGATCCAACGCTGCAGGCCTTCTACGGCCAGCAGTTGTCGTGGACGAACTGTGGGGGCCGCTTCGAGTGCGCCACGATGACGGTTCCCTTGACCTACGAACAGCCCGACATTGACACGATCGACATCGATCTGGTCCGCCTGCCGGTGCAGGACCCGTCACAGCGTCTCGGCTCCCTGGTGTTGAACCCAGGCGGGCCAGGCGGTTCGGGTCTGGACTATGCCCGCGCGGCGCGGGCCGTGCTCACCGGTGACCTCATCGAGCGCTACGACATCGTCGGATTCGACCCGCGCGGGGTGGGTGACAGCACACCCATCGAATGTCTGACGGACGGGCAACTCGACCGTCTGCTCGAGCTGGACCCCAACCCGGAGGCCGACGAGGAGGTCGCGGCCACCGTCGCGGTGGCCCAGCGGTTCGGTCCGCGCTGCGAACGTCGCGCCCCCGAGCTGACCCCGAACGTCGGCACCCCCTTCGTGGCCCGCGATCTGGACATCCTGCGCCAAGCCCTCGGCGATGAGCGGCTGAACTACCTCGGTAAGTCCTACGGCACCTTCATCGGAGCGCTTTACGCCGACCTGTTCCCCAGCCGGGTCGGCCGCCTCGTCCTTGACGGTGCGGTGGACCCGAAGCTGACCACGGCCGAGATCAGCAAAGGACAGGCTTTGGGATTCGAGGTCGCTCTCCAGCGCTGGGCCCAGTGGTGCGCCGACCAGCGCGACTGCCCCACGGGCGAGGACCCGCAAGCTGCCATCACGCAGATCAGCGATTTCCTGCAGCAGTTGGAGCAGCAGCCGATCCCGGCGGACACCGGTAGGCCGCTGACCGCCGCGCAGGCCACCAACGGGATCGTGGGCTCCTTGTACTCCCCAGACGGCTGGGAGGGGCTGTCGTTCGCCCTGGGCAGCGCCTTCGACGGCGACGGCCTCGGACTGCAGACGCTGTCGGACTGGCTGACCGAACGCCAGCCGGACGGTTCCTTCAAGAGCAATGCGATGCAGGCGATGTACGCGGTGAACTGCATCGACCGGCCGGACCGGTGGAGTCCGGAGCAGACCCAGCAGCAGGCAGAGCAGTGGAGTCAGGAGGCCCCCGTGTTCGGCGCCGCCCTGGCGTGGGGCAACTTGCCGTGCTACTACTGGCCGGCCCCGGCTGTCGACAAGCCGCGGGCCATCGCCGCGGCCGGCGCGCCGCCGATCGTGGTCGTGGGCACCGAGTTCGACCCGGCGACTCCCTACCAGTGGTCGGTGAGCCTGGCCGACCAACTCGAGCAGGGGGTGCTGATCTCCTGGAAGGGCGGCGACGGTCACACGGCGTACTACTCCGGGTCGCGGTGCATCGACAAGGCGGTGGACGAGTTCTACCTCGACGGGACGGTGCCGCCCGACGGCCTGGAGTGCGACTGAGCAAGCCCAAGCACTGCTGTTCTGAGCGAACGTTGGCTGGCGCCAGGACATGACACATGCCTGCCTGCCACCGTCAGGGCGCTCTTCCGCTTGACGGCCACCGGCGTGCGGTCTGTACTGGGCAGATGGACTTCCTATGGGGTGTGCTCGTCTCTGTGGCATCAGCGTGGTTCTGCCTTTTCATCGCTGATCGCAACAACATGAACAAGATCGGCTGGCCGGTGCTCGGGTTCTTCCTGCCGCTGATCGGAGCGGTGGTCACGATGGTGGTGGCGTACACCAAACAGCGCGACCCCGTATGAGGCTGGCCATAGACGACGACCTGCTCGACGGTCAGGTCCTGCGATTGGTCGGCAGTACGGTGCACCAGGGTGCTGACGTGCAGGAGGTGCTCGACGCCGCGCGGGCGGTCGACCCCACGAACCTGGACACCTGGTACGCCGCTTTCACCGATCTGGCCGAGGTGACCGTCCGGCAGGCCACCGACGCTGAGAGTGCCCGGCGGGCCTTCCTGCGAGCTGCGAACTACCACCGGGCCGCCGGTCAGATGCTGATCGGCGCGCCCTTGGACCCCCGCCTCGTGGCTGCGAACACCCGGTCGCGGGAGGCATTCGGCAAGGCCCTGGCATTGATGCCGCACGGTGAGGTCGTGAGTATCGCCTATGGGAACACCACGCTTCCGGGCTACTTCTTCGCAGCCTCGGATCAACCCGGTCCCACGGTGATCCTGACTGGCGGCTACGACTCCTCGGCCGAGGAGCTCTTCTTCTGGGGAGCCGACTCAGCCCTCGCCCGGGGTTACCACGTGCTCGCCTTCGACGGCCCCGGGCAGGGGGCTGCGCTCATCCAGCAAGGGCTGGTCCTGCGCCCGGACTGGGAGAACGTCATCGGGCCGGTGATCGACTTCCTGCTCACCCGCCCAGAGGTTGACGCGCAGAAGATCGTGCTCATCGGGCTGAGTCTGGGTGCCCATCTGGCGCCGCGGGCCGCGACCGCCGAGCATCGGCTGGCGGCGTGCGTGGCCGACTGCGGGACCTTTGACATGTTCGCCACCTTTCTGTCGCGGCTGCCCGAGCAGATGCGGGCCCCGTTCGAGGCTGGGGACCCGGCGATCCATGAGCAGGTGGGGCAGATGCTGGAACAGATGGCCGAGCCGCCCAGCGCCGGGTGGCCGCTGCGGCGGGGCATGCTCGTCCATGGGGCGGACTCGCCGCTTGACTACATCCTGAAGACCAAGGACTACTCGCTGGCCGGACGTGCGGCGAACATCACCTGTCCGACGTTCGTCTGCAACGCTGCGAACGATCCGATCGGGGCCAGTGCCCCCGACTTGGTCGCCGCGCTGACCTGCCCGCACGAGTTCGTGACGTTCACTGGGGCGGCGGCCGACCATTGCGAATCGGGGGCCCGCCTGCAGTATGACGCTCGGATGTACCAGTGGCTCGGGGGTGTGCTGCGCAGCTGACGGGGTACGCGGTGGGCATGCGTGAGTTCTTGGCCATCGTGACCGTCTCGCTGCTGGCGGGGGCCCTTTTTGGGGTCGCTGGACCGGTTCGTCCTGACCCTCCGGTACCCCAGAACACCGAGATCACCGCTTTGCGCGACGCACCTGAATAGTGAAGGTCGCGGTCGCGGTCTGCCCGATGCTGCCTGTGGCTGTCACCGTGAAGCGGTACCTGCCCGCGCGCACCGGTTTACCCGTCACGCGACCGGTGACGGTCAGGCGGATCCCCTTCGGGAGTGTGCCGGCGCTGACCTGCCAGGTCGCAGCGGAGTCGGCACGCAGGCGACGGTCGTAGTGCCTGCCGACCCTGGCGCGCGGTAGAGCGCCGGAGGTGGAGATTGTGAGGATGGGGGTGCTGACCGCAGTGGGGGTTGGCGTGGTGGTTGTGGCGGGTGTGGGTGTGGGTGTGGGTGTGGGTGTCGGCGTGCCCGGCGCTGGGGTCGGCGTCGGGGTGACGGGGGGCGTCACGGGGGCCGGTTTCGGGGCCACCAGAAGGCCGTAGGTCGCGTGGCCGGTCTGCGAGGTGCTGTCAGCGGCCGTGACGTCGAAGAGGTACGTCCCCGGGGTGGAGACGGAGCCGCCCAGGGTGCCGGTGCCGGACAGGGTCAAACCGGTGGGCAGGTCGGTGGCCTCGAAGCGGTACGGCGGGGTGCCGCCGGTGGCTGTGAAGACGGCGCTGATCGGCGAACCCTGCGTGGTGGGGGCCAGTGCCTGCCGGGTGACTGTGGTCACCGCTGGTCCGCCGGTCGCCAGGCTCAGGTCGTAGCGGCCCAGGGAGGCGTAGTCGGAGTATCCCGTGGTGGCGGGGGAGCCGGACCCAACCCCCTGCACAGCCACGTAGTAGGTCCCATCGGGGAGGACCTGTTCAATGTGCGCTGAAAGGTTCCCGGCGGTGTCCACGTCCGTCTTGGTGGCGGGCAGGTCGTCGCTGGCCAGCAAGGTGCCCGCATCGTCATAGAGGTCCAGGCGCGCATCGAGGTCGGGGCTGACATCCTGCGGTTCGACGGTGAGACTGGTGCCACCACTGGCGTCAAAGGTGAACCAGTCCGTGTCAGTGTTCGTGCTGATCAAACCGGACGTGGTGCCCGGTGTGACGCGTTCGGCCGTGCCGGCATCATCTCCGGCGTCGTCGGCCATGACCGAAGCCCCGTGCGAATGGATGTCAGCCAGATCGTCCTCGCGGTTGTTCGCACCGGTGTATTCACCCTTCGACCATTGGGTCAGCGGCTGGTAGTACCCCACGCCCATGATCGGTGCCCAAAGGCCCTGGCCGCTGTAGTACGTGGTGCCCGGCGTCGCGCCGTCATGCAGCAGCGACAGGTTGTGGCCGACCTCGTGGGTGGCCGCCTCCGAGATGAACTTGGAACCGGTGCCGGCATTGCGGACAGCGAAGACGAAGGCGGGTTGTTCGTCGGCGTGGCCCTGCGTCGCGTCGAACGCATCGAGGTAGGCGATGCCGCCGCAGTTGCAGGAGGTGTAGATCGGGTTGCTGCCCACGATGGCGACGCGGGTACCAAAGACGAGGTCCGCTGCGGACGTCCGGTCGATCGCGCTGTCCAGTGGTTCCTCGGTCGTCACATCCACGTCGAAGGCGGCGTAGTCCTCAGAGACTCGCAGCCAGACGTCTGCGATCCGGGCCTTCTCGGTGTCGTTGAAGGTGGGGTCGGAATCCAGGCTGTAGGCCGGGGCGGTGAACTGACCGTAGGTCCGCGCCCACGAACTGTCTGTGACTGTGAAACCGTCGAAGTCGAGGTAGATCGTGCGCTTGGACCCAGGACGGCTGTGCAGGGTCAGCACGTCGCCAGTTGCCGTCAGGGCGGGTTCGAAGAGGCGTTCGTGGGCCGGGGCCGGTTCGACGTAATAGGGGCGGGCGCACTCGTCGAGCCACAGTGTTCGGTCCGTGCGCAATTCTGAGCGCAGGGTGGCAGGGGAAAGTGCCGCGCGGATTGCGACCTCTGCGAGGTCATCGCCGAGGGCCGTGATGGCGGCGGATCCGTGGGCGGTTTGGTCCAGTTCGACGGGGCAGCGGTCTTGGGCTTGGGCCGGCGTTGCGCCCAGCAGGCTCGCCAAGAGCACAACCGCGCACAGAACGCCGCAGTTGCGCATCGTTTCACCCCTTCATCCTGCTGACTGTGTCGGTCGGCAGATCCGGTGACTTGAGTCCGATTCTCGTCTCAGGGACGGCTGGATGCCCCCGGGGCACAGGTAGCCTTTGGGCGGGATAAACTTGTGTCTCGTATTGCCGCCTTAGCTCAGTCGGCCAGAGCGACGCACTCGTAATGCGTAGGTCCCGAGTTCGATTCTCGGAGGCGGCTCCGTGTGAAAGGCCCGGTCAGGGTCATCTTCTGTGGCTTCTCGGGGTGTGAATGATTCGTCCGCTCGCAGCCCCCCGGATCTCAGGCTCCGAAGAACGTGTCACCCAACCTCTGGTCGGTGTCCTTCGAAACCTCTGCAGCAACGTGCGTGTAACCATCGTCTGGGACACCTGAGAGTGCCCCAGCAATCCCATCGCTGCCCGTAGCGGGACACCAGACAGGAGCAGCAGCGGGGCGGCAGTCTGTCGAGCGCCATGAAGCCGACCATCACGCAACTCGGCTTTCTTCAGCAACGCCTCCCAGGCGTCGTGGTCTGCTCGTGTCCGGATCTTCCAGGTGATTCGGGGGGCTATAGGTTCTGCAAAGCCTGCGCCACGGCCCCGACGTATGCGCGGTAGTCCACGCTGGCCGTCTGCACGGCAGTTGCCACGAGGTTCAGATCCACCTCCACGTATTCGTGGGTGAGGATGCTGCGCAGACCTGCCGACGGAGCGAGGCGTTCAGCGAGATCGGCGGGGATGAAACCCGCGTCTGCGGCGGCGACGAAGGACTCTCGGTACGTCCCCGGAACTGAGCCGGTCGTCGCCGCCGCGGCATGGGAGTTGATGGATACACCCAACTCGACGAGCTGGGTGAGGATTCGTTCGACAGCGTGCCGGATGATCCGGTCGGAGCGCAGACGCGCACCATCGACACCGCCGATCGACTCGAGATCGCCGAGCAGGTCGTTCATGATCTCCAGTCGCAGAATGACGGTATCCCGGTCGAGGGTCATCGCGCGAGTTCCTCCAGGGCGAGGTCGCGCAGCCAAGCGGTATCCATGCGTTCCATGGTGGCGGCGACTGCAGCATTCGCGTGCACGGACTTCCGCGCTTCGTGGAGGACCTCGGCACCCACGAGCGCGCGTTCGCGGATCACTGGCCCGGCACCGTTGAGTACCACCAGATCGATCCCCTCGTATCCAGTTAGCGCCACGAGGTCGTCCCGCAAACCGAGGGCATCGTGCTCTCCGGTGTACTCGAACAGAACGCCCAGATCCAAGTCGTGGGGTTCGGCCTCCGGGCGCAGGGCACTTCCGAAAGCCGTGAGGAGGATGACGGCGTACTCCTCGCACACGAGGTTGAGCTGCGCGGACTGTTCACGCAGTCGCTGCAGTGCGCTGCTGGGGGTGGACACGGGACAACTGTACGGCGCAACTGGGCCCGCACTTCAGTGTCGCGCAACGGTGGCCGGCCCGTTCGCGAGGTGAGTGTGCAGTCGAACGCCCGCATCGACGCGACTGCCGGCACTGGACTAACTGGCATTGGGCTCGTGAGTAGGGGTACGGCGCATCCGCCACCTCTGCGCAGTCCGGAGAAGGTTCCCTTTGCGCAGCAACCCCACTGCTATGCGGTGGACATCAGCGCACATCGAGCCGTGACGCTGAGCACGCCGGCGCACATCCACACACCCCCGTGCGACCCCCGATCGAAGCTCGTACTGCGTAAGTCCCGAGTTCGATTCTCGCCAGGCGGCTCCGAGCGTTTGCCCAGATTGGCTCGTGGATCACCGACGGGTGGTGCGTGCGAATGTCATGCGCCGGGGTCCTCTCGACGATCTCACGCCGCGACCGTTTGCGGTCAGTCGCTGGTGGCTGTGGCGTCGATTCCGCATGAGATCGCCTTCTCCGCGTCGCTGGGCCGAGGCTGGCTGGCCAACTGTCAGGATGGGTGCGGGACGGCATGGAACGAGTTGCCGCGTGACCAGGTCGAGTGGCATTGGGAGCATCAGCTGTGCACGTGCCCGGAGGGGCTGACCAGCGAGGAGTACCGCTGGGCGCCGGTCATCGACGCGTGGAGCGTGCGTCCCCGTGGCACCGCCGCCACCTCAATGGCGGCAGGCGCCGGCGGCTTGGGAATCGACTGGGCCGACTCCGAACCTTCGCCAGCGCCGTTCACGACGATCGCGTGGCGGCCTGCCCACATCATCGTCGGTGTCCTCGCATGCCGAAGGCAACCGGCGCAGCCGCGTGTGCACGTGACCCGGTCAGGCGGTAGTCCGGAGCACAACGGTTTGTCCGGTGAGGTGTTCGAGTTGCCGGATGAGGTCGTGTTGACGCCTGCGGGTGTTGATCTGTGACTGGTGGAGTAGGTCGCGCTCAGGCTTAACCCAGCGAACTCGCACGACGTTACAGGTCTAGCAGTAGCGACAGTGTCTCGCGGACCTCGGTCAGAGCCACCGGCCCAACGTTTCCGGTGCGCTCGTGGATTCGAGTTGTGGCTACGGATCACATCCAACCACCAGCCCACGATGAGGGTGGTCGCGCCGACAACCAGAGCCAGGAGCCCGCATGCGACGGCCGCCTGCCGCAGGACTCGGGCAAGCCGGGGGCGCGTCATCGGTTGTCTCCTCTCCAGGGCCCTGTGAGTGACGTTCCCAGGTCGGGTGGGCGGGAAGATCTTTCGATTCGGACGCTACGCGCCTTGTGTGACCCTTTCTCGCCGGAGGCGCTGCCAGCAAGAGGCTCGCAGGCGACGTCGTGGACAGCCGGTGGTTACGACTCGCTGCCGGTGGGGATCATCGCGGTCGTCGCCCTTAGCGGGCGTTGCTGAACCGCGCCTTCGGCTGATGGCCGCAGCACGATGGGTGCTCATCGGCTGGCGCAAATTCTCTTCGGACCGGGATCGGTGCGTGCGTTGGAGAACGGGACCGGCCAGAGCGTCAAGCAAGTGGGCCGCAACCGTATGAGAGCGGGTCACAACCGAGGGCGGCGCTTCGCTGGTGGCCGGGTCGGCGCTGCGCACGGTCCCCCCCTGGGTCGGATCGCCGGTCGTGGGGGCTAACCGAAGCCGGCCAGTGCTCGATCCCGGTGCCGGATGATGTCCGCGCGGCGATGCGACATCAGTAGGTCGGAGGCACCAAGGCTCAAGTGGTCGTACCACTGGTCCATGGGGTCCACCCCGATCGCCGCCAGCATCGGCTGGGCCCGCTCGGAGACGCCGCTCTTGAGCCCGAACCACTCCAGGATGTACTTGGCGCTGAACAGATCGTTGGCCTGCGAGACCGCCCATGCGACCGCTGCGGCACCCCGAACGGCCGAGGCCCGGCGCCGGAAGACCTTCGGGCCGCCAGCAGCAGCACGGCTGAGGAACCGCCGCATCGCAGTGCGGTACTCGACGTCGCCAACCTCGTCGGCGAAGCGGTCACAGGCGTCGAGCATCTCTTGCACCACGGGCTTGATGTCGACGGCAATCCCGGCCCATTCGAACGGTTCATCAGGCAGTGGTTCGTCAGTGAGCGCCTGCAGTCGCACCCGACCACCGACTTGGCTGTCGAGACCGGCCAGAACGATCTCCTCCAGGCTCATTTCATCCAGGTCCAGTGGCGCACCGAGGAGAGGAGCCAGCAGCGCCTCTGCGCCCTGTGCGCGTTCCGTGCGGATCAGCCTCTGGTACTCGGGCTCGAGGTGATCGATGGTGGCGAGCGTCTCGGCCGTCAGAGAGGCGCGGATGCCCTGACGAGCGTGGCAGTACCGCACGTACGCGCGCAAGACATGGGGCATCTTGGCCAGGTACGCGGTGGGGGCCACGATCTTGCGCGGAAACCAATCCTGCAGAAGTATCTCCACCCGGACGGTGCTCCAGCGATACGGATCAGTACCTGCGTAGGACGTGGCGAACCACAGGATGCTGTCGATCAAGTCGCGCTCGTCTTCGCGGTCAAGCTGCTGGCCGAAGGGCGAGGCGAAGAAGTCGTCGGCGAGACCGGCGATCTGTTCATCGGACAATTCGACGGCGCCCTGCGCCTGACCGCCCTCGGGTAGGCGGCGCAGCATCCACTCCACAATGGGGCGGCACATCGGCCAACTGTCGGACTCCAGTGGGGGCCAGAGCATGGCTCCGCTGGAGATCGCCTGCTCCACCTCGGCTCGTGCGTCGGCCGGGTCGGTTTGTGTCAGCGACTGGTCGGGGTCTTCCAAGAGGCTGCCGGCTTTGATCACCAGATCGTCCAGGGGCTCTGGCACCACGAAGGCATCCTTGACGACGATGCCCAGGTTGGTGTCGATGTAGACAAGCGCCGAGAGGTCTCCTCCCGTAGGCAGTCTCATCCCGAAAAAGTAGTCATCGCAGTCATTGAGTACGTGGGTGAGGAGAAACACGCGGGGATCGAGGACGGCATCCCTGAGGCCGTTCAGCCACAGGGGCATCGGGTGCCTGCGGTCGGCCAGTTCACGGGTGATGCGAGCCTGCGTGACCTCGTCAGCGACCAGTTCGCGCATGACCTTGAGCACTGCAGTGGTCTCCGCATACCGGGCCTCGATGAAGGATTCCAGCAGCTGCTCTCGAGTGATCTTCTGCTCATCGTGGGAGAAGGGGTTGCCGTTTCGCGGGTCGGTCGCCTCGAGCAACCCGCTCACCAAGCTGAGCAGATCTAGGGGTTCGTCGGACCGGAGTGCGCGTCGCACACCCTGGATCAGTTCGGTGTCCGCGTATCCGTCGTGCGGCTCGGGATGGCGGGGCCCCCGTGGACAGGACGACGCTGCGGCCTGCGGTCGCGGCGCTTCCTCGACATGGTGTCACCCTACCCAAGGCCGTGGGTGCTCCCCGATGTCTTGATGGGCCGCAGCCGGGCGTCATTTGTGTGACCGCCAGCAGACCCCTCTCGCTCGCCCGCTGCTGTCACGCCGACGACAGGGGTGGCGTGGATGCGCCGCGCCAGGCCGTCGACACTCCGGCTGCGGCGAGTTGCTGGTGCAACGCCGTGATCTCCTCGCGAAGGCTGAGCCGCGTGGTCTTCACGTGTGACTCCTACTCCGCCGAGGTGGATGTCTCGGGCTGATCGGTCGTAGCCGTCCCAAGAATCCAGAGGTTCAACCGTCCTCCCCGGCGGTGATCGATCAGGGCCTGCAGAGTGAGCCACGCGCCCTCTAGGCTCCGAAGCCGAGAAAGACGAGCAGTCGCCGCTCGAACTCCACCAACGTCGTCGCTTCGAGCCTTCCGAGCACCGTGGGCGTTGCTCCTGCGCACGGTCGTGATCTTGTCGACCATCAGGCAGCTGTCCTGGCTGAGCCCGTTCGCCTCGTCGGCGACCACCGGCACCCGCAGCAGGGGTGCGTCGAGTTCGTTGGTGGTGAAGGGGAAGCCCGTCACCGAGTCGGTCCCATCGAACCGGTCGTCCTGAACGACAAGCGCCGGCCGCGGCATGCTTGCCTAGACGCCACCGGTGACGGTGACGATGTCGCCGCGCCTCATTCGTCCCAGTCGACGGAGACTGCCTCCACGAAGTCCATGTCGTCACTGTCGCGATCGGCGGCAGCCACGAGTGCGGACTGGCGGTGCGCCTCGGCGGCGAACTCGGGGGAGCGCACGTCGGGCAGCCAGATCTGGACCGGTCGAAGGCCCTCGGCCCGCATCCTGGCCCGGTATGCGTTGACGCGCTCACGTACGGTCACGTGACAACGTTACATGTAACGCGGGAATCCGTTCAGTGCCCGAAGAGGAACCCTGAGGCGCCGGCGCGTACTGCTGCCAGGGCGTATTCGTCGAGGTCGATCGACGTCAGGACAATCCCACAGGGTGACGCGGCACGGTTCGTGCCTGCCGGGTGGCCCCGCCCCCGTTCCTGACGGGCACATCATCGAAACGGGCCCCGACAGCTGCCGCCTGCACCAAAGGTCAACAGCTCATGAGCACAATCAAACCCGAGCACAGTGTAGGGCCAGAACAAGCCGTCACCCCGGGGGTCAAAGCAGGGCGACATTCCCACGCCCGGAACCGCTCACTGCCATGACCGCTTCACGCTGCTCGTTCGGCGGTCTCGGTTGTTCCCACGCTGTGTGGGCGTGCCTGGAGCGGCGACCGCAGCACGAATCGGGTTGTCCCCAGGGCTGTATGGCCGTCGGCACGGAAATGTCAGACCCTCCCCGTAGGTTTGGGGTGTCACCAGGTTTGGTGGCCATCAGCTCGTGGAGCGACGCCGCAGGGGAGCCTTCTCTTCTGGTTTCGGCACCGACCGTCGTGGGTGGGGGTGTGTGCTGATGGGGTTCTTCGAGATTCCGGCGGCGGCGTTACGCCGCGCCCGGCTGGCTGACGAGCTGCCGGTGGAGATCCTGCCGGTGTTTGAGGAGTTGGCCGAGAGCGTGCTGGGCCTGCCGGACCCGGCCGATTTGAGTGTGGAACAGCGCCTCGGCGCGGTGCGCGCCGCGGCCCGCCTGCAGACGATGCTGGAGGCCTACCAGACCCAGGTCGCCGGGGTGTGCGACGCGCAGCAGGATTCCCGGTTGTTCGCCGCCGGCACGACCGGGTCGATGGTGGCCGCGTTGACCGGGCACAACCGGGCGGTCGGCTCCGCGATCGTGGGCCGGGCCCGGGACCTGCGGTCCATGCCGCACGTGGCCGGTGCCTACCGGCGGGGCCGGATCACGGGCCGGCATGTGCACCTGTTGTGCCGCGCCGCTGGGCGTCTGCCCCGCTTCGCGGTGTTGGAGGCGGATCTGGTGGCGGCGGCGGCGGTGATCGAACCGGTGGTGCTGGCCCAGGTCCTCGACATACTCATCACCCAGGACCGCCGTGAGGCACCCGATGAGGACCTGCGGGGCGCCCGGGCCAAACGCGGCCTGCACCTCTCAGACCTGGGTAACGGGCTGTACCGGGTCGATGGGCACCTGGACCAGATCGCGGGGGCCCGGCTGCGCGACGCGCTGGCCTCGTTCACCGACCCGCCCGCGCCTGGGGATGACCGCACCCCCAGCCAACGCCTGGCCGACGCCCTGGACGACCTGGTCAGTGCCGCGCAGGCCAACACCAAACCGTTGGGGGTGTCCGGGGTGACGGTGCTGGTGGATGCCGAGCAGCTGCCCGATGGGGCCGGGGCCCGGCTGGAGGACGGCACGCTGCTGGGCCCGGACACCTTCGCGTTGCTGACCTGTTCGGCGGTGGTGTCCGTCATCCTGGGCAAACGCCGGGCGGGCAGCTTCATCCCGTTGGCGTTGGGCCGTGCCCAGCGCCGCGCCAGCCACGCCCAATGGGCCGCGTTGACGGCGCGGGATCGGGGGTGTGTGCGCTGCGGGCAGCCGGCCCGGCGCTGCCACGCCCACCACATCGTCGGCTGGGCCGCCGGCGGCCAAACCGATGTGGATGCGATGTGTCTGCTGTGCC
>Ga0208938_1000459_pt1 | contig 31185 bp, 24 predicted proteins | sample AD_UKC125_MetaG_FD_184434 | JGI IMG/M metagenome (GOLD analysis project Ga0208938, IMG submission 184434) | Active sludge microbial communities of municipal wastewater-treating anaerobic digesters from USA - AD_UKC125_MetaG (SPAdes) (version 2) | ecosystem: Engineered > Bioreactor > Anaerobic >...
TGTATTAATAAACTAAAGGTAATAAAACGAATTATGTATGGCCGTTGTAGTTTTGAAACATTAAAAACCAAAATTCTCCAGCTTGAAAAAATGAGGTTATTCAACTAACTATGGAAAGAACCAATTAAATTTTACCACTGACAGTTAATGAAGGCGAAATTATTGTAGCATTAAAAAAATATAGTGTTAGACGTTTAGAGGAAACCACTAAATTGCTAAATCGATTTAGAAAGATAAAATTGTTTGGTAGTTAGTATATTTTAAATTATTAAAAGCTTTTGTTTATTTATACAGGATACTGACAGAATGAAGAAGCAGTGCATTATTACCTCAATAAAAGAATGTATGTTCCAAAAGCATCAAGGTTTTTTGCAGGAGGATACTTACCGGGGTGTTCTAAATGCCCCGTTGATTTTAAATCTTTATACATATTGAAATAATAACCCTATATAGTTTTAGAAATGATTATCCGTTGAAATGGAAGGGTACAAGTACAATTTAACAAATAGCGGAATTAGCAGGTTTAGATGAAACAATTATCTGGCGTCATGATAAATATAAAAACTAATAAGGCTTGAATAAAAAAATGTATCTATACAGGCAATTTTCATAAGTCACATAAAAACTCCCCATTTGCTAATGGGGAATTTTTATAATAGTGAGGAATGATTCTTACTAATAGGAATAATTTCCTATCTACCCACAAAAATTTGTACGATAACTAAACCACGTATTGGGCAGCGGATAGCACCGATACCTATATAATTATACTTTGGGTCAGTTATTATTTCATTATACAAATCAATTTGGATTAATTGATTAAATGAAGAAGTTGCATTTAGTGATATTGATACTGTTTCGGTTGCATATTTAAAAGGTATATTAAAATGATTAAGCAGTTCACGTGTTGTTCCATATGTTGGAGAAATAGATGAAAAAAAGAAATCATCAACCATTTCTTGCGATTTTATTCGTGCAACATCGACAAGGTCTTTATCACACTCAAAAGGTTCGATACCTGCATTTAGACGTACTTCGTTAATAAGATCGAATAAAATTTTTTCAGAATTAGTCAAATATGATGAGGGACTTGTATTGTCAGGAGGATTTTGTATAGGAAATTCACTTATGATTTGAAGAACATAACGTTGAAGAATTGAATAATCTATACTGTCTATAATACTATCACAATTTAAATCTGCAGATTTTGGATGAGCTAGGCTGTTAATAATATTAAGTATAAATCTTTTTAACAAAGTGACATCAGTGCTATCTATGTTTCCGTCACCGTTTATGTCTCCGTAGGTGATTGAATTACTATTTGCACTTATTACGTGAACATTGTTTAATAAGAAAACAGAAATTAATAAGAAAACAGATAAAATACAAACGCAATTTAAACTCTTAAATTTTTTTTTCATATAGTAAAACCCTCCTTTGTTAACCCCACCACTTAAAATAAAAAATATGGGGAAGTCACCTCTTTTCTGTGGTTTAGACAAACATAAAAAGCCTAGGCCTGCAGCCTGGGCTTTTTATCAAAATTAGTTCAAATCTATTAAGTGGTTAACTTCAATGTCTGCATCTTCAAATATTTGTGTAAAATTATACAGCGTATCGGATTCGTCTTTGACAACATAATTAATTTTTGCATGACCGCTAGGTAAATTAATTGTTCCGGTTATAGTAGGTGGGTCATTGTTCCATCTGATATTTTCAAATGGATTATCTGGATCATCTGGTTTATCTGGATTTACTTTTACTAATAATTTTAAGAATATAGATTTAGATAATTTTAAGGATCCATCTTCTTTTAGCAAATCAATGCTTGAAGCATTAGGAATATTAAAGGTAATAGTATTTTCGTCGGTAATTTCAAAAGAATTTACGTCTAGATAATCTTCATTGTCAAGATCATTTCCAAAACCATATTGCACGCCTGTAACTACAAAATTTAATGGCAGTTGGGCTTCAAAAGTAGCACTGTTTATAGTAAGTGATTCAAAAACAGGAGCTACAGTAGTTTCTTTTAAAGGAGAAAGATTTAATGAATCTAAGTTGAAGTCGATTTCATTAAGTGTGTTAGGTCGTATATAGTTTCCAGCAGAAATACCTATAGAATTTGCAACATTGTATAAATTAGGCACTCCTTCTTCCCCGGCATTAAGAGCTTCGGTTAAATCAACAAATATTACTTGGATATTTTCAGTGTTATTATGTTCGATAACTTTCTTTGCATATTCAATTGCCTTATCAGCATCATCAGGTATTTGGTATCCTTGGGCATTGCCGGTTAATAAAAACTCATCATTAGTAGCGGAGACAGTGGTATATGTGTTTGGTGTTTTAGCTGTAAAAATAACTATATTTTTAGAAAGACTGGTGGAACTGCTCAGGTGGTGGTAAGCATGTCTTAAACCATCACCTAAATTAACATTTAAATCATTTTCCTCTCTATGATTAGCTCTGGTTGCAAAAGTAATAGTTGTGGAGTTTGTATATTCACTAACGTCATTTATAAGATTATTTACACTTTCTAATACTAAAGGAGCAGATTCAGTGAATATTCTTTTTTTGATTATATCACTGGGTTTATCATCCTCTGGGTATTTGAATATAAAATCATTTTTAATTGACAGGTCTTTTCCTATAAAACTACCAATAAATTCAGCACCACTTTGCCCTTGAAATTCCATTTTTCCTTTAGGTGCCAGTGCCATACCTTTGAATTGGTTTTTTTCTAATTGAATACATATGTTTCCGTTTGCGGAAATTAAATTAACATCATCAATTTCTTTCATTTCCTGACCTTGAAGTGTTACATTACCTGTTGCCATAATGAAAGCGTCTTTTATTTCACCTAATAGCTCAGGAGCTTGACGTACCCCATCTCTGGTAGATATCACTAAATTACCATTAAAATACATATCAGAATCTATAACAAATGTTCCAGCACCTTCAATCACAAAGCATTTTTCACCATTCCATTCTTTGTAATATAATTTAACACCGTCATTTAAGTTTATAGGTAAGGAATTTATTAATTCTTGATCATCTTTATCAAAAACCCTGAAACCGTGTAGTCCATCTAATTTAGATGCGTTATTGGTAATTGAAGTCATAAGCATTTCTATTTCGGAGACACCATATGAATTTTCTTCCGGGAACCAGTGATCAAACCTGTTTAAATCCTCATCTGTTACGCGAGTTCCGTTTTTTGGAAGCTCACCATTCCACTCTTCACATTCATAAGTAGAGTTTATTTGTATGTTGGAGTCATTATTATTAACTGTTTTCTTTGAAAAGAACTTTCCGTCTACTGTTGTTCCGTTTCCTTTAATATCAGTATTATTTCTTGAAAATAAAACGTGATCAAAAGGTCCATCACCTATAGGAACTTCTTTTAAATTAAAAGATGAATCTATCAAGAAAACAACATCTTTGTTTGTTGGTTCAAGAGGAATATCTATTTTTCCACTTTGTTTATAGGTAATATTCGTTGAACCTCCCAGAACTGTAGGGGCACCAGGAATTACTTCTGAATCAAAAATAATAAACTCTTCATCTAAAGCATTTACTAAGATGTTAAAACTGAACAAAATGCTTATCACAATAAATAAGCATGTAAATCTTTTAAGAAAAATTGTTTTCATACATTATACCTCCTTTATTTTTATAATACCATGTAAACAATAGCACATAACATATTACATTATAATTCGTATTTTACTACTGTTTTATATGTTCCGTCATCTTGAAGAAAATTAACAAAAATATATTTAGGTTTATGATTTGAAAAGTTATAATGTGATGCAGTATATTCATATAAATCCGAACTATTCTTGTTATATATTGGAACAGATATTAGTGATTTATATGCATTATAATAAACTTCTACACGCATACCTTCCAAATTTAAATTAGTTGTTCCTTTTACAATTACTTTTCCGTCTTCTTCTTTAGTTATACTATCAACTGTAAACACTATATCCTTATATGATGCTTTTTCACCTAATTTGTAAGTTGTCTTTGTTGTGCCACCAGGTCCGCCCGGTATCTCTTGTGGCGGATCTTCCACCAAATACGTTATTGTTACAGTCCTTGTTGCAGCATCCCAGTCTACTTCTGCCCCGACACTTTCACTTACAAACCTTAATGGAACAAATGTCCTGTCATCAGTTATTTCAGGAGCCACATCTAAAGTGTGCTCTACACCGTTTACAACTGCAGTTTTTTGCCCTATGGTAAGTTCCATAACTGTTGTATCATTTTTAGCATGTACTGTACGTGTTTTGTTGTCCCATGTTACTTCCATTTGGAGTTTTTCAAAAATTCTTCTAAATGGAATTAAAGTCCTGCCTTCTTTAATGTAAGGATAAGGGTCATTTGCATCAGTTCCAAATTCCATTACTTCTCCGTTGACGATGATTGTGATGTTGTCAGGATTAGCATATACGTCAGGTGTCAAAATGAATGTGTTTAAGAACAGTAAGCAAGCAACGACAGAAAGCACAGTCAATAAACTTAGCTTTTTCATGTTTCTTTCCTCCTCAAATTATATATTCGCATAAGTTACGTGTTTTATATCTTATAATATGTAATTGTAATAACAACGTAGAATAGAAAATAGAATTGGTAAACCGATAACCACATGGATTGGATTGTAGATTGGTTTATAGGTTAGCTCATAGATTGGTTTGACGGTAATGCAACCAATAAGATATATATTAACGTAAAAACTATATAAGACCATTTTTCATTTATCATTTTTAAAATGATCCGGCAAATAATATTTTAAATATCCCTCCTTTACAATTACATTATTTATAGTACGTGGAATAATCTGCATACATCTTATGTCCCAATTATTATAGTATTTCTTATACTTCATTATACATCAAAACCAGGGAAAAATAAAGATTATTTTGCCAAAAACAAAGGAAAATCAATATTATTTCATGATTCGGATAAAAAGTCTAAATTTAATGATGGGAATTTCCGATATGTGTTTTAGGAAATAAAAAATTATTAAGGATAGAAGGGGAAGAAAACGTGGATATTGCAACTTTAATAGGTATAATTGTAGGAGTAGCATGTATTATAGTAACAATAGTTTTAGAAGGCAATATACTGGTATACTGGAGTCTTACATCTGTCTTTGTTACAGTGGGTGGAGGTATAGCTTCAATCCTTGTTTCCTACCGCATTGGCGAAATTGCCAAAGTTATGAAAGTAGTTGTCAAAGTCTTTAAAGGAAAGGAATTACAGCCTCAGGATACAATAAGACTTCTTGTGGATCTTTCTTTAAAGGCGAGAAAAGAAGGGCTGCTTTCCCTAGAAGCAGACCAGGAAAACATTGAGGACAGTTTCTTAAAACAGTCACTGCAGCTGGTTGTTGACGGGGTTGAGCCTGAAGTTATAGTTGAGTCTATGGATTTAGAAATTGAAAATATGCAGATGAGACATAGCAAAGGGGCTGGAATTTTCAGAAGTTTAGCATCACTGTTTCCTGCATGGGGTATGATAGGAACTCTTATAGGTTTAATAAACCTCTTGCAGTCTCTTGATGACCCGTCTAATATCGGACCTGCCATGGCATTGGCGTTGATAACCACTTTGTACGGAAGTGTTCTCGCAAACTTTATCTGCACCCCTATTGCGACTAAGTTAGAGCTTAAAAGTAAAGAAGAAATACAGGAAAAAAGAATGATTATAGAAGGAATTTTGTCTATACAATCAGGTGAAAACCCAAGGATATTAGAACATAAATTAAGGACGTTTTTATCCCCACAGCAAAAAGAGCAATATGACAGAGAGTCAGAACAAGCTGAATCCAGAAGTAGTCAAATAAAAGATGCTGTTACTGAGTGAGGTTTTTGATTATGAGCAATAGAAGAAAATATCAGGTAGAAGAAGAAAAATCCCAAGGTGCACCGGAGTGGATGGTCACTTATAGTGATATGATGACTCTGCTTTTGTGCTTTTTTGTCCTCCTGTATTCTATGGCTGCCATTGACCAGCAAAAATTTGAGCAGGTGGCGGAGTCCTTGAGGAATGCTTTTTTAAGCAGCGGTGGAGAAATTTTTGAACACAATAGCGGTAAGGATGTAATGGATATGTTGAATGACTCTGATGAAAGCAGTCTTAATGACAGTAACATAGAGGATGGTAATAATTTGGATGATGATTTGGCAGCTAAACTGGAGGCAGAAAAGAAACAAAAAATGGAGGAATTCATAGAAGAAATAAAAGAGTATATTGATGAAATGGACTTAGACGAACATGTCAAAGTTATTGAAGAAGAAGAACAGGTAATTTTAAGAATAGATTCAGTTATTCTATTTGATCTTGGAAAAGCAGATATTAAAGAATCCGGAAAGGATACTTTAAGAGATGTTGGAAAGCTTTTAAAGGAAATTGATACAGAAGTGGTTGTACAGGGTCATACTGATAATTTGCCTATAAACACCACCCTGTTTCCGACAAACTGGGAGTTATCCACTAAAAGGGCTACCAATGTTGTTTTATTCCTTGTAGAAGAAAGTAATTTAGACCCATACAAACTTACAGCCACAGGAAATGGAGAGTTTAGACCTATTGCCCCTAATGATACCCCTGAAAACAGGCAAAAAAACAGAAGGGTAGATATTGTTGTGGCTAAATAAAAAAGAGTGTAGTATAATGTTAGTTGTAAATACAATTAACATTAGAGGGGTTTAAAAATGAATAAAAACAATAATATATATAAACCAAAGCATAAAACAAGTATAGGGGGGCAGGCTCTTATTGAGGGTCTAATGATGATAGGTCCTGAAAATGCAGCAATAGCAATAAGAAAGCCCGACGGGGAAATTATAATAGAAAAACGTCCCACACCTAAAAAAAGTGCATTTTCAAAAATTCCAATTATAAGAGGTGCGGTGGGGCTTTTTAAACAAATGGTTTTAGGGTTTAAAGCTCTTATGTTTTCGGCGGAGTTTGTAGATATAGAAGAAGATATAAGTGAGGATGGGAAAGAACAAAAACCTTCTAAAATAGATATTTTTTTAGAAAGAGTGTTTGGGGATAAACTTAAAGATATATTGATATATTTTTCAGTTATTCTTTCCCTTTTCTTTTCAGTGGGATTGTTTATACTTTTGCCAAATTTTTTGTCAGAGCTTGTTTTAACCAAAATATTTGAATTTGAAAAGGGGTCTAAGGTTTTACTTTATAATATTTTTGAGGGATTTATCCGTGTCTTTTTATTTTTCCTCTACCTTTACTTTGCATCTAAGCTTAAAGATATAAAAAGGGTATGGCAGTACCACGGTGCAGAACACAAAACCATTCACTGTTATGAAAATGAGGAGGAGTTGACAGTTGAAAATATCAAAAAATATCCTACGGCTCACCCCCGGTGTGGTACTTCATTTCTCTTTACCGTTATGATTGTGAGTATACTTGTTTTTTCAGCTACAGGAAGACATGAGAATATTTTGATAAATCTTATTATGAGGATTGTGCTTTTGCCCCTTGTGGCAGGTATATCCTATGAGATAACAAGGTTTGCAGGTAGAAGCGACTCTAAGATAGTGGGAATTGTCAATGCCCCGGGTCTGCTGTTTCAAAAGTTTACCACCAGCGAACCTGATGAAGACCAGATTGAAGTTGCAATAGAAGCTATGAAAAACGTCCTTGTAGAAGACAGGGAATTGGATAAATGGTAAGGGAATAATAATGAGAAATAACTGCGAGGAATAATAGTGAAGAATAACAATTAGGGTATAATAGTGGAGGAAAAAATGATTTTAAAAGATGTTTTAAAAGAGGGAGTAAATTTTTTAAAATCTTCAGGAAATGAAGCCCCGGCATTTGAAGCTGGGGTTATATTATGTCACGTATTAAAATGCCGGAAAGTATTTTTATATACCCATGATGATTATAATTTAAATGAAAAAGAATACAGGGAATATATTGAGGCTGTTAGAAAAAGGGCTAATGGTGAGCCCCTTCAATATATTACCGGGCATCAGGAATTTATGTCACTGGATTTTAAAGTAACTCCTGATGTATTAATACCAAGGCAGGATACAGAAATTTTGGTTGAAAGCGTCCTTGAATATGCAAAGGATGAAAAAGTTACAAAATACATAAATGTTAAAGATTCAAAGGATATAGAAGATACAAAGCATATAGAAAGCACAAAAAATACAAAAGATAGCAGCATTGATATTTTAGATATTGGAACGGGTTCAGGCTGCATAGCTGTGAGTCTTGCCCATTATATAAAAAACAGCAGGATAGTTGCCGTAGATATTTCACAAAAAGCCTTAGATGTTGCAAAATATAACGCCCAAAAGAATAATGTGGCAGATAGAATAGAATTTATATGCGGGGATATTTTTACAGGTCTTAAAAATATTTTCCGGGGCGGCAAAAAGAAGTTTGATGTAATTGTTTCAAATCCTCCATATATAGCATCTCATGAAATTCCCTATTTAGAAAAACAGGTAAAAGACTTTGAACCTTTAAAGGCATTAGACGGGGGAGATGACGGTTTGGATTTTTACAGATTTATAGTAAAAGAGGGGGTAAATTTTCTAAAAAGAGAAGGACTTTTAGCTTTAGAAGTTGGAATAAACCAGGCATGGGATGTTTTAAAGATGATGGGAGAAAAATACCTTAACATTAAGGTAGTAAAAGACCTATCAGGTATAGAGCGGGTGGTAATGGGCTTTTTTAGATATTAATCCAATAATAAGAACCAAAAAAACTAAATATAAGTTTGACTTGTAGCAAAGTAATAATTATAATTAAAAAAGAGTAATAATTAAAAAGTAATGCTTATAAAGAGTTCTTTTTTTAGGTTATTTTTAAGACACATGATTTCCCACGGCAATTGTTTTGTACTTCTACACATATAGAAATTTAAATATTTTTAATATTTATATATATTTTTGCAATTTATAAATTTGAAAATTTAATGGGGTTGTTTATATGTTTAAGAGGTTTTTTAAAGGGGGAGTGGCAGTGCCCCATGAGAAAAACACTGCCAATTGTGAAACAATTAAAATGGATGTGCCAAAGAAAGTTATAATTCCAATGCTACAGCATATAGGAGCTCCATGTAAACCATGTGTTGCAAAAGGAGATGTGGTGAAAGTGGGGCAGGTGATAGGGGATAGTGATGAATTTATATCAGCTCCTGTTCATTCCAGTGTTTCCGGAACGGTAACCAGTGTGGAGCCATTACTTTACCCCGGAGGTGTCTTTGTCAACTCTGTAGTAATAGAAACTGATGGAAAACAAGAAATTTTTGAAAAAATTGCACCTCCCAGAATTTCCAACACAAAGGATTTCATAAAAGCTATAAGAGAGTCAGGACTTGTCGGTCTTGGCGGTGCAGGATTTCCTGCCCATGTAAAGCTTTCCGTGCCTCCAGGTAAAAAGATAGACACTTTAATAATCAATGCTGCAGAATGTGAACCGTATATTACTTCAGACTACAGGGAAATAATTGAAAATTCATGGAATGTTATTGGCGGTATCAATACAGTTATGGAATTTCTAAATATAGAAAAAGTTATTATAGGAATTGAAGATAACAAGCCTGAAGCCATCCATGAAATGACAAAAGTAGCAGATACCAGTGACAGGATAAGTGTAATGAAATTAAAGTCACGGTATCCCCAAGGGGCTGAGAAGATGCTTATTTATGCCACTACCGGAAGAAAAGTTCCGCCAGGAAAACTTCCGGCAGATGTGGGCGTAATAGTTATGAATGTAAACAGTGTTTCTTTTGTAGCAGAGTATGCAAAAACCGGTATGCCCCTTATTAAAAAAAGAGTTACAATTGACGGGGGTGCGGTGAATAAGCCTTGTAATGTGGAGGTTCCCATTGGTACTTCCCTTAAAGACGTATTTGATTTTTGCGGCGGCTTCAAAGAAACGCCTAAAAAGGTTTTGATGGGTGGACCAATGATGGGAATTGCCCAGTTTTCCCTTGAAACCTCTGTTGTAAAGCATACCAATGCATTGCTAGCCTTTACTGAAGAGGAGTCAAATCTTCCGCCGGAAGGTTCTTGTATAAGGTGCGGAAGGTGTGTAAGGGCATGTCCTATGAACTTATTACCTCTTAAATTAAGCAAAAGTTCATTAAGGGAAAATATTGAAGAATTAAATAAATATCATGTAAACGATTGTATTGAATGTGGAAGCTGTTCTTATGTCTGTCCGTCTAAAATACATTTAGTCCAGTCAATAAGACTTGGGAAAGCACAGATCAGGGCAGCTATGAAAGGAGGAAAGTAATATGGAGAACAGATTTGTGGTATCTTCCTCGCCTCATATAAGAGATAGCGTAAATACCAGAAGGATTATGCTGGATGTAATAATTGCCCTTCTGCCGGCCTCTGTAGCAGGGATTTATTTTTTTGGATTAAGGGCATTAGCTGTTATTTTAGTTACCGTTTCATCATGTATAATATCAGAATATTTAGCCAGGAAGGCTATGAAAAGAAATTGTACAATCGGGGATTTAAGTGCAGTGGTAACAGGTCTTTTACTTGCATTAAACCTTCCTCCTACCATACCTTTTTGGATAGCTGCCATAGGAGGAGTTGTTGCTATAGTAGTAGTAAAGCAAATGTTTGGCGGTTTAGGCCAGAATTTTATGAACCCGGCTTTGGCGGCAAGGGTGGTTTTGCTTGTGGCGTATACAGAGCAGATGACTAATTGGGTAAATCCAAGAGGCGTTGATGCAATTTCCACTGCAACGCCTTTAGAAGTTTTAAAAAGTAGTTTAGTGGAGACGGCTGTAGACGCTGCAGGTAGTGCAACACCAGCGGCTGAGGTTGCTTTGCAGGCTGCAGAGATGCCCACATACCTTCAGCTGTTTTTAGGCCAGGTTGGGGGATGTATTGGAGAGACATCGGCCCTGGCTTTACTTTTAGGGGCTTTATACCTTTTAGCAAGAAGGGTTATAGGACTGCAAATTCCACTAACCTTTATTGGAACTACCGCATTGTTTACATGGATTTTTGGGGGGTCAACCCCGTTTACAGGGGATTTTTTATACCATATACTTGCAGGGGGCTTGATTCTGGGAGCTTTTTATATGGCAACTGATTATGCAACATGCCCTGTAACAAATAAAGGACGTATTATAATGGGTATAGGCTGTGGAATTCTCACAGGAATTATAAGGCTTTACACAAATTATCCTGAGGGAGTTTCTTTTGCAATAATTTTTATGAATGTAGTTGTGCCCCTTATTGACAGGTTTTTGGTTCCAAAAAGCTTTGGAGGTGGAAAAAAAGTTGCGTGATATAATTAAGTCTGGATTAATTCTGTGTGTTATAAGTCTCACGGTTGCGCTGACTCTTGCTTTTACCTATTCAGCCACCAAAGATACCATTGAACTTAGGAAGTTGGAAAAAGCAGAAGAAGCAAGAGGTTTGGTTATGTCCTATGCAGAGAGTTTTGAAAAAGTGGAAAATTTAGATCTTTCATCAAGCATGGTAAAAGCAGTTTATAATGGTATTGCTGACGGCAACGTAGTGGGAAAAGTTTTTGAAGTTGAAGGAAGCGGTTATGGGGGACCAATACAGATAACCGTTGGAATAGATAATGAAGGACGTATAACAGGTATAAACATAGGTGACAATACTGAAACACCGGGACTTGGGCAAAAAATTACCAGGGAAGATTTTTTAAATCAATTTAAAGGTATTTCATCTGAGAAATCTTTAAAGGCGGTTAAAAATCCTTCTGATAAGGAAGAGGAAATTCACATTGCAAGCGGGGCAACTGTTTCCTCCGAAGCTGTTGTTGATGCCGTTCAGGCTGCAATGGATTTGAACCGGGAGATTATTAGTGGTAAGGGGGATTTATAGTATGAGTGGTAAAAATACCAGTATTAAAAATATTTTTACAAATGGTTTAATAAAAGAAAATCCTGTTTTTAAGCTGGTGCTGGGCACATGTCCTACTTTGGCAGTAACTACTTCAGCAAAGAACGGAATTGGAATGGGACTTACAGCTACAGCAGTTTTAATTCTTTCTAATGCGGCTATTTCCCTTACAAGAAAGCTGATACCGGATAAAATCAGGATTCCGGCATACATTACAATAATTGCAGGAATTGTAACTTTAGTCCAGTTTGTTCTACAGGCATATTTTCCGGAAATAGATAAAGCGTTGGGAATATTTATACCTCTTATAGTTGTAAACTGTATTATTCTGGCCCGGGCAGAGGCTTTTGCCGGCAAAAACGGGGTAATTGCATCTATGGCTGACGGTTTGGGTATGGGGCTAGGTTTTTCACTGGCACTATTGATAATAGGTTCTATAAGGGAACTTCTTGGAAACGGAACATGGTTTGATTATGAAATTACAGCGAATATTTTTCCACCGGCTTCAATAATGGTGTTGGCACCAGGAGGTTTTTTAACTTTTGGAATAATTATCGGGATTATAAATAAAATTTCTGCATCCAGGATAGAAAACAAGGGATGTTCTGCATGTCCCATGCCTTGTGATCTAGCTTCCGGTGAAAGGGAGGTTCAAGGATAATGAAGGAGATATTAATAATTGTTTTAAGTGCTGTATTGGTTGAGAACTTTGTACTGACAAAATTTTTGGGCATATGTCCATTTATTGGCGTTTCAAAAAGGCTTAATACTGCCATTGGTATGGGTGGGGCAGTAATTTTTGTATTGACGTTGTCATCTGCCATAACAAAACTGGTGTATGATCTTTTACTAGAGCCCTATGGTCTTGAATACCTAAACACCATTGCATTTATACTGATTATTGCATCTTTGGTTCAGTTTGTTGAAGCTGTGTTGAAAAAGGTTTTTCCACCACTGTATAAAGCTCTTGGAATATACCTTCCTCTTATAACCACTAACTGTGCAGTACTAGGTGCGGCTCTTATGGGAATAGAAAGAGGGTATAATCTTGGGGTTACAGTGCTCTTTGGATTTGGAGCAGGATTAGGTTTTACCCTTGCCCTTGTGCTTTTTGCCGGAATTAGAGAGAAACTTGAAGAAAACGACATACCTGAATCTCTAAAAGGTTTTTCAATATCACTTATAGCAGCGGCTTTAGTTTCATTAGCCTTTTTTGGATTCCAGGGATTGTTTTAGCTAAGATTTTTGAAGGTTTATATTTTAAAGATTTATATTTTAAAGGCGTATTTTAAAAACTTATAAGGTTTATTTTAAAGATTTCTTTTAGTTTTGTTTTTACAAGACAGAAGTTGAATTTATAAGGGGTTGTTGAAGTATGGTTGAAAATTTGATTATATCTGCTTCGGTGGTAGGAGGTCTTGGACTTCTGTTTGGACTTGGACTATCAGTTGCATCAAAAGTTTTTGAAGTTAAAGTTGATGAAAGAGTTGCGAAAGTAAGGGAACTGCTTCCGGGGGCTAACTGTGGTGCCTGTGGGCAGTCAGGATGTGATGCCTATGCAGAGTGCCTTGTGGAGGGAAAATGCGACATAAACAGCTGTCCTGTAGGAGGGGAAGAGCTTGTAAAGCAGTTAGGAGAAATACTTGGTGTAGAAGCTGCCCCCACTACAGCAAGGACGGCAAGGGTTAAATGTTCCGGGAAGTATGAAAACTGTAAGCAAAAATTTGATTACTCAGGTGTTGAAGATTGTATTGCAGCCGCAAATTTGTACGGTGGACCGTCTGCATGTACCTATGGCTGTGTAGGTCTTGGGAATTGTGTCAGGGCATGTCCTTTTGATGCAATAGTTATAATTGACGGTCTTGCAAAAGTCATTGAGTCTAAGTGCAAAGCTTGTGAAAAATGTGTTGCAGCATGTCCTAAAGGTATAATAGAGATGGTTCCAAAGTGCAATGAATATACCGTGGCATGTAAAAGTTTGGATAAGGGAGCCGTTGTAAGAAAAAATTGCAGTGTAGGCTGTATAGGGTGCAGGAAATGTGCAAAAGTTTGCCCTGTTGATGCAATAACATTTGAAGGAACACTGGCTAAGATAAATCCTGATGTTTGCACCAACTGCGGTGAGTGCATGAAGGCTTGTCCTGTAAATGCTATAAAATTATACAAATGTCAATAAAAATAGGGGGCAGGGTTTGGGACGGAAAAAAATATTCAAAAAAATTTTAATTTTTTTGAATAAATAACCCTGTTTTGGGTCAATACTATAAATGACCTCACAAAATACATTTTGACCCCCTTTACATGGTTAGTTTCTTCTTGACAGAAACTAACCCTTTTTTTATTCTTTTTTATATAGATAATTTACTATACCAAATTAGTATAATAATTTAAAATTGAAAAATTGAAAAATTATTTACAATATATATATATGTATGTTATTTAAAAGTTTTACTAAAACAATTTTTATTAGTTTATTTTCAGTACTATTACTGAGTAATTTAGTTTTTGCAGATTTTGAATACGCTAAAAAATTGATTGAAAATCAATCTTTAGACTTGTCACTAGAAAGTGAAGAAATTAAGAATTTGACAGATATTAGATTTATAGATAAGAGAGACAACCTTAATAGCCATTTGCTTAGAACAGTTGAGAATTTGAAAATTAACACAAAAAGTGCTATTAAATTCTATTATACTGAGGAAATTAACAATTCTTCAATTGAAATTTATAAAAAATTTAGCAGCATTGAGAAACTTATAGATAAAAAAGAATATACTTGGGCAGTTCCTGTTTTTAACGAAGAAGATAAGTTGGCTTATATAATTTTTTTAGAAAAAGGCAAGCCTTTAGAAAAATATAAAAAGGATGTGGGGGTTGACTTGGATGAACAATTTGAAAATAAAATGAAGAAAAGAGAAGGAAAATGGTATATTACTGGGATTGCTTCCAGGAGTCCTGATGGCTTAGTCACTATTTCCCATGACTTTGGTCACTTTTTTTCGTGACCTTAGCCACTGTTTTTTTAAAAAACATGACTTTAGTCACTATTTAACCATGACTAAAGTCATGTTTTTGCACAATTTAGTTCTTAGCTTCAGATTCATATACAAAAAGAATAATTTGCCGTCTCACCTGCACTAAAATTGGGCTCTTGAATTTAAACTGCCGCAAAATACCCGTTATATCAATAACCCTTATACAGAGGAATGGTAAACTCTATCCTGCTTTCTTTATTTCTTCTATATTCTTCAGGCATAAAAGGCTGGGTCATAAAAAGATATTTTATTGAAACAGTGGCCTCTACCCTTATATATGTACTGCAATTAGACATGCTGAAACTAACATCCCCTGTTTCCTTCCTCATATTCATCTCAATTAAATCTGCAATTCTCTTTAATTTTTTCTCGCCACTTTCAAAAAGCAGAAGCAGCCTTAAATAGTCACTGTAATTCATTGAAACCAAAGAGGCCTTTAAATTTGTCTCCATCTTTCCCTTAGATAAATTGACACCACCGGCACCTTTTCCTATGGTTCCCGGGCTATTTCCTATGGAATCTATAATTTCATTTACTTTTTCTTTTCCTTCCATTGCTGCTTTTGAAATAACTTCATTAAATTTCTCTTTCAAACGGTTAAGACTTTCTTGTATCATTCCTTTTATCTCTTCTTTTATTTTTTCCTTTGTATTTTCTATGGTATTAAAAATCAAACTGTTAACCATCAAACTTGTCTCTTCAACTGTAAAACTTCCTATAGTCTCTCCCTTTGAAATCAACATTTTCAGTTCTTTCACCGCATCTTCCACTTTCATTCCTTTAAATACCTGAAACTCCTCACATCCATGGAAAAGTTCGGTAAAATCAGCACCCATAATTATATCTTTACTTAGGTCAAAATCCCCTAAAGTGCTGTTTTTAAAAATACTAATTTTATTGTTTAACAAACTCTCAACATGATTTCCAATGCTATTTATAATATTACCTACTTCCCCCTCTAATTTCACATTAATACTCTGTTCTAAATCTTTGAAAATATTTTCCGCTGAATGCATACCTTCCCTTATTGGATTTTCTATATGTATGAAAGCTTTATCTACAAGGGCATCTACCTTTGACAGTATATAATCTTCTAAAACATCTCCTGCATTTCCTACATACCCGGCTACCATACCTTCCGCCTGGCTAATTAGATATCCTGATACTTCCTTTGCCTTCTTTTTTGCTTCTTTTTCAAAAATTTCCCTGATTTTAGTTCCCATGTTTTTAGGATCGGTTATCCATGTGTTGCGGGTTTTGAATATAGGTATACTTTCCCCTCTCATTAATAAACTCACATCAAACATAGACTCTGCCATTGCCCATCCCATCATAATCAGAGTGTGAACAATGGGAACTCCTATTGCAGTCCAACCTGCCACAGCAGTTGCTGTTTTTAACGCTGCATTTACCTTTTGCGGATCTGTATATATTGCTATTGCATTTAGTGCAAACCTTATAAGTGTTATCTGGGCTTTGACTCCTAAAATGTTTATGGATTCTTCCTCTGAACCTATTAGTATATATTCTACATCTGCATTGTTTGCATCAAAGAAAGCAGGTCTTTCTTTCATAAGTCTCCCACGTAAATCATAGTCCTTTTCTGGGTTTGTGGTGTAATTCAAAAAATTTCCCATTATATATTCATTTATATACATGTCGTCCCTGACTTTTGTTACACCATCTACAAATAATTCTGCCATTTTGGAAAATAAAGAAAGTGCTTTCTTTACTGAGCCGGACTTTGAAAAAGACATACTGCCTGCGTCAAAATCCTCCAAACCTTTGCCGCCACTATAAAGAATATCATTACTGTACTCGCTGCTGGTATACTCCATTTCTTCCATTATTTTTAGTATTCCCTCAATGATTTTTTCATCATTTTCTATAACGTCAATGTCAGTAGGTCTGTATCCTTCTTTAGACGGGGCATCCTTTGGAATTTCCTTTAAATTCTCTTCTATTTTATTTTCATCATCTTCTACCCCGCCGCTTTTAACAAATTCATTGAAAAAATCCCTGGGGTCTTCTTCATCATCTGACTTTTCAGAAATGGCACCTTTGTCCACATAATAGTCTATGGCATTGCCATTTTCCATACCTTTATAACTTTTTATTTGTTCTTTTACAAACCCTGTATTTAACTTTTCCTTTACTTCATTTAAACCAGGTACCCTGCCGGAAAAATCATCTAAAGTAAGCTTATCCGCCTTACTTTCTTCTATATTCTTCTTAATGCTTTCAAGTATGGACAAATTATGCTTAACCTCATCTATTTTAGGGTTTATATCCTCTGCAGATATTGTTTCTTTTTTGCTTCCTAAATCCATTCTTGTAAAATCGGAAAATTCATTCACTTCTCCTTCAAGTTCTTCATTTATACTGTCAATTTTTTCAACTGTTCTTACAGACTTATCCCTCACAGTTTCAAGGGAAGATACCGTATCTTTTGCTGCATCTATAAATTTTTTCAGATTGTTTAGTATTTTATTATTTATTTCACTTATTTTGCTTCTTTTGCTGTTTAACTCTTCCTTCTTGGTATTTAGCTTGCTTTCTTTTTCTTCTTTTTCTGCTATTTTGTCCTTAATGCCCTCCTGAAGTTCATTTACTTTCTCTCCAAGCAGGCGTATTCTCTCTTCTTCTGCTGAAGTATCAGGAGGGGTCTTATCTTCTGCAAGGGCCTCCAGCATCTTTTGCATTAATTCCGTTTCTATTTCCATTATTTCATCTTGATATTTTTCGATTTCATCAGTAACACTTTTAAGATCATCATCCAGCTCTTCAATTTCTTTTTCCAGCTCTGTACAGTCTTTTTCTAAACTTATTGCATCTGCAACATGCTCTGCCAGTTCTTCATACTTAGAAGAAACATCCAAATCCCTTCCAAAGCTGTTTACAGTTGCCATATTGTCAGAAGCCTTTATTTGATGTTTCTTTATATCTGTAAGATCTTCGTCAACATCTATTTTCTTTTCCAGAATATCTGTCTGTTTTTTAAAATCACCAAATATTTTAAATTTATCCATAAGACCTGTGGCCAATGCCTTTGGTCCCCTGTATTTCATATATTCTAATATTTGAGCCCGCAAAACCTCTGGCTCTGATAAATTGTACACAGGCTGGACTTTTAAATCCTCCACCCTGTAATCATATAAATCCAGAGGTGGTATTTCTTCCTTTCCCCCAAATCCGAAAAAATCCAGGAAGGAGGCTTCCTCTTCATCTTCAATGCCCCTTACCATTAAATTTCTTTCAAAATAATACAAAATCCCGTCCTTTAACACTTCCGGGTCGCTATCAGACAGAGCCATAAGTCCATAAAGCTCCTTTAATTTGTAATTGTAATTGGCAAGAGCAGATTTTGAAGAACTGTCTAAAGCACTTTCCACCTGGGTTTTAGAAAAATTAAGCCTTGTACCGTCCACCAACACGCCCGCTAATACAATCATGACCAGCAAAACTATACACAAAAAAATGGATATTGCGCCTTCATTCCTTTTAATAAATTTCATTTAAACCAGTCCTTTGTTATGTAGTTTTCTTATTATATGGTTTTCATTATGTAATTTTCTTTAACCTTAGCTTTTTGCTTTTTTGCTGCCTGATTTGAATTAATGCGTTTTTTGAATTAATACTTTTATTGCTTTTTTAGCTTTTTTCTTTTGCTGTTGGTGTTAGAAAAATTCCGGATACTTTGTTTCAGATTTTTAAAGACTTTCTTAAAAAAGAACAGAACTTTTATAGAGAATAACATTATAGACCATAATATTATTATACATATTATAGAAAATAAAATCAAGTGTTCAGGTTTTATGTAAGCTCATTTATCCTTTGCGTAGTTTTTTAAAAAAATCTTTAAGGATACCTGAACACTCTTCACTTAAAATTCCATAGGTTACTTCAACTTTGTGATTAAACCCGGGAACTCTTAATAAATCCACAACTGAACCTGCTGCCCCTGATTTAGCATCCAAAGCGCCTATAAAAAGCCTCCCTATCCTTGACTGGATTATAGCTCCTGCACACATTGGGCAGGGCTCTAGAGTTACATACATATCACAGTTATTGAGCCTCCATGTGTCAAGTTTTTTACAAGCCTTCTTTATCGCAGATATTTCAGCATGGGCTGTAGGGTCTTTTTTTAACTCTTTTTCATTGTGCCCCTTAGATATTATTACGCCATCCTTTACTATAACAGCACCTATGGGGCATTCTCCCTTGTTATAAGCTTTTTTTGCTTCCTTCAGTGCCTCATTCATAAACCGGTGCTGCGTTGCTTCTTCATACATAAGGTATGTATCCCCTCCGTTCCTGTTTTTATAAAACGGTTTTATCCCGTATACCCTGCACTTTTTTCCTGCTGTTTCTAAGAAACCAGAAGCAGCGATGCAATTGTAAAAAATATAATAAGGGCTATTGAGTCCACCATAGTTGTTATAAGAGGACTTGCCATTATCGCAGGGTCAAGCTTTAACTTTTTTGCACAAAGGGGCAAAATGCCGCCCAGCATTTTAGCCACAAGAATAGTTGCCATAAGTGTTAGTGTAACGGTTAAAGCTACTCCAAAAGGCCTTCCGGATATAAAATATATTCTTGTAAAATTCAAAACAGCAAGTATAGGACCCACGGTAACACCTATACGGATTTCTTTCCATATTACCTTAAGTAAATCCTTAAAATCCACTTCACCTAAAACAATACTTCTTATTACTACGGTAGATGCCTGTGCCCCTGCATTTCCTCCTGTATCCATAAGTAAAGGTATAAAGGCAGAAAGACCAAATAGTTTTAATTTGTCGTCAAAGCTCACTATTATAAATTCAGTGAGTGTTGCTGAAATCATTAGAAATATAAGCCATACTATTCTTTTACGTGCAAGCTTGAATATTCCTGCAGTTATATATTCTTCGTCTGTGGGCTCCACCGCACCCAGCTTATAAATATCCTCTGTAGCCTCTTCTTCAATTACATCCACTATGTCGTCAACTGTAATTATGCCTACAAGCCTGTGTTCATTGTCAACTACCGGCAGTGCAAGTAAATCATACCTCTTAAACAAATCTGCTATATCTTCCTGGTCGTCATGGGTATTGACACACATGGGTTTTTTCTTCATTATGTCTCCCACTTTAACTTCCCCGTCAGCCAAAACCAGATCTTTTAAAGAAATGGTACCTTCTAAATGCCTCTCTGCATCTGTAACGTAGCAGGTATAAATGGTCTCTTTGTCAGGTGCATTTTTCCTAACACTTTCAAGGGCTTCCTTAATGGTCATTTCCTTCTTTAAGTCTACAAACTCAATTGTCATCAGGCTTCCAGCAGAATAATCAGGATACATCAAAAACTGGTTTATTAATTTCCGCTCAACTTCACTTGTATTCTTAAGTATTTTTTTTACTACATTTGCAGGCATTTCTTCTAAAAGGTCAACTTTATCATCAAAAAACAAATCTTCCAAAATACTTCTAAGCTCTGATTCATTAACCAAATTAATTAGTACTGCCTGCCTTTCAGCTGAAAGATGGGCAAATACCTCTGCCGCCATACCTTTTGGCAAAAGCCTGAATATAAGCAGGGATTCTTTTTCCTCTAAAGTATCTAAAAAATCTGCTACGTCAATAGGTGGTGTATTTATCAAGTCTTCTTTTAAAACAGAGTATTTTTTTTCACTTATCAGCTTTTTCTCTCTTTCAATATCCATTGTAAACACCTCTCTTACTTTCAAAAAACTAAAATTTCTAACAATAATAGACATAAAACCATACTGTATAATACTCAAAGCTATTATATAAAGAGTATGGCACAACAATAGCAAGTAAGAAAATTTTCTGTAAACGAAAACTTTCTTTAAATCAAAGTGTTAATAATAACTTAACTGGAATTAATTAATAGTAGTATTATGCTTTAAATTGAAAATACCATACACAAATTTGGTTAAGGAAGGTTAATCACTTTTATATGAATAAAAGTGGTAGAACGTTCCTTCTATACCATGATGTTTTAATAATGCTATACTTATAAATGGGCCCAGGATCCATTTCTACCACCTCCGTTAATATAATCTTTCTTTAGAACCTGCCTTGTAATTATACTATACCTGAATTATGTTTTCAATAAAAATTTTACTTTTACAAAATGTCTATAAGTAACCCCCACCCTTAGGAATGCATATAATAGACTAAAATTTTGTTAATCTACTTTGCATATTAAAAGGGGGATGGACAAATGAAAAATGCTCTTTTGTGCATATTGGGCTCTCTTATTTTAATCACCGGCTTTTTTGGCTTGTATATTTATTTTTCCAATACAGGTAAATGCAATTCCAATAGATATGATTTTTGTCAAGGTAATGAAAGTTTAAGGGTTGTTACAACTACAACCATGCTCACAGATTTAGTTAACATTTTAGGGAAAAATATTTTAATAGTGGATGGATTAATGGGACCTGGTGTAGATCCCCACCTTTACCAGGCTACTGAAAGTGATGTAAAAAAACTTCAAGAGGCAGACGTTATTTTTTACAACGGCCTTCATTTAGAGGGTAAAATGTCTGATTTATTTGAAGAAATGTCCAAATTAAATATACCAACATATGCAGTTACCAATGCCATAGACACTTCAAAGCTCCTTACTCCAGAGGAAGGTCTTGAAAAAAATTATGACCCCCATATATGGTCTGATGTCCGGCTGTGGAAAGAAGTTGTGGAGTTTGTCAAAGAAAAGCTTATGGCATTAGACCCTGAAAATGCAGAAATTTATGCCGATAATGCCGGTAGTTACTTAAAAGAACTGGATGAACTGCAGGAATACATAGAGAAGAAGCTTTTGGAAGTTCCAAAAGAAAAAAGAATTTTAATAACAGCCCATGACGCATTTGCTTACTTTGGCAATGCATACGATTTCACAGTCATTGGCCTTCAGGGAATCAGCACAGAGACAGAAGCAGGAATTTTAGATGTAAAAAACTTAGCAGAATTTATACTGCAGCATAAAGTACCTGCAATATTTGTTGAGACATCGGTTCAAACCCGCCACATTGAGGCACTTCAGGAAGCTGTTTTGTCAAGAGGGTTCAATGTAAAAATAGGGGGAAAACTCTTTTCAGACTCCCTGGGAGACCCTGATGAAGCAGAAGGGACATACACAGGAATGATAAAACACAATGTTGATACCATTGTAGATGCCCTGAAACAGTAGAGCATAATAAATAAAACATATTAAATAAACCGTATAAAACAGCAAATTAACTTAAATTAGTATAAAAAATCAAAATAACATATAAAAAATAAAATATTAAGAGGTAGTAATCATGTGTAAAAAAGTATTAGAAGTAAATTCACTTACCGCAGCATACGGTGATAAACCTGTGCTGTGGGATATAAATATAGATGTACCTGAAGGTATTATAATGGGAATTATAGGTCCTAACGGGGCCGGTAAAAGTACCTTTATAAAGTCTTTGCTGGGTCTTATAAAACCTGTGGCAGGAAGGGTAAAAATATACGGCAAACCCTACAAGAGTGTAAGGAAAAAAGTTGCATATGTTCCTCAAAGGGAAAGTGTGGACTGGGATTTTCCCACAACAGTACTTGATGTGGTTACAATGGGGCTTTATGGCAGTATTGGCTGGATTAAAAGACCCGGTAAAAAAGAAAAACAGCTGGCATTAAATGCATTGGGGAAACTTGGCATGAAGGAGTACTGCAACAGACAAATAAGCAAATTATCAGGAGGACAGCAGCAGCGTACTTTTTTGGCACGGGCTTTGGTGCAGGATGCTGACCTCTACCTGATGGATGAACCATTTCAAGGGGTGGACGCCCTCACTGAAAAAGCAATAATAAATCTTATTAAAGAGCTAAAAAATAAAGGAAAAACAATTATAGCCGTCCACCACAATTTAGAAACCGTTGTTGAGTATTTTGACTGGGTAATGATGTTAAATGTAAAGTGTATTGCATTAGGTCCCTGTAAAGAAGTGTTTACAGAAGAAAACCTGGCTGAAACTTACAGCTCCCCTGAAATCCCCTGTCAAAACATCATAATAGAGAATGAAAAAAGCATCTATAAAAGCACCAAAAGCGCCCTATTAAGGGGTGAAAAAATATGATTGGATATCTGCTTTCAATATTTCAGGATTATACGTTGAGGACTGTTTTATTGGGCTCCGGAATACTAGGAATTACCTCAGGCATCTTAGGAACATTTACACTTTTAAGAAAACAAAGCCTTTTAGGAGATGCCGTTTCGCACTCTGCCCTTCCTGGTATAGCTATTGCATTTTTACTTACTAAAAGCTCTTCTCCTGTTGTGCTTTTATCAGGTGCTTTAATTTTCGGGTGGGTTTCCTCTTTATGCATGATGTTTATTGTAAAATATTCCAAAATAAAATACGACGGGGCTCTTGGAATTGTATTGTCTGTTTTTTTTGGTTTTGGGTTGGTAATGTTAAGTGTTGTACAAAAGCTCCCTAATTCCAGGCAGGCTGGGCTGAATAAATTTTTATTTGGCCAGGCTGCGACCCTCCTTAAAGAAGACATTATTACAATGGGCATTTTAAGTGGCATAGCCCTTATCATAACCTTTGTCTTCTGGAAAGAGTTTAAACTCCTTGTATTTAACCCTGAGTTTGGCTATACCATTGGCCTTCCTATGAAAAAAATAGATATCCTGCTCACTTGCCTTATAGTTGTGGCAATAGTTACAGGTCTTCAAACGGTAGGAGTTGTGCTGATGAGTGCCATGCTCATTGCACCTGCCTCTGCCGGCAGGCAGTGGACTGACAGGCTGGAAATAATGGCTGCACTTGCAGGGTTCTTTGGGGCGGTATCAGGCATAACAGGGACATTAATAAGCAGCAAAACCCCTAATATGCCCACAGGTCCGGTAATTGTTCTTATTAGTTTTGCACTGTTTGCATTTTCCCTTTTATTTGCACCTAAAAGGGGTATAATAAGCAGACTTATTTCTGCTCACAAAAATAATCTGACTTTTAAAAATAATTTGAAAACTACAATCAGAAGGTAAAGTTAGAAGGTGATTTATATGATTAGCCCTCAGTTTGAAATTCAATTAATAGCTGTTGTTACAAGTCTTGCCTGCACATTGGCAGGCACTTTTTTAGTGCTTAGGAAAATGGCAATGATGAGTGACGCCATAAGCCATTCTATTTTAGCAGGAATTGCAATTGCCTTTTTGTATACAAAAGATATCCACTCCCCTCTTCTTATAGTAGCAGCCACCGCCACAGGATTAGTGACGGTCTTTTTAGTTGAAATTTTGAAAAATACAAATCTAGTTTCTGAAGATTCCGCCATAGGTCTTGTTTTTACTTCACTTTTCAGTGTTGGTGTAATTATCATTTCAAAATATGCCCGGAATGTCCACCTTGATACAGATGCAGTTTTGCTGGGTGAAATTGCCTTTGCCCCCTTTAGAAGGTTTTATATTGGAAATATTGATTTAGGACCAAAATCCCTTTACATCATGACAGCTATACTTATCGTTAACATTTTGTTTATCTCTCTTTTTTATAAAGAATTAAAAATATCAGCCTTTGACCCGGGGCTTGCCTTTGTATTGGGATTTAGCCCGGGCATAGTCCACTATGGGCTTATGACGGTTGTTTCTATAACTGCCATCGGGGCATTCGATACAGTGGGCTCAATACTTGTAGTGGCTCTTATGGTTGTACCCCCGCTAACAGCGTATCTTTTAACGGATAAACTAAAGTTTATGATACTAATAAGTGCCATACTGGGTATACTTTCAGGTATTTTAGGCTACCAGGCTGCACATCTTCTGGACGTTTCAATTTCCGGCTCTATGGCAACTGTTTCTGGCATAATGTTTTTCCTTGCATTTATTATTTCTCCTCAAAAGGGAATTATAGCGGCTTTCAGGCAGTATAAAAAAGTAAAAACCTCCTCATAAATTGAGGAGGTTCTGGTACGCCCGAGACGATTCGAACGTCCGAATGCAGGTTTAGGAAACCTGTGCCTTATCCACTTGGCCACGGGCGCATAACTAAATAATCATTTTTGTATCATTTCTGAAACATAAATATTTTAACATGTAAAAATAAAAAAATCAATAGTTATTATTTTTTTGATTGAATATATCGATAAAAGAATAGAGATCTTTAATATGGAGGGTACTTTATGAAGAAAAAAATGTTTTCTGTAATTATTTTGCTTATATGTATTTTTGCCATATCCAATGTGAATGCCTCTTTGGGCTTAAGAGCAAAGCCTGCTGCCCTAAACTCTGATACCCAGATTAATATTAGCTGGGATTCAGTGGCAGATGCATCTTATTATAAGGTATATAGAAAAGAGTACACAGGCGATGATAATAACGATGATAATGATGAAGGTTATGTGCTGCTTTCAATTATCAATGTGGATAAAGAAAAAAATTATTTGTATTTTGTTGATACCGGGCTTTTGCCTAAAACTAAATACAAATATAAAGTTGAGGCAGTAAAAATAAACCCTCAAGATGAAGAGGAAATTATAAAATCTGAAACATGTACCGCTGAAACCAAAGAAATGCAGGCACCTTCCATTGTGTCATGGAACCTAGATTTAAATAACAAGATAATAAATTTAAAGTGGATTAATAATTCCCTTGCTACCAAATACACTGCCATATACAATGAAGCGGGGGAAGAAATGGCGTATTTAGAAGGGGACGGGACTTCCGTAAGCTTTTTTGACCCTTCCATAACACCGGGGACAACAAATAAATATACAATTACCTCTTTTGCCATTGTTATTGAAGAACAGGACCCGGCGGACGACTCTGATGACGACCTGGCAGACGAACCTGGAGACAACTCCGGTAGCGGGCTGGCGGACGGCTCCGGTGATGACTCCGGTGGTGGCTCCGGCGGCGATACTGGTGATGACTCAGGTGACGGCACTGGAGATAGCTCCGGCGGCGGCTCCGGTGACGACACTGGTGATAACTCAGGTGACGACACAGGTGATAGCTCCGGTGATGAATCTGATGACGACTCTGCAGGAGATTCTGCAGACATTAACGGAAAAAAGGCTTCATCAAACTTTGAAATAACTCCCATTAAACTTCCGAGCATCACAGCAAAATTGGACAAAGGCTATGTTTTAATTTCTTGGGAAAAACACCCTCAAATACAGCAGTTTAAATTAGAAAGAGCCAAATACATGGATGAATTCTGGGGAAACTGGGAAGTTGTGGGCGTAGAGTTAAAAGAAGATACTACATCAATAAAAGACAGGATTTCGGATAATGGTATATACAGGTACAGACTTAAAATAGATACTGAAAATTATACAGGGGTTAGTAATATTTCCAAACCAATAACCAACATTACTTCACCTTCAAATTTACAGTGTGTGCCTGTAAGTCCCGGAAGGATTGACCTTAGCTGGACCAATCCTCCTTTGGGGGATTTTACCATGCTGGTACAGCGGAAAGATTCCGGCAGTTCAAGCTACAAAACCATAGCCCAGGTGGACAGCAATATAACCTCCTATTCTGACACAAAGGATATTGAAACAGGTAAAACCTATTATTATAGAATTACTGCCATAGACAGCAGCGGAAATACATATTCAACCCGGGAATACAAAATATCTGCTGATGTACCTGATTCACCTAAATACCTTACCATTGATATAAATTCTCCTACAAGCTTTACTTTAAACTGGAATGATAATTCAAATAATGAATCAGGCTTTATTATTGAAAGAAGGACAGGCAATGGAAGCTTTGCTGAAATAGCAACTGTGTCTGCAAACACCACATATTATACAGACAGTACTGTTACTTCAAGTTCAAGCTATACATACAGGGTCACTGCCTTTAATCCCTTTGGAAAAGCCCGCTCTTACACCAATGAGGTGGCAGCATCCGCTTCCCTTTTAATGGAGCCGCCTGTATCTCTTATTGTAACCCCTGTATCTTCAAGGCAAATTGATCTGTCCTGGACATATGCTGACTATTCAAATCACGGCACCGTCATTGAAAGAAAGAGAGGCAAAGACGGTGACTGGCAGATAGTGGATATATTGGACACCGGTTTTAGCAGTTACAGCGATACAAATCTTAGTTCTGATACAGAATATTTTTACAGGGTTAAGGCAGTAATCGGTGAAAATGTGTTTTCAAGACCTTACCCCAGGGAAGAGGCTGAAAACGGAGTTTATACAAAGCTATTGACCCCAAAAGATTTAAAAGCAACCTGGCAGTCTTCCGGAATAATTAAGCTGGAGTGGTCAGGTATTTTGTCCTTTGACAGTGAGCTTATAATAGAGAGAAAAACTGAAAATTCAAATTTTGTACCCATTGAAACCATATCTCCTTATGATTTAAAATGGTATGATACCGAAGTGGAAAATGACAGAAACTATACATACAGGGTTAAGTCAGTCAACTCATACAATTCTTCAGATTATTCAAATGAAGCTTCTGTTGAGCCTTTAACCCTACCTGTACCTGAAAATTTTATAGTGGTGGTATTATCAGGGTCTGAAGTTGTTATTGAATGGGAATATGATGAGGATAGGGAGATATCCGGTTTTAAGCTTGAAAGAAGAACAGACCCGGATGGCAGATGGAGGGAAGTGGCTTCTTTGGGTAATAAGGTAAGAAGCTACAGAATAAAAGATTTAGATCCTGATGAAGTTTATTATTTCAGAATCGGGGCATACCACTCTTCCATGAATTTAAAATCATATACCCAGCCTGTTAAAGTGCTTATAAATACAGTTAAACCCCCATCTGACCTGATTGTAACCCATATACGGGACAATCAATACCTTCTTGAATGGAAGGACAATTCAGAGAAGGAAGAGGGATTTATTATAGAAAGAAGACATGGCAGCAAAGACTTTGTTGAAATAGGCCGTGTAACGGAAAACACCCGGAATTTTACTGACTCGGGTCTTGAATTTAACTCAATATACTACTACAGGGTACGGGCATACAACTCAAATGTACAGTCAGCTCACACCAATACAGTTGCGGTAAGAACCATACTTAAAAAGACATTTGGTGATTTAGACTCCGTCCCCTGGGCCAAGACTGCCATAAATTCTCTATTAGGTATGGGAATAGTAAAGGGAAGGTCAGAAGAAATTTTTGCACCAAATGATAATATAACCCGTGCTGAATTTATAAGCCTTGTGGTAAAGACCTTTGAGCTTGACAGAATACCTATAGGGACTTTTTCAGATGTACGACCTGAACACTGGTATTACAGGGATGTAATGATTGCCCAAAACATGGGGATTGTATCTGGTGTAGGCAACAACTATTTTCATCCCAACCGACCCATAAAAAGAGAAGACATGGCTGTAATACTTGCCAGAACATTAAGAATTACAGGAAACCCTCTTCCTCATAAAGATACTTCAATACTGGAGAAATTTTCAGACAGTCATTTAATATCCGACTATGCCCTTTCAAGCCTTGCGGTAACTCACGGCGCAGGGATAATAAACGGTAAAGGCAGCGGTATCCTGGCACCAAAGGATTTTGCAACCAGGGCGGAAGCCGTGGTAATGCTCTACAATATTCTATTTAAACTGGATTAAATTAATTTAGGCTCTCCTTGTACTTTGAAAATTTATTTTTATACTAAAGCCGCCAAACCCGTCTCCTTCTTTGTTGCTATTATTTTATTATAATTCCTGAGAAAGGAAAACACATCAATTAACAAATTGCTCCTTGGTAAATATGATACAATAGGTTATAATATTTTGTATATAAATACAACAAACAGGAGGAGTATTACCATGGGTTCACTTCCAAAAAGAGATGAAATAGACAAGAAGTATAAATGGAATCTTGAAGATATATATGAAAATGTTGACATTTGGGAGGAGGACTTTAAGAAAATAGAAAATAGCATTGATAATATAGTTAAGTACAAAGGTACGCTGCAGGAAAGTGCGGAAAAACTTTTGGAATGCCTTAAACTAAGAGATGAACTTATGTCTTCCTGCGAAAAACTTTTTGTCTTTGCAAGAATGAAAAAGGACGAGGACAATGCTGTCTCCCTGTACCAGGGTCTTGCTGACAGGGCTTCAAACCTTTATACAAAAATTTATGCTGCCACCTCCTTTATCGTTCCTGAAATAATAGCAATGGAAGAAGATGTTTTGAAAAAATACATTAACTCACTTGACGGGCTTAAAATATATCAGCACCACTTCAACGAAATTTTAAGACAAAAGGAACATGTACTGTCAGACAAAGAAGAAGAACTTTTAGCCCTTACTTCTGAATTTTCAGGTTCTTCAAGAGAAATCTTTACAATGTTCAATAATGCGGATATAAAATTTCCCTTTATAAAAGATGAAGACGGAAAGGAAACGGAACTTACAAAGGGAAGGTATATTATGTTTTTGGAAAGCAGGGACAGAAGGGTTAGAAAAGATGCATTTTATGCTCTTTACGATACATATCAAAAATATAAAAATTCTTTTGCTGCCATGCTGTCCGGCTCTGTAAAATCAGATAAATTTTATGCTGCGGCAAGAAAATACAACTCTTCTTTGGAGGCATCCTTAGATGAAGACAACATAAACACTAAAGTTTATGACAATTTAATTGAAACTGTGGACAAAAACCTGCACCTTCTTCAAAGGTACTTAAAACTCCGCAAGAAAGCATTAAAGTTAGATGAGCTGAATATGTATGATCTTTATGTTCCCATTGTTGAAACACCTAAAAAGGAATTTCCCTATGAAGACGCCTTAAAACTAGTTGAAAACGGTCTTAAGCCTTTAGGGGAAGAATATATAAAATACTTAAAAGAAGGATTTACAAACGGATGGATAGATGTTTATGAAAACCAGGGCAAAACCGGCGGGGCATATTCCTGGGGCAGCTATAAAACCCATCCTTATGTTCTTTTAAATTATCAGGGAACTATAAACGATGTATTTACCATTGCTCATGAAATGGGGCACGCCCTTCACACTTATTACACAAACAAAACCCAGCCTTATATATACTCAGAATATAAAATTTTCGTAGCAGAGGTGGCATCTACCGTAAACGAATCCCTGCTTATAAGGTATATGCTGGATAATACAGATGACAAAACGGAAAAGGCATATCTTTTAAACCACTATTTAGAACAGTTCAGAGGCACTGTTTTCAGGCAAACTATGTTTGCGGAATTTGAAAAAATAATTCACGGAAAATATCAAAACGGTGAAGCCCTTACGGCAGAAAGTTTAAGTAAGATATACCTTGACCTTAACAAAAAATATTTTGAGCCGGAAGTAAACGTAAACGAGGACATTAGTATAGAGTGGGCAAGGATTCCTCATTTTTACACGAGTTTTTATGTTTATAAATATGCAACGGGATTTTCAGCTGCCACAGCCATTTCAAATATGATTTTAAATGAAGGTTCTCCTGCAGTAGAACGGTATATTGAGTTTTTAAAAGGAGGTAATTCAGATTATCCTTTGGAACTTCTTAAAAAAGCCGGAGTGGATTTATCCACGCCAAAACCGGTGCAGGATGCTTTAGATGTATTCGAAAAGACGGTTGAAGAACTTGAAAGCATATTAGTTTAATAGTCGAAAACATTGTTAACCAAATAAATTAAGTATACATTTTAATAAAATTTAAAAAAGACGGTATGTTTTTTATACCGTCTTTTTATTTTCATGTTATTTTTGAACTCTTTACTACCTTTATGACTTAACTTTTGCTGCTCTTTTTTTAATAAACAATGCAGTCATTGCAACAATCATCAATCCCCCGCCAAAAATCAACAAAAATAAATTATCCAAAGAAAGCTGACTTGATTTTTCCCTATGAATACTTCCCCCAAATATCTCCAAATCAAATATATCTCCTTCATATTTAACCGCTGATATCGTTGACATATTACTTTTTATAACGCCTATAATTTCATCTAATGTATATAATTTGCCATTTGTTACTCCTGTCAAATCTTCTCTATCGGTAAAGGTTATTCCATATTCATTACCATTAACATCTTTAAAATAAGCTATAACTATCCCAGTTCCGCTAAGAACCAACAGCTTATAATCTATTGCTTCTTTTTTTGACATGTGATTAGCAATATAATTTTGGTTCTTTCCATAGTTAGTTGAACAACCTCATTTTTTCAAGCTGGAGAATTTTGGTTTTTAATGTTTCAAAACTACAACGGCCATACATAATTCGTTTTATTACCTTTAGTTTATTAATACACCCTTCTACAAGCCCATTACTATATTCAT
>Ga0208938_1000461_pt1 | contig 31172 bp, 19 predicted proteins | sample AD_UKC125_MetaG_FD_184434 | JGI IMG/M metagenome (GOLD analysis project Ga0208938, IMG submission 184434) | Active sludge microbial communities of municipal wastewater-treating anaerobic digesters from USA - AD_UKC125_MetaG (SPAdes) (version 2) | ecosystem: Engineered > Bioreactor > Anaerobic >...
AAATGCTCGAGGAATTTACAGGTCGAATAACTTGAGAGCCTGGCGATAATCATCTCCTGCCTCATAAAGAGCAAGCTCAAAAAGTATCTACCTTAGCTGAAAGCTCCTGCCCGGGATTTCGCTTCTAAGGAAACGCATCATCTCCATTTCTCGCACTATCGGGACTTTCGCCATTGCATCACTTTCTTCTTCAGTAACTCATACCACCGGGGGGAATTTTATATTTTAACCTTTTAAATTCCTACAAACTCGCTTTCTTCTAGCTGGGTTTCTCCAGAAGCTTCCAGATATGCCTCTATAGCTCTCCATGAGTTCGTCCAGAGTCTTTCCTTGAGTGACACTCCGGAAGCTCCAGCACGGAGGATATAAGCCAATCATCTTCATCTTTTTCTGTCACCACCGTGAACTCTCTCATAAGAGAGCCTCCCTTTCTTGGTGATACATTGTACAGGTTTCTTCAGGCTCATTCTTTCTGATTTATCACTATTGCAATCATCCACATGAAAGGTTATAACACCACCACAAGAGGACATCACCCCTTTTTTAATTCTACGCCGCAGATTGCCTGTGGCAATCCCGCTTTATATTCCCCCGGGGAGTTCTCCTCCTTTTCCTTCTTCCTCTCCGCAGAAGGAAGTTTCCTCCTCTCATCGTTTCCGAAATTTAGCAAGGCATCCAAATGCTTAAATACTGTGGACCCCTGATAGAACCATTCAGGGGTGACGACCTCCTTTTCTGTCATGCCTGAAATCTTTTATCAGGTATCCACATCATTTGTCATTCCCGAAATCTTCAATCGGGAATCCACGTTTTTGCTTTTTTCTTTGGTTTTTAAATACTGTGGACCCCGGCTTAAAGATTGCCGGGGTGACGAAGGATGGTGGGAATCCAGAGGTTTTTCTGAGGAAGTTTTCTCCCTCGATGGTTTTTTTAGCCAATGTAGCTTGCTTTTTAAGTTTACTTCCTCATCTGGGATGGGTTTATATCATCGTCTAATACTGGATGAAGAGAATCTAAAAGGCTGATAACAGAGGGGAAATAAAAATGCTCTTACAGTGGGTTGACACTATCGAGGCAACTCGCTTTCTTGACATCCACTGTTACTTAAATATAAACTATACAAAGGCGCAACGATAAATTTGCCTTGTGGCCAAATGGGTGGCTTCGGAAAGGAAGTCATCGGCCGCTAGCTGGAAGGATTACCTGTCGAAATACAGACATAGGTAAGAAGCACACGACAAAATACAGAAAGGCAGAGGAAAATGAGCAATGTTGGAACCCTTGATGCGGGTTAGGTTCTGCAAAGCATCAGTGGGGGTCTGCAGGCTCTGTTGCCATTTGATTTTTTTTCCAAGACTGATGTATTGACAAATCACCAGAATAGTTCTATTGAACCCATCGAGCAGGAGAAGAGCCGACTTATACTACTTTATTTGTCGCGGAAACCACATAGGCATCTGAGTGCATTTATTATCTTGGTAGGTGAGAACTTTTTAGCTTTTGGAGGGCTGATCTTCTATGAGGATTGATCCTGTTATCCTTGAGTATTACCCAAACCTGAACGACGCTCAACGCGAAGTCATCGGCCATTTAGACGGTCCGTTGCTCGTCATCGCCGGACCAGGCTCGGGGAAGACGTACAGTATCATCCTCCGTGCTCTGAACCTGTTGCTGCTGGAGAAGGCCTCACCGCAGGAGATCGTCCTATGTACCTTCACTGAGAAAGCCACGTTCGAGATGCGCGACCGCTTGGCTGAGGCTGCACGCAAAGTTGGTTATGGCAGAGATCTTTCTGAGCTTACCGTTTCTACGATTCACGGCTTCTGTAGCCGTATACTCACTCAACATCGGCATCATGTCAAGCTTGGGAGTAACTACGAAACCCTCGATGAGCTCACACAACTCCTATTTATCTTCGAGTACTTTGATGAGATCATAGGCCCAGCAAAAGAAGACCTGTTTTTCGGTCGCTGGAGAACCCGCTGGACCGCCATCGAAGGGGCTCAGCGCTACTTCGACAAGATCACCGAAGAGCTGGTAGATCCAGAACGATTGATAGACTCTGGCGATCCGTTTCTTTGTTCCCTCGGGCAGGCTTACCAGCGATATGAATGCACTCTGATCGAGGCGAACCGAATTGACTTCGCCCATCTTCAGCGTTTTGTGCTTGATTTGCTGGACGACCCCGAAATTGCAGAAATAATCACGCAAGGCATTCGCTACGTCCTTGTGGACGAGTATCAGGACACCAACTTCATCCAAGAGCAACTTCTTCTGAAGTTTACCGAGCGGAGTCGCAATTTGTGCGTGGTTGGTGACGAAGACCAGAGTCTCTATCGGTTTCGTGGTGCGACGGTACGAAACATCTTGGAGTTTCCGCAGCACGTTCCCGATTGTAAAGTCATCAAATTGACAACCAACTACCGTTCTCACCGTGACATCGTCGAGCACTATGATCGCTGGATGGCATCCATTGATTGGTCGAACCCTTGTGGACCCGCCTTCCGATATGATAAGAAGATCGAGGCCGACCAAGCTGGACAGCATCCGGATTACCCAGCTGTGATCGCTATCTGGGGCTGCAACCAACGTGACGAAGCTATGCGCCTTGCGGATTTAGTCGAGTTCCTAAAAGAAAATGGCGTCATTGCCGATTACAGTCAGGTGGCCCTTCTCCTCTACAGTGTTCGGGAGAAGTATAGTGGTCACTACATCGAGGCGCTTAAGGCTAAGGGTATTCCGGTTTTTTGTCCACGTGCCCGTGCTTGGTTCGATGTCCCAGAGGTTCGTCTCATGGTGGCATGCTTTGCCGTAATCTTTGGCTGGCATGGCGATGGTCGTGGGCAGGTAGCAGGGACAGTCCAGAAGGTTGCCAAATACGTGGATGAGGCTATCATCGAGCTCGCACGCCACTACGCGGCACCGCATCTTCTGGCGGAGGCGCTTTCCCACTGGGCGGAAGAAATTGCCACTCTTAAGAAGAATGAGGCTCTAGACCTTCGTCCGGCCGACTACTTCTACCACCTGCTGGCACTTGAGCCCTTCCAAAGCGCCATCCGCGACGAAAACACCGCTTGTAACCTGGCCATTTTCTCCCAGCTTTTGAACGTCTTCCAGAGGTACTATCATTATACGGTAGTCACGTATCGAAACCGCGAGCCTTTGCGCTTGAACTTCTTCAACAGCTTTCTACGTCTGCTCTTCGAGGGCGGAATCAACGAATACGAGGATCAAGACCGGCCCTTCCCCAAGGGTCATGTCCAGGTGATGACCATTCACCAGGCTAAGGGGCTCGAGTTCCCGGTGGTGGTAGTAGACTCGCTTAGTGCCAAGATCTCCAGTCCTAAACAAATCGACCGTGACCTCGGTCCCTTCTATCATCGTCTGCCTTTTGAACCAGAGAATCGAGTCACCCAGTTCGACCGGATGCGACTACACTACGTCGCTTTCTCCCGCCCGCAGAAGTTACTTGTTCTCACGGCGCATGAACGACCCAAGGAGTACTTTGCACCAATATGGCAGGGACTGCCCCAGTGGCCATATGTTGAGAAGGACCTCCTTGCTGCCCAGCGCTTCGAGTTGCGTGAGCATATGCCGGTAAAGAAGACCTACAGTTTTACTGGTGACCTCCAAATCTACGAGACCTGCCCCCGTCAATACCAGTTCTTCCGCGAGTATGACTTCACGCCCTCGCGTTCGGCGGTAATCTTCTTTGGCCTGCTCGTGCACCAAACCATCGAGGAGATTCATCGCATAGCTCTCGACGGCCACCTCGACACCCTCGATGAGCCACGTATCCGCGAACTCTTCGACAGCACCTTTCGCTTCTTGGCCATGAGTGATGTGCGACCCATTGATAATGATTCTAAAAAGGTGGCCTTTGCGCAAGTGATGAACTACTTCCGCCAGAATCGTGAAGACATGAAGCGCATAATTCAAGCTGAGGTGGACGTCTCGCTGGAGAAAGACGGTTACATCCTTGTCGGGAAAGTGGATCTCCTACTGGGTGGAGACGGCAAACTGGAGCTTTTGGACTTTAAGACCTCACCACGACCCAAGGACGACCTCAAGCTGCTTGCCGCGTACGAGCGTCAGCTATGCACGTATGCGCACGTCCTGGAGCAGCGGCACGGGCGACATGCAGATAGGCTACTCTTGTATTGGACCTCGGAGCAGAGTAAAGAGGATGCCCTGATGGTTCTACCTTATGACGCTGCACGAGTGGAAGAAGCCGGCCGTCATTTTGATGATACGGTACGGAGGATCCAGGCACGTGAGTTCACGGTGACAATACCACCTGAGCCTAGGATTTGCAACGAATGCGATCTACGGATGCTCTGCCGTAGTGAAGGAATTATCACGGAAACAGAATAAGGAGGATTGATATGGCGAAAATCGAGATAGCCAAAACCGAGTTAGTGTGGCTCGGTAAGTACAACGAGGATGGCACGCTCAAAGAAGTGCCACGTGTTAACCTGCCGTTCCAAGTTATTGAAACGGTCAACGAGAGCCGTGCCACACGCGAGGCGAATAAGTTACCTCGACAAACGACGCTCTTTGATGTATACGAGGGCAAGGAAGGCGACACCTTCGAGGAGGGGTGGAGGAACAAACTCATCTGGGGTGACAACCTACTTGTCATGGGGTCTTTGCTGGAGAAATTTGCTGGCAAGGTCAATCTTATATACATTGACCCACCGTTCGCGACGGGGGCAGACTTCAAGTGCGCTGTGCCGATCGGAGAATTGAAAGAGAAAGTGTCCAAAGAGCACTCAATCATTGAGGAGAAGGCATATCGGGATACGTGGGGGAGGGGTTTGGATTCCTACCTTCAGATGATGTATGACCGGTTGGTACTGATGAGGGAGCTGCTCACGGATAACGGTTCCATCTACGTGCATCTTGACTGGCATGTGGGGCATTACGTAAAAGTGATGATGGATGAAATTTTTGGGGTAAAGAGCTTTGTTAACCAAATTATATGGAGAAAAACAAATAGTCCGAAAGCACAATCGAAAGGCTTTGGAACACAGCATGACATAATCTTTATCTACGTGAAAAACCTTGATTCTGCCATGTTTAATAAATCTTACAGAGTGATTGATGAAAAGGGAATGAAGCCTTATTCATATGAAGATGAGAGAGGCAGATTTAGGCTCATCGAGTTAGAAGCACAGGGAATTCAGAAAACAGCAGGACGAAAAGTATTTGAGTTTAAAGGAAAAGTAGCTCCCTGGCTTTATTCTTTGGAAACACTCGAGAAATGGTGGGAAGAAGGTTTGATATATAAAACAAAGTATGGAAGATATGCCAAAAAGCAATATTTGGAGGAAATTGCGGGACTATTGATCTCTGATATTTGGGTCGACGAGGAAGTTCCACCATTACAGGGAAGTTCAAAGGAATTCCTATCTTTCGATACTCAAAAGCCAGAAGCTCTTTTGAAGCGTATCGTAGAAGCCTCTTCTAACCCTGGTGACATTGTGGCCGACTTCTTCTGTGGTTCTGGAACATCTTTAGCGGTTGCTGAAAAGCTCGGGCGGCGTTGGCTTGGTTGCGACCTATCTCGCTGGGCGGTACACATCACCCGCAAGCGGCTCCTCGGTATCGAGAACTGTAAACCCTTCGAGGTGCTGAACCTCGGCAAATACGAGCGGCAGTATTGGCAGGGTGTGAACTTTGGTGAAAAGGATGACAAATCGCTTACCGAGCAAGTGCTGTATGAATACCTTGCCTTCATTCTCAAACTCTACGGAGCCCAACCGGTGGCGGGTATGGAGCATCTCCACGGCAAGAAAGGTAAGGCCATGGTGCACATAGGCGCGGTGGATGCACCGGTAACCATTGACGAGATCAATCAAGCGCTCGATGAGTGCGTTGCTGTCAAGCAGCAAGAACTCCACGTCCTCGGTTGGGAATGGGAGATGGGACTTGCAGGCCCGAATAACGACGTGAGGAAGGGTGGCGTCATGCACGATGTGGCGCGACAAAAAGGCGTGAAACTCCTGCTTCTACAAATTCCTCGTGAGGTGATGGAAGAACAGGCCGTCACCAAAGGTGACGTCAAGTTTTTCGAGCTGGCTTACTTTGAAGTCGAAATCAATCAACCTCGGCCTCGCACCGTGCAGGTTACGTTAAAAGATTTTGCTTCCCCCAACATGGACGACCTGATTCCCGAAGACATCCGCTCGAAGATCACCAAGTGGTCGGACTACATCGATTATTGGGCCATCGACTGGAATTTTCAGAACGACACCTTCATGCAGGGCTGGGTAGCCTATCGCACGCGCTGCGAACGTAATCTGCCGTTGGCCTCTGATCCGCACACTTACGATAAGCCAGGCAAGTATCGAATACTGGTCAAGGTAATTGACATCTTCGGCAACGATACATCGCAAGCTTTTCACGTGGAGGTGAAGTAGTTATGGCCGAAGCAATCATTCAGTATGACAGAGATTTACCGGGGATTCCGGGTCGTCTACCATGGGAGAAACCGACCCAGCACTTGGTGAAGGACGAGAGTGTGTCGACAGGTTGGCGTATTGCTGAAGGCCGTCGGCCAAGCAAACTCCTGCTGGTGCCAAAAATCAGGGAACAAGTGGACGCCTGGCGGAAAAGTGGCTATGAGGGTGCTTCTGAGGTCACTCGCCGACTCTTTGAGTACTGGTTTGAGGAGGACCACGAAGTCTCTGGTTTTGACGTGCCTTTTCGGTACTGGTTCTGCCAACGCGAGGCGATTGAGACGCTGGCTTGGCTTGTCGAGATAGCAAAAATGCAGGATGTGCAGGAGTTGATCCAAGTTTACGCAACGACGTTCAAGCAAGGCCTGTTTACCGATAACATCACTTTTCAGACGACGTTAGATGGTCGTCGCCAACTTCGTCGCTATTTGCCGGAACTAAACACCGAGGGAGTGCAGGATCTGCCGCCCGAGAATTTACGTCGCTTAGCTTTCAAGATGGCCACCGGTTCGGGGAAGACCTGGGTAATGGCTATGGCCATTGTCTGGGCTCATTTCCATAAGAAGTGGGTATCTGGCTCCCCGCTTTCGACCAACTTTTTGATCGTAGCTCCCAATGTAATTGTCTACCAGCGTTTGGAGAAAGACTTTGCTGCTAATCGCATCTTCTACGAGATCCCACTGATTCCGCCTGAGTGGCGCGGTGCTTTCAGTCAGAAGGTAATCCTGCGTGGTGAGGCTACAGAGCCTGACCCATCGGGGAACCTGTTTCTAACTAACATTCAGCAGCTCTACGAATTCCGCGACCAGGAGTGGACACCTGCTAACGCGATCGAGGCCTTGCTTGGCAAGAAACCGGCGAAGGACCTCAACACCTCTGGCCGACGCTCTATGTTGGAGCGCGTTAAGTCGTTACGGGACTTAATTGTCATCAACGATGAAGCTCACCATGTCCACCATGAGGACCTAGCTTGGAGTCAGTCTTTGCTTGCCATCCACGACGCTCTACCTCAAGGGCTCGCGCTCTGGCTGGACTTCTCGGCCACGCCCAAGGACCAGAATGGTATGTACTTTCCCTGGACTGTGGTGGACTACCCCCTCGCCCAGGCTGTGGAAGATCGCATTGTCAAAGCGCCGCTCATCGTGACCAAGGAGGATGATCCCAATCACCCCCCTGGGGATCCTGATTACGTCACCGCGAAAAATGTCATCGAAAAATACGGCTACTGGTTGCATGCTGCTGTGCAGCGTTGGAATGAGCATTACGAGGTTTACAAAAGACTTGGGACGAAGCCAGTGCTATTCATCATGGCTGAGAAAAACGCTTACGCTGACCAGATCGGCAAATACTTACGGGAGACCAAGGAGTTTGGCTTCAAGGAGTCTGAGGTTCTCGTCATCCACACGGATAGTGAAGGTGAGATTACAAAGAAAGACCTCGAAAAGGCTCGTGAAGCAGCGCGTGACATTGATAAACCAGACAGCCAAATCAAGGTCATCGTTAGCGTCTTAATGTTGCGGGAGGGATGGGACGTACGTAACGTCTCGATTGTCCTCGGTCTTCGCCCGTTTACTGCTAAGGCAGAGATTTTACCCGAGCAAGTGATTGGTCGAGGTCTACGGCTGATGACCCAGGTGAGTCCAGACCGAACTCAGACACTTGAAGTGCTGGGCACCAAGAATCTTCTTGAGACTCTCAAGAAACAACTAGAGATAGAGGGTGTTGGCGTTGCCAGCACAAAAAGCGACCCGCCACTTCCCGTCATCATTGAACCAATCAGGGAACGGCTGGAATACGATATTACGCTCCCAATTGCCAAGCCTAGCCTTGAGTATAACTTCCGAAAGCTTTCCGAACTGAATGTGGAGAAGTTAGAGCCTATTTACGATCAGAATGAACTGGCTGAGGCCTTCCGTGTGCGACTCAGGTTTGAGTTCGCTGTGACCGAAACTGAGGTTCATCGAGAAGATGGTATTACGGGCGAATTAGCTCCGGTTCAGGAACTGCTTACCAGCATCACCAACAAAGTTATTACGCACGCGAAGCTGCCCAATCGCTTTGCGGAATTGTATCCGATTGTACGAGATTACATCGTCACTCGTTGTTTTGGAAAGGAGGTTGACTTGGACGACGAAATCGTGCGCTCTCACCTCGCCAGACCAGAGATACAGGAGGGTATAGCTAAGTACTTGGCCCACAAGATTGCCGGAATCACGATCGAGCGCCGTCCTATCGAGTTGGAGCAGGCCAGCTTTAGGCTGTCGGAGACCAAGCCCTTTAGTTGGCGACGGAATCTACCGCCACTGGTGGCAAAAAAGACGGTATTCAACTACGTGGCGACCTACAACGACTATGAGCGCCGTTTTGCCGAGTTTCTGGACAGAGCAGAGGATGTGCTCCGATTTGCCTCCCTTGGTACGACGGAGCAGGGAGATTCGGGTACACAGTTCCGCGTGGACTACCTTAAACCAAGCGGTGCAAGGGGTCTGTATCATCCTGACTGGGTTGTAGTTCAGAAGACTGTAGAGGGAGAGGTATGTTGGATCATCGAAACTAAAGGCCGAAAGTGGGAAGGAACGGAAGCTAAGGACGCAGCGATGAGTGTCTGGTGTGAGAAAATGAACGATTTAACAACGCAAACATGGTGTTACCAGCGGGTTGACCAAGCAGTATTTAACTCTTGTAAAGCAAGTTCCCTTAAGGGCCTTATTAGATATATCAATGAGACGCAAGGCCAAACTAGGCTAACGTTGTAAGTAAGAGCGTATTAAGGAGATTGTAGAGCGTGACGTGCTTGCCCAAATGCTTCGTGTACTCGTCGGATTTGCGGAACGCGTTGCTTTTCTTGGGTTATAGCTTTGGTAGTGGTTGAAGATATTTGCAGGTCACTTACACGGACGCATCAGGAAAAGATGCACCGGGGGTAAAATTGTTGACTGCTTCTTGCTAGAGGATGTTTTTCCGGGAATGAACAACGGCTATAAAAAACTTTTTTACCTTCCCGCTGGCAGCAAGGGAGTGTATAAATGTGTTATTCATGGCTACGGACTTATATTTTCCAACCTTGGCAGTTTCTCCCTCTTTTTAACTCCTCTAATCTCTGAAAACCTTGATAAATCTACATTCCCTATTTAGAACCAGAGGAGGAAGTAAAGAAAAGGCTTTTACTATCTCCAGCTGATCCAATCCTGTAAAAATACCCGGGTAAATTTAAACAAGAGCAATCTTGTGCTTCAGGAAAAGAAAAAGACTTAATAAACTCCGGAACCATAGACTCCTCAACTCATAAGTTTGCTGACCTATCGGGCAAGTTTATCTTTCTGGATAAAGAGAAAAGTCAAAACGGTGAAGCCTATAATCCTCGATAGACTCTGGATAGGGAATAGGAAAAAGTGCATCTTATGAGGACTGCCATAGAGAATGATAATGCTCAGATATTTCGAGCTTTAGGGATAAAGATTCCCAAGTTTATTCTCAGTGAAACTGTAGTGGAGTAAACAAAAAGAAGGTCTTTATTCCTTGATATATCAACGTTTTTAAATTATAACTGTCAAAGTCAAGAAGGGAATCTTCCTCATCCGTCATGCCTGAAATTTAGTGAGGCATCCAAATGCTTAAATACTGTGGACCCCTGATAGAAACACTCAGGGGTGACGAAGCAAAAGGTGATAGAAGCATTCAGGGGTGACGCCTCTTTTTCGTCATGCCTGAAATTTTTTATCAGGTATCCACATCATTCGTCATTCCCGAAATCTTCAATCGGGAATCCATATTTTAAAATACTGTGGACCCCGGCTTAAAGATTGCCGGGGTGACGAATAAGGGGCAATAAATACATTCAGGGGCAGGCTAAAAACGGCTCGAAAGTCGCCGGGGTGACGAACAAAAGGTGATAGAACCATTCAGGAATGACGTCTCTTTTTCGTCATTCCCGAAATCTTTAATCGGGAATCCACGCTTTTGCTTTTTCTTTTTGTCTTTCTATTGGGAACCGTAGGGATGTCCCTCCCATTATTTGGATTCATCGTAGAACCATTCAGGAATGACACCCTCATCCGTCATGCCTGAGCGCTTTTATCAGGCATCCACATCATTCGTCATTCCCGAAATTTTTTATCGGGAATCCATGTTTTCAAATACTGTGGACCCCGGCTTAAAGATTGCCGGGGTGACGAATAAGAGGCAATAAATACATTCAGGGGCAGGCTAAAAGCGGCTCGAAAGTCGCCGGGGTGACGAGGAGGCGGGAATCCATGTTTTTGCCCTTAAGTAATTTAGATTCCTGATAGAGACATTCAGGAATGAGAGATAACGGGATGATAGAGACACTCAGGGGTGACGGGCAAGGGCGGTCATTGCGAGCCTCGTAGTTCCGCTGAGGGAGGCTTTCTCTCCCTCAGTTAGCTTTTGTCTTTTAAGTTTTCTATTTTTTTAATCTTACGCCGTAGGCCGTCCGTGGCAATCCCGAGTTTCTTTGCCGAGGAGAATCCAAAAAGAGATCGCCACGCATGGCAAAATACGCCATGCTCGCGATGACAAGGAAAAGACACCCTCACCCTAACCCTCTCCCGTCGAGGGCGAGGGAAAATATGGAGAGTCTCCTGAAGAGGATGAGGGGAAGCGAGATCGCCACCTCAATCGCTTCTCGCGATGACAGATGATAAAGGGGGGTTATAAGGGGACAGCGCCCCTTTATAGTCGATACTATAATTCTCTTTATTGTTTCTTTCTCATACTGACATTACTATAGGATAACTACAGCCAGCAAGGTAGTTTATTTGACACTTTTCTTTTAATTTCTTATAATGGTTTTAACTTGGATTTAGGGAGGAATAAGGGTGACTGAAATCAAAGTCGGTAAGGGAGAAAGCATAGACGAAGCTTTGCGCCGGTTTAAGAAAAAGTGCCAGCGTAATGGAGTAATTTCGGAGATGAAACGCAGGGAGCATTATGAGAAACCGAGTGAAAAGAAAAGAAAGAAGGCTCAAGCAGCTGCCCGAAGAAAAAGAAGAGGATGAAAGAGGTATCGTCTTTAAAAGTTCAGATTGAAGAGCAGATGAAAGCAGCACTGAAGGCTCATGACCAGCTGAGGCTGGATACTTTGAGGTTGCTCCTTTCAGAGATAAAAAATAAAGAGATTGAAAAAAGGGGCAATCTGGAAGAGGGGGAAATAGTTGCCTTAATCCGGAAGGAGATTAAAAAGAGGCAAGAAAGTGAAGAATATTTTGAAAAAGGAAATCGTTCCGAGCTTTTAGAAAAGGCAGAGAAAGAGATAGCCATTCTGCAAGATTTTCTTCCTCCTCAACTTTCAGAGGAGGAAGTGGAGCGAGTTATAAATGATGTATTAGCCAGCTGGCCTGGAGAAGCATCTCTTTTCCCGGTGATGAAGGAAGTGATGTCTCGCCTTCAGGGCAGGGCAGGGGGGGAAGTGATTTCTAAAGTGGTATGTCAAAAGATAAACGTGGGGTGATAGAAAAACTTGTCTCAAGGGATTGACCTGAAAGATAGAGAAGTGCGTTTCTCTTTAGAAAGTGTGGAAAACATTAAAGCGCTTTTTGGCTATCTGGATAGTAAAATCAGAGTCGTTGAAAGTGTGTTTAAGGTAGAGGTAACTATAGAGGAAGAGGATCTAGTGATCAGAACTAAAAGTGAGAGTGGAGAGGTATCTTTAGCCCGAGATTTTTTGCAAGAACTTTCTTCTTTTTCTCCTCCAGAAGAATTGAGTTCTGATGACCTGCAAAAAATGGCTCTCAGTTTCAAAGAAAACAAAAAAGCGTGGTGGAATGATAAAGTAGAACCCACTATTCTGACTACTGCTTATCATAAACCTGTCCGGGCTAAAAGTCCGGGACAGATGAAATACGTTCAGACAGTAAGAAATGCGGATATAACTTTCTGCATCGGTCCGGCCGGGACGGGGAAAACTTATTTAGCCATGGCTATGGCCTGTGCTGCCCTGCAAACCAAGAAAGTGAGCAGAATTGTCCTGGTAAGGCCGGCGGTAGAAGCAGGAGAAAGTCTGGGATATCTACCTGGAGACCTGAAGGAGAAAATTGAACCCTATCTACGACCTCTTTATGATGCCCTCTATGAAATGCTCTCCCCTGATAAATTTCAGAAGTACAGCGAAAAAGGAGTGATTGAGGTGGCTCCTCTTGCCTATATGAGAGGGAGGACGCTCAATGATTCCTTCATAGTTCTGGACGAAGCACAGAATACCACTCCTGAACAGATGAAAATGTTTTTGACCCGCATGGGCTTCGGTTCCAAGGTGGTGGTGACCGGCGATATCACCCAGATTGACCTTCCCAGTGGTAAAAAATCGGGGTTAGTGGTGGTGCAAGAAATCCTTAAGGACATTAAGGGAATAGAATTTGTTTATTTGAACGAAAAAGATGTGGTCAGACATCAGTTAGTCCAGAAGATTATTCTGGCTTATGAAAAATTTGAGGAAAAAGCTCTCTCTCGCTAAGTCTCATCTTCTTTCTTTTCGCTTCCTGAATTTTCTCCTTTATGGAATAATGCTTTTCTTTCTCTTCTGGTTTTCTTCCTGGGGAGAGGAATGGAAAATAAAAGAGGGAGAAGTGGTCAGTCGAGACATCATTGCTCCTCGCTCGGTGGAGATTATCGATATTCCCAGCACTGCAGAAGCACAAAAGAGGCTTCTCTCTGCTATTCCTCCTGTTTATCGTGTCGACCCTCAAACGCTGGATAAAATTGAACAAGAGTTAGAAGAATTTTTTAAATCTCTGGAAGAAGCTCGTCCTACCTACTCTCTTTTATCTACCGATTTTAAGGATACCTTTAGTAAGAAGTGGAGAATTACCCCGGGGGTGTTGGAGTGGCTTATTGCCTCCCCTCAAGAGGAATATGAGAGAGTCAAAGGAGTTACTTTTGATATAATCAACCGCTATATGGCCAACCCTATCCGGGAAGAAGAATTAGAAGAGAAGATTTTAGAGGCCTATAGTGAGTTGGAAAGAATGGATCTGGGAGAAAGCGAAATAAGAGTGGCAGAAGCCCTGGTTTTCCGTTTTCTCCGGCCCACTGCAGTGGTGGATAGCGAGGGCACACAAAGAGAACGCTTGAAAGCTCTGGAATCTTTGCAACCGGTAAAGAGAATTATTAAGCGAGGGGAAGTGATTTTAAGAAAAGGAGAAATAGCTACTAAAGAGGACATAGAAATTTTAAGAGCCATGGGCTTCGGGGGAGAAGGAGATCAGTGGTTCCAGCTTTTAGCCTGGGCTCTGGTAATAACTGGAGCGGTGGTGGCAGAATATTTCTATATCCGAAAATTTGTCCCTTCTCTTTTGGAGGACGATTCTCTGCTCCTGTTGCGTTTAATAGCGGTAGGGGGCATTGTAGCCATGAATACACTGACTTTTCGCCTTTCCTCCTTTTTTATAATCATCAGTGCTCTTCCTCTTATTCTTTTGCCTCTTTTAGGTGAAGATTATGCTCTGGGGGAATCCTTGATTCTTTTTCCTCTTATTCTTTTGGGGGACAGGGTGGATTTTATTCAGGGATTTTATATCTATGTTAATTTATTCTTGCCACTTTTCTGGTTAAGCAAAATCTCTAAAACAGGAGACCTGGTAAAAGCGGGAATGATGATGGCCTTTACCAATATGGGTTTGAGCTTTGTTTTTGGTTTGCAGGAGGGTAAAGAGTTAACCAAAGTTTTAGCTGATGCTTTTTATGGATGGGGAGGAGGAATGGGAGGAGCAGTAATCGCTCTGGGTGGAATTACTCTTTTGGAGAGTATTTTTCACATAACTTCCGATTTTCGGTTGATGGAATTGCTAAATCCTACTCATCCTCTTTTGAAAAGACTTCTCATGGAAGCTCCCGGCACTTATAGCCACAGCTTGATGGTGGCTAATCTCGCCGAAGCTGCAGCGGAGAGAATTGGAGCCAATCCTTTTTTAGTGAGGGTTGGAGCTTATTATCATGATGTAGGTAAGATAAAAAGGCCTTACTTTTTTATTGAGAACCAGATGGAGGGGCATAATGCCCACAATCGTCTTTCCCCTAACTTGAGCTCTTTAATTATCCAGAGTCATGTTAAAGACGGGGTGGAAATAGCCAGGCAATACAATTTGCCCCCCGAAATTCAGGAAATCATCGCTTGCCATCACGGGACCACTATAATACGCTATTTTTACGATAAGGCGGTAAAGGAAAGAAAAGATGAGGTGAGGGAAGAAGAGTTTCGCTATCCTGGACCTCTACCGCGTACTGTTGAACAAGCACTGGTGTTTTTAGCTGATAGTGTGGAAGCAGCGGTGCGCAGTGCTACTCGTCCCACTCCCAGTCGGGTGGATGCCATAGTTAACGGTATTTTGCAAAAATATTTGCAGGAGGGACAGCTGGATGAATCTCCTCTCACTATGAGAGATATCCGGCAAATTGCTCAAGCTTTCGTGGTGGTTTTGAACGGAATGATTCACTCCCGGATTCCCTATTATCCGGAAGAAGAGGCATTAAAAATAGTCAGGGGGAAAGATATAAAAGATGAGCCGGGTAGAAATAGTAAATAGAACCAGGGAAAGCTTTTTAACCAGAAAAAAGGTGCAGAAAATAGTAGACTTCGTTTTAAAAGAGGAAGGGAAAGACTTTCCGGGGTGTTTGAGTATAGCGGCAGTGGATGAGGAGGAGATTCGAAGCCTGAAGAAAAGGTTTTTTCACCAGGATGCCTGTACCGATGTTATATCCTTTTTTTACGGATTTTCTGATGAAGATGATATCTGGGGAGAGATAATAATTTGTCCTGCTGTTGTCAAGCAAGAAGCACATGTCCGGGGAGAGAGCGAAGAGAGAGCGTTGAGCATCGTTTTAATCCATGGATTGCTTCATCTTCTGGGATACGAAGACGAAGATGCTGAAAAGGCCAGAGTAATGGAAGAAAGACAAGAAGCTCTGTATCGGCTTTTAGAAGAGGAAGAGGAAAGAGAAAAGTTGATAAAAAGAGCTATCAAGGTGAGAGAATATGCCTATGCTCCTTATTCTTCTTTTCCGGTGGGGGCGGCGCTGCTGGGATATGACGGGGATATTTTTACCGGTTGTAATGTGGAAAATGCCTCCCTGGGTTTAACCATTTGTGCCGAAAGGGTGGCGATTTTTAAGGCTATATCACAGGGGGTAAGAGAATTTAAGAGAATAGCCATCATTGCTGACCCTTCTTCTTATTGTTTTCCCTGCGGAGCCTGCCGGCAGGTTCTTTATGAATTTGCTCCTCAACTGGAGGTAATAGCGGCTAAAAGTGATAGAGATTATGAGATAGTTTCTCTTCACTCTCTTTTACCGCGGGCTTTTTTTCTGAGAAATGACGATAGAAAGGAGTAAATAACTTGGCTTTCCGCTCTGGTTTTGTTACCATATGGGGGCAACCCAATGTAGGAAAATCTACTTTTTTAAATTACGTTTTGGGACGCAAGGTAGCTATTGTTTCTTCCAAGCCTCAAACTACCCGTCAGGTTTTAAAGGGAATTCTCAACCTCCCTGATGCCCAGGTGGTTTTTTTAGATACTCCGGGTTTGCATTCTCCCCGGGATGAATTTGGTAAATGGATGGTTCAGGAGGCTGAAAAAGCTCTGGATGGTGTTGATGTGCTTCTCTACATGATTGCTCCCGATAACAGGGAAGAAGAGGATAAAAAATATCTGAATAGTTTACATTCTTTTACCGGCCCGGTTTTTTTGGTTCTTAACAAAAAAGACCTGGTGCAAGAAGAAGAAGCCCGGAAAATTCTTTCCCGGTTTTCTAATCTTTTCCCCTTCCAAGGGAAAGCGGCAGTTTCTTCTATCACTGGAGAGGGGATTTCTGAGTTGCTTTCTGAGATAGTGGAAGCTCTTCCTCCGGGGCCTCCTTATTATGGAGAGGATGTTATCTCTGATATCTGGGAAAAAGATATAGTGGCAGAAATAATAAGGGAGAAAATCTGGTGGTATACTTATCAGGAAGTCCCTTACGGGGTAGAGGTGAGGGTGGAGGAGTTTAAAGACCGGGGTGATATTCTCTATATCAGAGCTATTATATATGTGGAGAGGGATTCCCATAAAAAAATTGTCATTGGTCAGGAAGGCAAAATGTTAAAAAAAATTGGAGAAGAGGCCAGAAAAGAAATAGAATTTAACTGGGGCAAAAAAGTTTATCTCGATTTGTGGGTTAAAGTGGAGAAGAACTGGAGGAAAAGACCCGAGGTTCTGGGAAGATGGGGATACAGGACTAAGTGAGAGAGAGATTTAATCGTTACTGGAAAGACGAGGGAATAGTGATTCGCTCTACTAACCTTGGAGAGCGAGACCGTCTGGTTACCCTTTTCACTCAGAAGAGAGGAAAAATTAGAGCTTTGGCAAAAGGAGCTCGAAAAGTGGGAAATCGTTTTGGAGCTTCTTTAGATGTTTTTAATTATTCCGAATTTATGTTTTATTCCGGGGCGGGAATGCCCATACTCATGCAGGGTTTGATTAAGTTTTCTTACCGGGATATGACTTCTTCACTGATAAGGTGGTTAGAGGGAAGTTATTTGCTGTATCTTTTAGACCGCTGCTGGCAGTGGGAAAAGCCAGAAGAGGGGCTTTTAGAAAGAGTGCTATATTTCTGGGAGATAATTTTGAAAAAGGGGGAGGACGTTTATTCTTCTTTTCTCCGGTTCAAACTGGATTTGGCTTTTTATTTAGGAATAGCTCCACATCTCGAGAGCTGTGTTCTCTGCAACCGAGATGTGGAAGGAGAAGCTTACTGGAGCAACCAGGAAGGTGGTGTAATCTGTCCTTCCTGTGCTTCAAAAGTGCCAGAAAAAGTGGTTTTCCCTCAGGATTTGAGGGCTATACTCAGATATCTTTCCTCTCCGGGGGGAAATTTATCGTCGCTGAAGCTCAGTTTTTTTCAGTTTGAGGAACTGGATAAAATTCTTTCTGACTATTTGAGCTATGAAGTAGGAGATAGAGTTATGAACTGGCATGATTTTCGATCTCTTTATCAAGGAGCGGTTTTTTCCAGTTGACAGGATTTTCTAAAATTGCTATATTTTAGGCTTGGTGTGTTCGGGGAGGAATAGGATAATTTATACTCATAAAAAAGACATCCAGCTAAGTATCAGGCAGTGGCTATGATAAAAAATAAGGCGTTGTTAACTAAAAGTCTAGCAGCAAAAAATCTCGGAATACTAAAAACTCTGTCCTCCCTGCCACCATTGAGCCTCTTTTCAGGAAATAATGAGTAAAAACAAGTACTTTTGAGCTTTGCTCTTTGGGGGGAGAGCGAGGAGGCTGTCTTAAAACCGCGGGCTGAGCGAAGGCAGCTTGAAGAAGGCGGGATAAAAGTATCTCAGCAAACTATGCCGGTTGTGGTATAGTTTAGTTAGCCAGGAAGCCGTGTATTTTCAAGACATCATTCTGACCCTCAGTGATTATTGGAAAAAAAAGGGTTGTGTTGTTGTCCAACCTTATGATGTGGAAGTGGGAGCAGGCACTATGAATCCGGCTACTTTCTTGCGAGTTCTGGGACCGGAGCCCTGGAGAGTGGCTTACTGTGAACCTTCTCGCCGTCCTGCCGATGGTCGATACGGAGAAAACCCTAACCGGCTTTATGAACATTATCAATTTCAGGTTATTATTAAACCTTCACCTTCTGATATTCAGGATTTATATTTAGAAAGCCTTTTCCACCTGGGCATTAAGTCAGAAGAACACGATATCCGCTTTGTGGAGGATAACTGGGAATCTCCCACCCTGGGAGCCTGGGGTCTGGGCTGGGAAGTCTGGTTAGACGGGATGGAAGTTACCCAGTTTACCTATTTTCAGCAAGCCGGAGGAATAGACTTAAAGCCCATTGCTGTGGAGATAACTTATGGTTTAGAAAGAATGGCTATGTACCTGCAGGAAAAGGAAAATATATTCGAAGTAGAGTGGAATGAATATCTGACCTATGGAGATATCCGCTGGCAAGAGGAGAGAGAGCACTCTATATCCAGCTTTGATGAAAGCAATCCTCCTGCACTTTTTACCCTCTTCGGGCTTTATGAAGGAGAAGCTAAAAGGTTGCTGGATAAAAGGTTGATTCTCCCAGCTTATGATTACGTTTTGAAATGTTCCCATATTTTTAACCTATTAGATGCTTGTGGAGAAATAAGCGTTATGGAAAGGAACCAGTATATGGGGAAAATAAGGCAATTAGCCAATCGTTGTGCTCAACTGTATCTCGAGGAAAGAAAAGCTCTGGGGTTTCCCTTTTCTTCCAAGATAAAAACTGCTGCATCTTAGTGGCTCTGGACCGGAGAGGTAAGGATAAATGACACAAGAAAAAGACCTTTTGTTAGAGATAGGGATGGAAGAGCTGCCTATCAGTTTAATATCTGACATTTTTCAGGAATGGGAAACTAAATTCACCCGGGGCTTTCGGGAAGCCCGCATAGATTACAAAGACCTGGAAGTGGTGGGAACCCCCCGGCGGATGACCGTTTATCTGCGGGGCGTAGCAGAAAGGCAGAACCCTGTTCTTAAAGAGATAAAAGGTCCGGCTAAAAAAGTAGGTATTTCTGAAACAGGAGAGTTTCTGGAGCCTGCTCATGCCTTTGCTCGCTCTCAGGGTATTGATTTATCCGACCTCGTGGTAAAGGAGACTGAAAGGGGGGTTTATATTTTCGGGGTGAAAAAAGAAGAAGGAAGACTGGTAGAAGAAATTTTACCCCTTCTCCTTCCCCGGATTATTTCCTCTCTGGAATTTCCTCGTTCCATGCTCTGGGGAGAAGGACAATTCCGATTTGTTCGTCCCCTTCGCTGGATTTGTGCTCTGTGGGGGGAGAAAGAGATAGTTTTCGAAATAGCGGGAGTGGTATCTTCCCGTTTTACCCGGGGACATCGCTTTCTTGCGCCACAACCTGTGGAATTAAAAGAACCCTCTCAGTATTTTACTTCGCTGCGGGAAGCTAAAGTTATAGTTTGTCAGGAAGAAAGAAGGAAGAAAATCGAGGAAGCTCTTAGCAGGGAAGAAAAACTCATCGGGGGCCACTGGCTGAAAGATGAGAGCTTGATCCAGGAAGTAAATTTTTTAGTGGAATATCCCGATGCCGTAACCGGTCGGTTTGATTCTCAGTATCTGAAGCTCCCCCATCGAGTGCTTACCACAGTGATGAAGCATCACCAGAAGTATTTTGCCTGTGTAGATGACCGGGGGGAACTGCTGCCCTTTTTCTTTATAGTTTTAAATCGACCCCGGGAAGGGGGAGAAAAAATAGTAAAGGGAAATGAGCGAGTACTTAAGGCCCGGCTGGAAGATGCGCTTTTTTTCTTTGAGGAAGACAGGAAAAAGCCCCTGAGGGATAGAGTAGAGGCTCTCGATGGCATAATCTTTCAAGAGTCTCTCGGGACCATGAAACAAAAAGTAGAGCGATTAGAAAAACTGGCCCGTTACCTGGGAGAGGAGTTGGGCTTTGACTCAGGAAGGATAAAACGGGCCGAGGAAGCTGCTCATCTATCTAAGGCAGATCTCGCCTGTGAGATGGTAAAGGAATTTCCTGAACTACAGGGTTATATGGGTAGAGTCTATGCTCTTTTAGATGGGGAGGAAGAGGAAGTGGCAATAGCTCTGGAAGAGCAATATTATCCACTACCAGGGGAGGAAATCTATCCCAGCACAGTAGCGGGGATGATTCTCTCTTTGGTGGATAAAATGGATAATATTGTTTCCAGTTTTTCCCTGGGGAGAATCCCCAGCGGTTCTCAAGACCCCTGGGGGTTGAGGAGAATGGCTCAAGGCATTGTGAATATAATATTACACTGCCAGTGGTATCTGTCATTATCTCCCTGGGTAGAGAAAAATCTTCACCTTTTAAAAGAGCAGGGTCTGGGAGGAGAAAATGAGGGGATAAAAGCGGAAGTGGTAGAATTTCTGTTTAATCGCCTTCGTTCTCGTCTTCTGAGCTCCGGCTTTAATTATTCGGTGGTTAATGCAGTTTTGAACACTTCTGTTGATGACCTCTATGAGGCTTTTAAAAAAATAGAGGTTCTGGAAAAGCTGAGAAGAGAGAGAAGGTCGTTTTTATCTGAGATAGTCACCGGCTTTACTCGAGCTAACAATATCAGCAAAGAGTTCTCCGGTAATGGAGATTTGCGAGAAGACCTCTTACAAGAGGAGTTAGAAATAGAATTATATAAAAATCTCCAGAAAGTAGAGCAAGATTTTAATCAGGCGGTGGCGGGGGGAAATTATTTCGCTGCTTTTGAAATATTTTATTCTCTTTTGCCCTTACTTAATCAATTTTTTGACCAGGTTTTAGTGATGTGTGAAGAAAAAGATTTAAGAGAAAATCGCTTAAATTTGATGAAAAAAGTGGTAAACTTGTGGAAGGATGTGGCTGACCTGTCTCAGGTGGTAATAGAGGGAGAATAAAGTTGAAAGAAGTGAATTCGGCTTATAAAGTGAGCGATGATTTCAATATTTTTGTGATTTCTGACGGAACGGGTAAAACTGCGACATCAATGGTACAGGCTGCTCTTTTGCAGTTTGACCTGCCTCGAGTTAACATTGTGCGTTTTGCGCGTATTCGTAGTCGAGAGGAAATATATAACATTCTGGATATGGTGCAACCCAAAAAAGATATCATAGCTTATACGGTGGTAAATGAAGAATTAGCTCAGGCTCTACGAGTGGAATCACTTAATCGAGGGATACTGGCTCTGGATCTTCTGGGTCCGGTGGTAGAAGCGCTGAAAAAAGTCAGTTCTCGCCAGCCCCGGGGAGTGCCTGGTCTCCTCCGTCGTCAGGAAGAAGGGTTATCCCCTAAAATAGAAGCTCTGGAGCATGCCTGGAAAGAAAGTAGCGGTTTCAGTGTTTCTAATCTGGAAGAGGCTGATGTGGTTATTTTAGGAGTGTGGTATCCTCGCAGAGAAGAAGGGATACTGATGCTGGCAGAAAGAGGGATCAGGGCAGCATTTTTGATATTAGACCCGGCTTTACCTCTTTTCCCCAACCTGGAAGAGACAGTGGCTCACTCTGTGGATAAGCCGGTGATTGGTCTCCAGATGGATGTTGATTACCTGACCCGGGTGAGGGAAGAAAGAGTCAGGGCTCTGGGTCTGGATCGCCTCTTGTATAAAGCTGAAAAAGAGGTGGTAAAGGAAGAACTGGATTTTGCTCAGAGAGTTTATGATAAACTGGGTTGCCAGGTGATAGATGTAACTGGTTTGAGCAGTAGAGATCTGGTAAATGCAATCATGAGTCAAATTAAAAAAAAGAGGGAGGAAATGCGATGAAGAAGAAATACGTCTATTTTTTTGGCGAAGGTGACGCCTCAATGAAATTACTTCTGGGTGGTAAAGGAGCAAACCTGGCGGAGATGACCCGTATTGGTTTACCGGTGCCTCCAGGTTTTACCATCACCACGGAAGCCTGCACTCATTACTATAAGAATAACCAGACCTGGCCAGAGGGTCTGGCTGAAGAGGTAGAGGAGAATTTAAAACGCCTGGAGGAGGAAACCGGTAAGAAATTTGGTGATTCCCAGAATCCTCTTTTAGTTTCTGTCCGCTCTGGTGCTCCAGCTTCTATGCCAGGAATGATGGATACCATTCTTAACTTGGGTCTTAATGACCAGGTGGTAGAAGGCCTGGCTCAACTCACCGGTGATCGTCGCTTTGCCTACGACTGTTATCGCCGCTTCATTCAGATGTTCGGTGGTGTGGTAATGGGAATAGGGCACGATGAATTCGAAGCCATTTTGAGTGAGGTCAAAAGAGAAGCAGGAGTCAAATTGGATGCCGATCTGGATGCCAATGCCTTGATAAAAGTGGTTGAAAGATACAAAGAGCTTTATAAAAAAGCAACCGGAGAAGATTTTCCTCAAGACCCCAAAGAGCAATTATATAGAGCTGTTAATGCCGTGTTTGAATCCTGGAATAATAAAAGAGCTATCACTTACCGGAGGCTCCATAACATTCCTGAAGATTGGGGCACAGCAGTAAATATTCAGGTGATGGTTTTCGGTAACATGGGATTTGATTCGGGAACAGGGGTGGGCTTTACTCGTAACCCCTCAACCGGAGAGAAAGAATATTACGGCGAATATCTTTTGAATGCCCAGGGAGAAGACGTGGTGGCCGGTATCCGGACTCCCAAACCCATCATAGAGATGCAAAAAGACCTTCCTGAAGTTTTTGAAGAGCTGAAGAAAATCTATGACATATTAGAAAAGCACTACAGAGATATGCAGGACTTTGAGTTTACCATCGAAAAAGGTAAACTTTACATTTTGCAGACTCGAACGGGGAAGAGAACTGCTCAGGCAGCGATTAAGATTGCCGTGGACATGGTAAAAGAAGGACTGATTGATGAAAAGACAGCGGTACGGAGAGTGGAGCCCGAACAAATCGACCAGCTGCTCCATCCTCGTATTGACCGCAGCCAGCCTTTGAATGTGATAGCTAAAGGTTTACCTGCTTCTCCTGGTGCAGCTTATGGGAAAGTAGTTTTTGATGCTGATGAGGCAGAGCAGTTAGCTAATAATGGTGAGAGAGTTATTCTGGTCAGCCCGGAAACTACTCCTGATGACATTCATGGAATGGCGGCAGCACAGGGAGTTTTGACCAGCAGAGGTGGAATGACCAGTCACGCGGCAGTGGTGGCTCGAGGTATGGGTAAACCCTGTGTGGCGGGTTGTGAGGCGATTAAGATTGATCTGGATAAGCGAATTTTTTCGGTCAATGGAGTGGTGGTAAAAGAAGGCGATTATATCACCATTGATGGGAGCACCGGAGAAGTGATTTTAGGGCAGGTGGAAACCATTCCTCCTCAATTGTCTCCTGATTTTCAGACTCTCCTTTCCTGGGCGGATAAATTCCGTCGTTTAGGAGTGCGAGCCAATGCTGATACCCCGACAGATGCTCGAAAAGCTCTGGAATTTGGAGCGGAGGGAATCGGTCTTTGCCGAACCGAGCACATGTTTATGGCTCAAGATCGCTTACCCTGGGTACAAAAGATGATCATGGCTCAGAGTCCCGAGGAAAGAAAAGAACCCTTATCCAAGATTGGTCCGATGCAGAAAGGGGACTTCAAGGAAATATTCCGGGTTATGGAAGGCAAACCAGTTACCATTCGTTTGATTGACCCTCCTTTGCATGAGTTTTTACCCAGCTTAGAAGAGCTCTTAGTAGAGGTGACTACTTTACGGGTTAAGGGAGTAACCGGTCCAGAACTGGAAGAAAAAGAGAAATTGCTAAAAGTAGTTCAGGGAATGCACGAGAATAACCCCATGCTGGGTTTGCGGGGTTGCCGAGTGGGCATTCTCTATCCTGACATCGTGGAGATGCAGGTGAGGGCTATTATAGAGGCAGCTTGCGAGCTATCTCAGGAAGGAGTTAAGGTTATTCCCGAGATCATGATTCCTCTGGTTGGCCATCGCAATGAGATTATGATTTTAAAAGAAAAACTGGATGAGGTGGCACGGGAGGTTATCGATAATTATAAAGCAGATGTTAATTACAGCTTTGGTACTATGATTGAGGTTCCCCGAGCAGCACTGGTGGCGGACCAGATTGCTGAATATGCTGAGTTTTTCTCCTTTGGAACCAATGACCTTACTCAGATGACTTTTGGTTATAGCCGGGATGATGCGGAAGGTAAGTTTTTGTTCTTCTATGAGGAGAACGGTATACTGGAGGAAAACCCCTTCCAGGTTATAGACCAGGAAGGAGTGGGGCAACTGATGCGGATGGGAGTAGAAAAAGGTCGTAGCAGTCGTCCGGATCTAAAATGTGGAATCTGTGGAGAACACGGAGGAGAGCCAGAATCGGTGAAGTTCTGCCACGAAATTGGTCTGGATTATGTCAGCTGTTCTCCTTTCCGTGTACCTATTGCTCGCCTGGCTGCTGCTCATGCTGCCTTAGGGAGTGAAGAAGGAAAGAAATTCAACGTTTGAGTTTTCTCCCCTGTCCCCTCGGGGCAGGGGAGAGCTGTATTGGAACTCCCGGGAGGAGGTATCTTCCCGGGTAGGCATTATACAAGTGAGAAGACAGCGGGCCTTTAGAGGGTAAATACAGGAGTGGGTGAGGCGATGGCTAGGGAAATCGCAGACATTAAGAAATTCTGGGAAACAAAAGAAAGAGAAATATTATCGCCATTTGCTACTTTAAGCACCAGTAGTCGGGGAAGAGAAAAGGAAGAGCCAGAATGTGAGCTACGGAATTGTTTTCAGAGAGATCGAGATCGCATCATTCACTCCAAATCTTTCCGGCGCCTGAAACACAAAAGTCAGGTTTTTTTAAGCCCGGAAGGCGACCACTATCGTACTCGTCTGACTCATACTCTGGAAGTAGCACAAATTGCCCGCACTGTGGCTCGGGCTTTATGTCTGCAGGAAGATTTAGTGGAAGCAATCAGCTTAGGTCACGACCTGGGGCATACCCCTTTTGGTCATGCTGGAGAAGAAGTGCTTAACGAAGTTCTTCAACCTCAAGGTTTCAGGCATAATGAGCAGAGTTTAAGGGTGGTGGATTTTCTGGAAAAGGACGGAGAGGGGCTCAATCTCACCTGGGAAGTAAGAGATGGAATTGCTAAACACTCTAAAACTCTGGCTGAAGACCTGGTTTTTAGTGTAGAGGAGCTTCCCTCTACTTTAGAGGGTCAAGTAGTGCGCTGGGCTGATGTGGTGGCTTACGTTAACCATGATATCGATGATGCCCTGCGAGGTAAAGTTATAACCGAAGATGAACTTCCTGCTTGCGCCTTGCAAGTTTTAGGCAATACCCATCGAGAGCGGATAGACCGAATGGTTAAAGATTTGATTTTAAGTAGCTTTGACCAGCCAGTGGTGAAAATGAGCGATGAAGTACGAGAAGCCACCGAGATTTTGCGCCGATTCCTTTTTAATAGAGTGTATTTGAGTGAGGAACAAAAGGTAGAAAGAGATAAGGCTAAAAGGCTGGTTAAAGAGTTATATTTCTTTTTTCTGCAGAATCCAGATATCCTGGGAAAGGAGTATAAACTTTACCAGAAGGGAGCATCTGATTTAGAACAATCGGTTTGTGATTTTATTTCAGGAATGACGGATAGATATGCTCTATACATTTATCAAAAATACTTCATTCCCTCTTCCTGGCCGGGAGAGGGAAGAAGGAATACTACTTGAATAAATAGAAGGAGGTGTATTATGGGAGTCGCAATTTTTACTCTGATTGCTGGTTTAATCGCTGTAATTTATGCTGTTTTTCTCGTTCGCCGGATCTATTCTTTTGACCCGGGAAATGAGAAAATGCAGAGTTTGTCCAGTGCAATTCAGGAAGGAGCGATGGCATTCTTGAAGAGAGAATATTCCTTCCTGGCTATCTTTATTATTGGTATGTTTATACTTCTTACTCTAACTCTGGGGGTGACGGTAGCTATCTGTTATGTGTGTGGTGCTATCTGTTCTGTGGGCGCCGGCTTTGTAGGTATGAGAGTGGCCACTCGCAGTAACTGTCGCACTACTCAGGCAGCTACAAAAAGCATAAGCGATGCTCTGACAGTTGCTTTTTCCTCAGGAGCAGTTATGGGGATGTGTGTGGTGGGATTTGGTCTTGTGGGACTGAGCCTCCTTTACCTTTTTGTGGGAGACCCTGATATTATCAACGGTTTTGCTTTAGGAGCCAGCTCTGTTGCTCTCTTTGCCCGGGTAGGAGGGGGTATTTACACCAAAGCTGCTGATGTGGGAGCAGATCTGGTGGGCAAAGTGGAAGCGGGTATTCCCGAGGATGACCCTCGCAACCCGGCAGTTATTGCCGACAACGTAGGTGACAATGTGGGGGACGTAGCTGGAATGGGAGCTGACCTTTTTGAATCTTATGTGGGCTCTATTATAGCTGCTATGGTGCTGGGAGCAGCACCGGGGGCCATATATGGAGGAACAAGCGGGATAGTATTTCCTCTTCTTCTTGCTGGTCTGGGAGTGGTGGCTTCTATTATCGGAACTTTATTTGTTCGAGCAAAAGACGAAAAAGATTTAGCACCTGCTCTCAACCGGGGAACCTACATCAGTGCTGTTTTAACTGCTATTTTTGTCCTGATTTCTGCCCTTCTTGTTTTTCGAGACCTGGGAACAGCAAAAGCCATTGGTCCATTTGTGGCCAGCGTATCGGGTCTGATAGCCGGCATTATTATTGGTCTTCTCTGTCAATACTATACCTCCAGTGATTATAAACCGGTGCAGCAACTGGCAGAGACGGCTAAAACTGGTCCGGCTACGGTGATAATTAATGGTTTGGCTCTGGGTATGGAAAGCACTGTTTTTCCCCTTATTTTAATTTGCGCTGCTATTCTTCTGGCTAACTGGGCAGCAGGAATTTACGGTATTGCCATAGCGGGTTTGGGCATGCTCTCTATTGTAGGCATGACTGTGGCAGTAGATGCCTATGGTCCGGTGGCTGACAACGCCGGAGGTATTGCCGAAATGGCTGATTTAGATCCTCATGTGCGTGAAAGAACCGATTCCCTGGATGCTCTGGGAAATACTACAGCAGCTATCGGTAAAGGTTTTGCCATTGCCTCTGCAGCTCTCACCGCTCTTGCCCTGTTTGTGGCTTATTCGCAAACTGTGGGTTTGAGGATTATTGACCTCTTGCATCCCTACACAGTGGTGGGGCTTTTCATTGGAGGAATGATGCCCTTCCTCTTTTCCTCCATTGCTATGAAAGCAGTGGGAACTGCTGCTTTTAAAATGGTGGAAGAAGTGCGGCGTCAATTCCGGGAAATAAAAGGATTGATGGAAGGGAAAGCTCAACCTGATTATGCTCGTTGTGTAGATATCAGCACTCGAGGGGCCATTGCCCAGATGATCTTTCCCGGTCTTTTAGCGGTGATAGTGCCTATTGTGGTGGGTCTGGTTTTAGGTAAAGAGGCATTAGGGGGATTGCTGGCCGGAGCAATTGTTACCGGGCTTCTTATGGCCATTATGATGGCCAATGCTGGAGGAGCCTGGGATAATGCCAAAAAATACATAGAAGCGGGGAACTTGGGAGGAAAAGGAACTCCTGTCCATGCTGCAGCAGTAGTGGGAGACACAGTGGGTGATCCTTTTAAAGATACCGCCGGTCCTTCTCTTAACATACTGATTAAGCTTATGTCTATCGTAGCTTTAGTTTTTGCTCCTCTTTTCATGCGCTAAATATTCTTTCTCCTCCGGGAATATTCCCGGAGGAGAAAGAATTTAATTAAAGGTTAGGTACATTCCGGTAAGAATGCATTTTTCCTCAGGAGGGGTCTGGTAAAGAAATACTTGATTCCGGGTGTTCTGTCAGGGGTGTTTTTCGAATTAGAAGTACATAGATAATCGGGAATATTGCCCTGAATGGGCAACATTCTATCGCTAACATTATTATTGTTCTTCCCGGATGAGGAGGAATAGGTGATTTAATTGCTGTTTGATGATCAGTATCTGGAAGAAATTAAAAGTCGTATAGACATAGTGGAGCTCGTTTCCCGGTATGTCAGTCTCCAGCCAGCAGGTCGTAACTATCGTGCTCTTTGTCCCTTTCATGAAGAAAAGACTCCTTCCTTTCTGGTTTCTCCGGAAAAGGGCATTTTCCACTGCTTTGGATGCGGGGTGGGTGGTAATATTTTTACCTTTGTAATGAAAATGGAAAGCCTCACCTTTCCTGAAGCGGTGGCTTTTTTAGCTGAAAAGTGTGGCATGGAGCTACCGACTCTCGGTAAAAGTATCACCCGACAAACTAAAGAGAGAGACAAACTTTTCCTCTTGAATGAAACTTTAAATCGTTATTATTATCAATGTTTGTTGAACCCCGGGGACGAACTTGCTCACGCTGCTCGCTCTTATATTTATGAACGCAGGGGGCTAAAGCCAGAAATAATAGAGCAGTTTGGCATTGGTTTTTCTCCAGCTTCAGGTAAGGAATCCATTGCTTTTTTGATGGAGGCAGGGTTTTCGGGACAGGACGTAATTAAAGCTGGAGTGGGAGTGGTAACAAAAAGCGGGGAACTTTTAGACCGTTTTCGAGGTAGAATTACTTTTGCCTTACATGATGTTCAAGGGAGAGTAATCGGTTTTGGAGGAAGAATTTTAGGGGATGGGGAGCCTAAGTATGTCAATGTTTCTGATACCCCGGTTTTTTCTAAAGGACGCAACCTCTACGGTCTTTTTGCCTCGCGGAATTTTATTCAGCGCTCTCATCAGGCGATTTTAGTAGAGGGATATATGGATTTTCTTACTCTTTTTCAAGAGGGAATTAATAATTGCGTGGCTTCTATGGGTACTTCTCTTACTAAAGATCAGGCTATGCTCTTGCGTCGCTATGCTGAAGAGGTAATTATTTGTTACGATTCAGATGCGGCAGGACAGGCGGCTACTGTGAGAGGCATGAATATCCTTCAGGAACAGGGAATAACAGTGCGAATACTGCCTATTCCTGCCCCTTATGACCCTGATTCTTTCCTGCGTCAGAAAGGGAGAGAAAAATTCTTAGAAATTATGGAAGAAGCTCCCTCTCTTTTTGATTTCCAACTGGAATTATTTGTTAAGGATTATGGTTTAAGTTCTTTGGAATCAAAAGCGAAGATTATTCGAGGCATGGTTCCTTTTCTCCAATCAATTCGAGATCCAGTAGAGAGGTCTTTAAAGGTTAGCTATTTAGCAGAGAGGTTAAAAGTGGGAGAATCAGTGATTTATAGTGCCTTGAGACGGGAAAAAGCTCCTGAGGCAGTTTTAAGTTCTTTTGTGAGTAGAGAATCGGGTAAGGTAAAAGCAGAGAAAATGCTCCTGCGAGCTATGATGGAAAGTCAGTTCTGGCGGGAGACAGTTGTCAAAGAACTGGAAGTTCAAAATTTTTCTCGACCTGAGCATCGTCGCATTTTTCGTGTTTTTGCTGATTCTGAAGAGGAGGGTAACCTTTCTCCTTCTGATTTGATAGACATTTTTTCCGGCGATGAAGAAATATCTTGCTGTATAACAGAGATAATGACCCGGGAGGATTTGCAAGGAGGATTGAATCAAGAAGTGGTTGAGGATTTAATACGCCGGTTGAAGCTGGCTTCAGTAGAAGAGGAAATGCAACGGATACAGGAAGAGCTTTCTCGAGAAGATAACGAAGAGAGGCTACAGTATTATCATTTTCTCTCGCAAGAGAGGGAAAAATTGAAAAGGTTAGATTGAAGAGAGGAGAGATGTGGTTGAGCGGCGATAACAAAAATAAGTCTTCCCCCGAAGTTTCTTCTTTAATGGAGAGAGGAAAGCAGAAAGGGTATATTACTTTTAAAGAGTTAAATGATGCCCTGGGTAGTGAAGCCATAAACGTAGATAAGCTGGATGATGTTTATAATACCCTTTTGGGTCTGGGTATTGAGGTTTCAGATGAGGAAGGCTTTCAGGAAGATCAACCTACCATGGAAGCGGAAGATTTTCACTTTGAGGATATAAAAGGCATAGGAGCAGATGACCCGGTAAAAATGTATCTGAAAGAAATCGGACAGGTTCCTCTCCTCACCAAAGAAGAAGAAGTAGAGTTAGCGAAAAGAGTGGAGCAAGGAGACCCGGAAGCCAAAAGGAAGCTCATCGAAGCCAATCTGCGGCTGGTAGTGAGTATTGCTAAAAAATACGTGGGTAGAGGCATGCTCTTTCTTGACCTCATTCAGGAGGGTAATCTGGGCTTAATTCGGGCAGTAGAAAAATTTGATTATCGGAAGGGTTATAAATTCAGTACTTACGCTACCTGGTGGATTCGCCAGGCTATTACCCGGGCTATTGCTGATCAAGCGCGAACTATTCGTATCCCTGTCCATATGGTAGAAACCATTAATAAACTCAATCGAACTTCTCGACAACTCGTTCAAGAGCTGGGAAGAGACCCCACACCTGAAGAGATAGCAGAGAAGATGGGTATTACTCCGGAGAAAGTCAGAGAAATAATGAAGACAGCCCAGGAGCCTTTGTCTCTGGAGACCCCTATTGGAGAGGAAGAAGACAGTCACCTGGGTGATTTTATTGAAGATACTGGAGCTCTCGCGCCTCCTCAGGCTGCCTCTTATTCTCTTTTGAAAGAGCAGTTAGATAATGTTTTAAATACTCTTACAGACCGGGAGAGGAGAGTTTTGAAGCTCCGTTTTGGCCTCGAGGATGGAAGACCCCATACTCTGGAAGAGGTAGGACAGATTTTCGGGGTAACTCGAGAAAGAATTCGTCAGATTGAAGCCAAGGCTTTGAGAAAACTCCGCCATCCCAGCAGGAGCAAAAAATTGCGTGACTATCTTGACGAAACAGAATAAGTTTCCTATAATTCTCTGTGAAGCCGCTCCTCGGTAGCTCAATGGTGGAGCATCCGGCTGTTAACCGGAGGGTTGCAGGTTCGAATCCTGCCCGGGGAGCCAGATTGACAATTGATTGGTGGTTGTTTAAAGCTTTTCTGAAGCATTGCCTCATCTTTCCCGCACAATGCCCGAAAAAAATAAGGAAAACTGAGAATCTTTTTTCTCCTGTCTATCCCTGAATGGCCAGTTACCAGTTATTTTTAACTGAAGACTTTCCTGTGGTTCTTCTATTCAGATATGATAGTATTTCTGTCTGGGGGAAGAGAAATAGAGTAAAAAATAAAAATACCCTACATCAGGACACTATCTTTAACTTTTAAGGGGTTGCAAGAGGAAAGCAAATATTCTAAAATAGAGTAAGCATTTCTTTATTACTTAAATTTAAGTGAATGAAGAGGAGGAAAATAAATGGCTAATGTT
>Ga0208938_1000462_pt1 | contig 30945 bp, 37 predicted proteins | sample AD_UKC125_MetaG_FD_184434 | JGI IMG/M metagenome (GOLD analysis project Ga0208938, IMG submission 184434) | Active sludge microbial communities of municipal wastewater-treating anaerobic digesters from USA - AD_UKC125_MetaG (SPAdes) (version 2) | ecosystem: Engineered > Bioreactor > Anaerobic >...
GCACGCAGCGAACGACCCGGGAACATCGGCTCCAACACAGCCCACATCTCATCGGTCAACACATCACGCTCAGACACGAAACCAGACTGCCCCACCAACCGCACAGAGATTGTCAGACACGCCCTAGTCAGGGGGTGGCGCGCACTAGTCAGGGGTGGCGCGCGATTGGGCGCTTGTTGCGATTCCGTACGGCGTGTCTTAGCAACGAATGCCCATTGGCTCGTCTTGACCCGCCTTGGGTCCGTTTACGACAGTTGGTTCACTTTGCGCCATGAGCCTGCTTGCGCAAAGTGAACCAACTGTCGTGAACCAGCGGCAGCACCGCCAGAACCCCCACCGCGTTGAGCACTCACCAGCCACGGCCTAGGCTGAACCCATGACTGAGGTGCTGGGTTCCGCGACGGAGACGTTCTTCACGTCCTTGCTCGTTCTCGTGTCCATCGTGATCGTCTGGTTCGCGGTCTACGTCCTCTACCGCCTGTTCAAGAGCGAGTAGTGAGTCTCCCCGACGAGGTGCTGCCCCTGTCGTGGCTGCTCGGGCACTGGGTCGGCGTCGGGACCGGTCATTACCCCACGATCGACGATTTCCGCTTCGGCCAGGAGATTTCCTTCACCTGCGACGGCCGCCCGTTCATCGCGATGAACTCGCGCTCCTGGATTCTGGATGCCGACGGCAACCGCATCCGGCCAGCGGCCACGGAAGCAGCGTTCTTCCGCCCCCGCCCGAACAACGAGTTTGAGGCCCTGTTCAGCCACCCGGCGGGCTACGCCGAGGTGTGGCATGGCCGCGTGACCGTCGCCGACATCCACGACGCAACCATCACCCGGGCCAGTTTGGAAATGACCACCGACTCCGTGATGCGCACGGCCAGCGCGAAGGAGTACGTCGGTGGCCACCGGTTGTACGGTCTGGTGCCCGACGGCGACCTCGCCTGGACCTTCGACATGGCTGCCATGGGTGAGTCGCTGGGCAACCATCTGGCAGCCAAACTCAAGCGCGTTGACTGACCGCTTCGACGCCGCCTTGCGCGAGCACGGCTACCGGCGCACTGCGCAACGGTTCGCCGTGTGGGACGCCGTGCAGCGACTGCGCCACTCGACGCCCGAACAGATCGCTGCCGACCTGCCGGACGTGGACCTCTCGACGGTGTACCGCGCGCTGGAGGTGCTCGTCGACTGCGGCATGATCAGTCACACGCACATGGGGCACGGGCCGCCCGTCTACCACGCCGTCGACCCGAAGCCCCACCTGCACCTCGTATGCCAGCGGTGCCAACGGCAGTGGTCGGCCAGCATCGAGTTGGCCGACGGTCTCAAAGCCGGAGTCCGCGCGGCACACGGTTTCCGGGCCGATGTCGACTACATGTCCCTGCCAGGCTTGTGCGCCGAGTGCGCGGAACAACCATCTGAACCGGGACGTTGACACTGCCATGAACCCCTTCGCGCAGCAGAAGGCCCTGGTCGCCGGGCATTCCTACGTCCCGCTGACCGATCGGGCCGTCCTGTGCCTGCGGGGCACCGACCGGATCTCGTGGCTGGACTCCCTGACCTCACAGCACGTCCTGCCCGGCGTCAGCACCCAGACGCTGATCCTGGACCCGCATGGTCACATCGAGTACGACCTGCATGTTGTGGACAGCGCGGACACGACCTGGCTGATCGTGCTGGCCGACAGCGCCGAGGCCCTGCAGAAGTACCTCGACGGCATGCGGTTCCTGATGGACGTGCACGTGGAACGTGCCGAGGAGCAGGTGTTCTGGGTGCCCCGCCGCGAGGTCGTCGCTGACCATCCCACGTGGTTGATCCCCGCGGAGTTCGCAGGTCTGGGATCGACGGAGTCCGGGACGGATCGCGGCGGTTCGGCGGCCAAGTACGTGCCGCAGCGACCCGGCACCTTCGTGGGTGCCGAGGTGATCGGTTGGCACCCCGACGAGGCACCGGCCAGCCAATGGGCGTACGACGCGCTGCGGATCGCGGCCGGCGTGCCGCAGGTCGGTGTCGACACCGACTCCAAGACTCTGCCCCATGAGATGGGCATGATCGGTCCCGCGGTTCACCTGGCCAAGGGGTGCTATCGCGGGCAGGAGACCGTGGCGCGCCTTCACAACATGGGCCGGCCGCCGCGCCGACTGATCCTTGCGCATTTCGACGGTGCGCTTCCGGACCCAGGCGTGGAGATCGTGCGCGGCGAGCGCGTCGTTGGCAGGGTCGGTTCCGTGGCCCACCATTACGAACTGGGACCGATTGGGCTCGCCCTGCTGAAGCGCTCCATCCCGATCGATGAGCAACTGAGCGCCGGTGGCATCGCGCTGAGCCAGGAACAGATCGTCGCCGCCGACCTTTAATTGCAGACTGCGGATGCGGACTCGGGCAAATGGGTCGATTCTGGAAGACATGTTGACGATGTACACGACATCCTGGTGCGGCTACTGCGTGCGCCTGAAGTCTCAGCTGCAGCGTTACGGGGTCGCTTTCAGTGAGGTCAACATCGAGGAGGACCCGGGTGCTGCCGAATTCGTCGGCTCTGTCAACGGTGGTAATCACATCGTTCCGACGGTCTTGCTGCCGAACGGCACTGCGATGACCAACCCCAGCATTCACCAGGTCCTGGCGGCCCTGCAGACCTGACCGTCACGCCCGAGGACTGCGTCGGTAGTTGCTGACGAATGGATCGGCGGCGATCCAGAAGCGCCAGGGCCGGTCCGCTGCTTGACTCACCCCCACCCGGGGTCCGCGCATCACCTGCGCCTGCGGGCCGGGGGTCAGCCGTAGCCGCCCCGTGCGCAGATCGGCGCCGGAATCGGCCATGGTCACTCCCAGTGCCTGACCCAGTCGGCCTGGTCCGCGCGCCAAGTCCCGCTGACCATTTCGGCGCATCCGCGCGACCTCCGTGCCGGCCACCACCTCCCCGGCTCGCAAGAGCACACCCCCACCCACACCCTCGGGATGGCAGACGATGTTCATACACCAGTGCATCCCGTAACTGAGATAGATGTAAGCGCGTCCCGGCGGTCCGAACATCACGGCATTCTTCACGCCGGGCCCTCGGTAGGCATGGCTGGCCGGATCGCGCTCGCCCGCGTAAGCCTCCACCTCCACGATCCGGATCGTCACCTGACCATCGGTGATCACGGCGTTGAGCAGCAGCGGCGCGACCTCCTCGGCCGGCTGGTGCAGTTGCGCGAACAGATCGGTCACGTTTGCCAAGGGTACGGTGGGGCGCGTGGACGCCGACGAGATCCTCGCCCGACGTATGACCAACCTGCTCCTGACCCGGACCGGGGAGTCGCCTGCGGACGTCACGGAGTGGTTCGCAGCCCTGCAGGCCCAGGATCTCGGCAGCGGCAAGTGGACCATCGGCGTGCGCACCGGACAGACCGAATCCGAGGTGGACGCCAGCATCGCTGCCGGCGAGATCCTGCGGACCTGGCCCATGCGGGGAACGATTCATTTCGTCCATCCGGCCAACGCCCGCTGGCTGCTGGACCTTACCGGGCGTCGTGCATTCACCGGGGTGAAGCGGCGCTGGGACAACCTCGGGCTCGACCAGCAGACGGTGTACCGGGCCGCTGACGTGCTGCAGGAGTACCTGCGGGACGGACCCCGCACCCGCTCGGCCTGTCGGACCGCGCTGGAAGCGGCAGGCATCAACACCGACCGGGTCGCCTACCACCTGCTCTGGCACACCTCACAACTCGGCATCACCTGCATCGGCCCCAACGAGGGCTCCGAACAGACCTTCGTGCTGCTGGACCAGTGGGCGCCCGAGCAGCGAACGCCACAGGATCCCCTCGCCACTCTGGCCCGCAGGTATTTCCGTAGCCATGGCCCGACGACCCTCAAGGACTTCCAAGGGTGGACCGGACTCACGATGTCATCGGCCCGCAACGGCGTATTGGCCGCCGACCTGCGCTCCGACGGCGACCTGTTCTACGTCGATGCCGACATCGATCCGATCCCGGAGGCGCTGCTGCTCCCCGGTTTCGATGAATACCTGCTCGGCTTCAAGGACCGCAGCCTGTTCATGCGCCCGCAGGATATGCAGGCGGTCGTGCCGGGTGGCAACGGGATGTTCCGCGCAACGGCAGTGCATCGTGGCCGCGTCCTGGGCACCTGGTCAAAACGGGTGCTGTCGAAGAAGGTGGTGATCACCGTGACCCCGTTGGGCAGCGTGAATGCCAGCACACGATCAGCGTTTGAAGCCCCCCTTGCCGATTACGCCCGCTACCTGGGCAAGACCGCGGAGCTCACCTGGAACTGACGACACGACCCACGTTGTAAGCGCCGACTGCGCAGCCAACCCCCCGAGGCACTTGGCCGCTAGATTCAGCGCCATGGGCAAACAAGAGCCTCCGGCGAGCCTGGAACCCGGCGCACTCAGCGAACCTCTGGCCGCCTCCATGCGGAAATCCCGTCCGCCGTGGAGTGCGCAAGCGTTCGCGATTGGTATCGGGCTACTCCTGACGACCTGGGCGGCGCTGACCCTGCTGGGCCATGTCCGCTACCTGCTGTGGTGGGCGGCGATCGCGGCATTTCTGTACTTCGCGATGGCGCCGGCGGTGAACTGGCTGGTCTCCCACCATTTCAAACGCGGGCTCGCCACGGCCGTGGTCATGCTGGGCCTCATCTTCACGGTCCTCGGACTCATCGCCGCGATGACCCCGTTGATCGTCAGCGAGACCGAGCAGATGGTCAATGACGTGCCCAAATCGTTGGCAGCCGTCAAGGACTTCCTGGCCCACTTCGGGGTCACCGTCGACCTTTCCAGCAACAACAGCACCCTGCAGGGCGCCCTCACCACCCTGCAGGGGCACCTCCCGGACGTGGCCGGCGGCGCCTTGAGCGTCACCAGCGCGATTGTGGGCGGGCTGTTCGAGTTCTTCGTGATCCTGCTATTCACCTTCTTCCTGCTGGCCAACCAAGACCGATTCCGCCGCTTCCTGCTGTCCTTCTTCAGGCCCGGCACACAGACTGTCGTCGGTCAGGCCTGGGATATCGCGGTGTTCAAGACCGGCGGCTATTTGTATTCGCGCATCCTCACGTCGATCCTGGCCGGCACGGTGGTCGGCATCGCGCTGACGCTGTTGGACTGTCCCTATCCGGTGGCTCTGGCGATCTGGTACGGCCTGGTCAGCCAGTTCCTGCCGATGATCGGGACCTACGTCGCCGCCTCGCTGCCGTTGCTCATCCTGCTGATCCAGAACCCCATGCACGCGCTGATCTTCGTGGTCGTGCTTGCGGCATGGGTTCCCTTCCAGGACTACGTCATCAGTCCAAAGGTGTCTGCCAGCACCATGGAACTGACCCCGGCCAGTGCCGTGATCGCCCTGCTGGCCGGCGGGGCGATGTTCGGGCCTCTTGGGGCCTTCCTGGCACTGCCAGCAGCGGCCGTCATCCAGAGCGTGGCAACCGCGTTCTTCCCGCGGCACGAAGTGTTGGAGAGCGCCGCGACGCGCGGTACTGATGTGCGGCCTGCCTCTGCGGTCGATGGCCCCTGAGCCCAGCCACTGCCACGAGTACCGTGGCTCATGTGAGGGCTCGGGTGGGGGCCACCGCTGCGCGGTGGTGCTGGCCATGGGCGCGATGTCGCCCATGGCCAGCACCCCTCGCAGCCGTGGTCGGTCCTCTTCGCCGTCAACGGCCAGCACGCACGGTTGGACCTGGTAAACGCGCGCATGTACCGTCTGAGGCGAACTTCACCAGCACGACCATGACCGATGTGCGCATGCCCGACGGCACCTACTGCGACAACGCGGCTGGGACCAGCACTACTGACCGGTCAGGCCTTCACCGCCAGCACCACCGTGTCCAGGGCTCCGTCGCGGTCGAGCACCTCGGCGACGTCGATGCGCAGGCCCTCGAGCGCAGCCACGGTCTGCTCCACGGAGTACCGCACCGCCGGGTCCGGCGGCCCACCGACCGTGTTCGCCTTGTCATGGGCGACCACGAACACCGCCCCACCCTCGTGCAGCCAGTCAGGCAACCGGCGCAGCAGAGCGATCTGGTGCTCATCGGGGATCTGCAGATAGCACAGCAGCACCAGATCCACCGGGACCGTCGGGTCGAAAGCGCTGACATCCTCGGCCACAGTGGCCAGGGGAACCCCGGCTTCGCTGGCCATCTGCCTCGCCTTGCGCAAGCCCGTGGCCGAAAAGTCGACGGCTGTGACGTCCCACCCCTGCTGCGCCAGCCACACGGAGTTTCGGCCTTCACCGGCACCGAGATCGATGGCCGACCCTGGTGGCAGATCGCCGAGGTACTGCACGACGAAACGGTTCGGCTCACCTCCCCACACTCGGTCTTCGGCGGCGTATCGGTCGTCCCAGGCGTGCGCATCCACGTCTGCCATTCAACACCCACCGCGACTACCCTTGGCAACCATGGACCCCCGCGCCGGCACGCCTGCCCAACCCGATGACCTCGTCGACGTCGCACGCCTGATCACCGCGTACTACACCGATGTCCCCGACCCCGACGATCCCGGTCAGCAGGTCAGTTTCGGTACGTCGGGCCACCGGGGCAGCAGCTTCAAGACCTCCTTCAACGACGCCCACATCGCAGCCACCACCCAGGCGATCGTGGAGTACCGCGCCAGCCAGGGCATCACCGGGCCGCTGCTGATCGGCCGCGATACCCATGGCCTCAGTGAGCCCGCCTACGCCACCGCCCTCGAGGTCCTCGTTGCCAACGATGTGACTGTGCTCGTGGATGCTGCCGACGGATTCGTGCCGACTCCGGCGATCAGCCACGCGATTCTCACGTTGAATGCTCAGGGGAAGAACGCGGACGGCATCGTGGTGACCCCCTCGCACAACCCACCCACCGACGGCGGTTTCAAGTACAACCCGACGAACGGGGGGCCGGCCGACACCGCGATCACCAGCTGGATCCAGGACCGAGCCAACGACCTCCTGCGGCAGGGCCTCGACGGGGTGCGGCGGATTCCACTGGCCTGGGCCAAGGCCAAGGTCCAGCCCTTCGACTTCATCGCCGACTACGTCGACGACCTGCCCAGCATCGTGGACATAAGCGCGATCCGGGATGGTGCGATCCATATCGGCGCGGACCCACTCGGTGGCGCCAGCGTCGCCTACTGGGGCGCCGTCGCCGAACGCCTCGGACTCAATCTCGAGGTCGTCAACCCGCGCACCGACGCCCAGTTCGGCTTCATGACCTTGGACTGGGATGGCAAGATCCGGATGGATTGCTCCTCGCCGTCAGCCATGGCCTCGCTGGTGGCCGCCAAGGATTCCTACCAGATCGCCACCGGCAACGACGCCGACTCCGACCGGCACGGCATCGTCACCCCCGATGCGGGACTGATGAACCCCAACCACTACCTAGCCGTGGCGATCGACTACCTGGTCACGCACCGTCCGTTGTGGTCGCCGAGCGCGAAGGTGGGTAAGACGCTGGTGAGCTCATCGATGATCGACAAGGTGGTGGCCGCCCGGGGGCGCGAGGTACTCGAGGTACCGGTGGGCTTCAAGTGGTTCGTGCCCGGCCTGATCAGCGGCGACATCGTCTTCGGCGGCGAGGAGTCAGCCGGCGCCTCCTTCCTGCGCAAGGACGGCACCACCTGGACCACGGACAAGGACGGCATTCTGCTCGCACTCCTTGCCAGCGAGATTCTGGCGGTCACCGGCCAGACGCCCAGTCAGCGCTACGCCGAGCTCACCGAGCAGTTCGGTCAGTCGTGGTACGCCCGTATCGATGCTCCTGCCAGCCGCGAACAGAAGGCGAAGCTGGCAGCGCTGAGCGCCGACCAGGTCAGCGCGACGCAGCTCGCAGGATCGCCGATCACCGCCGTTCTGACCGCGGCTCCCGGCAACGGGGCGGCCATCGGCGGTCTCAAGGTGACCACGGACGACGCGTGGTTCGCTGCCCGCCCGTCGGGCACCGAGGACGTATACAAGATCTATGCCGAGTCGTGGGTGGGGCAGGAACACCTCGGACAAGTGCAGGCGGCAGCCCGCGACTTGGTGACAGAGACGCTGCGATGAGTGCGATCGTGCTGGGTGTCGGTCCCGGGCTCGGCAGCGCTCTCGTCGCCGCTTATGCAAGTACAGGTCGGCGCGTCGCCGCGGTGTCACGCAGCGGCTCCGACCTGGCCGGCGGCACTGGGTTCGCGGCTGACCTGGCCGACCCCGCTGCCGTGGTCAGGGTCGTTCAGGCTGCCAGTGCCGAACTGGGACCGCCGGACATCGTGCACTACAACGCGTCCGTGATGGTCCCGGGTACGCCCAGCCAGGTGGATCTGGCTGATGTCGAGCAGGCCTGGCGGGTGGGCTGCCTGGGCGCCTGGTCAGCGCTGCAGGCCAGCGTCCCCCTGATGGACTCCGGCTCGGCATTTTTCGTTACCGGTGGCGGTCTGGCGTTGCACCCGTGGCCGGGAGCGTCTGCCCTGGGCAGCGCCAAGGCCGCCCTACGTAATTTCGTGTTCGCGTCCGCTGCCGAGTTGTCCGAGCTCCGCGTGGCCATGATCACCATCGCCGGAGTCATCGGCCAGGACATCGAGGCCGATGAGATCGCCCACTACTTCCTTGGGCTGTTGGAGGAACAGGCCCCGCCGGTCGAGACAGTGCTTCCGCAGGCCTGACATGCGCATGCTGGTGTGGCTGGCCGTGATCGCGGGAGCCATCTATGTCACGTGGGGGCTCGTCAAGAGCGCCTCGGCACCGCGCCCGGCGCTGGGCTCCGGTGAGGTGCAGGAGCCGGCAGCCATCGCGGCGGGTCCGGAGCGCGGTTTCGGCACGCTGCGGCTCACCCCCAGCCAACTGATCTTCCTGGCCAATTCGGGCCGGGTCGTGACGATCGAGCGCATCGACATCACGGGGGTGACCTGGACGCGGGCGCTGCCGGATCACGACACGGCCAAGCCGGTGCTGGCGGTGGCCACCGGCCCCGACGTGCACTACTTCGCCGTGGACGATCCCGTGGCCTGGCAGCGACGGCTGACCTGAGTCAGAGGAACAGAACCATCCGGGTGTTGCCGAGCGTGTTGGGGCGCACCCGTTCCAGGTCGAGGAACTCCGCGACGCCCTCATCGCTGGAGCGCAGCAGCTCTTCGTACACACGAGTCTCGACGCCGCGCTCGTCGAACTCCTGGAACCCGTGCCGGGCGAAAAAGGCCGTCTCGAATGTCAGGCAGAACACACGGGTCACCCCGAGGTCCTTGGCTCGTTCGATCAGCGTCAGCAGGATGGCCGACCCGATGCCCCTGCCGGTGAGGTGCGGCAGCACAGCGACGGTGCGCACCTCGGCCAGATCCTCCCACATGACGTGCACAGCACCGCACCCGACGACCATGCCATCGTCGTCCGCGACGACGAAATCGGTCACGTCCTCGTACAGGGTCACGGTCGCCTTGCTCAGCAGCCGCCGGTCCGGTGCATACGTGTCGATCAGCTCGCGGATCGTGCGCACATCCTGGGTGCGCGCTGGACGGGTGAACATGCCCCAAGTCTTTCAGGCGTCCGAGGGCCCGCGGCTGGGGGTGGTCGCTCTGCGTGGTTCAAAAGTCCGCACGAGGATGCCCGGATCGACCGGGTCGTGCGGGGTTTTGACCCTTCCGACGCCCGATATATGGGCGTATGGGCGTTTTCTCCGGGCCAAAGATCCGCACAACGGCCCGCCCCGTGCGGAGTTTTGACCCTCAGACGTTCTTCTCGAACACCAGCCGCAGCCCGATCAGCGTCAGGTCAGGCTCATGAGCAGTGATCGTGCGCGATTCCGGCAGTACCACCTCAGCCAGCCCACCAGTAGCAATGACCGCCTCCAGCGGAAGCTCCTCCTGGATGCGGTCGACAAGCCCATCAACCTGCCCAGCGAATCCGAACAGCGCCCCGGACTGCAGGGCCTCGACCGTGTTCTTGCCGATCACCGATCGGGGCGCCACCAACTCCACCTTGCGCAGAGCAGCCGCCCTCGCGGCCAAGGCGTCCAGCGAGATCTCGATCCCGGGCGCCAGCGCACCACCGAGGAACTCCCCGCGTGCGGACACCACGTCCAGATTCGTCGAGGTCCCGAAGTCGACCACAACACACGGGCCCCCGTAGAGCGCGTGAGCGGCAAGGGTGTTGACGATCCGGTCCGCGCCCACCTCCTTAGGGTTGTCGGTCAAGATCGGCACCCCGGTCTTCGTACCCGGCTCGACGATGACCCGCGGAACGTCCGGGTAGTACTCGTCGATCATGCGGCGAATCTCGCGCAGCACGGCGGGCACCGTGGAGCACAGGGAAATCCCGTCCACGTCCGGCTGCCCACGCAGCAACGCCCGGTAGAGAATGAACATCTCGTCTGCGGTTGCCCTCGGATCGGTCTTCACCCGGAACGAGCGCGCCAACTCACGGCCGTGGAACAACCCCAGGACCGTATTCGTGTTCCCGATGTCAATCGTCAGTAGCATCGTTGATCTCCCGCAGGTCCGCCCCGATGTCCATCACCGTCACAGAGTGGGTCAGCGCGCCCACAGCCACATAGTCCACACCTGTGTCAGCCACCTCGGCAGCGTTGTCCAGGGTGAGCCCACCCGAGGCCTCCAGCATCGCCCGGCCACCAGTCAGGGCCACCGCTTCGCGCATCTGCTCTGGCGTGAAATTGTCCAGCAGAACCAGATCCGCACCGGCATCAAGCACCTCCCGCAACTGCTCCAGGGAGTCCACCTCCACTTCCAAAGGGATCCCGGGGAACTGCTCACGGACCGCCTCGAACGCTGGCACCACGCCACCCGCCGCCACGATGTGATTGTCCTTGATCAGCGCCGCATCTGACAGGCTCATCCGGTGGTTCACGCCCCCGCCGCAGCGCACCGCGTACTTCTGCAGTGCTCGCAGCCCTGGCAGAGTCTTTCGGGTATCCCGCACGCGCGGCCCCTGCGCGCCCAGCAGCTCGACCCACGCAGCCGTCGCTGTTGCCACCCCCGAAAGATGGGTGAGCAGATTCAGCGCTGTGCGCTCCGCGGTCAGCAGATCCCGCGTCGGACCCACGGCCCGCAGCAGCACTTGACCGGCCACCACGTGGTCCCCGTCGTGGGCCAGGACCTCGACCGTGATCGGCCCCACCATCTCAAAGGCCCGCTGAGCCACGTCCAGGCCCGCCACCACCCCGTCCTGGCGCGCCACCAAGTCCAACTGCGACCGGTGACTGTCGGGGATCGTCGCCAGACTCGTCACGTCAGGGCCGTCGGCCAGATCCTCATCCAACGCCGCCTGAATCACCTCGTCGACTGTCACAGTGCCGCCTCCCTGACCACCATCTCGCCGTCCACCACCTGCGTCCGCAGCCGCAGCAACCAGCGGTCGCTGGACGCTGGGTAGTCCTCGCGCCAGTGCGAACCGCGAGTCTCCTCACGCCGCAGGGCCGCCAGGGCCAAGGACCGACCCACGAACAGCAGGTTTGTCATCTCCCACCCGCTCGTGGACGGTTCTCCCCCGGCGAAGTCATCGAGCGCGGTCAGCGCCGCCGACATCGAGGCGGCGCTGCGCAGCACGCCCACCCCGTCGTTCATGACCTGCTGAAACGCCCGTCGGTCGCGCGCGTTCGCCACCCACGGCGACGTGCGCTCCTGCGGGTCGCGCCGGGTGTACTCGTGGTCGGCCAGTACCTCGGCGATCCGGTCGGCGAACACCAACCCCTCGAGCAGCGAGTTGCTCGCCAATCGGTTGGCCCCGTGCACTCCGGTGCACGAACACTCACCGCACGCATACAGGCCCGGCACGTTGGTGCGGCCCCAGAGATCAGTGCGCAACCCGCCTGAGTGGTAGTGCTGGGCGGGGGCGACGGGGATCAAGTCATGCGTGGGATCGATGCCGTGTTCAAGACAACTCGCAAGGATCGTGGGGAAGCGGGTGGGCCAGTCAAGGCGTCGGCCATCCAGCCAGACATGGTCGGCGCCGGACTCGCGCATACGCCGCATGATGGCCTTGGCCACCACGTCCCGAGGCGCGAGTTCCTCCATCGGGTGCACCCCGACCATGAACCGTTTGCCCTGGTCATCGAGCAGTTTTGCACCTTCGCCGCGCACGGCCTCGCTGACCAGCGGCTGTTGGCCGGATGCGAGGGGACCCAGGTACATCACGGTCGGATGGAACTGGACGAACTCCATGTCGGCGACTGCGGCGCCGGCCCGCAGTCCGGCGCCCACCCCGTCGCCGGTGGCCACGGCCGGGTTCGTCGACGACAGGAAGACCTGACCGATGCCACCCGTGGCCAGGACGACCGCGGGCGCCAGGATCGCCCCGACCCCGTCAATCTGGCCCTCGCCCATCACGTGCAGTGTCACGCCCTGCGCCGCACCGGTGGCATCGGTGAGGATGTCCAGAACCAAAGCATGCTCTATGACCTGGATGCGCTCGCCCACCTCTTCGACCAAGGCGCGCAAGATCTCAGCACCAGTCGCGTCACCGCCGGCGTGGGCGATCCGGTCGGTGTGGTGCCCACCTTCGCGGGTGAGGGCGATGTCCCCTTCGGGAGTCCGGTCGAACTCAGCGCCCCAGTTGATGAGCCGCCGGACCGCAGCAGGGCCGTTCTCCACCAGCACCCGGACCGCAGCGGTGTCACAGAGGCCGGCTCCCGCGACCAGCGTGTCCTCCATATGCGCTTGCGGGGTGTCGCCGTGACCCATCGCCGCTGCGATGCCGCCCTGCGCCCAGCGCGTGGAGCCCTCGTCAACATGCGCTTTGGTCACGACCACGACCCGACGGCCCGCCCGGCGGGCGCGGATGGCGGTGGTCAGCCCAGCAATGCCCGATCCCACCACGACGACATCGGCCTCGATGAACCAGCCCGGGGTGGGAGCGAGCAGGGAGTCGGGCAGGGTCACAGTGCCTCCAAGCGCACCGCGCAGTTGTCGAGCAGCCGGGTCGTTCCCAGGCGCGCGGCAATCAGCAGCCGGCCGGCGCCGAGCACCGGCGGTCCCAGATCCGGGTCGCGTACGGCGACGTAGTCGATCTCCAGGCCGTCCAACTCAGCGCGGACCGCCGACTCGATCGCCGCCGGCGAACTCATCGCGGCCCCGGCCTGCAGAGCCCGCGGGATGGCCGCCGCGGCTGCCCTCTGATCCTTGGTGAGGTATACATTTCGGCTCGATCGAGCCAGCCCGTCACTCTCACGAGAGGTTGGCACTCCCACGACCGTGACCCCTAGGTTCAGGTCAGCCACCATAGCCCGGATCAGCGTGAGTTGCTGGTAGTCCTTCTCGCCGAAGTACGCGTCATCTGGCGAGGTGATGCGCAGCAGCTTGCACACCACCGTCAGCACCCCGCGGAAGTGAGTCGGACGCACCACACCCTCAAGTTCGGTCCCCAGCGTTCCGGGGTCGACTGTCACGACCGGCGTGCGGGGGTAGACATCGGCCACCTGTGGCACGTAGACGGTGTTCACTCCGAGGCGCTCACACAACTCGAGATCGGCCTGCAGCGTCCGGGGGTAGCGTGCGAGATCCTCCTGCGGGCCGAACTGCATCGGGTTGACGAAAATCGTCACGGTGACATGCTCGTCCCGGTCGCGGGCAGCCCGGATCAGATCGGCGTGGCCCTCGTGCAGGGCGCCCATGGTCATCACCACACCGCGGCGGGCATCCCCGGAATCGGTGTACAGATCCTCCCGGGTCTCGACCACCCTCATGCCGACCGCCCCAGGGCATTGAGCAGACCTTCAGCGGCCTGCGGGCGCAGCAGGCCCTCGGCCAGGGCGCGGTCCGCGGTGAGCCGCGCCAGCGCGATGTAGGCGGCCTGCAACTGCGGATCGTAGGCCAGCTCGGCGATGTGGGCCGCCACGGTCTGAGCATCCCCGCGGACCACCGGGCCGGTGAGCGCCGGATAGCCCATCCGCAGCGCGTTGTCGAGGCTCGCCTGCAGCAAAGGGCTGAGCAGGCGGGCCGGCTGCTCGACGCCGGCGTCGCGCAGCATCTCAGTCCCGGAGGCAACCAGCGTTATCAGGTGATTCGCCGAGTGGGCGAGGCTGGCGTGGTACAGCGCGCGGGCCTGTTCGGGGATCCACACCGGTTCCCCACCCATTTCCACGACCAATGCTTCAGCAGCCATGCGCAACGGCTCCGGCGCCGTGACACCGAACGGCGCACCCGAGAGCCTTTCGACGTCCAAGCTGGTTCCCGTGAGGGTCATGGCCGGATGCAAGGCCAAGGGCAGCGCACCCCGGGTTTGGGCGGTCGCCAGGACGGCCACCCCGTACCGCCCGGAACAATGCACCACGAACTGGCCGGGGGTGAAGGGCAACTGGTCCGCCAGCGCTGGCAGGACATCATCGGGCACGGCCAACAGCACCAGGTCGGTGCGGTCGATGACGTCCTCGACCGAGACCAGCTGCGCCTGCGGCAGCAGGGCCGCGGCCCGCTCCCGGGACTTGTCGCTCACCGCGTGGGCTGCGACGACCGGATGGCCGGCCCGCGCGAGCGCAGCACCCATCGCACTGCCGGCCCGGCCGACGCCGATGACCCCCGCGCGTAAGCGAACACCCACGGTGGCGAGCCTATCCGGCGGTGGTTGGGGATGGGGAAGGGTTGTCGGCCCTACCCGGTGGGCGGGTAACGGTCAGCCACAGGAATCCGCCCAGGCCAGCCGGATCCCCCAGAACGGGGTGGTCGGGGAAGAGTCGGTGCTGCGGGACCACCCGCCCGCCGGTGCGCGCCCGCAGCGAACGGAAGTCCACGCCCGCGCAGATGTCAGCACCCCATGCCCCGCGGCGTCCCCGACGATGGCCCACTGGGTCGCCACCGGAGAAGTCGACGGCGATCGCCTCACCCACCACGACCCGGTCGACGATCTGGCGCCAGGCCTCATCACGAGTCAGCCCACACACTCCGTCACCCCACTGCTGCACCCAGGCCAGTTGTTCGGGTGATGCAGATGGTCCCGGCGCGCCATCAGTGCCCAAGATCCGCCCGTCCCGCACGACATCGGCCGGGATGTCGTCAAGGAACTCATGGGCGAACGCCAGCCCATGCACCGGCGGCAGGCAGGCCGGCGCCACTGCCTGAATCCAGCGCACCGGCAGATCCGGCGCGGGCCGCACGTCGACCCCGAGCAACCGGTCGGCTGGGAATCCGAGCGCCAACAGCTGCCCGAGCAGCCGCCCAGACCCCGCGCCGATATCCACGATCCAGGGGCGGTCAATGCCGCACTCCTCGGCGACTTCTTGGCAGCGCCGCATCACCAGCCGGGCCACCTGAGCACCGACGTCGATACTGGTGCTGAAGTGCTCCTCAGCGATGACCCCCCGTTCCTGGTGGGTCCAGGACATCGCCTCGGACCAGGTCAGCCCTGCATCCATCGCGTGCTCTTGTCCGAAGCCCGCGCCTGCGCCATGTGGGCGAGTTCGGTCCGGGTGAGTTCGGTTGCCTGTTCCACTCCGAAGTGCAGCCAGGACGCGCTGACTCGTCCCGGCGGCAGGTCCAGATGAACGGTAGCCAAGCCCAGCGCGCGTTCCCACGGCCCTTGTGTCAGCCGTACGGACTGCACCCGGGCATGGTCGACGACCTGCCGGCGGCGGGTCACCCGCCCCCGGGTGCACACGGCCACCCGCGCATCGGCCCCGGCACCGAGCTGGCGCCACTGGACTGGGGAACGGCGGTTCACACCGGCCACCGGCCTGGTGAGGTCGAGATCGGCATTGACGCCGGGCATCACGCGCGCGAACAGGCTCTCGGCCACGGCCCGAGGGGCAACGGGCAACAGCACTGCCTCGGTCCCCGCGTCGTCATCGCTTTTCGTCAGTCCGGCAACGGTGACGTACAACCGGACCCATCCCTTGCGACGCCAGAACAGCGGTTCGACGAACTCGACAGCGCATACCCGGCCGGGCGGGATGGTGCGCGACTGCGTCTGGAGCAGGCCGTGCCGCAGCCGGATGCCATCGGGGGACTGCGCCACCGTGAAGTTGTACAACTGGATGAACTCAGTCACCACGACAGCCAGTGGGACACCACCCAGGAAGACCGTGAAGATGCCCGTCCAGCCTGTGGACCAGATCGTCGCGACGGCAATGAACACGGTGAGCAGGACTAGGAAGACGGTGACCGCGCGCAGCAGCAGCGATACCAGCAGGTCCTTGGTCGGGACCACGAGCAGCGGCTCCTCCGGCGCCTCCCCGGCATCGTGGCTCAGCCCGGCGGAGCGGGCCAGGATCTCGCTGCGCAGCGCGCTCGCCTCATCATCGGACAGGTACTGCAGGTCGGCACGGCTGTCACCCGCTCCTGCGACCTCGATCCGCAGCGCCGCGAACCCGAACACGCGTGCCACCAGCGGCCGATTGATGTCGACGGTCTGCAGGCGGGACAGTTGCATGCGCCGCTCCTGCTGGAAGATCACCCCCGACTGCACGCGCAGGTCACCGTCGTCGTCGAACCAGAAGGCCAGCCGGCGGTAGGCGAGGAACTCATAGCCGAGGGCCACGGCGGCCAGTGCGATGATTCCCAGGATCAGCAGGAACAGGCCGAAGGGCTCACTGAGCACCGCGGACCCGACGGAGAACAGCGTCACAAGGATCAGAGCAGGCAGGTACGTGGATACCTTGACGACCGGCGTGATCGGGTGGACGCGACGTTTCTCGGTCACAGCCCGGCCGACCGCTGTTCGCCCTTCGCTGCCAGCCGATCGCGCAGATCTGCGGCAACCTCAGGCGTGAGGCCGGGGATCGCCGCGTCAGTCGTCGCGGCGGCAGTGTGCAACTGCACGCTGACCAGTCCAAATGCGCGATCCACCGGTCCGGCTTTGACGTCCACGAACTGCAGGCGGCCGTAGGGAACGACCACGATCCGTCGGAACCAGATCCCCGACCCCACGACCAGGTCGTCAGCCCGTTCGGCGTAGCCCCAGGACCGGACCCGCCGCCCGACCCACGGCCATCCGATGATCACGATCAGCAACGCTGCGGCGGCCACCGCACCCGCGATCCACAACGGGGCACCCACCGCGGCGACCACCCCAGCGGCGAGCAGCACGACCCCCGCGAACACGCTCAGCATCATCCGCCGGGCCCTGGTCAACTTCGGCGACAGGCTGTGCCAGGTGTCGCCCCCGACACGGAAGACCGAATCCACTGTGGAAGCCATGGGCCCAGTCTAGGTTGCCGGCGCCCTTCCCTTGACATATTGATAAACAATAATATTGTTTATCAATATGGGAATGTCAACGAAGCCGTGGATCAGCTCAACGCGACGCATTCTGCGGATCGGTGCGGCCGGCTGCCTGCTCATCGCGGCGGTCATCCTGTTCGCCGCCGCCCGGGACGGCCTGTTCAGCACCCCGCTAGACCTGTTGGCGTCGCAGACCGCGTCCGAGGCCCTGCTGGCCACCATGCCCGGCGACCTCGAGTACGACACGGTGACGGCGCAGGCCACCCACACCGAGCAGCCCGGCCTCGCGCTTCCCATCGCGGCCGTCGATGCCACCTTGTACGTGCTCGGCGCCGCGATCCTGTGGTTGCTGGCGATGGTCTTCCGGGAGGCCGAGGATGGCCGGCCCTTCACCCCGGCCAGCGTCGGCCGGATTCGGACCGCCGCCTGGCTCACGGTGGCCATCGCCGTTATCGCCTTCTACGCCAAACCCTTCGTGATGGCCTGGACGTCGTCGCAGTTCGGAGACGGCTCCTGGAGTGTGCAGGCGACGTTCCTGCCCTTCCTCATCGCCATCGCCGCCTTCGGTGTCGCCGCGATCTGGCAGCGCGGAGCGGAACTGGCCGACCTCGACGAGCACACGATCTGATGCCAGGCGACATCGTCGTCCAGCTCGACGAGGTGCTGGCCAGCCGCGGCATGACTCTGACCCATCTGGCGGAGGAGATCGGAATCACGCTGGCGAACGCCTCCATCCTCAAGACCGGCAAGGCCCGGGCCATCCGGTTCAGCACGCTGGCGGCCATCTGCCGGGAGCTGGACTGCCAACCGGGAGACCTGCTGCGCTACGAGCCATAAGTGCCGGGGCGGCGATGCCCCGCGCAGGAGGGCACCAACCGGGAGTGGGACAATTGAGGACGTGTCCCGATCAACGGTGATCGTCGGGGCCGGCATCAGCGGCCTGGCCACCGCTCACTATCTGCAGCAACGAGGGTGCGCCGTCACCGTTCTCGAAATGTCCAGGCACATCGGGGGGAAGATCCGCACGGCTGATGTGCTCGGCTTGGCGGTGGACACCGGTCCGGACGCCTTTCTGGCACGCGGCGCCGATCTGCACCAGCTCATAGATGACCTCGGTCTGACATCGGAGATCGTCGAGCCGCAGACCAGTGGCTCCTACATCTGGTCGCGCGGACGTCTGCGACGGCTGCCACCCGGCATGGCGTTCGGCCTGCCGGAAAGGCTGTGGCCGCTGCTGCGCAGTGGGCTGCTCTCGCCGACCGGTGTGGCCCGGGCCGGACTGGATGTCGTGCTGCCGACCACGCGCCTGGGCGCTGATCCGTCGATCGCGGACCTGGTGCGCCCGCGCTTCGGCACCGACGTCTACCGTCGGCTCGTCGAACCGCTGCTGGGCGGAGTGCATGCCGGGGATCCCGCTCGCCTGAGCGCCCGCAGCACCGCCCCGGAGGTCTACGCCTTGGCGGACGGGCATCGCAGCGTCTACCTGTCGCTGCGCAGACGGCGAGCCGCAGCACCGCGCCCGAGCGGCAGGCCAGCCGCCCCACTGGTCACGGTGAACGGGGGCCTGGGCCGGCTGGTCGAGGCCCTGACCGCGAGTCTGGGCGAGAGTGTGGTGCACACCGGGGTGGGAGTCGAAGGCCTCACCTCCCGCGGCGACGGCTGGCGCCTCGACACCAACAAGGGCACCCTGGACGCCGATGCCGTCGTCCTGGCGATCCCCGCCTACGGCGCCGCTGACCTGCTGCGACCCTTGTCCGCCGAACTGGCGGCCACGCTCGACGCGATCCGGTATGTGGATGTCGCCAACGCGACCCTGGCCTACCCGCGACACGAGGTCCCTGATCTGCCACCCGGTACCGGGTTCCTGGTCCCACCGGTCGAGGGCGAGTTCATCGTCGGCTGCACCTGGCTGACCAACAAGTGGCCGTACTTGCGCAATGACGACCTCGTGCTGATCAAATGTATGGTCGGTCGCGACGGGGACACCCGATGGCTGCACTACAGCGACGACCAGATCATCGAAGGGGCCCGCGAGGGCCTGTCCCGCATACTCGGGATCCAGGCTGACCCGATCGCCAGCCATGTCCGCCGCTGGCCCCAGGCCATGCCCCAGTACACCGTCGGGCACAGCGAACGGCTCGCCGCCATCGACCGGCACCTGGCCGGCCTTCCTGGCCTGTACGTGACGGGCGCGGCCTATCGAGGGGCCGGTCTGGCGGCGTGTACCACCCAGGCCGCAGCCACGGCCCGAGCCATCACCGAAGGAGGATCGCCATGACGCTGCGCACGGTCAACTACGACCAGCGGCCCATGCTGGTGTTCTGGGAGGTGACCAGGGCCTGCCAGCTGGCCTGTCAGCACTGCCGCGCCCGCGCCACCCCCAACGCGCTACCCGGTGAACTCAGTCACGCCGAGGGGATCGCACTGATCGACCAGGTGGCCGGCTTCGGGCGGCCCTACCCGATCCTGGTGCTGACCGGCGGCGACTGCCTGTTGCGGCCCGACGTCTTCGAACTGGTCGATCACGCCACAGACCTGGGGATTCCGGTCGCGATGTCGCCATCGGTGACGCCCAGGCTCACCGCGTCGGCGATCGACAGCATGGTCGAGCGCGGCGTGAAGGCGGTGTCGCTGAGCCTGGACGGAGCCACGGCGGCCACCCACGACGGGGTACGCGGGATCCCCGGTCATTTCGAGCAGACCGTGCCCGCGATGCGCGCACTGGTGGGGGCGGGACTGAAGCTGCAGATCAACACCACGGTAATGCGCGCCAATGTGCACGAACTGGCCGCTATCGCCGAGATCCTGGCCGAGGTCGGGGTGCACATCTGGGAGGTGTTCTTCCTGGTACATGTCGGCCGGGGAGAGGCGATGGGGGCGATCACGGCCGAGCAGCACGAGCAGGTGTGCCACTTCCTGTACGACGCGTCCCACTACGGTTTCACGGTGCGCACGGTGGAAGCGCCCTTCTTCCGGCGGGTGGTCCTGTCCCGCCGAGCTGGCGCTGAGCCTGGCGGCGACCTGTACGAGCAGCTGGCCGGCGATCTCGTGCAGCGGCTGGGCCCGCCGATGGCACGCTCCGGGGTCCACACCGCCTCCACCCGCGACGGCAAAGGCATCGTGTTCGTGGCACACGACGGACAGGTGTACCCGGCCGGTTTCCTCCCGCTGGGGCTCGGCTCGGTCCGGGACACCCCGTTGGCCGACATCTACCGCGACGATCCGGTCCTGCGCAGGATCCGGGCGGCGGACTTCAGCGGCAGGTGTGGCGTGTGCGAGTACGCCGACCTGTGCGGAGGCTCACGGGCCCGGGCCTACGCGTCGACCGGTGACCCGTTGGCCGAGGATTCCGCCTGCGGGTACATACCCGCCTGATCCGGCCATGTGCCCATGACACGATCGACGGCGTGGACATCCTGGACATTCCGCTGCCCGCCTCGCACCCTGCCGGTCACGGCCTGCTGCGGATCCGGGGGACCGTCGCCGACGGCCTCGTGCAGCGGGCTGAGGTCGTCACGGGGCTGATGCACCGGGGGGCCGAGAAGTTGTTCGAGTCCCGTGACTACCGCCAGGTCCTGTCCTTGGCCAATCGGCACGACTGGCTCAGCAGCTTCGACGGGGAGGTATCGGCAGCACGGGTCATCGAGGATGCGCTGGGCATCGTCGTGCCCGCTCGGGCGCAGACCCTGCGCACGGTCGTCAGCGAGGTGTGCCGGATCAACCACCACCTCTACTGGCTGGGCGAGACCCTGCAGTCGGAGGCAATGCGGGCCGCCCGGGCGGACCTCACCGCCGCGCTGGACCTCGCTACCGGCTCGCGAATGCACCTGATGATCACCCGCATTGGCGGGCTGACCCGCGATATCGAGCGACGCTGGGTCGACGAGTTGCCCCTGGCCGCGTGCGAAGCGGCCCTGCCCATGGAGGTGCCGGGGGCGGGGGTGGCCACATTGACCCGGGAGCAGGCGATCGATTACGCCACATCCGGGGTCGTAGCTCGCGCCAGTGGCTGGTCGCGCGACGCGCGCGACTACATCGAGCCGGTGGTGCGGTCGGACGGCGACGCGCACGCCCGCTTCGCCTGCCTGGCGGCGGAGATCCGCACCTCCATCGAATACCTGCGCCAGGTCGACCTACCCGAGGGACCCATCGATACGAAACTGCCACGCACGATCCGGCTGCCGGAGGGTGAGTATTACGGGGCGAGCGAAACGGCGTCTGGGATCAACGGCTGGTGGATCATCTCCCGTGGCGACGTCGTTGCCTGGCGCATGAAGATGCGCACGGCCAGCTTCAACAATGCCGCGGCCCTGGGGGCATGTCTGCCCGGGACCCGGGTCGAGGACCTGCCACTGGCACTCATGTCGTTCTTGTTGGTCGCTGGGGACATCGACAAGTAACTCACCGGGAATCTGCGGATCTGGTTGGGCCCGACTGCCCGCGGGCTCATTTCCGACCGATCACGGTCGAACGCCAACCAGCTGTGTAGACCGTTGCCGGGTCGGCACCGACCACATCTGGTTGGATCCTGGCGGTTTGACGGAAATCTCAACCAGTGACACACCGGACGGGTCCGAATTGCCGCTTTTGCACCGGGTGGCGTCCACATCTGGTTGATCATGGTCGAACGCCAACCAGATGTGGACGCCAAATCGCTAGAGGAGCCCCTTCTCCTGAAGGAACGCTGTCGCAACCTTCTCGGGTGACTGCCGGTCGATCTCAACCTGCTGGTTCAGCTGCTGCAACTCGTCGGTCGTCAGCGCCGACGACACCTTGTCCAGCGCACTGGTGATGGTGTCGGTCACCGCGGGTGTGTACAGCGCCGGCAGGATGTTCTCCGCCGTCTGCAGACCCTTGTCGTCCTCGAGCACTACGAGATCATTCGCCGCGACAGACCCGGATGAGGAGAACACGAGACCGACGTTGACCTTGCCCTGCTTGAGAGCCTGAATCGTCAGCGGGCCGCCGGCATCCAGCGGGACGAACGAGCCGACCTTCACGTTGTAGGTCTGTTCCAGGCCGGGCTGGCAGAACGGGCGCTTCGGGCACTCCGGCGGACCACCCAACGTGATCGGGTTGGCCTGGCTGTACTCACCGAGCTGCGTCAGCGACTGCAGGCTGTTCTGCGAGGCGAAGTCGGCGGTGACCGCGAACGCGTTCTGGTCCTGTGCCGGCGAAGGGGTGAGCAGCGTCAACCCCTGCTGCTCGGCCAGCGGTGTCACGGCTGTGAACGTGGCATCGGGGTCCCCGGTGGCCAACTGCTCCGCGTCGGCACCGTTGACCTCCTTGTTGAGGAACTCCGTCAGGCTGCCCAGGTACTCGGGTGTGAGCTGCACCTCGCCCTTCTCCAGCGCTGGCACGATGACCTCGCGGGTCGTCAGTTCCTTGATGGAAGCATCCACACCATTCGCTTCCAGCACTTGCTGGTACATCGAGGCGAGGATCTTGGTCTCCGAGAAGTTGGTGGTGGCGATGGTGATGGGTCCGCCGCCGCCGGGAGAGGCACTGCTGTCCGCGGTGTCACTCCCCCCCGACGAGCAGGCAGTCAAAAGAACCGCTGCCGCTGCCAACACTGCAAACTTGCGTCCAGGAATCATGCGCTCCATCCAATCACACAGGAATCTCCTGCTCAGCGATCTCAGCCCTGCTGGCTGATCGCAAACCCTTGGGCGTCACCACACGTTGCACCTGCGACAGCCCCAGTTCGGCAACCACTGCTAGCCCAGCCGTCAGAATGGCGCCCGCGATGATGAGCGTGTTGTCCTGCAGAGCAAATCCGTCGACGACGTAGCGACCCAGGCCGCCACTGCCCACCAAAGCAGCCAGCGAGGCGGTCGCGACCACCTGCACCGTGGCTGTACGGATGCCTGCCGCGATCAATGGCACTGCTAACGGCACTTCCACCCGCGACAGGATGCCCATCGGCCCCATCCCCATACCCCGGGCCGCATCACGCACCTCATCGTCCACTCCGGCCAGGCCCGTGTACGTGTTGGTCAACACAGGCGGAATGGCGAAGAGCGCCAGTGCGAGGATCGCCGCAAGGTTGCCGATCCCGATCTCCGGGATGGAAGCCAGGATGGTCAGCACGCCCAGGGTGGGCACGGCGCGTCCCACGTTGCCGATGTTGGTGGCCAGGAACATGCCCTTGCGCAGATGGCCGAGGACCAAGGCGATGGGCAACGCGATCACCAACGCGATGATCATCGCGTACATGCTGATCTGGACCTGCTCCCACGTGCGCACCGGGATCCCGTTCTCCCCCGTCCAGTTGGCCGGGTCGGTGAACCACTCGATGACGTTCATGAGGCCTGCCGCCGTGTCCACGGCAGAGTCAGTTTCTCCACCAGCAGCAGCAAAAGCTCGAAGAAGACCGCGAGGATGACGCAGCCCAGGGTGGCCGTCATGATCTGGGCATGCCAGAAGTTGTTCTGGAAGCCCGACAGGATCAGCGTCCCGAAGCCCCCGTAGCCGACCAGGGCGCCGATCGTGACCATCCCGACCGTGCTGACGGTGGCGATCCGGATACCCGCCAGGATCGTCGGCATCGCCAATGGCAGGGACACCCGCGTGAGGATCTGCCGCTCCGTCAGACCCATGCCGGTCGCGGCGTCCAGCACATCGCCGGGCACCTCCTGCAGTCCGACGACGATGTTGCGCAGCACCACCAGCAGGCCGTAGACCGCCAAGGCGATGATGACGGTCCACGGGCTGAGGCCGAACACCGGCCACAACAACGAGATCAGGGCCAGCGATGGGATCGTGTACAGCACCCCGGACAGGCCCAGGATCGGGCCGGTAAGCACCGGTAGTCGCCTGATCAGGACCGCCAGTGGAATGGCCACGAGGATCGCGAGCAGCACCGAACCGACCGTCAACCCCAGATGCTCCCGGCCGGCGGCCACCAGTTCGGGCCAGTAGTCCTGCACGTAGGACCAGGACAGCCAGGGATTACTCGCGTCCCCCACAGTCGCCGACATGGCCCGACCGTAGCGCAGACGCGGCAAATCTCACCACCGCCAGCGGTCCTTGGTGCGCTACCGTCGCCTGCATGATCTCCCTGCAGGACGTCACTAAGCAGTACCCCGACGGGACCGTGGCGGTGAGTGAACTGACTCTCGAGGTCGATGAGGGGGTGATCTGTGCGCTCGTCGGGCCTTCCGGCTGCGGCAAGACGACCACGATGCGCATGATCAACCGTTTGATCGAGCCTACGAGCGGGCGCATTCTGGTCGCTGGCGATGACGTGACCTCGCTCGACGTGCGGCAACTGCGGCGCCGGATCGGGTACGTCATTCAAAACGCAGGGCTCTTCCCCCACTACACCGTGCGAAAGAACGTCGCGACGGTCTGCCGACTACTGGGGTGGGACAAGGCGAAGACCGCCTCCCGCGTGGACGAGATGCTGGACCTGGTCGACCTCGACCCGGCCACATTCGGGGACCGCTACCCCCACCAGCTCTCCGGTGGCCAGCGCCAGCGGGTCGGTGTGGCCCGGGCCCTGGCGGCCGACCCCCCGGTCCTGCTGATGGACGAGCCGTTCGGCGCGGTGGACCCGATAGCGCGCGAACGTCTGCAGGACGAGTTCCTGGCGCTGCATCAGCGTGTCCACAAGACGGTGGTCCTGGTCACGCACGACATCGACGAGGCGGTCAAACTCGGGGACCGGATCGCGGTCATGAAGCAGGGCGGTTTCCTCGAGCAGTTCGACAGCCCGGCAGCGGTGCTGGGCTTCCCTGTGAACGACTTTGTCGCCGACTTCGTGGGCTCTGACCGGGCCATCAAACGGCTGCGGGTCAGCCCCATCCCGACGCTGACGTCAGAGCAGGTACCCGGCGGTCCCGGTGTGCTGGACGTGGCCCCGGACGCATCGCTCTACGACCTGTTGGCCGCGGTCCTGCAGGCCCCGGACAGCCTCGTGCGCGTCAATGGCCAAGCGGTGCGCCTGGGCGACATCGACCGGCTGATGCGCGACTCGGCCGTCTGATCGGCGCACCTCAGGGGCGACTGAGGGTTGTTCCTGGCAGAAGATGACGATTGCTGCAAGCAGGATGCCGGCGGGGGTGGTTGCGGGTGTTCTGTCGTAGCGACTGGCGATCCGTCGTGGAGTTGTCTGAAGGCCCGCTCCACCGGCCAGGGACGATGTCAGTAGCAGGGACGCTTCGTGCGCCCCACTGACATCTTCGGCTGCTCGAGACGCCCGGCCAGGGACGATGTCAGTAGCGAGGACTTTTCGTGCGCCCCACTGACATCATCGGCTGCTCGAGACGCCCAGCCAGAGACGATGTCAGTAGCGAGGACTTTTCGTACGCACCACTGACATCTTCGCCTGCTCGAGACGCCCAGCCAGAGACGATGTCAGTAGCAGGGAATTTTCGTGCGCACCACTGACATCTTCGGCTGCTCGAGGGCGCCCGGCCAGGGACGATGTCAGTAGCGAGGACTTTTCGTGCGCCCCACTGACATCTTCGCCTGCTCGAGACGCCCAGCCAGAGACGATGTCAGTAGCAGGGACTCTTTGTACGCACCACTGACATCTTCGCCTACTCGAGGCGCCGGGCCAGAGACGCGCACTCTACGTGCGTCCTCATGACCTGCTCAGAATCGCGAGGCCACACCCACGCACCGACAGCTAGGTCTGCGCGAAAAGCCCACGGTCATCGGCACGCCAGGTCTGTCAGGCGCTAGGAGCCTTCGTGCTCGCGGATATAGGTCGCGAAGCGAGCGACGAACAGCGGCTCCATGTCCCCAACCCGCTCGTGGCCAAATGCCTCTTTGGCTGCGTCGATGACCCCGAGTAGCGAGCCTGAGATGTCCCCCAGCGAACCGCCCTCGTCGGAGACGTTCTCCAGCGACGGAGTATGGGCCAACAGGTCGTAGAAGAAGCCGATGTCATGGCGCTTCTCGGCCACTTTGAAAGCCCTGTGACGCAGTTCTTCGTACGGGAGATCCTCGAGTTGGTCGGCCATGGCTGCACTCTACCCAAGCGCCGGCGGACCCAAAGCCGCACCTAACGCACGCGCGGATGCACCCAATCGGCGGCGCTGTCGGTCTCGGTCGTGCCATCGTCGTCATCGTCACTGCCGTCCTTGATGCGGCAGATCCGCTCCAGCCAGAGGGCGGCTGCCACAACAAGCACCGCAGTCACGACTGCGATAGCGGAGGCGATGCCGCGGGCCCTGGCCGCTTCGATCCACCACTGCCCGACGAACCAGACGAGGAATCCCACATATACCCCGGCTGCGATGGCGCCCGTACGCGAGGCCGCCATGGCCAGGGCCGCGGTGCGGGTGGCGACGAACGGATCGACCTGCCCGTCGCGCAGCTTGCGCCGCATGCCCAACGCCCAGAAGAGCAGAGCCAGCGCCAGGATGGCCAGCGTCGCCGGTGCGGTCCACGGCACGGGCATACCCCGCCCCGCGAACCTGTCAACAAGGTCCGCGACGACCCAGCCGCCCACAGCGCTCACCGCGGCCAGCGTGAAGAGCAGCCGCAGACTCGTGGGGGTCACTGGTCAACCATAAGCAGTAATGCCCCCAAACGCCGAATCCCCTGCGTGGGCAGGCCAGCGGCCACCGCCCCCACGGTCCGGCCGTCCGGAAGCAGAAAACCGGGATCCACCTGCGCCCACGGCACCATCACAAACGCCCGCTCGAGGGCGCGCGGATGGGGCAGGGTGAGCACCGGATCTTCGCTGACGAGGTGCCCGTATGCGAGGACGTCGACATCCAGCGTGCGCGGCCCCCAGCGCACCTCACGGGTACGACCCCTGCCCTGCTCGGCGTCGTGCGCGCACCGCAGGACTGCCATCGGGTCCGCCTCCGTGTGCAGCACCACAACGGCGTTGTAGTAGTCCGGCTGTTCCGGACCGCCGACCGGGTCGGTTCTGTACACGTCGGACAACGCCACGATCGTCCCCACCGCAGTCAACGTCTCCACCGCGAACTGCAAGGCGGCCAGCCGGTCACCCAGGTTCGCTCCCAGGGATAGCGCCACGGTGGTCATCGGGTGACGGTCACCACCACGTCGTCGAAGATCTCGGTGACTGGCGCGTACGGTTTGTGTACCGAGACCGTCACCTCGATGACCCCTTCGAATGCCTTGACGCGCTGCGCGATGCGTTCGGCGAGCGTTTCGATGAGGGCGAACGGCGGGCCGGTGATGATCTCCACCACGGCGGTCGCGACCGCACCGTAGTCCACGGTGAGCGCCAGGGCGTCGGACCGGGCAGCCGGTGCGACATCCACACTCATCAACACGTCCACGATGAATGTCTGGCCCATCTCCTGCTCGAAGCCGAGCACGCCGTGAAAGCCGCGAGCTCGCAGTCCCTTGATCGCCACGGTGTCGCTCATCGCGCCTCCTGCCATGCCTGGACGACCTTGATCGCATCCACACTGCCTCGAACGTCGTGCACCCGCACTCCCCATACGCCGGCGACGGTGAGCAGGGTCGTCACCGCTGTGGTTGCGGCGTCCCGCTGCGCCACCGATCGCTGAGGAGGCAACAGCGCACCCAGGAACCGTTTGCGGCTCGCACCGACCAGCACCCGCGGCCCGATGTCCATGATGTGCTGCAGCCCCGCCAGCAATTGCCAGTTGTGCTCAGTCTCTTTGGCGAAACCGAGCCCGGGATCCAGAATGACCCGGCGGGGATCGATGCCAGCCATGATGCACGCCGCCAACCGTTGCTGCAGCGCGGCGGCGACATCCTCGACCACGTCGTCGTAAGTGGTGAAACCGTGCATCTGCGCGGAATGGGCCCGCCAATGCATGGCCACGTACTCGAGACCGAGCTCAGCGACCATGGGCAACATGTCCGGGTCGGCCAACCCCCCGCTCACATCGTTGACCATCGTCGCTCCGGCGGCCGCGCACGTCCTGGCGACGGCAGCGCGGGTGGTGTCGATGCTGACGGGCACCGCCTTGGCCGCCAGCGCCTCGACGACGGGCACGACCCGTTCGAGTTCGACCTCGAGCGGCACCCGTTGGGCTCCCGGACGGGTGGATTCACCCCCAACATCAATCCAGGCCGCTCCGTCGGCGGCCATCCCGACCCCCGCTTCAATGGCTGCGGCCAGCGTCGGATACCGCCCACCATCGCTGAAGGAGTCCGGCGTGACGTTCAGCACGCCGACGACGACGGTCACCGGGCCAGGATCAGCGACATTGCCTCGGCCCGAGTGGCCGAGTCGCGCAGTTGTCCCCGTACGGCGCTGGTTGTCGTGGTTGCACCCGGCTTACGGATCCCGCGCATCGCCATACACAAGTGCTCCGCTTCGATGACGACGATCACCCCGCGCGGGGTGAGGATCTCTTGTAGGGCGTCGGCGATCTGGGTGGTCAGCCGCTCCTGAACCTGCGGGCGTTTCGCGTAGACGTCAACAAGGCGGGCGAGTTTGCTCAGACCTGTGATCCGTCCGTTCTCAGCCGGGATGTAGCCGACATGCGCCTTTCCGAAGAACGGCACCAAATGGTGCTCGCAGTGGCTCCACAATTCGATGTCGCGAACGAGGACCAGTTCGTCGTGCGCGAGGTCGAAGGTGGTGGACAGGATCTCCTCGGGCACCATGCGCATGCCGGCGAAGACCTCGGCGTACATACGCGCGACGCGCGCCGGAGTGTCCAGCAGGCCATCTCGATGCGGGTCCTCACCCACAGCCAGGAGAAGCTCCCGGATGGCGGCCTCGGCCCGCTCCTGGTCGAACTCTGGGATCTCTCGCGGCGGCAGACTGATCGGGTCGGTCACCGTTCCAGTGTGATGCACGGCGCTTCGCCGCGCCTGCCGAGGCTGGGCTAATGGCTGCCGCGGGTACTGACGATAAGGCGATATGCGCACTCTTCTGACAGCCGCGGTGGTGGCATTCGGACTCACCGCTATGACCGTCCCCGCACAGGCACTCTCCTGGCAACCGTGTGGTGATGGAGGGCAATGTGCCACGTTGTCAGTGCCGGCGAACCGGACGAAGCCCGGGGGCCGACAGATCGATCTTGCCCTGGCCCGCCACCAGGCGACTGGTCCGGACCGCATCGGCTCCCTGGTGTTCAACCCTGGGGGGCCGGGTGGGTCCGGCACGGACAGCATCGACTTCGTGTGGGAACTCCTGCCTGAGCCGGTAAAGGCCCGATTCGACCTAGTGACCTGGGATCCGCGCGGGATCAACAAGTCACGGCCGAACCTGGACGACTGCCGCGGGGCGCCGCTGCGCCTGCCGGCGACGGGACCGGTCGCGTGGGAGCAGGTCGCCCGTGGCTTCATGCAGGACATCCGCGCCGCGAACCGTGCCTGCCAGCGCTCCCGACCGGCGGTCGTGAGGCGTACCAGCACCAACGCGAATGTCGCTGATCTCGACCGCATCCGGGCCGCTCTGGGCGACCGCAAACTCAGCTACTGGGGAATGAGTTATGGCACCCGCATCGGATACGTGTACGCGCTGACGCACCCGAAACGGGTACGAGCGCTCGTCCTGGATGGTTCCATCGATCCCGCCAGCACCATCCTCAGCCTGGCCGAGGGTGCGCCCGGCCCTGATCAGGCGTTCGGCCCGTTCGCCGACGCCTATCCCGTCGCTCGCCGACAGTTCAACGCGCTGCAGAAACGCCTCGCCCGAGCCACCGTGCGGCTGCCGGATGGACAGACCTTCGACCGGTGGGTCCTGCGCGACATGGTCTTCAACAACGTGGCCCAGCAAGCCGCCTACCCCTATATCGCGCAGTTCCTGCAGTTGGCCCACGACGCGGTGGTGGACGGCAAACGCAAAGCCCGAGGGCAGTTGGCCGCGACCACCAAGCGCGTCATCGAGCAGCGCATCCGCAGTGGTAACGCCGGTGGGGCGTTCGCGGTGACCAACTGCAACGACTACCCGGACCGGCCGTCTCTGGGCCAGGCCATGCCGATCATCGAGCAGCAAGTGGCGCTGGGACCGAATTTTGGTGGCGTGCTCGCCATTCAGTACGCCTTGGGCTGCACAGGCCTGAAACTGGACCCCGACCCCGTTCCCACGATCACTGGCCGCGGTTCGAACGTGCCCGTGCTCGTGCTCGGGGCCAGCCGGGACGGTTCCACAGTGAATTCATGGACGGCACGGATGTCTCGGGCGTTCCCTCGCTCCCGCACGGTGACCTATGCCGGCGGCCAGCATGTGACCTGGGGTTTCGCCGGATCGGCATGTGTCGACGACGTGGTGAATACATACATGCTGACTGGGCAGTTGCCGCTCGCAGATGTCGGATGTTCGAACTCGGCGGGCTGACGAGGCGAAGAATTCGCGAGGTGTTGGCCCGAAACGGCGGGGGAAAGGCCAACCACGCCTGAATGCCTGCGCCGATGTTCGCCGTCAGCACCTAGGCCCTGATCCTGCGCCGGCGGTGAGCAATTCGGCAGGTGTTGCTGCGACACGCCGAGCGGAATCGCACCTTCCGCCCAATCCCGCAGCCACCTCACGCTGGCCGTTCAGCGTCGCCTGGGCGGCCTCAGACCGGCTGGTCCGGATAGGCGACGTGAGCACCGGCCCCATTGCCGTTTGATGAGGGGACGTCCACCGGCCCACGCTCGTGCGGGCGACGCCGGGCGGAACCCGTCCAGGCCGGACGCGCATCACGGCGCCGGATGTCGGAGAAGATCGCAGCCACCTGCGCCTTGTCCAGCGTCTCCTTCTCCAGCAACTCCACGACGAGCCGGTCGAGGATGTCTCGGTTGTCGAACAGGATCTCGTAGGCCTCTTGATGTGCCTGCTCGATCAGCGCCCGCACCTCCTCATCGATCGCCGCGGCGATCTCCTCGGAGTAGTCCCGGACATGGCCCATGTCGCGGCCCAGGAACACTTCGTTCTGCTCCTGGCCGTACCGGAT
>Ga0208938_1000464_pt1 | contig 30820 bp, 25 predicted proteins | sample AD_UKC125_MetaG_FD_184434 | JGI IMG/M metagenome (GOLD analysis project Ga0208938, IMG submission 184434) | Active sludge microbial communities of municipal wastewater-treating anaerobic digesters from USA - AD_UKC125_MetaG (SPAdes) (version 2) | ecosystem: Engineered > Bioreactor > Anaerobic >...
CCATAACCACAGGACATCTCCCGGCAAACTTACACCCCTCCCGGAGATATTCCTCATATTCGCTATCAAAAACAGCAATCTTTCCCTTCCATTTCTTGTGAGGATCAGCCTCAGGAATGGAATCACGAAGAAGTTGAGTATAAGGATGTTTAGGCTTCATGAGCACTTCTTCGGAGGGCCCCATCTCTACGATATTCCCACGGAACATAATAGCAATACGATCGCTCAAATAATAGGCAGTAGCGAGGTCATGGGTAATATAGAGGATGCTCAATTTCATCGTGTCCCTGAGCTTCGTAAACAGATTCACGATGGACATACGCAGGGATGCATCTACCATCGAAACTGGTTCATCAGCTACCAACAAGGAAGGATTGGTAATTAAAGCCCGGGCAATAGAAGCTCTCTGGAGTTGCCCTCCTGAAAGTTCACTGGGGTATCGACCGTAGATTTCCTGGAAGGAAAGACCTACCGCTTTAAGCTTATCATCAATCAGTTCTGTAGCTCTATTCTTGTCTTGAGCCATTTGAAAGTTATATACTGTCTCTAAGAAAATATCATCCACTGTTCTTAAAGGGTTAAAACTCTCAAAAGGATTTTGAAAAACAGCCTGTACTTTTTGCAGGAATTCAGCACTTTTCCTTTTCCATGAGGCCATAGATTTTTCCTCAAAAAAGATTTCCCCTTCAGTTTGTTCTTCAAAGCCCAGTATGATTTTAGCAGTGGTGGTCTTCCCACAACCACTTTCTCCCGCCAGAGTAAAGATTTCTGCTGGCTTTATATAAAAGGATACTTTTTCCACAGCTGCAAATTTATCCTTAAAAAGTAATGTTCCGATTGAAAATGTTTTAGTTAAATTCTTTACCTCAATGAGTTTCTCCATCCCGACCTCCCATTTATTACTACCACCCCACTAAAGAGTACTTTCTCAGTGTAACCCGATTCTTTGAAAACGTGTTCTGGGATCCAGATACTCGCTCACCACCACTGAAAGCCAGTAAAGAGCAATGAATAGTAAGATACTGGTGATAATCGGGGTTAAAAGCCACCACCAGAGCCGGAGAAAGAGCGCTTGCCTGTAGATTGCAGTTTGAAGCATCGTTCCGATAGTCGGTACGGTAGGGTCTATACCCAGGCCCAGATAAGCCAGCGTGATTTCCATCCCGATAGCCCAGGACATATTATTGATGAGGGTGGTGAGAATCACCGGCAAAACATGAGGTAAATACTGTTTTAGAACCAGTTTAGTGGTTCGCATACCTGAAAGCACAGCTACAAAGGTGAACTCCCTCTCCCGCAAGCTTAAGACCTGGGAACGAATAACACGAGCATCCCAGGCCCAGGAGAAAAAAGCAAGCAGAAGCCCTAAATTAGTAAGATGCCTTACCCATTCTCTGAGAATGGTGGAAACGACAATGAGTACCACGAGAGACGGTAATACCATAGTGGTATCTCCTATAATCATCAATATCCGGTCAACCAGTCCTCCCCGGTATCCTGCCACCATTCCCACAAAAATGGCAATGATCCGGGAAATTAACGAAGTAATAACGGCAATAAGGAGAGAATTCCTCACTGCAAAAGTAAGTTGCCAGAAGACATCCTGACCCAGCCAGTTAGTACCTAAGGGATGCTCCCAGGAAGGTGGACGGCCTCTGGGCACCTGATACATCCGCTGGGGATGATAGGGAGAAAAAAACGATAAAATAGCTAAGAATAAAAGCGCAAGAAGAATTACAAACGCTATGGTAAACCTGAAATCCTTAGTCAAATCCCGGAATAGACTTCTTAGTTTTTTCATCGATATCGCACCCTCGGATCAAAAAGAGGATAAATCAGATCCAGCAAGAAAATAGAAGTAGTGACTGCCAGCACCGAGATACACGTAATGCCCATTATAAGGTTGTAATCTCCTCTCATGACCGCATCATATAATATCCATCCCACCCCCGGGTAGGCAAAAACCATTTCTGTTACCAGTGCACCACTGAAAATAGTACCAAATTGGAGTCCCAGCTGAGTAATCATGGGTAACATAGCATTGGGTATAACATAATGAAATACAATTCTCTGCTCTTCTATTCCTGCTACCTTTGCATACCACACATAGTCCTCAGAGCGTACACCCTGGACGATGAGCTTCATGCTCTGGAACTGCCATGCTATCCCTACAATAAGAAGCGTCAGGGCGGGTAGAGCTCCATGTTCTACAATGCTCTTTACAGTTTCCCAGCTGAAAGAAAGCTCTATACCAACTCCTATTCCTCCACTTAAAGGAAAAATAGGAAAGAGATAGGCAAAGAGAATGAGACATAATAAAGACATGATATAGTAGGGGATTGGTCTTATTACCATAACTATAGCATCCAGAATTTCTGTCCACCGTCCCCGGTAATAGCCAGCTATCCCTCCTACTATTACTGCCACAACCCAGCTCAATATGGTGGTCAAAAGGAGAAGCCCGAATGTCCAGGGGAGAGATTGAGCAATAACCTTCATTACTGGAGTAGGGTATCGAGCTAACGAAGGTCCGAAATCACCCCTGAAGAGTCTCTTCCAGAAGCTCATATATTGTTCTGAAAGACTGCCTTCCAGACCATAGAGTTGCTGTAAGGTGCTCACAATTTCTTCGAGCTGTTCTGGGGGAATATATACCCCGAATGCCTGATACTGGGCAAGTTGTTGTTTAACCGGATCCATAGGAAGAATACGAGGAAGGAAAAATGCGGCCGAAAGTCCCAGAAAAGTTACCAGAATATATTGGACCAATCTGGGAGCAAGGTAATATTTAATGAACTTCATATCCCTGTCTCCTTAAAAACCCGGGTAGACCGAGTCTACCCGGGTTTTTTCCTTCATTTCTGGCCGGTGGGTTTGGGGTTATGCAAAGCATATTTAAGCTCAGGCCAGGTAGTGAGGACATCACACCGCGCCCAGTCATTTTCTGGACTGGGCCAATTCGTCCAGTAGTATTCATCAAAAACAATGGTAATCGGGCAGCTGAAGACTGGAATGGCAATCATCTCTTCCATGGTAATTTTCAGTGCCTCAGTGCCTAACTCAATAATTCGCTCCTCGTTGTCCCAGGGGGTAAGCTCGAGCTCTGACACAATCTGGTCTATTCGGGGGTCACTCCAGCGTCCTCTCCATCCCAGCGTTAATTCTCCTATCGGGCGGACAAAGTCACTTCGCAAGGCATTGAGACATCGATAGAGGTCGGGATGGAGACCATAAGGTTCTCCAGCGAACTCTCCATGGCTAACAGAGTCAACCTCAAATTCACCGTGTGATACGAGAGTGCTTTCTGCTGCGTTTGGATTAAGGACCACATTAATACCGAACTTCTTCCATTGCTCTGCTATCCCCAGAATAACGATATAGTCCATGGCGGTGGGGTCAACACCTGTCAGGATGTTTATCGTCCATGGTTTTCCATCGGGAAGACACCACTTGCCATTTGCATCCCGGGAGAAACCCTGTTTTTTGAGGAGTGTTTCTGCGACATCAGGAGCATATTTCCACCATCCATAACCTAAGGCGAGCCGGACTTCATCTTTATTGGCCGGATCGATGTCGACTTCATAGTTTTCCTGCGCCCATTCCAGCAATCGCCAGGGTGCTTGGGAATCCCAGGGCTTAAAAGTGTTACCATCTCCTAAATCCAGGGTAAGTTCCTCAAGCCATGGTTCCAGGGGCTTGAAATACCACTCATAAAAACTGGGGCTGACCACGAGAGGAAGCCCGGGGGTCATCGCTACCATTCCATCATAGGTAGAAATTGCCAGCTCTACTATGTCAATTGCCAGAGCCAGAGCCCAGCGGACATCTTTTTCATTATAAGGATATACTAAATGGTTGAAGCTGGGACCTCTGGTAGAAATATCCCGCGGGTCAATGAATGGCCAGGTATTACGGTAGGAATGAGTAGTTTGGCTCTGGTTTAACAGGGTAATCATCTGTTCTGCTGTACCCTGGACTACGTCAAGTTCGTGCCGCATCATAGCCATAATTTGCTTTTCAGGAGGGCCATAATTAATAAAAAGCACGTATTCTGGCACTGGCTCTCCAAAGAGTTTTCCAGTTACAGTTCTCTGCCAGTCATCTCGTTTGCGCCAGAGTGCCCAGTAGCCAGCCGGGTCATGGCTTACGTAAACATATGGGCCAAGACTTACTGGAGGGTGAAAGTCAAAAGCTAAAATATCTTCAGCCTTTTCAAAAATGTGTTTGGGCATAGGTCGGAGAGCATTCCAGCGCTCCAGAAACGCAGTATGAAATCGACTGTTGGGTTTTGTGAGCTCCACAACCACTGTGAGGTCATCTACTGCTTTTACATCTTTAACATCCTGCATCAAACCGTGGTCTACGAGACCCGGAGTATCTTTCTCTTTCAGAATGGTAAAAACTAAATCCTGGGCAGTAAATGGTACTCCATCACTCCAGTAAATTCCGTCTCTCAATTTTATGGTAAGCTGAGTAAAATCTTCATTATAAATAGGAGGTTCAGCTGCCAGCCCGTTAATTATTCCGCCTTCGACCACATTAGGATTGAGAGTCCAGAGTGCCTCGGTGACAAATTGGTGTAGCCCGCCATTCTGTGCTCTCCACCCAGCCCACAGGTTCCAGTTCCCTGGCACAGGGCTAGGAGCAAAGAGGTAGGGAAGAATTAAAGTGTTTTCCCGGGAAACCCCCGGAGGGAGAACCTGGGCAAAGCCTACTGAAGCGAGTGCCATTACCAGACAAAACACAAACACCAAACCGCTCGCTAAAAGAAACTTACGCATTTTTGTATCCTCCTTTTTTAAAACCAATCTCTAAATTTTCCCTGAAATATCTGACAAGTGCTAAACTTCTTGACTATGATAAAATTATTTTCTTTTTTTGCTCACCTCCTTATCTTTCAAACACTTTTCCTGAATTCTTTCAGTTACTATCTCCAGATTACCTCGGCACAGATAGATAAGACTTGAGCTTTATAAAAAATTATGGTCTTCCCTCCACAAAAAACACGCCACTTTGTGCTGGGGGTAGATTTCCTGCAGCGCAGGTACCTCTACAGTGCATTGACCGAATACTTGAGAACACCGGGGATGAAAAGAACAACCGGGGGGAGGAAATGCAAGAGAAGGAGGACTCCCCGGGATACTTTCTTTACGATTTTTTTCTCCAATCTGGGGCAAAGAATTAATGAGATATCGGGTATAGGGGTGAAGGGGCCGGGCGAAAATTTCTTCGGTAGGTCCTTCTTCTACTAACCTTCCGGCGTACATGATAGCCAGGTGAGTGGTAACCTGGGCATGAATACCCATATCATGGGTGACAAGAATAATAGTATTTTGGAGCTCTTTTTGTATATCCTGTAAAAGTTGTAGAACTGCTCTTTGGGCTACCACATCCAGAGCAGTGGTGGGCTCATCAGCTAGAATGATGCGGGGATTGAGAAGGGTAGCCAGAGCAATTGCTACCCGTTGTCTCATACCTCCAGAAAGCTGGTGAGGATAGGCATCCAGAACCTGGGGAGAAAGACCTAATTCCTTGAGGTGTTTTGTAGCGAGCAAAAGAAGGTCCTGGGTAACTTTTTCTTGGACATGACTTTTGAGCACATCGAGAAAAGTTGTTTTGATTTTCTTCACAGGGTTAAAGACACTCATCGAACCCTGGGGCATATAAGAGATATAGGTCCAGCGCAAAGCCCTCTTTTCACGGGGACTTAAAGAAAGGGCATCTATGTACTTCCCATTGGTTTGGTAATAAACTTTCCCTTCAAAAAGCCGCAGGGGAGGGTCAATGGAAGCAAAGAGGGTTTTCAGAAGGGTGGTTTTCCCGCAGCCGCTTTCTCCAGCGATACCATAAATCACATTGGGAGAAACCTCTAAATCAATTTCATTAACCGCCTGAATAATCCTTTTTTCTCCCAGTATTTCAAGGACATAGAAAGCCTTGAGGCACTCTACTTTCAGTACTCCGCATACCTCATTTGCTTTTTGTCCTTCTCTCCCACTACCCAAGACAAAAACGTCTCCTTCCCCTCACCGGTGGTAAAGTCAAAATCTCCATACAAAAATGGCAAATTTTTCTCTGCCACAAATTGCAGGCATTTAAGAGTATAGAGATTTCCAAACTAAAAGAAGTAGTCGGAGTTTAAGGCAAACTATACCATAGTCCTTGTTAAAAAAAGAAAGGGAATCAATATGCTCGGTCTTTAAGTGTCCTCTTGTTCAGTATAAAAGCTCCCGCTCTCCGGAAACATCCTTCTTAAATAACCGCCCAAATTCTAACAAAAACAGCCCGAACCTGTCAATCATTCGAGTTGCCTCATTTAAAATCAAAGTGAATTTCCCTATCAAAGGTCTGAACTCAGATAATGATAGTACCTTTATCAACTACCAATGTTTTCTTACTGTGAGGAGAATAAGAAGACAGGGAGCTAAGGTTAAGAAAATACATGATACTTCCAAGATTCTCTGTCAAAGACTATTAGAATCTCTGGATATACCTGAGGAGGTAAAAGCACAACTGCAAAAGGCTTTCAATGAAATTAATCCAGCTGCCTTAAAACGAGAGATAGATAGGTTACTGAAAGAATTAACCAAAGCTTATCTCAAGAAGAGGGTAGAGCCCAGAACAAATTGACAGAGAACTTATTTTCACCTAGAATTTTATATGAGGCATCAGGGAAGTAAGTGGCTCTATTTGTGGCTATTCCAGGATAATTTCAAACAACCTGCGGCGCAAAATAGAAATGAAAAAGATAAAAACGTTGAGCAACAGAATCAACTTTTTATTGTTTGTAGAATCTTGTTACCACAGGCCTAAAAAGCCCTGAATTTCCACTAACTACTGAGAGAAAAAAGAGAATTTAGACTGTGAATGAGGAAGGAAACTCTATAAAAATTGTCAATAAAGTGCGTTCTTTGTTTACCTTTGCCCGGGTAAATATAAAGAGAAAAAACCATAAAGGGAGAATAGTATCTAGAGAGCTTCTTCCCTTGGATTTTGTGATAGAATAAATAGTAAAGTAAATAGATTACTACAGTAAACAATTGGAAAGGAAGGAGAAAAAATGCCTCATCGTATAACTTTAATACCAGGAGATGGTGTTGGACCAGAAATAACTGCTGTAACTAAAAAAGTGATTGAAGCCACAGGAGTAGAAATAGAATGGGATATCCAGGAAGCAGGAGCAGAAGTAATGGAAAAATATGGCACTCCCCTTCCTCCTTCGGTAATTGAATCTATAAAGAAAAACAGAGTAGCTCTGAAAGGGCCCATCACTACTCCGGTGGGAAGCGGATTTCGCAGCGTCAACGTAGCCTTACGAAAAGAGTTAGACCTTTATGCCTGTATTCGTCCCTGTAAAACCTATCCCGGAGTTCGCTCTCCCTATCAAAATATCAATTTAGTAATTATCCGAGAAAACACCGAAGACTTATACGCCGGCATAGAATTCGAAAAAGGTAAACCAGAAACTCTGGAGCTCATAGAAGCAATAGAGAAATGGGGGAAAGGTAAAATCCGTCCCGACTCCGGCATCAGTATTAAACCTATCTCCGTTTCTGGTTCAGAGAGAATCGTAAAATTTGCTTTTGAATATGCTCGTTCTGAAAAACGGAAAAAAGTCACCGCCGTTCACAAGGCTAACATTATGAAATACTCCGATGGCCTATTTTTAGCCGTCGCTCGAGAAGTGGCTAAAAACTATCCTGACATAGAATTTGAGGACCGCATAGTGGATAATATGAGTATGCAGCTGGTGCAGAAACCCGAGCTTTACGATGTTTTAGTTTTACCCAATCTTTATGGAGATATAATATCTGACCTGGGAGCAGGATTGATAGGGGGGCTGGGTGTGGCTCCGGGAGCTAACATCGGTGATGAATATGCGGTCTTTGAGCCTACCCATGGCAGCGCTCCTAAATATCGAGGAATGAACAAAGTTAACCCCTTAGCCATGATTCTCTCGGGAATGATGATGTTAAAATATATAGGAGAAAAAGAAAAGGCGGAAAAATTAGAAATAGCAATAAAAGAAGTGATAAAAGAAGGTAAAAAAGTTACTTATGATTTAAAACCCACTCCTGCTGACCCCACTGCTTGTGGAACTCGGGAAGTAGGAGAGGCCATCATCGAGAAACTAAGAAGTTTTTCTTAAAAGGAACCAAAGAGGTGAAAGCTGTTGAACATTCTTTTAGTAAATCCCCCATCTCCGGGAATTTATAGCTGGATTGGTCTAAAGTTACCCCCTCTGGGGTTAGCGTATTTAGCAAGCACTTTAGAGCAGGAGAATCATCGGGTAAAAATTTTAGACCTTCAAGTAGCACCAAAAAAGGAATTGAAGGAGAATCTGAAAAATTGCGATTTAGTAGGAATAACATGCGAAACCAACAAAGCTTATGAAGCACTGAAAATAGCCGAATCAGCCAAGAAAGAAGGACGCCTGGTAGTGCTGGGAGGATATCACGCCACTTTTTGTGATGAGGAGTTATTAAATAGTGGCTTAGTAGATTACATAGTGCGAGGAGAGGGAGAGTATATTTTTCCCCAGTTAGTTAAGGTTCTGGAAAATAATGAATCTCCTCATTCTGTTTTAGGAATTTCTTTCCGGGAAGAAGGAAAAATTGTCCGCACTCCTCCTGCTCCTCTTCCCCACAACCTTGATGAAATTCCTTTCCCTCAACGAGAGCTTCTACCTCTTTCTAAATACTGGATGACCCAGGTAGAAGGAGAGCCCTTAATAAATATGGTAACCAGCCGGGGTTGCCCTTTTGGCTGCTCTTTCTGTGCTTCATCTCAGTTTTCGGGTAAAAAGTGGAGAGCTCGTTCTCCAGAGAATATAATGGAAGAGCTGCGCCAGGTTTACTTTGACTTAGGATATCGAGCAGTAGCTTTCGTGGACGATAATTTTACCCTGTCCCCTGCTCGGGCAGAAACTATTTGCGACAAAATAGAGCAGGAAAAAATGAAAATCAAATGGTGGTGCTTTTCCCGAGCTGACACCATTGTAAAACACGAACCCTTAGTAGAAAAGATGGCCAGAGCAGGCTTGCGGATGGTCTACTTAGGGTTTGAAAGCGCTGAGGAATCCATTCTGCAAGATTACGGGAAAAATTTAACCGCTGAGGAATCTAAAAAAGCAGTGGAAATCTTGCGTAAATACGGAGTTCAAAGCTGGGGTTCTTTCATATTGGGTAATGTCAGAGAAACTAAAGAAACTATCAAAAAGACTGTGGAATTTGCCAAACAAATTAATCCAGACATTGTACAATTTTCCATTCTCACTCCTTTCCCCGGTACTGAAACATACGAAAAATATCAGAAAGAAGGACGCATCATCAATCGCGACTGGAAAGCATTTGATGGAGCGCATTCCGTTCTACAACTGGATTTTCTCAATCCTCAAGAATTAAGCCGTCTTGCTATCCGAGCATATCTTGAATTTTACAAGCGGTGGAGTTATCTTCCCCAGGCTTTCAGTTTCATAAAGAAATTTTTAGTGATCAATTTACCTCCTATTTCTCGACGCAAAGAAGCCTGGTATCAGAAGGAGCGATTAAAAAATGCAAATAGCCCGATTCCTTCATACTGAAGGAAAAACTCCTCTTTTTGGAGTGATAAAAGATGATGTGATTCAAGAAATCTCTGACCCTTTTGGAGAGATAAAAGAGGGAAGAGGAATCTTCCCTCGAGAAAAAGTTAAATTGCTTTCTCCCACCCTACCTTCTAAAATTGTAGCAGTAGGGTTAAATTATCGCCACCACGCTCAGGAGTTAAAACAGCAAATCCCCGAAAACCCTATCATTTTTCTTAAACCCTCCACCGCCGCTCTTTCTCCTCACGATTTCATCCTCCTTCCCTCTTCTTCTAATCAAGTAGACTACGAAGGAGAACTGGCAGTAATAATAAAGAAAAAAGCTCATAAAGTGAAAGTTTCACAAGTTGAGGAATACATTTTAGGATACACTTGCTTTAATGATGTCACTGCCCGAGATTTACAAAAGAAAGATGGACAATGGACGAGGGCTAAATCTTTTGATACTTTTGCTCCTTTTGGCCCCTGGATAGAAACCGAAATAGAGCCGGGAAATTTGAATATTCGCACCTATGTCAACGGACATAAAAAACAAGACTCTAACACCAGAGAACTCTTATTTCCTGTGCCCGTGCTTATCTCTTTCATCTCCGAAGTCATGACTTTGTTGCCGGGAGATGTTATTGCTACCGGGACTCCTGAAGGAGTGGGACCACTGCACCCCGGAGATATAGTAGAAGTAGAGATAGAAAATATCGGAATACTTCGCAATCCAGTAAAAGGAGAATAAGCTTGTACCAAGTTCTGGCGGTAATGTTTCTTTTAATCGCCGTGGGGATGTTTCTGCGAGTAGCAAAAGTTTTCCCCCCCGAAACTGTTCCTCTTTTGAATCGTTTTGTTCTCTATCTTACTTTTCCCTGTCTTATATTTCGCTCGCTGCAGCCTGCTCAATTAACTCAGGAACTGTGGAAGATTCCTCCCCTTGCCTATACCTTAATCAGTCTGGTTTTCCTTGCCTCTTATTTTTTATCCTCCCGGCTTTTACACTTAAAAGACGAAACCAGTGTAAGCTTAGCTATGGGAGCAGCTTTTGGTAACACTGCTTTTTTAGGATATCCTTTCATTCTGGCCCTTTTAGGAGAGAAGGGCCTACCACCTGCTATATTTTTTGACCAGATGGGGAACTTTCTCTCTACCTATACCGTAGGAGTGTTGCTCTGCATATATATCCAGACCAAACACCTATCAGCCCGGAGTCTTTTAGAAATAATAAAGCTTCCACCTTTTTTAGCGTTTTTACTGGCTATTATAACCAACGGTCTATCCATTCCTCCTTTTCTCTGGGAGGCCATTAATCACCTCGCTAACGCCACTGTTCCCCTGACTATGGTAGCTATAGGAATGTCCCTTTCTGCTTCTCATCTCTTCCGGAATTGGAAGCCTCTTCTTTTAGCTTCCTCTATCAAATTAGCTTTTCTTCCCCTTTTGTTTTTAGCATGTACTAAATTTATCTCCTTCAGCCCCCTTTACCAAAAAGTCATGGTTATTCAGGCCGCCACTCCCACCCTTATGACTTCTTATACGCTGGCTTCCATTTATGAATTAGATAGTGAATTCTCTTCCAGCGTTATCTGTTTCACCACTTTTTTATCGCTTTTCACCCTGCCCTTGTGGGGTCTATTTCTTCACCCGTAAGTAAATACGCAAAGGTCCAGCAGTAAATATGTCGCTTTCTGCCACCACCTCCACTGTTACCTTTCCTTCCATTTTCTGCAAAAGAGAGGTAACTTCAGTAATATTGGAAGCAGAAATAACTCCCACTCTGCCCTGTTGAGGAAGAATCCCTTTTTTTACCGCTAAGGCATTGAGTTCCCTTAACAATTCCCCCAACCAGAGCTCTATATTAGTTTTTTGAGGTTCAATGTCTATCTCTCCAGACCATATCACTTCCCCGGCAGAAAATATCTTTTTATTCTCTTCTGCTATAAATCGAGCAATAACTGGTTCTCCTCGCAGAGTATTGATGGAAGCCACCAAACGAATAACTAATGGAACCTCGCTATTTTTTAATCTCTCTTTAGTTTCATTAAAGTTATCTTCTAAAACAAAAACAGCTCTTTGTATTTCTTTATCAAGACCTGCTCCTCGCTCTATGGCGATATCCTCCCCTTGCCTGATCAGAGAAAGAAGATAATTCTCTGCCTCTTCATCTTTCATACCCGGAGGGGCTATCGCCCGCAAAATTTCCTCTTCATCCTGAAACACTATTTCTCCCCGCCGGATAGCCAAAATACTTTCCCGCAGACGAGTCAGCTCTATTTGTAAAACCTGTATCTCTTCCTCGAGACTCTGCCTTTGACTCTTTAGCTCCTCCACGCTTCCAGTTAAAATTTTAACCTGCTCTTCCAGCACAGCTTTAGAGCTCTGCAACTCCTTTTCTCTCTGTTCCAATTGTTCAATTTGATCTTTTAGCTCTTTCATACCAAACAGAGCCGTACGCACATCCTGAGAGGCAACGCTTAAAATAGTAAGAGTAATAGCAGCGATTAAAATCCCGGTAATAACACTCACCAGAATAGCAGTGTAGCGCGGGCGAAGTTTAAACAAAGAAAGCTTTTTCTTTCCAATTCTTCTTCCTAAAATATCACCCAAGTAAGCTATAACTCCAGCCAAAATGATTATAGAAAAAATCAACAACCAGCTACCCCAATCCATAGAAAGTCTCCTTCAGTTTTTTTCTTTCCACCACAACAGGCCTCCACCAGTTGCAAAACCCATTATATTAGCCATCCAGGTTCCCCAAAAGGGAGATAAGCCCCCTCCTTCTGCCAGAGTACTACCTAAAGAAAAAATAACGTAATAAGCAAAAACTATAAGAACACTCAATCCTATTCCTAAAGCTTTGCCCGAACGAGGAGAAACGATACCCAGAGAAACTCCTACAAGGACGAAAACCAGACTGGCAAAGGGAAAGGCGGTTTTTTGCCACAGAATTAATTCTAACTTCTCCGTTTTCCTTCCTCTACTTCTCTCTTCCCCGATGAAATTCTTCAATTCCAGAAAACTCATTTCCTGCGGCTTTTTCTGGACTTTCTGTACCTCTTCCATGCTCTGAGCAGTAGCAACTTCTTCCTTTTCAAAACGTATCATTCTTTCTATCTCTCCCCCTTCTCCCACCTCATATATAATTCCTTCCTTAAATACCCACTTCCCTTCCTGATTAAAGGCTTCCTGGGCATTGATGATTCTCCTCAGACCCTCTTCGTCATATTCTTGAACCACTACTCCCAAAAGGAGAGATTTCTCCGGATCTATCATTTTTACATAAAACATCCTCTCTACGCCTGGTTCACTGTCGTCCCGGAAAAAAGTATTTTCTGGTATTAGTTCTCCTCCACTCACTCTTTCTCCTATCTCTTTAAGCTCTACTGAAGCCCAGGGTAAACATACCTCCTGGATGATTATAGTCCCGGCACAAACCCACAGAGAAAAAAGGAAAAAAGGAATAGTCAGCCTTCTAAAACTAACCCCACTTGCTCTCAAGGCTATAATTTCACTATCGCTGGACATGCGGTTCACGGTAAGCAGCACACTTAACAATACCGAAACCGGCAAAATATAGATAAGAAGGGAGGGAAGACTCAAAAAAAATATTTTTATAACTTCCCCTATTGAAAAACCTTCTTGCAACCACAAGTGAGCCAGACGAAAGAGCAGGTCTCCAGCGCTTACTAAAATAACGAACAAAACGACTCCAAAAAAAAAGTTAGCTACGCTCTGCTTGAGAATATATTTATCTAATACTTTCAAAGATTAAAACGTTCTCCCAGATAGTATTTTCGGCTCAAATCGGAATTAATAATTTCCTCCGAACTGCCAGAAACTAAAATTTTACCTTCAAACATAATATAAGCCCGGTCGGTGATAGCCAGGGTTTCTCGTACAGCGTGATCGGTAATCAAAACTCCAATATTTCTACTGGCTAAATACTTCACCAAATTTTGAATGTCCTCAACTGCAATAGGGTCAATCCCGGTAAATGGCTCATCTAAAAGGATAAAGGAGGGAAAAGTAGCCAGTGTTCGGGCAATTTCTAAACGTCTTCTTTCTCCTCCGGAGAGCAAATTAGCCGAGGAATTAGCCAGATGACTGATGCCAAACTCTTCCAGCAGGCGCTCTCTCTCTTCTTTTACTTCCTTTTTAGATAGGCCCTGCATTTCTAAAACCAGATCTAAGTTATCTTTCACTGAAAGTTTTCGGAAGACAGAAGGCTCCTGAGGAAGATAACTTATACCCATACGAGCTCGTAAATACATGGGAAAGTGGTTGAGTTCCAGAGCATCTAAAAAAACTTTCCCTTCTGTGGGTCTTACAAGACCCACCAGAAGATAAAAAGTAGTGGTCTTTCCTGCTCCATTGGGTCCTAAAAGACCAACTATCTCTCCTCTTCGCACCTCTAAATCAACTTCATTTACTACTCTTTTTTTACTATACTCCTTGGTCAAGCCTCTCCCTAACAAGGCATTCCAGTTTTTCCCTTGAGGCAAGCGCATTTCCTCCTTTTAAGGAACCAGTTTTATCTCCACGTTCCCTTCCACTCTCACTCGACCACTATCCAAGTATACAAATATCTTCTCCCCTCGCAAAAGATTACTATCTCCTTGCACCTCTGCTTCGCCTTCTAGAGTTATAAATTCGTCTCCTTCTCGATAAAGAGCCTTCTCTGCTCTACCCTGCCAATCTTCTCTCTCTACTCTTACTATAAAAGCCTCCCAGGCCTTCTCCTCCAGAGAGTATTCTATATTCTGAGCCTTGACCTCCCAATCCTGCAAGACCAAAAGAGGAGACGAGGTAAGACAGAGCCTTTTTTGGTTAAAATCAAAACAAGCTTCCCCGGTAGAAAAGCGCATTTCTGGATTAGAACCCTCTATTCCCAAAAAATTTAATCGGTTTTCTTTACCCTGATAATAGAGAGCTCGGGCTTGAGCTTGAAAATCACTCCAGGAAATACTTATATTTCCTTCACTTCTCGCTTCTTGAGTTTGAGTATCTATCTCCAAAAAAGGGCACACCACTTTTACATCTTGCCAGGTAAAGGTAGAAACTTGAGCTACGATTTTCCCGGTCTCAGCATCATACTCAGCTTGAGGAGTAGTAATAGTTAATACCACTTCCTCTTCTTGAGCAAAAAGAAGAAGGGAAGGAAAAAAGAAAAAAGCCAGAACGCAGAAGATAATTTTTCTCATTCTCCCACCTTGATTTTTAATTCTACATTGTTCTCCAACCATAATTTCTCCTCCGGAATATTATAAACTACTAATTGACAATTAGCTTCTATTCCTTGCCCGGCAAACTGAGCCTTTCTTAGTTCAAATTTTTCTTCCTTTCCCCGCCACAACAATAGCTCTCCTTGTAAACTTTCCTTCCTCTCTTCATTTATCAATTTTACCTCTTCCAGTTCCACATCTCCTTCCGGTAAAAATACTTGCCCTTTTTGAGCTTTCACCTGATAGAGAGGAGCTCCTTCCTGGAAAAAAGTTCCCGAAACATCGATTAAAAAAACGCTATCCCCCTTCTGGTCTATCGAACGAGCATTCAGGACCCATTCTTTACCCTTCTCTCCCAGCCGGCTTATTTCTGCTTTTTCCATCTGGATTTGAGAAAAATACTCCTCCTCGATTATTTCTGGTGGGGGAGAGAGAGGTGCCTCTCCCCCCCACCAGAAATAAATTACACCTACCAGTAAAACAAGAGAAAAGAAAATTAAGGTTGCAAAACCCCAATCAATCCTGTGGGACATCTACCATCCAGTAATAAACCCGTTGAAAACCAGAGATAGCTAAAGCTTTGCCTGTCTCCAGGCCTTCAACATTATTTTCGGTAAGTAAAAGGTAAACCCCTTCTCGAGGAAAAGAAGAAATAACGGAATCTACACCATCCACCACCTGATAAGAAATATTTTTTCTATCGGGAAAAGGATTAGCACTCTCTTTTCTAAAGTCTAAAATCACTACCTCTGAAGTTAACTCCACTAAATTTTTTACTTCTGCCTCCCGGAGGCCTCGAAACCAGAGAATTTGATCCAGTTTACCACGCAAAACGCTCTCTTCCTGGGCTCCAATTACCTGACCAGCTAAATTGCCCAGAGGATCCACAAAATAAAGAGTAGGTAAATATAAAACACCGTAATCACGAACCACTTTCCCTTCCTCATCTAAAAGAACAGGAAAAGTAAGACCCAGCTCTTCTACAAAAGTTTCTACCTTATTTTGAGGCTCTCCTGAGTCTATAACTAAAACATTTAGCAGGGCTTTTTCTTCATATTCCTCGTATATTTTTTGTAAAAGAGGAAGTTCCTGACGACAGGGCGCACACCAGGTAGCGAAAAAAGAAATTACCACCGGCTCTCCTCTAAAATCGGAGAGGGAATAGATTTCTCCATCTAACCCCGGAAGTTGGAACACAGGTGCTTCGCGAGCCCCCAGAGAATGAACGCCACAAAACAACAAAAGAGAAACCACTACTACAGTCAAAAAGATCTTTTTTCTCTCTTTCAAGCTTTTTCCTCCTCACACCTTTATTTTTTATATATCGATTCCTTTCCTCAAAAATTCCCCTGAAATAATTATAAGAATCTATTTCTGAAAACGATAGTAGATAACAGCCATAAATAGGAGAAATATACCAGAAACGCTCAATCGGCAGATTCAGGAGGAGAGAAAACCTTTCGAAGAGTGGAAACCATTTCTTCAGAAACAAAGAGGGCTTTTTGGTTATCTTGCACAAGGGATTGATATAACTCTTCTCGGTAAACCGGGATATCAGGAGGCGCAGACACTCCCACTTTTACTTTCCCCTTTTCTATACCCAGAATTTTTATTTCTATGTTATTGCCAATTCGAATGCTTTGATCTATCCTCCGGGTAACAACCAGCATAAAACTCTCCTTAGTAAGTTTTACTTCATTTTATACTTAAATCTCATTTTAGAAAAGAGTTTTGAGAAAAAAGTAAGCAACACCTTGCCCGATACTACCCCAATACCATACTCACCAGAAAATATACTCTGCAGAGAAAGGAGAACCAGCTCTACAGCCAACCAAGCAAAGCTTGCTTCAGGAAGGAAACATCTCTTCTTTAAAGCTTCCAGGAGTTTTTCCGGTATACTCTTTAAACTTTTGTGTGAAATAGTCTAAATCTTTGTACCCCACTTTTTCTGCAACCTCTAAAACTTTCATATCCTGAAGCAGGAATTCCTTTGCTTTGTTTATTCTCACCTTACCAAGATAGGTGTTAAAACTTTCTCCTACATTTTTTTTAAACAATTTTCCAAGGTAACAACTATTATACCCAAATTTCTGAGATATGTCTTTTAGCTTCAGGTCGGTATAATAGTTATTGTCTATGTATTCTAAGACTTTAAAGATCAAAGATTTCCCTGACATCTCAGCAAATTTCTCCATAATGGAGAACAACAAATCTTCGGCAAACTTATTCAACTCTAAAAGAGATTCTTTTCTATAAAACTGATCAAGAACCTCCTCGTTGAGGTAATTATTAGAGCTCTCTTTGAAGCCACTATAATTTGAGGAAAAATAGTGAATCACATTTAAATAAATATTTAAATAGCTTAATCGGATCTGGTCTTCAGAAGCTTCCCCGGCCAAACAACTTGCTAACTTCAGCTCCAGAGCTTCTTGTAAGGAATTCGCATCCAGGCATTCTATAGCCCTTTTGATTCTTTCTATAATTTCATTTTCTTCTATTTCTTCCCCTGCCTCTGCTTCTTTTCTCTTTTCCGGGTAAATCAGAATATCTTTCCGATTGCACAAAAACTTATTTTTCACCAAATACATGGCCGAATCAAAGGACTCTCGAGCTTCTTCTAACCGGAAAACTTTCTTCCCGATGTATATAGTAAAATCTGCATTATGCTTATTCTTTAACAAGTTTTTTATATTGATTAGTTCTTTCCTATGATAACGATAGAAAAAATCCTTAAAAAGAATTCCCACCATATCTTCCACGTAACAACAATATCCTGAAGGCTCCAATGCTTTAGCCATTTCCATAACAATAGAGTCTAAATCTTCAATATTATTAAGATCGCTGAACTGCAATAGAGCCACCTGGTAAGACTTCCAGGGAAACTGAAAATTGTAAACTCTGTTTATCTCTTCTACAGGTATTTTTTCTAAATTCCCTCTTACTATCTCGTAAATCAATTTCTCTTTAGATAGCTCTACGCTTTTTCCCAGGATATATTTTAAGTTTCTTTCTTGCTCCAGTTCAATAAATATTTTCTTTACTTTTTCTTCAAGAATTGCAGGATCTATGGGTTTTAACAAAAAAGTCTTCACCCCTAAATCTACAGCTTTTTGAGCATACCCGAATTCAGGATATCCGGTTAATATTATTATTTTTACATCTATATTCTGTTCTTTAATTTTAGAAATAAGTTCTAACCCATCCAGTCCTGGCATTCTTATATCAATAATACAAAGGTCAGGCCCCAGAACATTAATCTTTCTATAAGCATCTCTTCCATCACTCGCTGTTCCTATTACTTCAAACCCTAAAGAATCCCAGGAAATAACCTTTTTTAACCCTTCTCTAATTATAGGCTCGTCATCAGCAATTAAAACTCTATACACTTTCCCCTTTCCTCATCGCGGGTAGAAAAATCTCTACCCTGGTCCCCTTCTCTTTTTGACTCTGGACTCTTAATCCATAGTTTTCTCCATAGAAAAGTTTTATTCTTTCTATGGTATTTTTTATTCCTGTTTTCTCTTGAAATACACTGGTATAATCGCGGCTGTTTATCATCTGTAAGGTTTGCTCATCCATGCCTACCCCATTATCTTCAACTACGATTGTCAAGTCTTTTTCTTTTACATCTATGCTTATTTTTATAAATCCATTGTATGATTTTTCTTGTAAACCATGAATTATAGAATTCTCTACTACAGGCTGAAGCAAAAATGGAAGAATATACACATCATCTATGTTCCCACTAACATCTACATTATAGCTTATCCGGTCAAACCTGTGCATTTGAATCTCTAAATAGTCTCTTATAAGAGAGATTTCTGTCTCAAGCCTTACCAGGTCTTCAAGCTCTATACTTTTCCTGAGCAAGTTACCTAATTTTATAGAAATATCAGCAATCTCTTTTTGCCCGTCAGTTATCGCCATAAAATGAATAGTTTGCAAGGTATTAAACAAAAAATGGGGATTAAGCTGACTGGTCAAAAGTTTGAGTTTAGTTTCTTTTTCCCTTAAATTTGAGAGATAAACCTCTTCTATAAGTTTTTTTATATCCTGAGCCATATTTCCTATATTTTCTGCTAACTCTCCAATTTCATCGCTTCCCTCAACAGTTATATTAAAATCCCAATTTCCCTGAGAAATTTCTTTTACCCCCTGGTTTAATAAGCTTACCCTTTTGCTCATAGTTCTTGAAAAAATAAAAATTAATGATATAGAAAGTACAGCAGTTGCAAATATGGTAGAAAGAGCTAAATTTTGCATTCTGAGAGGCTCTCTCAAAATAACATCCAGGGGAATTATACTTACAAGATAGAAATCTTCCCTCTCACCCGGCAACGTTAAAGGCACACCAATAATTCGGTATTTTTCTCCCTCTATAGTAGTATCGTATCCTTCTCTTTTCGAGCTTTCAGAAAGAGAGATAGCTAATTCCTCACCTATGCAGTTTTCACCGTTTCCGGCGATAACCCTTCCATTTTTATCCACAAGGAAGGCTTTAAAATTTATGGTCTTCAATATATTGCTTATCTCTGTAGGATTTAAGTTTATTACTAACACTCCAAACCTCTCACTATATTGATTTTTCAATAACCTCACCAGGCTAAGATAAGAATTGGGGTACAAATCTCTTCCCTCATATATAAGATCCCAGGTAAACAACCCATCAAGCTGATAAGCTAATTCATACCAGGATTTTTCCCTTATATAGTCATCTACCCGGTAAAATACTCCATTTTCCAGAAGCGTGGGGTTTTCAGAATAAATTCTGATGTGAGATATGGTCTTGCTATATAAAAGCTTATAGGTATCTATTTCTTTGTATTCAGAATATTTTAGATACACTTCCATAGGGTTTTTATATCTATAAGATACAATTTCTTGAAGATTTTGGTCTATCATCAACCTGTTGGCTATGCTCACCACATTGTTTGTAATTTCTAAAATCCTTAACCTTATGGAATCAAAATCACTGTGAATTTCTCTCAAAGTAAAGTCAAAAGCAAAATCTCTAAAATAGATTATCGACATAGCACCGAGCAAAGAAATGGGAATGAAAGAGATGAGCATATAGCTAATTATGAGTTTTGTGTGCATCTTCATATTAGATATTTTTAGAAACATAGTCTCTCACCTTTGACTTTTTTAAAGTGTAGCATTAATTTTTGTTTCCCGATAATTATAGTTAACCACAAAATCCATTTTAATGTTCCTCCACTCACCGCTCCATTTCTCTTTGTACTGTATAATCCCCCGAGCGCCAATCCCCGGCGTTACTGTTTTAATTTTTTTCTATCTTTTTTGTTTTTTTACCTTACACCGCAGGCTGTTCTGTTTTTAATCTTTTTAAGGGTTATAAGGGAGTCTTTCCCTCTTATAGTTCTGGGGCAACCTCGAGTTTTTATCCAATGTAAATTACTTTTTAAGCTTAAGAGACTGTAGCAGATTCTGTAACAGGATACTATAATTTTTGTTTTTTTATTTTTTGTCTAATTTTTAAGGGTGAAAATGTCTAAGGTTTCAGGTTTTGTTAAAAATTTTGTCTGGTATCTTTTAATCAGGTTTTAAAAAGGGAGGGATAAAAAAATAGTCACTATAAAAACCCTCAAAAAGCAAAAATATTTGATAATAATGCTTCTTCCTTTTGTAATCTGGCTTATTATTTTTAGATATTTACCCCTGTGGGGCTGGATTACAGCCTTTCAAAATTATAAACCCGGCATCCCCATATTTCAACAACAATGGGTGGGATTAAAATATTTTAAGGAAATGTTCAACGATCCCGAGTTCTATCTGGTTATGAGAAACACCCTGGCCATGAGTCTTCTGGGGCTTATCTTTGGCTTTCCTCTTCCCATTCTCCTGGCTCTTTTTATAAACGAGATAAGAAATGAATCCTTCAAAAGAACAGTACAGACTATCTCTTATCTACCTCATTTTGTGTCCTGGGTAATTGTAGCAAGCATAGTTCATGCTATGCTTGCCTCTGATGGAGTCATCAATTATCTGCTCGTGCAAATAGGCCTTATTCAGGAGCCCATACTCTTTCTGGGAGAACCCAGATACTTCTGGTGGATTGTAGTATTCGCCGATTTATGGAAGGAATTAGGCTGGAATACCATCATCTATCTCGCTGCCATTGCTGATGTTAATCCGGCATTATATGAAGCAGCAGAAATAGACGGAGCAGGTAGATTTAAAAAGATGCGGTACATTACTCTTCCCTGCATAATGCCCGTGGTTACGGTGATTCTTATCCTGTCTATAGGAAATATTATAAATATCGGATATGAAAGACAATTTCTGCTCCGGACGCCTGCGGTAAGAGAAGTTTCTGAGGTTATTGACCTCTACGCCCTGGATTACGGAATTAGAGCAGGAAGATTCTCTTTCGGAACTGCAGCAAGTATGTTCAAATCGGTTATCAGCTTGATATTGGTATTTTCCGCAAACAGGCTGAGTAAAAGAGTTTCAGATTATAGAATTTTTTAGGGGGGAATTGGAAATCACTACTAAATCTTTTTCTTTAGGAGATAAGATTTTCGATGTAGTAAATTACATTATAATGATAGTGCTCGCTATAATAACTCTTTATCCTTTCTTATATGTACTGGCAGTGTCTTTAAACGATCCTTTCGATACTATAAAAGGCGGAATTGTTTTATTACCAAGGGTATTCACTCTGGATAACTACAAAGAAATTTTCAATTATCCTTTAATAGGACAGGCCACTTTAATATCAATCTTGAGAACCGTCATTGGAACCGCCACAAGCGTGTTATCCACAGCGATAGTGGCCTATGTTCTCAGCAGAAAAGATTTTTTCGCCCGACGAAGCATGACAGCCTTGTTTGTAATTACCATGTATGTGGGAGGAGGGTTGGTGCCCGAGTTCCTTCTCATCAGAAGTTTGGGTCTGATGAACAATTTCCTGGTCTATATTCTGCCTGGCCTTATCAATCCCTTTAACCTCATTGTTATGAAAGCTTTTATTGAAGGTATTCCCATCGAATTACAGGAGTCAGCAATGTTAGATGGGGCCAACGATTTTGTTATATTTTTTAAAGTAGTACTTCCTTTGTGCCTTCCTGTCCTGGCTACCATTGCCCTTTTTGTAGCAGTGGGACACTGGAATTCGTGGTTTGACACTTACCTTTATTGTGGAGGAAACAAAAACTTAACTACCTTGCAATATGAACTTCAAAAGATTCTTGCTAACGCCACAGCATCCTCTACTACCATTGATTATTATAGCACCCTTGATCCTACACGAACTATGAAAGTAACACCTCAGTCTCTCAGAATGGCTATGACCATTGTAACTACTCTTCCCATTATAGTCGTTTATCCTTTCCTTCAAAAATATTTTATAAAAGGTATGACTTTAGGAGCAGTAAAAGAGTAAAAGAAGAAAGGAGGTGTAAAAAAACTGCCAATAGTTCTTTGCTCTCTGTAGAAGAGGGCTGACAGGTGATTTCGTTGTTTAGTTTCCAGGTAAAAAAAACAAGGAGGAAAATGAACATGAGAAAATTAACAATTCGGATTCTGGTTGTAACCCTGGTTTTAAGCTTTTTTGCTGGCGTAACTTTTAGTTCCGTAAAAGCTCAAGAAGAATTGGTTAAACCTCTTACCCCTACCGCTGAAGCTGGAGATCCTGCAACTCTTACAGTGTATATTGGAGAGGTCAACCCCAATGACGATCAATTTAAAAGCCCGGTATCTCAGAAGATAAAAGAAATAACTGGAGTAACTTTAGAAATAGAATACGCTCCCAATCAGGCAGCAGTAAGGGATAAAATTCAAATTATGGCGGCAAGCGGAGACTATCCTGATTTAGTGTATGCAAAGGGGGATCTGTCTCTTTTAAAAGATGCAGGCGCACTAATTCCCTTAGATGATTTGATTGAAGAATACGGACCAAACATTAAAGCTGCGTATGGAGACAATTTAAAGAGGTTAAAATGGAGCCCCGAAGACCCTCATATTTATTGCCTGGGAATAACCACTGACAATGATGTCACACTGGATGTTGACGGTGGGTTCATGCTTCAACACAGGGTAGTAGTGGAACTTGGTTATCCCGAGATTAGAACCGTGGAAGACTTTGAAAATGCTATAAAAGCCTACTATGAGAAACATCCTGATACCAATGATATGCCCACTATTCCTCTTACCCTCTGTGCCGATGACTGGAGAATGCTCATAAGTGTAACAAACCCGGCTTTCCAGGCTACAGGAGCTCCCGATGACGGAGAATTGTATGTAAACCCCGAAACCTTAGAATGCATGCTTCATTACAAAAGACCCGAAGAAAAGGAATACTTCAGATGGTTAAATCATATGTGGAATAGTGGGCTTCTGGATAAAGAAACCTTCATCCAGAAAGAAGATACTTACAAAGCCAAAATAGCCAATGGAAGGGTCCTGGCCCTAATAGATGCAGGGTGGGCAGTAGGAGAACCATTAACGGCCCTGAGAAGAGCTCAAGAGTACGACAAAATGTATGGATACTATCCTGTCACTATTTCTAAAGAAATTAAGCAAGCTCCCCCTGACGTAAGAGCAGGCTATACTGGCGGATGGGGAATAGCCATCAGCAAAAGCTGTAAGGACCCGGTAAGAGCAATAAAGTTTTTAGATTGGATGTGTACCGAAGATGCTAATATTTTGAGACAGTGGGGGATAGAAGGAGAACATCATACCTACACAGATGGGAAGAGAGTCTTCTTACCCGAAGTAGAAGAAGCAAGGCACACTGATCCATATTTTGGTAGAAAAACGGGAATTGGTCTATATGTGTATCCCTGGCCAAGGTTCCCCAATTACTACATTGACTCTACAGGAAACCCGGTGGTTCCAGATACCAGAAAAGAAGATATAAGGGAAAACTATACCGATTTAGAAAAAGAAGTCCTTAAAGCTTACGGTGCAGAAATATGGAAAGATTTATTCCCTAAGGCAGAAGAATATCCAGTTAAAACCTGGGGAGCTCTGTGGATGTATCCTACACCTGATGAAGATATGAGAGCCACCGGGAATAGACTTCTGGAACACGTCTTGAGAACCATACCGAAAGTAGTTATGGCTCCCGCTGAGGAATTTGACAAAGAATGGGATGACTTTCTTAAGGGGTTAGAAGATCTGGGTGCAGAAAAATATGAAAAATACATGACCGAACAAGTAAGGAAAATGGTAGAGTTCTGGAACCAGTAAGACGTAAACATCATGCTATACTTGAAGGGTAGGGAAATTAATTTCCCTACCCTTTTCTGCTTCAAAATGCTAAAATCAAAATAAGCTGGATTTGAAAGGAGATTAACATATGAAATTCACCGACGGATACTGGAGGTTAAAGGAGGGAATACAAGCTTTTTATCCTGCTCAAGTTTATGATTACGAGATTAAAGATAAATCAATAATCATCTATGCCCCTTTCACCATAATCCATAATAAAGGAGAAACCCTGCAAGGACCTCTATTCGAAATCCATTTTTCTTCTCCTTTTCCTGAAGTTATCCAGGTAAAAGTTTATCATTTTAAAGGCGGAGCCAATAAAGGCCCGGATTTTTCTTTGTTCAGTGATAATAATTACTCCCCGGAAATCAGAGATGAAGAAGATTATCTAATATTGAAAGCGGGCAAATTAAAAGTAAAAATAAATAAAAAGGAATTCTTATCTTTCACTTTCTACAACGAAAATAAAGCCTTAACAAGCTCAGGCTTTAAGCATCTAGCTTATATCATCGATGAAAAGAAAAATACCTATATGAGAGAGCAACTGCTTCTTTCTGTGGGAGAACTGGTCTATGGATTAGGAGAAAGGTTTACTCCTCTGGCCAAAAACGGTCAATCAGTAGAGATATGGAATGCCGATGGAGGAACTACATCAGAGTTAGCTTACAAAAATATCCCTTTTTATATCACCAACAGAGGATATGGAGTTCTGGTGAATCATCCTGAACTGGTATCCTTTGAGATAGCATCAGAGAACGTAGAAAGAGTGCAGTTTAGCGTCGCCGGGGAATACCTGAATTACCTAGTCATTAATGGACCTACTCTAAAAAAGACCCTGGAAAATTATACTCAGCTTACAGGAAAACCTTCTCTTCCTCCTGCCTGGTCTTTCGGACTCTGGCTTACTACATCCTTCACCACTAACTATGATGAGGAAACGGTCACCAGTTTTATAGAGGGAATGAAAGAAAGAAATATTCCCCTCCACGTTTTTCATTTTGATTGTTTCTGGATGAAAGAATACCAGTGGGTAGGTTTTGAATGGGACAAAAGAGTATTTCCTGACCCCCAGGGGATGCTTGAAAGACTGAAAGAAAAAGGTTTAAAAATATGTGTCTGGATAAATCCTTATATAGGACAAAAATCTAAACTTTTTGAGGAAGGGAAAGAAAAGGGGTATTTTTTGAAAAAACCTGATGGAAGTGTATGGCAAACTGATACCTGGCAACCGGGAATGGGGATTGTAGACTTCACAAATCCATCAGCCCGTAAATGGTACTCCGATAAATTGAGAGAGTTAATAAAGATGGGAGTAGATACTTTTAAAACCGACTTCGGGGAAAGAATTCCCGTGGATGTAGTTTATCATGACGGCTCAGACCCTTATAAGATGCATAACTATTATACTTATCTTTATAACCAGACCGTATTTGAAACGCTAAAGGAAGAGCTGGGAGAAGAGAGCGCTTTAGTGTTTGCTAGATCCGCTACAGTGGGGAGTCAAAAGTTTCCTGTCCACTGGGGAGGAGACTGTTTAGCCACTTATGAATCTATGGCCGAAACCTTAAGAGCTGGACTATCCTTAGGACTATGCGGGTTCGGATTCTGGAGTCATGATATAGGGGGGTTCGATAGCTCAGCCACGCCTGACCTCTATAAAAGGTGGGTAGCCTTTGGACTTTTATCTTCTCACAGCAGACTTCATGGGAATTATGAATATAAAGTGCCATGGTTGTATGATGAAGAAGCAGTAAAAGTATTGAAATTTTTTGTAGAATTAAAATGTTCTCTTATGCCCTATCTGTGGAGAGAAGCCCGGGAAGCTAAGGAAAAAGGCATTCCCATGCTCAGAGCTATGATTTTAGAATTTGAGGAAGATCCCACCTGCCGCTATTTAGACAGACAGTATATGTTAGGAGATTCTCTATTAGTAGCACCTGTATTTTCAGAGGACGGAGAAGTAGAATATTACCTTCCCGCAGGCATCTGGACCAATCTTTTAACTGATGAGAAAAAAGAAGGGGGGAGATGGTATAGAGAAAAATATGATTATTTTGGTCTCCCTCTCATGGTCAGGCCCCATAGTATTATTGCCATCGGAAATAGAAAAGATATTCCTGACTATGATTATGCTTCCGGAGTAGTGCTCCATGTTTTTAAATTAGAAGAAGGGGGGAAAGCAAAAACTGAAGTGAGAAATTTAGAAGGAGAAATAGAATTAGAGTTAAGTATGGTAAAAGAGAAAAATAAAATATCTATAAACGTGGAAAAAGGCTGCAATAAAGAATTCAAAATATTTCTGAATGGAATCTCTCAGGTGAATAAAGTGACAAACGGCTCCTTTACCGAGGAAGAAAAAGGTGTCTCCATTATTCCCCAAAAAGGATGTAATAATATAGAGGTGATATTAAAATGAAATACCAAAAATTTCCCGAAGGCCCTTTTGAACCTACCTGGGAATCTCTTTCTAATTATAAAATCCCCTCCTGGTTTGAGGAAGCAAAATTTGGCATATTTATCCACTTTGGAGCATATTCCGTCCCCGCCTTTGGAAATGAGTGGTATCCCAGAAACATGTATATTCAAGGAAGCAGGGAGTTTGAACATCACATAAAAACCTATGGAGAACACAATAAATTTGGGTATAAAGATTTCATTCCTCTGTTTAAGGCGGAAAAATTTAATCCCGAACACTGGGCAAATGTCTTTAGAAAATCAGGTGCTAAATACGTCATACCTGTGGCAGAGCATCATGATGGCTTTGCTATGTATGACTGTAGTTTTACCCGTTGGTGTGCGGCGAAGATAGGCCCCCAGAGAGATATTGTCGGGGAGTTAGCCCAAGCAGCGAGAAAAAATTTTTTAACTTTTGGCATTTCTTACCATCGAGCAGAGCACTGGTGGTTTTTTCACGAGGGAACAAAGTTTGACTCTGATGTTTTAAATCCTGAGTATATAGATTTATATGGGCCTGCACAGCCTGAAAACATGCAGCCCACAGAGGAATTTTTAGAAAACTGGTATTTAAGGCTCTGTGAAATTGTAGATAAATATAAACCTCAAATAATATATTTTGATTGGTGGATAGAAAAACCTGTATTTGAGCCTTATTTAAAAAGATTCGCCGCTTATTATTATAATAGAGCCTACGAATGGAATAGAGAAGTAGTTATCAGCTATAAGCTGAACTCTTTCCCCCGAAAGTGTGCCCTCTATGATATAGAAAGAGGAAAAATAGATGATATAGATCCTATCCCCTGGCAGATGGACGCTCCTATTTCCAAAGTCTCCTGGAGTTATGTAGAAGAAAAAGAGTATAAAACTACGGAAGAAATCCTGTGTGACCTTGTAGACATAGTAAGCAAAAATGGAAATTTACTTCTAAATACAGGGCCTCGTCCCAATGGCACTATTCCAGAAGAAGAGGAAAATATTCTATTAGAGATAGGGAAATGGCTCTTAGCAAATGGAGAAGCTATATATGGAACGAAACCCTGGAAAATATATGGAGAAGGACTTACAAAATTACCCACCGGCTCTTTTGTGGATACCACAAAAGTTTCCTATACAGGGGAAGATTTTAGATTCACTACTAAAGGAGATATATTATACGCTTTTCTTATGGGAAAACCTGAAAAAGAAGAAATCTTTATTCAATCCTTAGGATATAACCTGCCCCTGTTTAAAAATGAGATAGAAAAAGTAGAAGTGCTGGGAGAAGGAAGAAAAGAAGAAATCGTATGGAAAAGGGAGGAAAGAGGTTTAAAGGCCAAAATACCAGGATTTAGAAAACTAAATTATCCTGTAGCTTTAAAAATCACACCTAAATAATAGAAAACTGCCTTTCCAGAAATTATAAAATTACCGTTCCAAAACGATTCAGAATAAATTGTTATTGAACGTATAAGACTTATAGAAAATCTTATTCATCTCCTCAATAGCTTTTAGCTCACCAATGAGCTTATTATGCAACAGTGCTTCCCCAGGAGTCACGTACCCGGTAAATATCTGGCTGAAAGTTTGTATGGTACATGATACTTCTCCGGCCTCACATTCTTCTACATCTATTTCCCCTTCTTCTAACTCAATAAGAAAATTTTTATTATTCCACTCTGCATCAGGATCAGATATGGAGATGGAGAATTTAGCTTCTGTGTTTTTATCGTAACATCTACTTAATAACGCATTTTTAACGTCAACTACCCTGAACATCATACCTGGAGTTAACCCCATTCCCACTCTAGGGTTGGTTAGGTCCAGGTACAGCCTCTCATCAGAAGATGTAGACCAGTATACATTATCAACCTGAGACTGATGAGCAAATATAAACCAGAACAACCCCTCTTTAGCCCGTTGGTCGAGGTACACCATCTCATGGATGTTCATTTTATCCTCTTTAATTGTATAAATTATATAACCTCCAGGATTATTATCCGCATCAGTCCATAAGTATGTGTATTTCGGATACTTTTTAGTGCGGGAATCATCCAGCATAAAATCTGTCCATAAAGCTTTATCACGAATAATGCAACAATTATGTTTTCTGGCATATTCAGTATAGATAGCATTTACTGCTTCTAAGTCATCATCTTTAAATGGTCTTATAGAACCCGATTTTTTATTAAACTCAGAAAAATGATGGATGGGAATGTCATAGTTTAGTCGCTCGAAAGATAATTCCCAACCATATTTTCTATAGAATTCATAAGAGAAAGGCCCTAACATAGAAACAAATTGTTTTCTATCCCTCATAATCTGGAGAGAATTTTTAAGCAACCCTGCCACTTTGCCTCCGTGTCTTCCTTCTGGCATAGAAGATACAATGCCAATACCACCCATTCCCAGAGGAGAACCATAGATGTAGATATCAAATGGCAAGATAGCAATCATTGCATTTAAAATTCCGCGCTCGTCATAGTAGCCCAGAATTACATCCTTGGACACAAAGTCGTCTATTAGCTCTCTGGCTTTTTCCTTTACTTCATTAAACCAGGGAAAACAGTAAGTTATCAACTGAAATGCACGTTCACCATCTTTTCGGGACACTAATTTTATTCCCAAACTCATATCTCCTTTAAATTGCGTATGGCAGGTCTTCCAACCTTATCATATTAGATTAGACCTCCACAAATGTATTTTAGTTCTTCTTTTGCTTTCCATTTCCATATAATTTAGCTCTTTACCTGGATTTTTATAGCCATCCATACAAAGATATAGCTAATATAAGTGATAATGAAATTTCTTCGAACCCCTTTCCCCTTTCTACCTTCCTTGAGAAGAGAAATTCTGCTACCGTAAGATAGCCTTACGACATAAGACAAAAAATTGCTGAGGAAGGGCTTCCTTCCCTCAGCAAGGAATTATCTCGTAACAGGTTTTACAGAACAACATAATAAACCTCTTTACTTAGCAAAACTACTGACAGGAAAAAGTGTTCAAAAAAGCAGGGTAGATTCTATCCTGCAGAAGAGCTAGCTTTCTCAGGAAAAAGGGGATGATGCAGACTATATCGCTCATCTTCCAAAACAATCTGCTTTCCCATCTTTAATCGACAATTTATGATTACTGGAGCCAAAAGATTAACTTTGATATCTTGAGGCGATTGAATGTTCATAATAGCCAGAACTATAACTTCTTCCTCGCTAATTATTCCTAAAGCCTGGCATTCCGAAGAAGGAATATCTACCTCATAATCAGGAAAATAGAGAAAAGGGTCACAAACAGCGAAAATTACGTCTCTTTCTTCCACACTCTGCAACCAGAAAAAACCCTCTTCTTCTAAAAGAAGGAACTGCCTTAAATTCTCAAAACCGGGCAATCCCCAGGGGAAAAGAATAAATTTGCCCTCTTCCACTTCTATTTCACCAAAATAGCGAGTGGGTATCTTCATCTCTTTCTCCTTCTTAAAGAAAGTCCAGAAGAGTGGGTTGAATCACCCGAGCAGTAGCAGCTAAAGCCATTTGATAGACATTCTGGTGCTCATTTAATTGCATCACTACTTCTGCCACATCAATGTCTTCATTCAGAGAAAGTAATTTTTTGAAATTAACAGAGAATTCCTCAAACCGATTTCGAGAGTTTTCCAGGCGCAAAGTACGCGCTCCTACCTGAGAGCGAACAGCCAGCAAATTATCGAGAGCCTCATCCAGATTTCCCAGATCCTCTCCAGAAAGCTTGGATACCTCATTATTTCGGAGGTCTTTTATTATATCTTCCACCACCTTAAATACTCCCTCAGCCTCTCGAGAATTCAAGATATCCCCACCGCTATCAATCATCCCCCAAGCCTCAAGAGGAGCCCCTGATAAACTCAGAGGGCTAGCGGTACGAGAGCGAAGAATAAGACGGTCTCCATCGGAGAGGGCACAAACCTCAGACTTTAAATTGGGGTCATTATTAATACTATTCACCAAATCTGATAAACTGGTTATAGTAGGATCTATGGTAAATGTTTCCCCATTGATAGTAAAAGAATCGCCAATGTTAATAGAATTTATTACATTAGATGAAGCTTCAAAACCCCGGAAGAAAACATCATCTCCTGGAAACCCGATAGCCAAAGTGGTATTATTTTCTATTTCTAATATAATGGAATTATTATCTCCATAGTAGGTAATTATGTCTCCTTCCCGGGAAAAAGGAACAGTAAGAGTTTGCGTACCAGAGAAAAGATGCCTTCCTGCATAAGAAGTATTAGCTGTTCCTATCAATTCTTCTAAATATGCCTCTATTTCAGTCGCTATCATTTCTCGGTCTTCAGCAGTTAAAGTACCATTAGCTCCCTGTAAAACCA
>Ga0208938_1000466_pt1 | contig 30699 bp, 30 predicted proteins | sample AD_UKC125_MetaG_FD_184434 | JGI IMG/M metagenome (GOLD analysis project Ga0208938, IMG submission 184434) | Active sludge microbial communities of municipal wastewater-treating anaerobic digesters from USA - AD_UKC125_MetaG (SPAdes) (version 2) | ecosystem: Engineered > Bioreactor > Anaerobic >...
CTGTGGCGGTACGTAATCGCCTCGTAACCGGTTACATACCACCCGAGAGACCTCTTCACCAGGCCCTTTATGCCCCCACGCTTTGATCTGCCTACGATCTTTCGTGGCCAAAAAGATCCACACCCAAACTACTTCCAGGCCGTTCCCGAACCGGGTTCCATCGCTCTGCTCGGCGTCGGCCTTGCCGGTCTGGTGCTGCGCCGTCGGCAGTAGTAAGCACAAGTCCGTCAGGCAGTGAGGTGGCCCCGCCCTCAGAACCTGACCTTCCAAGTCAGGTCGGGGCCGCCGTCGCTATTGCCATGTCCTAGGCTGATCTCGCCGCTGCCGCTGAGCATGAAATCCTCGCGGTTGATCACCAGCTCACGGGCGGCATCAACCCGGACATAAGTGCCATTGGTGCTGGTATCGGTCAGCACAAACTTGTCGCGGCGAAATTCGATGCGCGCATGCTTGCGCGAGGCACAGAGCACCGGCAGGTTGATGCGGCAAGAGGCATCTCGGCCGATGGTCACCGCTTCGTCGCCCTGTCTGAAGGTCAGCAAACCGCCGGCATAGGCGAGGTCCAGGGACATCGTCGTCGGCGGATTGTCGCCCGGCAGGCTGCCGGTAATCATCGTCAGGTTCTCGACCTGCCAGATCACCTCGCAGACGGCAATCGACTCCGCCTTGCCCCTGACCGCGAAGCTGCCCATACTGCGGGTCGAGTCCCGCAACTCCGGCGACATCGTCCTTGCCGTGGCTTCGGTGGTGATGATCTGGGCGGCCTTGGCCAGGCCGGTCATGCGCGCCGCGATATTGACCGCGTCGCCAAAGACATCGCCGTTTTCCTCGATCAACCGGCCGGCGTGGAAACCGATCCGGATCGAGAGACCATACTGCATGGCCGAGTCGAGCTCGGACAAGCGGGTCTGCATCTCGCAGGCCGCCCTTACGATGGCATCAGCGCTCGGAAAAACCGCCATCAGTTCATCGCCGATGGTCTTGATCACCCGCCCGCCATACGTCGCGGTGACTGCCCGCAGCACGTCGAGGCAAGCGTCGACCAGCCGCTTCGCCCCGCTGTCGCCGATGGTCTCGTAGAGTTTTGTACTGCCGGTGACATCGGCGAAGAGAACCGCCTGTTCCATGTTTGACCCTTTGTGCCGCAATCGGCGGATATCATAGCGCCTGCCGGACGCGTTGCAAGCGCCATCGACGCCGCCAGCCGGACACCGGCATAGCGCCGGACTGAGGAGACGAGACATGAACGCAAACACGCAAGGCGCCTTCGCGGCCACCGGGCCGGTGGGGGTGGGGTTGATCGGCGACACGGAGTTCTGCGACCTGGTCAGCACCCGTAGCCGGCCCCTGCTCGAAATTGCCAGTAGCCTGGTCACCAGGCACGCGCATGACGTTCCGCTGACGCGGCCGCTGATTGGCCGCCTCCTGCTGGAATCCGGGCAGATGGAAGCGTTGCTGGACGAGTACGGCGCGCGCCAGAATCAGCACTGGAGCCGGTTCCGCGCCTTGATGGCGGCTCTCAAGAACTTCGCCCGTATCGGCGAGGTCCTGGCTTACGTACACCGACGCCTGCCGGCCTACCGCCTCCTGCCGATCGAAGGAGACTTCGAAGCCGCCACCCGCGAACGCTTGCAGCAGGTTGGCGGCTTCGTCGCCGATGTCGCCAAGAACCTGCTGGAGGAGGCACAACGGGTCGGCGTCCAGGTCACCGACCTCGCCCGGCTCCCTGAGGATTTCAGTGAACGCTTGCCGCCGGGCCGCCTGGCGCACAACCGCGGCGACCGGATTACCGGCGACACCGCGACTACGGTCACCCATCTGGCAACCGAGTTTCTCAACTTGGCCGCCGAAAGCGATCTGCTGCGCGTCTCGGCGCGGGTTCCGCCGGAGGAATATGCCGCCTGCTTCCCTGATCCGGTCAGCGAGGAGCGCCTGCGGCAGCTCACCTTCCGCTTCCACAACCTGCAATCCCTCTATGACACCCATGTCGCCGGCACCTCGATCGAAACCTCCGACGCCAACCTGCCCATCCTGCGCGGCCACGCCAGTGTCATCTACCACCTGCTGGAGATCGCTACCGACCTCGCCCACTACTACGAGCGCCACGTGAGCCCGCACACCGGCGACACCGTGCTGCGCGAACGGCCAGTGATCGATACCGACGCCACCATGGCAACCCTGTTCGCCTACTCCATGGCCTTCTCCAGCGCTCACCTGAACGGCGGCCAGCGCCTGTGTCAAGGCATCCTGCGCCGCTACGCCGAATCCGGGCGCCTCGACGTGCCGGTGCCCAGCTACCGGGGCTTCCATGTCCGCCCCTCCAACCTGGTGGCACGCATCGTCAACCACTACGGCAGCGCGGTGCAGATGAACCTGGATGGCAAGCTCTTCGATGCCGGCTCGCCCCTCGATCTCTTCCGTGCCAATGAGACCATCAATGCCCGCAAGCGCCGCTGGCTGGCGGCGGAAATCGCCCGCGTGCTCCCTGACCGAACCGGCGCCCTCGAACCAGAAGCTGTCGCCGGCGCCGTCCTGACCATCGTTCATCGCCTTGCCGGCGAGGGAAAGATCGTGCTCTACCGCCAGCCACTCCAGCTCTCCGAGGAAATCGGGCGTCGCCAGGGCAGCGTCCTCGAGAACAGCGTGGCCGAGATCGCCCAGTTGCAGGCCACGGGCCAACTCGACATCCGCACCGATCTGACCGTGACCTTCATCGGCGACAAGCGCGTCCTTGCCGACGTGGATGCGCTGGCCCGTCAAGGCTACGGTGAGGATGCCTTCGGCAACAACGTGGAACTGCCAAAGGCGCTCTCGTATTTGAGGCGATAGACAAATCCGGAAACCCCTCGCAGCCGTAAAGTGCGCAATCCTCCGACCGCTCTCTCCAGCGTTGCAACGCGGGCAAGACGACGCGCCTGGCGCACGGTTACCGCAGCAAGCCCTGCTTCTCGATGAAGGCAATGACCTCGTTCAGCCCCTGCCCGGTTTTCATGTTGCTGAACACGAACGGCCGTTCGCCGCGCATCCTGCGGCTGTCGCGATCCATCACTTCCAGAGAGGCGCCGACCAGCGGCGCGAGGTCGGTCTTGTTGATCACCAGCAGGTCGGACTTGGTGATCCCCGGCCCCCCCTTGCGCGGGATCTTGTCGCCGGCAGCGACGTCGATGACGTAGATCGTCAGGTCGGAGAGTTCGGGGCTGAACGTCGCCGCCAGGTTGTCGCCGCCGGATTCGACGAGGACGATCTCGATATCCGGGAAAGTCGTGGTCAGCCGGGCGACGGCTTCGAGGTTGATCGAGGCGTCCTCGCGAATCGCCGTGTGTGGGCAACCGCCGGTTTCGACGCCGAGAATCCGCTCCTGCGGCAATGCAGCGTGCTGCACCAGGAACTTCGCATCTTCGGCGGTATAGATGTCGTTGGTCACCACACCAAGGCTGTACCTGTCGCGCAGCGCCAGGCACAGAGCCAGGGTCAGAGCGGTCTTGCCGGAGCCGACCGGGCCTCCGATGCCGATGCGCAGGGCGGGATGTCGCTTCATGTCGGGCTCGCTTTCTTTCACGATCGGAAAAGTCTCGAATATTGCGTCTCGTGGCCAGTCGACGCCAGCGCCAGACCGGGAGCGAAATTGCTCCAGAGCGCTTCCGGCAGTTCGATCGCCTGCTGCACGACTGCCGGCAAGCGGCCACCAAGGGCAAGCAGGATGCGCTGCCCGGCGGTCTGGCCCAGCGGTACCGCCTTCAACGCCGCCATGACCTGATTTTCGCACCAGGACCACAGGTAACCAGTCAGCGAATCGGCGACCTGGATTTCCCAGACCGCTGCGGCCAGCGCCCAGACGACCGGGAACGAAACTTCGGGCAGCGCGTCGAGCGCTGGCGGGAGCGGGAAATCCTCGACATCGTGCAGCAGCCGGCGCAACGAATAACCCATCTGCACGGTTTCGGCGCGCAACTCTGATGACTCGCGACTGGCCAGAAAGTCGGCGTTGAGACGCGCCACTTCATGCTCGGCGGTGGCGGCCCAGGCGCGCTGCAGGCAGGCGGTCAGCGGCGCTTCAAAGCGGCCCAGGGGGTGCTCGAGCACCTCGCCGATCCACGCCAGCGCCGTCGCCTGATCACGCACGCGACCCGTATCGACCGCCCATTCGAGGCCTTGCGAATAAGTGTAGGCACCGACCGGCAGGGCCGGGCTGGTCAACTGCAGCAGACGCGCCAGCGCCAGACTCACTTGAAAGTATGGATCTTTGCTGGCGAGCGGTGCGGGCCGTGGCCGGGATGGTGGGGATCCGTTGCCGCACGCAGCGGACGGTAGTCGTGCGCAGCCGCGTGCACGTCGCCATGCGCATGCGCACCATAAGCGCCGCCCTCGGGATCGAACGGGGCCTCGACCTCGCTGACCTCGCAACCGAGGCTGAGCAACATCTCGCCAAGCACGTGGTCCGGCTGAAAGCGCAGATATTGCTCGCCGAGCTGCACCGGCACGTGCCGATTGCCGAGATGGTAGGCAGCGCGAATCAACGGGCAGGTTTCGCCGGCATGCACTTCGAGCAGCGGCTCCGGAGCCGCCTCGACGGCGATGACCAACCCGTTGCCGGTGAGCAGCCGGTCGCCTTCGCGCAACACCGTTCCGGCCTGAAAGACGTAGCCCAGTTCCTCGCCGCTGGCCAGGATGACGCGTTGTCGACTCTTGCGGCGTGCGTCGTAGGGGAGCACCAGACGATCGTCGGCGGTCGCATCGCGTTCGGCAAAGGATTCGGCGAAGAGCATGCTCAGAACAGGAAGTAACGTTGCGCCAGCGGCAGCACGCTGGCCGGCTCGCAGACCAGCAGTTCGCCGTCGGCGCGTACCGCATAGGTTTCCGAGTCGACGTCGATCTTCGGCGTCGCCGCGTTATGGACCATGTCCGACTTGCAGAGACCGCGCGTCTGGCGAACGGCATGTAGCGGTTTGGCGAGTTGCAGCGCGGCGAGTTCGGGATTGTCGAGCGCCGCCTGCGAGACGAAGGTCACCGAGGTCTTGCGCGCGCCGCCGAAAGCACCGAACATCGGCCGGTAGTGCACCGGCTGCGGCGTCGGGATCGACGCGTTGGCGTCACCCATCGCAGCGGCGGCGATCATCCCGCCCTTGAGAATCAGCGAAGGCTTGACGCCAAAAAACGCCGGCTTCCAGAGTACCAGGTCGGCGAGCTTGCCGACCTCGATCGAACCGACGAGGTGGCTGATGCCATGCGTGATCGCCGGATTGATGGTGTATTTGGCGAGGTAGCGCTTGACGCGGAAATTGTCGTTGGCGGTCGGCGGCGCTCCTCCAGTTCCCACTGCCGGCAGGTGGCCACGCTGCACCTTCATCTTGTGCGCGGTCTGCCAGGTGCGGATGATCACTTCGCCGACACGGCCCATCGCCTGCGAGTCCGAGGACATCATCGACAGCGCGCCGAGGTCGTGCAGGATGTCTTCGGCGGCGATCGTCTCGCGGCGGATGCGGCTTTCGGCGAAAGCCACGTCTTCGGCAATCGCCGAGTCCAGGTGATGGCAAACCATCAGCATGTCGAGGTGTTCGTCGACGGTGTTCACCGTGTAGGGCCGGGTCGGGTTGGTCGATGAAGGCAGGACGTTGGCCTCGCCGACGGCACGCAGGATGTCCGGTGCGTGCCCGCCACCGGCGCCTTCGGTATGAAAGGTGTGGATCGTCCGCCCCTTGAAAGCGGCGAGCGTCGTTTCGACGAAGCCCGATTCGTTGAGTGTATCGGTGTGGATGGCCACCTGCACGTCCATCTCTTCGGCTACCGCCAGGCAGTTGTCGATCGCCGCCGGCGTCGTTCCCCAGTCCTCGTGCAGCTTGAGCCCGATGGCGCCGGCACGCACCTGTTCGCGCAAGGGTTCGGGCAAGGAAACGTTGCCCTTGCCGAAAAAACCGAGGTTCATCGGAAACGCGTCGGCCGCTTCGAGCATGCGGTGGAGGTGCCAGGGTCCCGGCGTACAGGTGGTGGCGTAGGTGCCGGTAGCCGGCCCCGTGCCGCCGCCGAGCATCGTGGTCACGCCCGACATCAGCGCTTCCTCGATCTGTTGCGGACAGATGAAATGAATGTGGCTGTCGATGCCGCCGGCAGTGACGAGCAGACCTTCACCAGCGATGATCTCGGTGCCGCCGCCGATGGCGATGGTCACCCCCGGCTGGATGTCGGGGTTGCCAGCCTTGCCGATGCCGGCGATACACCCGCCCTTGATGGCGATATCGGCCTTGACGATGCCCCAGTGGTCAACGATCAGCGCATTGGTGATCACCGTGTCGGCGACTTCACCGGCGGGCCTCTGACCCTGCCCCATGCCGTCACGGATCACCTTGCCGCCGCCGAACTTGACTTCCTCACCGTAGATCGTGAAATCGTCCTCGACTTCGACCCACAGTTCGGTGTCGGCCAGACGTACCCGATCGCCGATCGTCGGCCCGAACATCTCGGCGTAGGCCTGCCGGGAGATTTTGACGCTCATTGCAGTGCTCCCATCACCAGGGCGTTGAAACCGTACACCCGGCGCTCGCCGGACAGCGCCACCAGTTGCACGCTGCGCGTCTGTCCCGGCTCGAAGCGCACGGCGGTACCGGCGGCAATATCGAGCCGAAAACCATGCGCCGCGGCGCGGTCGAAAACCAGCGCGACGTTGGTTTCGGCAAAGTGATAATGCGAACCGACCTGGATCGGCCGATCGCCGCTGTTGGCCACGCTCAACCGGATCGTCTCGCGGCCGGCGTTGAGTTCGATTTCGCCCGTGGCGACTGCCATTTCACCGGGAATCATTTTCGCCCCTTCATTTTCGCCCATCAGAACAGGGTGTTGACCAGCAGGTAACCGCCCACCAGCGCCACCGCCTGACCAAGACGATGCGCCCAGGCCTCGCGTTGCTGCAGTACATGGCTAGCAAGCAACATTCCCGCGCCGTGCAGAATGGCAGAACCGATAACGATTCCGGCCAGCACGCTGCCCGCAGCCCCCAGTTCGCCGCCGTGCGCCATGCCGTGGCAGAGCGCGAAAGCGCCAATGACCGCCAGTGGCACCGATGTGCCACGGCCAAGCGGCAAGGTCAGCATCAAGCCAAGGACAAGGACCGAGGCTGCGACGAGCGGTTCGAGTTGTGGGACGACCAGGCCGCCGTGGCCAAGCATCGCGCCGATCGCCAGGAAGCAGACGAAACAAAGTGGCGCGAGCCACACGCGGCGGCTATGGAGAACGCTCCAGATACCCACCACGACCATCGCCAGCAGATGGTCGAGGCCAAGGAAAGGGTGCATGAAGCCAGCGCCGAAGCCGTCTCCGGCGTGCCCAGGGTGGGCGATGGCGACAACCGGCAGGCACAGCAGACCGGTGACGAGAAACATGACTGTACGCTTGTTCATCTTCGACTCCCTGGTTCAAACGATGGGGTGATGGACGGTCACCAGTTTGGTACCGTCCGGGAAGGTGGCTTCGACCTGGATGTCGTGGATCATTTCCGGCACGCCTTCCATCACGTCGTCACGGGAAAGCAGCGTCGTTCCGTAGCTCATCAACTCGGCCACCGTCCGCCCGTCGCGGGCGCCTTCGACGATCGCCGCGCTGATCAGCGCCACCGCCTCGGGGTAGTTGAGCTTCAGGCCGCGCGCACGGCGGCGTTCCGCGAGCAGCGCGGCGGTAAAGATGAGCAGCTTGTCCTTTTCTCTCGGCGTCAGTTCCATTCAGCTTCCTCAGGGTTTCAGGTACTCCAGATCCGTGGCACTACGGCGACCCGACCGAGCGCCAGCGGGCGCAACAGTTTCCAGACCTCACTCAACCAGGCACGCGCGACCTCGGCTTGCGGTGCCAGGCAACGCGCCACCAGCACCTCGGGCAGCGCGCTGACCCCGGCCAGCAGACCATCGGTGACGGTCAGCGTACGGCAGGCGTCAAGCCACTCGCGGGGTACTGCTCGCCCGGCCAGCAGCAAGGTCGCACTCACCGGCTGACCGGCGAGTCCGGCGGCGGCAGCGAGCCACGCCGAGCCGCCAGCGAGTTGACCACGCTCGACCCACAACGGCTGGCCGTCGCGTTCGACCCGCGTCGCCAGATCCAGTCGCCCGGTCGCAAAGCGTTCACCGGCGGCCGTGCGGCCCAGGCAGAGGATCTCCCAGCCGCAGAACATGCCGCCGCCGGCAAGTTCGACACGGCTGTGCATCGTCGCGTCCGCACCGTCGAAGACAATCGTTTCCTGCGGCAACCACTCGACGATGGCGTCACGCGCGACGCGCACCGTCAGCCATTGCTGCGCCGGTCGCCCACCCGAACGATACCACTTGCCGGCGCCGGGTGTGGTCAATAACACACACGCGCCGGACGCGGCGGCGACGCTGATTTCCAGACAGTCGCCACCGGCAACGCCTCCCGGCGGATGCAGGACGATCGCGTGACAGAGATCCCGACCTTCCGGATACAACGCCTTCTGCACGCGCAACGGCCCGCGATGCTCGCGCTGCACCAGCAGCGTCGTCTCGGCACGGCGCTCGAAACCCAGATTCAGTGACGCCTGCCAGCCGGGGCGTGCCGCTTCTTCGAGCACCTCGTCGTTGTCGGCTTCGATCAAGCTTGACTCCGCTGCCACCGGAGCGCCAATGCCGCCACTCTGTCCGCTTCGCTATCATCTTCCATCTCTTCTCGCCTCCGCGCCTGCGCTCTGGAGCAGCGCCAACGCCTTCTATTCCTGCGTCGCGAGCAGTTCCTTGTCGGCGTAATTCAAGCGCATCGCCAACACCTTGGCAATCGCCTCCATCAGGTTGAAGGCCAGCCGCCGGTGCTCCTCGCTCAACTTCTCGAAGCTCTCCCGGTGCAGCACATAGAGCGAAGTGTCTTCCAAGGCTGTCGCATCGGCGCTGAAACTGGCCGCCCGGGTGACGAAGGACAGGCCGGCGATGAAGTCGCCACGCCCGTAGGTCAGCCGATGGCGGTTGATGCTCGTCCCGGGAACTGGCGTGGTGATGCGGACAGCACCCTTGCGTATCAGATAAAGGCGATCAGCCGCGTCGCCGACCGAGAACACCTTCTCATTCTTTGCCACCGAGCGACGTTCGAGACACTCGACCAGTGCGACCAGCGAGTCCTCCTTGCAGTCCTTGAAGATCTCCAGCTCGTAGATCTCGAGTGGTGGAAGCTCGGCCGCCTGCTCCAGGTTCTCGCCGAGGATCTGGTCTTCAATCCATTCAAGTCCGTCATCGAGTTCTGGAAAGACCTTGACATGATCGCTAGTGGTCGTCAATTCCATGCGCTCGAACAGCTCGGCAAGGTTCTTTCCGTTGGGCAGGGTGTGCGTCAGGCCGCTGAAGACCAGGAAGGCATCACGTTCGATCAGCGAGTCGCGAATCTGACTCAAGAGATGCACCGCCGTGACGTCGACCGACTGCACGCGGCGCATGTCGAGCACGATGTAGGTGCGTCTGCGTAATTCAGGCTCGAGGGCGGTGTACATCTGGTCCTTGGTACCAAAAAACAGGCTGCCCTGCAGCTCCAGGATCGCGGTCCGGTCTCCGCGCTGCACGAGAAGATCCATCTCGTTCCCCAGGCGCACCCGTTTCGAGAACCGGTCGCTGCCATCGACCTTGCTGCGAATGATCGTACTCGTCAACTGCTCGCGAATGAACAGGAACATCGCCAGGGCAATGCCCACCGCCGACGCCGCGATCAGGCTGTAACCGAGCGCCACGGCAACCACCGCCAGGATCACCGCGAAGTCAAGCATCGTCCACGAGGACTCGAGCAGGTGGAGACTCTTGAGGTCGATCATTCTGATACCCACGACGATCAGGATACCCGCCAGCGCAGCCACCGGTATCCACGCGATGAACGCTCCCAGGACGAGAAAGGCGATCAGCGCCAGCACGCCTTCGACAACCCCAGAGATGCGCGTCTGACCACCGCTCGCCAGATTGACCAGGGTCGCACCCATTTGCCCAGCCCCTGGCATACCGCCGGCACAGGCCGACGCGACATTGCCCATGCCTTGCGCAACCAGTTCGCGGTTGGAATCGTGGCGACTGCGAGTAAGTGCGTCGAGAACGACGGCCGTCTTGAGCGTGTCGATGGACAGCAACACGGCCAGCGTCAGAGCCGTCCCCATCAAGGCAGCGATCTGTCCGAGCTTGAGTTCCCCAATATCGCGCCAACGACCGGTGACCGCCTCGAGCATGCCTGCGGCGGAACCGCCGAGCGGCCCGATGATCAGTTTATTGCCCTCGAGAACCAGCATCGAGTTGTCAACGAAGTGGGCCAATCCGAAATAGGTGAGCACCCCGGCCAATAGGCCGAGAATGGCCGCCGGCACGATACGGGTGAGCAATGGCGCGCCAAGCATCACGGTGGCGGTTACGCCGCCGATGAGTACGCTCTGCCATTGCCATGTTTGCGGCGAGGTGAGCGTGCGCCACAGGGATTGATTGCCGAAGATGCCGAGGAATTTGGGAATCTGGCTGCCGATGATGATCAGGCCCACCCCGGTCAGGTAGCCACTGACCACTGGAAACGGGATGTACTTGATCAGGCTGCCAATCCGCATCAAGCCGAGAAGGAGCTGAATCAACCCGGCCACCAGGCCAAGGGCGGTCAGCCGCAGCACGATGAACGCCGGATCGACGTCCAGTTGCACGAGTTCGATGGCAAACGCCGAGAGAACCGCGGCGGCGGGTGCACACGGCGCAGTGATCAGCCGATTGGTGCCCCCCAGGCTCGGCGCCACCAGGCCGAGGGCGGCCGCTCCGAGAATTCCTGCGAGCGCGCCCAGGCCGGCATAAGCAGGGCCGATCGACGCATAGATGGTCACGCCGAAAGCGATCGCCGACGGCAGAGCCACCAGCATCGCCGCGAGGCCTCCCCAGAAATCGCCGACCAGCTTGTCATTCTTGAAACTCATTGCCAGTTCCATAACCCAGGCCCTCCATCCAGACTCTTGCGATCAAATAAAAGCCCTCTTGCCGACGCCTCCCTGACTCAAGTACAAACGACAATCACCCGACAACTTCCCGGCGACTATTGATCGTAACACGGAGAAACTTGATGGACCGGGTTTTGGCGCAGCGCGGATGAGTACCGGAAAGAATCGCGGTCAGCGACAGCGCTGTCGAAACGCGGTTTGACAGCGCCTCGAAGAGGCATCCGCACCGTGCAGCAAGCAGGACAGACCAGGAAAGCAGATTTTGCGCTACTATGCTGCGGGGTGGCGTTTTGCTCCTTGCTTGCGGCACGCCAGCAGTTTGCTTACCAGTGGATCATTGGACACGGAGACTTACAATGCTACGTGAATTGTCTGCGCTTGCGGCAATCGTTCTTGTCGCATTTGTCGGTACCGCCAGAGCGGTGGAGTCTGGAACGTCGGCCGAGGCGAAGGCCATGCTGGAAAAGGTGGTACTGGCAGTCAAGGCAGATAAAGTGAGGGCGCTGGTGATGTTCACCAAGGGTGAAGGCGGCTTCAAGGATCGTGATCTCTATCCTTACTGCGGCGGCCCGGACGGAAACTTCACCGCCCATCCGACACTGCTCGGGAGAAGCCTGAAGGATCTCCGGGACAAGTACGGCAAACCATTGGGCATGGAAATGTACGCCGCAGCCAAGGAAGGATTGATCTCCGAGATTTCCTATATGTGGCCGCGTCCCGGCCAGACGGATCCGGTAACCAAGGTGGCCTTCGTGACCAGGATTGGCGACCAGGTCTGTGCAGTCGGTTATTACAAGCAGTGATGGCGTAGCAACTCCGGCAGGCGATTAATGTAGCGGACGGGTCAGTCCAGAGCGTTTCGCCCGCTTGCGCTGCCCTTCCTCAAACCGCCAGGGCGGCAAGAACTCCATCCTTCTCCATGTCTTCCCCGCGTCCGCGCATGATGATCTCGCCACGTTCCATCACCAGGTACTGATCGGCGAGCGAGCGGGCGAAATCATAATACTGTTCGACGAGCAGAATGGCCATTTCGCCACTGGCGGCGAGCGCGCGCACGGCACGTTCGATGTCCTTGATGATCGATGGCTGGATGCCTTCGGTGGGCTCGTCGAGGATCAGCAGTTTCGGGCCCATGGCCAGCGCCCGCCCGATCGCCAGTTGCTGCTGCTGCCCGCCCGATAGATCGCCGCCACGCCGCCGCAGCATCTGCCGCAGCACCGGGAACATCTCGAAGATCCGTTCCGGCACCGGCGTCCTCCCGGGGCAGGCGGCAAGCCCCATCAGCAGATTCTCCTGCACCGTCAGGCGGGGAAAGATCTCGCGCCCCTGCGGCACGTAACCGATACCGGCCTTGACCCGCTGGTGTGAAGCGGCACGCGTCAGATCGCGACCGGCGAACTCGATGCTGCCGCCGCGGGTCGGCAGCAGCCCCATCAGCGACTTCAGCAAGGTCGATTTGCCGACGCCATTGCGACCGAGAACCGCCGTCACCTTGCCGGCCTCGGCGCTGAAGCTGACGTTGCGCAGGATGTGGCTGCCACCGTAATACTGGTTGAGATTGTTCACGTTCAGCATCGTCAGCGCCCCAGATAGACTTCGATCACACGTGCGTCGGCCTGCACTTCCTCCAGCGTGCCCTCGGCGAGCAGGCTGCCTTCGTGCAGCACGGTGACCTTGCCGCCGAGTTGCTTGACGAAGGCCATGTCGTGTTCGACGACGACCAGCGAATGCCGGCCAGCCAGAGAAATGAACAACTCGCCGGTGCGCTCGGTTTCTTCGTCGGTCATGCCGGCTACCGGTTCGTCGAGCAGCAGCAGCTTCGGCTCCTGCATCAGCAGCATGCCGATTTCCAGCCACTGTTTCTGACCGTGCGAAAGCAGCCCGGCCAGACGATTCGCCTGGCCATCGAGGCGGATCAGTTGCAGTGTCTCGGCAATGCGGTCGCCGGCCGCCGAATCGAGCACCGCAAAGAGGCTGCGCCAGACCCGCTTGTCGGTCTTCATCGCCAGTTCGAGATTCTCGAAAACCGTGTGATTCTCGAAGATCGTCGGTTTCTGAAACTTGCGCCCGATGCCGGCGTGCGCGATCTCGGGTTCCGAGAGGCGTGTCAGATCGATGGTCTGACCGAAGAAGACCGTGCCTTCGTCGGGCCGGGTCTTGCCGGTGATGACATCCATCATCGTCGTCTTGCCGGCGCCATTGGGCCCGATGATGCAGCGCAATTCGCCAGCGTCGATGGTCAACGACAGCTTGTTGAGCGCGCGGAAGCCGTCGAAGCTGACCGTGATGTCTTCCAGGTAGAGGATGACCTTGTGCGACAGGTCGAGATGACCGGGCTGGAGGATATGCCCGAGTTCGGCCGTACCGCTATCCCACTCGGGATTGTCCTCTTTCTCCGGGAGTAGCAGATTGACGGCGTTCATGCCTCCGCTCCTTTCGCCACGGCCATCGGCGCGTCTTCGTCCCGCCGCCTCCCGGCGCGCAGTCTGACCCACAGGCCGACGACTCCCTGCGGCAGATACAGGGTCGCGACGATGAACAGGGTGCCAAGGAAGAACAGCCAGTATTCCGGAAAACTCACCGTAAACCAGCTTTTCGCGAGATTGACGATGAACGCCCCGATGACCGGGCCGATCAGCGTGCCGCGCCCGCCGACGGCGACCCAGATGGCAATCTCGATCGAGTTGGCGACCGACATTTCGGAGGGGTTGATGATTCCCACCTGCGGGACATAAAGCGCTCCGGCAATGGCGCACAGCATGGCCGACAGCGTCCACACGAAAAGCTTGTACCACAGCGGGTTGTAGCCAATGAACATGACTCGCGATTCGGCGTCGCGGATGGCCGTCAGCACGCGCCCGAACTTCGAGGTCACCAGATAGCGCGCCAGCAGCAGCGTGCCGATCAGGGCCAGCGCCGAGAGACCGAAGAGCACCACGCGGGTCTCGGGTGCGGTGATCGAGAAACCGAGAATGCGCTTGAAGTCGGTGAAGCCGTTGTTGCCGCCGAAGCCGGTTTCATTGCGGAAGAAGAGCAGCATCGCCGCGTAGGTCAGCGCCTGGGTGATGATCGAGAAATAAACACCCCGGATGCGCGAGCGGAAGGCGAAATAGCCGAACACGAAAGCAATCAGCGCCGGCACGACCAGGACCAGCAGCGCCACCCACAGAAAACTGTCGCTACCCACCCAGAACCACGGCAGTTCCTTCCAGTCGAGAAAGACCATGAAGTCCGGCAGATCGCTCTGATAACTGCCGTCGCGGCCAATCTGGCGCATCAGATACATGCCGAAGGCGTAGCCACCAAGGGCGAAGAACAGTCCGTGACCCAGCGAGAGAATGCCCCCGTAGCCCCAGATCAGGTCCATCGCCACAGCGACGATCGCATAACAGAGAATCTTGCCGGTCAGGGTAATGAAGTAGGTCGACAGATACAGCGGGTTTTCGGGCGGCAGCAGCAGGTGCATGACCGGCACGGCAACCAGCGCGAAGGCGGCGAACAGCCCCACCAACTGCCAGCTGCGCGCGTCGAAGCTGCGCCCGAGGCGGACGATGAAAGGGGTTCTCATGGGCGTTCTCCCGCTCTCAGGATTCGACGAAGCGGCCCTTGAGGGCGAACAGCCCCTGCGGACGCTTCTGGATGAAAATGATGATGAACACCAGCACGACGATCTTGGCAACCACCGCGCCGGTCCAGCCTTCAAGGAACTTGGTGAACACGCCAAGACCGAGGGCCGCCCAGACCGCACCGGCGAGTTGCCCGACGCCGCCAAGTACGACGACCATGAACGAGTCGACGATGTAACCCTGCCCCATGTCCGGGCCAACGTTGGCGATCTGCGACAGGGCCACGCCACCGAGGCCGGCGATGCCGGCACCGAGACCGAAGGCCAGGGTGTCGACGCGCCCGGTCGGCACGCCGACGCAGCCCGCCATCGCCCGGTTCTGGGTGACCGCCCGGACAAACATGCCCAGCCGCGAGAGGTTGAGGATCGCCCACATCGCGGCCAGCACGGCGATCGAGAAGGCGACGATGATGATCCGGTTCCAGGGCAACATCAGGTTCGGCAACACCTCAATGCCGCCGGCCATCCATACCGGATTGGCGACCTCGACGTTCTGGGCGCCGAACAGAGTCCGCGCCACCTGCATCAGGAACAGGGAGATGCCCCAGGTCGCGAGCAGCGTCTCGAGTGGTCGCCCGTAGAGATGGCGGATGACGATCCGCTCCATGAGCACGCCGACCAGAGCCGCCGCCAGGAATCCCACCGGGATGGCGGCCAGCAGATACCAGTCGAGGGCGCTTGGCAGGTAGGCCCGGAAGACGCTCTGCATCGCCCAGGCCGAATAGGCGCCGACCATCAGCAGTTCGCCGTGCGCCATGTTGATCACCCCCATCACACCGTAGGTGATCGCCAGGCCGAGTGCTGCCAGCAGCAGGATCGAGCCGAGCGAAAGGCCGGTAAAGGCACGCCCCAGGTTGTCGGCCCACGCCAGCCGCTGCTCGATGGCGCGAATCGACGTTCCGGCCGCCGCGCGCACCGCGCTGTCGGGTTCGATCCAGGCGTCGCCGCGCTTCTCGGTCAGCGGAATCAGCAGTTGGCGAACGTTCGGGTCGCTGCTCTCGCCAAGTGCGCGCACCGCCACATGGCGGACGCCGGCGTCGGTCGAGCCGAGACTGGCCTGGGCATGCGCGAGTTGCAGGCGCGCCCTGATCGCGCTGTCAGTTTCAGCGGCCAGCGCCTTGTCGAGCAGGGGCAGCATCTTCGCGTCGGCACTCAGCGTCAGCTCCTGCGCGGCCTGCCAACGCACCTCGCGCTCGGCGGAGAAGAGTCGCAACGCGGCCAAGGCGCCGGAAAGCTCACGGCGTACACGATTGTTGATGCCGATGGTCTCGCGCGCCACCGGCGCCGGTTTGATCTCGGTGTTGCTGGCGGCGTCGAACACGCGCTCTCCGTCGACGATCAGCAGGCGTTCCCCGGAAACCGCCAGGGCATTGTCCGCGAGCGCCTTGAGGACCGGCAGCGCCTCATCCGGCGCCGCCTGAGCCAGGGCCGCAATGGCCATGATCTTGGTATCGGAGTCTTCGGAGGCCAGTGGCTTGAGCAACGACGGGTCGATTGCCGCCTGCACGCTCGCAGCACTCAGCAGCCACCCGCAAAGCAGTAATCCGATGGTACGCATGCTTCCTCCCTGAGCCCCGCCGCCTCTCCCGTTGCCGGGAGAGGCGAGCCTGTCGAACAGGCTCGGAACGGGATGCGTGCGTCGCCGATGCGACGAACACGCGGTTGATGCTTACTTGCCTTCAGGCGTGTCCTTCTTCTTGTCGTTACCCGGAATGTACGGGCTCCACGGCTGCGCCCTGACCGGTCCAGGCGTTTTCCAGACCACGTTGAACTGACCGTCGGCCTTGATCTCGCCGATGAACACCGGCTTGTGCAGATGGTGGTTCTTCTCGTCCATCTTGATCGTGAAACCCGACGGTGCCTTGAAGGTCTGCCCGGCCATCGCCGCAATCACCTTGTCGACGTCGGTGGATTTGGCCTTCTCGACCGCCTGCTTCCACATGTAGACGCCGATGTACGTCGCTTCCATCGGGTCATTGGTCACCGCCTTGTCGGCATTCGGCAGTTTCTGCTTGACCGCCCAGGTCCGGTACAGCTTGGTGAACTTGTCGTTCTCGACGTTCTTCAACGACATGAAGTAGTTCCACGAGGCGAGGTGACCCACCAGCGGCTTGGTATCGACGCCGCGCAGCTCCTCTTCGCCGACCGAGAAGGCGACCACCGGCACTTCGGTCGCCTTGATGCCGGCGTTGCCGAGTTCCTTGTAGAACGGCACGTTGGAATCGCCATTGATGGTCGACACCACAGCCGTCTTCTTGCCTTCGCTGGAGAATTTCTTGATCTTGGCGATGATCGTCTGATAGTCGCTGTGACCGAACGGCGTGTATTCCTCCATGATGTCGGCGTCGGCGACGCCCTTGGACTTGAGGAAAGCGCGCAGGATCTTGTTGGTCGTGCGCGGATAGACGTAGTCGGTACCGAGCAGGACGAAGCGTTTGGCTTCGCCGCCATCCTTGCTCATCAGGTACTCGACCGCCGGGATCGCCTGCTGGTTTGGCGCCGCGCCGGTATAGAAGACGTTGTACTCGAGTTCTTCACCTTCGTACTGCACCGGATAGAACAGGAGGCCGTTGAGTTCCTTGTAGACCGGCAGCACCGACTTCCGCGAAACCGACGTCCAGCACCCGAAGGTCACCGCGACCTTGTCCTTGCTCAGCAGTTGTCGTGCCTTCTCGGCGAACAGCGGCCAGTTCGACGCCGGATCGACGACCACCGGTTCGAGCTTCTTGCCGAGCACGCCGCCCTTGCTGTTGATCTCGTCGATCGCCATCAGGACGGTTTCCTTGAGTGCCGTCTCGGAAATGGCCATGGTCCCCGACAGGGAGTGCAGCACACCGACCTTGATCGTCTCGGCGGCCAGTGCGTTGAACGAAGTCAGTCCGAACGCGGCGGTCACTGCGGCGGCGGAGAGTGTCTTCATGAAGTTGCGACGTACCATCTATTTACTCCTCGAAGGTTAAGAACCGGGAAGAAATCTTCCTGCGAGGACGACAAAGCAACCACCATGCCACATCGCATCAGGAACGCGGAATGTACCGTCTGAGCAACCGATCAGTGCCGTTGTACGGCATGTGTTGCAGCCGCTCGGCATTGCCCCCGCACCAGACTGGTGCACCGACCCGCAACAGGCACCAAGATGAGACCAGCCGCCGCAAGCGACGGGCGAACTTGTGCGCCACCTTGCTGACCAACGACGCATGTCGGCGTATCGTTCACGCAGCCGTCGCCACCGGACCGTCTGTTCGCAGTTCCCCTGTTTCAGGATGCCATCAAGTGATCACTCTGGAAAAAATCGACCTCTACCGAACATTCCGGCGATATCGACGCATGACGGTGCCTGAAGGCGTGCGCCGGACAAAGCAGCGGCCTTTGGCCCGGCCTTGATCCCGCTTCCCCCGTGCCGATGGAAATGACCCACATCATCCAGACTCTGGAAGCCGACGCGGTTGTCGTTGTGTTCGTGAATGTGTTGCTGCAACAGATTGGCCTGCCCGTGCCCGCCGTACCGACGCTCCTGCTCGCCGGCAGCCTGGCCGCCGGCCATATCCAACTGGCGGCGGTGCTCGCCGCCGCCATCATCGCGTCGCTCATCGCCGACTTGATCTGGTACGCTGCGGGCAGGGTCTTTGGCTATCGGGTGCTGGCAGGATTGTGCAAGCTGTCCCTCAATCCAGCGTCCTGTGTCAGCCAGACCGAAGCCCGGTTCATTCGCTGGGGCCTTTCGTCGCTCGTCGTGGCGAAGTTCATACCCGGTTTTTCGACCGTCGCACCGCCCATTGCCGGCGCGTTGCGCATGCCCTTGCCTGGTTTTCTCGTGGCCTCAGGCAGCGGCGCCGGGCTGTGGGCAGCCCTGGCGCTGGGCACCGGCTGGCTATTGCAGGGCACGGTGCAAGGCGCCATCAGCGTGCTCGATCAGCACGCCGGTGGCGCCCTCCTGATCACGGCCGGCCTTGTCGCCTGTTGGCTGGGCTGGAAGCTGTGGCAGAAATCTCGATTCCGGCGGCTGGCTGACATTCCCCATATCACCCCCGAAGAACTGTTCGCCGCCCTGCGCAGCGATCGGCCACCGCTTCTGCTCGACTTGCGCGGCGCGACGATGATTGCCGAGACCGGCCCGCTTCCCGTTCCCGGCACAAGCCCCGGTGCAATCGTCGCCGAACACGACGCTCTCCTCAAGGCGGTGGGAAATTGGCCCAGGGACCGGCTCATCGTAACCCTCTGCGCTTGTCCGGAAGACGCCGGTGCCATCCAGGCCGCCCGGCACCTGCTCGTTGCCGGATACCGCGCAGCGCGCCCACTGCAAGGTGGCTACGAAGCCTGGATGGCGGCCAGCGCAGCAAACGCCGACCACCCCGGGGAAACCATCAACCCCTAGTCCGCCGGAGCATCCTGGCTCTTCAGTCGCTTGAAGATCAACTGCAGGTTGCGAATGTAAACCACAAAGCCGAAAGACTGGCCAATGATGAAAACCGGGTCTTCACGATACAGGGCATACGACAGCAACAAGGCGCTGCCCACCAGGCTGAGGTACCAAAAGCCCTTCGGAATCACGCTTTCCTTGCGAATCTCGCTATAAATCCATTGCAACGCGAATCGACCGGTAAAGACCGCCTGCCCCAACAAACCCACACCAATCCACATCTGCTCAGTAGTCATTTCGCTGATTCCGCCTCTTCAGTAGCGCAGTACAACCGGGTTCGCAACAACAGCCACGACACGCCGAACAAATCAACGATGCCGACCAGCGCGCGGTCAATCGTTCCATAGTTGGAACGACCGCCGATGCGGTGGCGATGATTGACCGGGACCACCATTTTCCGGAAACCATGCCGTTGCACCATGGCCGGAATGAAACGATGCATGTGATCAAAATACGGCAGTTGCAGAAACACGTCGCGCGCGATCACCTTCAGGCCACACCCGGTGTCGGGCGTATCATCGCGCAGGATCCACGCGCGCAGCCCATTGGCAAACCGCGAGGAGATCCGCTTGATGAACGTGTCGCGACGATTGACGCGATGACCAGCAAGCAGCTTGATCCCTGCCGGATCACCTTCCGTCCCTTCCACCAGGGCCAACAGACGCGGAATATCGGCCGGATCGTTCTGACCATCGCCATCCAGTGTCACCAGCCATGATCCACGCGCCCGCTGTGCCGCGCGATAGAGCGATGTGCTCTGACCCAGCGACCGGGCATGCCGAAAGATGCGCAGGGCCGCAAAGCCATCACGCTGTACCCCTTGCAGGGTGGCAAACGTCCCATCGGTGCTGCCATCATCGACCACCAGCACCTCATAATCCTCGCGCGGCTGCATCGCGCGCTGTATTTCACCCAGCAGGACCGGCAGGTTCGCGGTTTCGTTCTTGGCTGGAATCAGTATTGAAATGGATGGGACAGTCATGAGCGCAACTCCGCGGCCGAGGGATTTCTGGGCAATGAGGAACCGCCGGAGGTAGGGGCTATCGACACCGGCGTGCAGTCGCTGCCATTGCGGTAAACAAAAACATGCTGACCTTTCCTGATAAACGGATCGAAATCACTCAGCAAACAGTTCCTGGACGGTTGCCATTCCTTCGGCAATTCCTCAAAGAAAAACAGGCCCTGCGCAGAAGCTTGATAGCGCGCCTTCAGGTCGGAATCCGGCAGTTCCTTCACCGTTCGGCCGATATAATAGATCGCTCGCACATCGAAATTCGTTTCCGAAAACAGCGGCAACTGCGCGGGCTGCGGCGCCATGAATCTTTGAATTTCGGGCAGCACCTGGTAGCGCTGCGCAAAATACCGCTCCTCACCCCAGGCAAAATATCCCAGGAAGCAGAGACCCAATACCGGGCCGGACCACTCGACGACCCTCCTGACACGTGGTCCCGCAAGTTCACGGTAAGCAGCCAGTCTGGTGGCAAGCAACATCGCCAGGCAGGGATAGGCCGGCAACAGGTATTTGGCATGCTTTTCCTTGAACAGCGTGAAGACGATCACCGGCAATACGAAAGAGAGCAGCCACAAACACTCGGTCCTGTTTTTCCACCAGCCGGTAATCGTTTCCCTCGGCTTCCAGAACAACAGCAGGAGTACGGGGAAAAACGCCCCGGCGATCCACTGGAGATAGCTATAAAACGGCTCACTTTCCACATGGCCGCTAATCTTCTGCACGATGTCGCGCTTGAGGATCGGTTGCCAGGCATCGAACCCGATCCTTTCCGTAATCAGCCCATACCAGGGCAGGGCCACCAGCAACAGGATCAGCCAGCCCAGCGGATCGCGCAACAATTTCTTGCCGCGTGCGTCCTGTTGAACCAAGGCGTACACCAGCAGCGGCAGGGTCACGAACAACAGGGATACCGGTCCCTTGGTCATCACCGCACAACCGAGCAGGGCATAACTCGCATACCCCCAGGTGCGGGCCGCACCTTCCTCAAGATAACGCCACGCGCAGAGCAGCGAAGCGAAGCAAAACAAGGTCAGAAGGCCCTCAAGTTCGGCCCTGCGCGCATGCACGGCAAAGCCGCTGTTGGCAATCAGGATTTGCACCGCAAAGATGGCTGCCCACGGCGAGGCATATCGAATCACGGCCCGGTAGCACAGCGCCAGCGTCAGCAGCCCGGCGACAGCCGCCGGAAAACGCACCACCCACTCATTGACTGTACCGATCGCGGTGGCCAGGGCAGCCGCGATCCAATAATAGAGAGGTGGCTTGACGATATACCACTCGCCATTGAGGGTCGGAATCAACCAGTCTCCCGAAAGAAACATCTCGCGAATGGGTAGTGCGCGGCGCGCTTCATTGAGCGAAGCCAACGGCAAACCGCCCAGGTTCAGGAATACGACGCCGACAGAGAGAGCCAGAACAAGCCTTGCGTAGGAGCTGGCGACGTCGCCAGGAGATTTGTTGCGGGTCATGATCGGTAGCAATTCAAGAGTTGTTGCAATCCATGCCCGGCAATGCGCCGCCGGGCTGTTGAGACATCACCCTGGGTACTCGCGGGTGCGGTCAATCTTCGGTCGCCTCGCCGGCAGGATCCTGAGCATCCGGATTGATCACTCCGAAGTGCGCAGGAATGCGCGTGTAGAAGATACGGATTTTCTCGAGACGGACCAGATCGAAAAGCCGTTGCTCTTCGTCACGGGTCACGACGAACTCGACCTCGATGCCACTGCTTCCCGCCAGTTCGAAAAAGCGGTCTTCGTGCACGGTATGCCGTCGCCCGAAACTGCCGATCGTACGAAAAGCCGACCCGCCCCGGATGCCGAGCTTGTTGCCCTGGTCGAGCAACCACTCCCACAACAGAACGCCGTGGTGTTGCTGGGCCGCGTTCACGTAGAATCTCAGGAATGAACCTTGCATGCTTGCCTCCCCGCCCTGTCCTTGCACGCCGCTATCGGCAATATGCAACCGCATCAGCTCGACGCCTTCACCCAGACGACGGTGGCAATCCCGGCCAGGGTCATCAGTACCGATCCCACGACGTGCGCCGCAACAGCGGCCAGTGCCCAGGAGATCCTCCCCTCCTGCAGCAGGGTCGTGAGTTCGGCCGAGAACGTCGAGAACGTCGTCAGCCCGCCGCAGAAGCCGGTGATGACCAGCAGACGCCATTCCGGCGAGAGCGCTGAAAATGACGCAAAGAACGCCACGGCCAGGCCAATGACGTAGGCGCCGATCAGATTCGCAGCCAGGGTACCAGGGGGCACCGTCGGAAAGAGGCTGTTGAGCTTGAGGCCGAGTTGCCAGCGCAACAAGGCGCCAAGCGCAGCACCGGTCGAGATGGCAAGGATTGATTTCCACATACCGCTACCCTGCAAAGCTGGTGCCAAAGCGGCCAGGCCGAACGCATCGACGGCCGAACGCCATCTCCCAAGCGCTCAATATAGCACCGGAACTTGTGCCATGAACAGCGGTCGCGCTGCACGCGGGTGCCGCCAGGCACGGCCGGTCCCCGCCATAAAGCGCAGGCGTGGCCCGTACCTCGATTGACGGTGCGTGTCTCTGCTCCCTATACTCGGGGGCTTTACCTTGGATATCCCGTGTTCCGCTGCGGACTGTCGCGTATGCGCACCCGGCAGGACAGGATGTCGAAGCGATCGAGGAGTACGTGATGCGCCGAACGAAGATCGTGGCCACGGTCGGCCCGGCCACTGCCGCAGCCGGACCGATGCGACAACTGCTGGAAGCTGGCGTCGATGTCGTACGCCTCAACGCGGCGCACGCCGATATGGACACCCACAGCAACAACGCGCGCCAGGCGCGAGAACTGGCGCAGGTTCTCGGCCGCAGCGTCGGCGTGCTGGTCGATCTGCCGGGCCCCAAGATCCGCAGCGGGCTGATCGCGGGCGACGCGGTGGAACTCGAAAGCGGTCAGGAGTTTGTACTCAGCGGCCACGATGACGGCAAGGGCGACGCCCAACACGTCGCCACCACCCTGCCTGCGCTCGCACAATGGGCACGCCGAGGCGACGACGTTTACCTTGCCGACGGCGCGATCGTGCTGCGCGTGCTCGAAGCGGTGGGCAACGACGTGCGCACCGAAGTCGTGCGCGGCGGCACGCTGCGCTCGCGCAAGGGGATGCACCTGCCACGTGCCGAGGAGCACGTCGATCCGTTCACCGACCGCGACGCCCGTGCGCTCGAGATGGCGGTGGCCGCGAAGGTAGACTTCCTCGGGCTTTCTTTCGTCCGCCGCGCCGAAGACGTCGAGCAGGTGCGTGCCCTGCTCCCCAGGCGCGGCATGCGGCCGGCACTGATCGCCAAGATCGAGACCGCCAGCGCGGTCGACAACCTCGCGGGAATCATCAACGCCGCCGACGGCGTCATGGTCGCACGCGGCGATCTCGGCATCCAGATGCCGGCGCGACGCGTGCCACTCCTCCAGAAGGAGATCATCCGCTTCTGCAACCAGGCCGGAAAACCGGTGATCACCGCCACGCAGATGCTGGAATCGATGACCCGCTCGCCGCTGCCGACGCGCGCCGAGGTCAATGACGTGGCCAACGCGGTGCTCGACGGCACCGACGCACTGATGCTCTCGGAAGAGACGGCAGTCGGATCGTTCCCCGGAGAAACCGTGCGCATGATGAGCGAAGTCGCCGAATCGGCCGAAGGCTGGCCGCGCGACCGCGTCGATCCGGCCGCCAGCGTCAGCGCCGACGCCGACCGCGTCGCCTGGGCGGTGGCGCACGCCGCGGTACAGGCGGCCGAAGACCTCGGTGTGGCGGCGATCCTGTGTCCCACGCGCAGCGGTCAAACGGCGCATCGCGTCGCCGCCTTCCGGCCGCGGATGCCGATCGCCGCCATCTCGCCCAGCCCGCAGGTGCTCGGCGGGCTCTGCCTGGTGTGGGGCGTGCGACCGCTGGTGGTCCCCGAAAACCTCAACGGCGAGGAACAGATACGGCTCGCGATCGCGGCCGCAAGGGCGGCGGGCATCGTCCGCGAAGGCGATCTGGTGGCGCTCGTTTTCGGCTGGGCCGGGCCGCGCGCCGGCAGCACCGACAGCGTACGCATCGTGCGCGCCTGAGGCGAAGCATGTCGGACCCAGCTGCCTACGCTGCGCCTGCGCCTGCGCCTGTACCCTTTCAGCGCATCCTGGCCGACCATGAAGATTCTTGAATACACCGGCCTTGACACTTCCCGCGTCAAGGCCAGCTACCGCAAGGTGGCCGACGCCATCGCCCGCCACGACTTCCGCGCCGCGCAGGTCAGGAAGCTCGCCAATCTCGGCCACGGCAAGTTCTACCGGGCCCGGCTCGACGACAGCAACCGGCTGTTGTTCTCGCTGGTTCGCCACGGCGACGAAGTCTGTGCCCTGATGCTCGAGGTCATCGTCAATCACGATTACGACAAGTCGCGCTTTCTGCGCGGCGCCGCAATCGACGATGACAGGATTCCCGACATCGGGGTCGAGGACGCCATCCGCGAAGCCCAGCCGGTACGCTACCTGCATCCCGAGCGGACGGCGATTCATCTGCTCGACAAACCGATCTCCTTCGACGACACGCAGGACGCCATCTATCGCCGACCGCCACCGCTGATCGTCGTCGGCTGCGCCGGCAGCGGCAAGACGGCGCTGACCCTCGAAAAGCTCAAACACGCTGAAGGCGAGGTGCTTTACGTCACGCATTCGAGCTATCTCGCGCAGAGCGCCCGCGACCTCTATTATGCCCAGGGCTTCGAGCACGGCGGGCAGGAGGCGGTGTTCCTGTCCTACCGCGAGTTCATCGAGTCGATCCACGTTCCACCGGGGCGGGAAGCCAGTTGGCGCGATTTCGCCGGCTGGTTTGGACGTTTCCGGCAGATCCATCGGGAGTTCGACGCCCACCAGGTCTTCGAAGAGATTCGCGGCGTGCTGACGGCCGGGTCCGACGGCGTGCTGACGCGCGACGCGTATCTGGCGCTCGGCGTGCGACAGTCGATCTTTCCCGCCGATCAGCGCGACCGGCTGTATGACCTGTTCGAGAAGTATCGACACTGGCTGGTCGAGGCCAGGCTCTATGACCTCAATCTCGTCGCCCAGGACTGGCAGCCATTGGCCGCGCCGCGCTACGATTTCGTGGTCATCGACGAGGTGCAGGACATCACCACCGTGCAACTGGCGCTGGTCCTCAAGACGCTGCGGAAACCCGGCCACTTCCTGCTCTGCGGTGACTCCAACCAGATCGTGCATCCCAACTTCTTCGCCTGGAGTCAGGTCAAGAGCCTGTTCTGGAAGGACCCCAAACTCGCCGAGAGACAGGAACTGCATGTACTCACGGCCAACTTCCGCAACGGGCTGGAAGCCACACGCGTCGCCAACCAGTTGCTGAAAATCAAGCACAGGCGTTTTGGTTCGATCGACCGCGAGAGCAATTTCCTGGTGCAGGCCATTGGCGGCGAGACCGGACAGGTGGCGCTGATGCCCGACAGGGACGCCACGACCCGCGAACTCGACCAGAAAACTCGCCAATCCACCCAGTTCGCCGTACTGGTCATGCGCGACGAAGACAAGGCCGAGGCGCGGAAGCACTTCGCGACGCCGCTGCTGTTCTCGATCCATGAAGCCAAAGGCCTCGAATACGAGAACATCGTCCTCTACCGCTTCGTCTCGGATCACCGCAGCGAGTTCAGCGACATCGTCGAAGGCGTCGCCAAGGCCGATCTGGCCGTCGAGACGCTCGATTACCGCCGCGCCAGGGACAAGAGCGACAAGTCGCTGGAGGTCTACAAGTTCTTCGTCAATGCCCTGTATGTGGCGCTGACCCGCGCCATCAAGAACCTCTACGTGATCGAGTCCGACACCGGGCATGCCCTGTTTGGGCTACTCGACCTGAACCTCGGTCAGGTGACGGTCGACGCCCGCCAATCGACCCTCGAAGACTGGCAGCGGGAAGCCCGCAAGCTGGAACTTCAGGGCAAGCAGGAGCAGGCCGAGGCCATTCGCCGCACGATCCTCAAGCAAACGCCGGTCCCCTGGCCGGTGTTCAACGAGACCAGGGTCATCGAGCTGCTGGTGAAGGTGTTCCGCGAACAGGTTCCCGGCGGCAAGCTGAAACAGCAACTCTACGAATACGCCACCTGTTTCGATGAACCGCAACTCGCCGAGTGGCTGGTCACGGAGGCGAAATTCGACCAGGCAAAATATTTCACGCAGCAGCGCGCGACCTTCGGACGCAAGACCTACCTGCCCTACTTCGCCAACCATTTCAAGGACATCCTGCAGCAATGCGAACGCCACGGCATTGACCACCGGCTGCCGATGAACGAGACGCCATTGATGGCCGCAGCAGCGGCCGGCAACGTGCCGCTGGTGGAAACCTTGCTCGCCCGCGGCGCCGACCGCGAGGCCGTCGATCACTACGGATACAACGCCCTGCACTGGGCCTTGCGCGAGGCTTTCCGCGACGCGAAATTTGCCCGCGGCCCACTCGCTGCCCTCTACGAGCAACTGGCGCCGGCCAGCATCGACGTCAATACCGGCGAACGACTGGTACGCATCGACCGGCACCTGAGCGAATACTTCATCTTCCAGACGCTGTGGGTACTCTTCAAGTCGCGCTTCACCCACCGCCAGCGGCGAGCCAACGGCGCCTTTGACGCGCAAACCCTGCTCGAAGCCTGGCAGGATCTGCCAGCCAACATCGTGCGCCCGGAAAGAAACAGGCGCCAACACCTGTCGAGCGTCCTTGCCCGCAACGAAATCAACCGCGACTACGCCTACAACCGGGCACTGTTCATGCGCTTCACCGTTGGCTGGTATCAGTTCAATCCCAAGCTCGCGGTACGTCGCCGCGTGGCTGGCGACGAGCAGTGGCTGCCGATTTATGCGGCGCTCAATCTGCCGCTGATCAACGAGTTTTCCCTGCCGGAACGGCCAGAGCACCGGGAATGGGAACAGGTCTGTTACGCCATCAATCGCTATCTCGATCTCGGCGGACTGGGCCCGCGCACCACCGCCATCGCGGCCGAGCGCGCGGTGGCGCGCGCAGAGGCGCTGGAGGCCGCCAGGATTGCGGAAGAAAGGGCGCTACGGGAACGTCAGCAGGCGGCTCGAGCCGCCGCTGCTCGACAACCGGTGATGTGGGGCAATCCCGAGGCCCGGCGCCAGGAAGTCGAACGTCTGCGGCGGCAGGTCGAAGAACGCAAGAAGCGTTGATCACCGTGCCGACCGCGCCGGCACGGCAGCCATCGCCGCGCCGGGCTACTTTGCGAGTTTCGTGATCTTGTTGCCCTGCAGGCCGATGCCGGCCATCAACCCTTTCTGGCTGAAAATGAACGCATAGATATCGTCCTTCGTGGTCATCGACGTGGCGGACTTGGCCATGCCTTCGTCAACCACGACCACACTGGGCCCGACCCCGACCTCGAAGCCATCGTTTTCGGTCAGTGCGTTCAGCGCCTTCTCGTTCATGAAGAACATCGCGTAGCCAAACTGCTGCGCACCAGCCTGCAGCCCGTAAGAGGCTCCGGTGGTGCTGTAGTGACCTGCCGGCTTGCCGCCGCGAAGGAGAACGCCTTCACCATACTGGCCACCGATCACCAGGCCGGCTTTGGTGATCTTGGGAAACACCAGCACGGCAACCGCCTGCCTGTCGAGTTCCCGTGCCGCCGGCACCGAGGCCACCAGCTTGCCATAAGCCTGTCTGGCACTGCCATCGATCGTCGCCGTTCCTTGCGCAGCAACCGGCGACACCGCAGTGCAGGCCAGGACCACGGTCGCTGCCAGCGCGGCCGCATCAATCGTGAATCGTCTGTTCATGATTTCTCCAAATTCACAACAACAAGGATTACGGAAAGGAAACCCGGCAACACCTTGTAAGTATGGCGGGCAGGGAATGCAGACGTCAAGGAACGGATTTCGACGCCTGGATGAGCGCATGGACGGCAGCCGAGCACCGACCGAAAAGCGTTTCGGACACCTTCAGGCTGTCGAAAAATCTTACACTCCGAGTCCAGCGCGGTCTCAGCGTGACCAGTTGTTCACAATAATTCATATAGTTGGTTTATTTGGCATGAAGTACGCGTTCACCACCCAGTCGCGCTGGCGCGGGCCAAACCAGCGGTTCGCTGAGTTCCGGCGCCGCGTCGACAGTCACACGCCGAGCCAGCACGGCGTCGAGCGCGGTCGCTTCGGTGAGGTCCGGCGGCGTCGCGCGCCGGGCCTGCGCCAGCACCAGGCGGGTCAACACCGCATCCAGTGCGGTCGGGTTGCCGAGCGCGTGCGGTACCAGCGAGCGCAACAATTGCAGCCGTTCCGGCGGCAACGGCCACGGGCCAGCCGCTGCCAGAGTCGCCGCGGCCAGCCGCGCCGCCAGGTGCGGTGTGAAGCCTGGGTCGGGCACGGCGACCGCTTCGCCGGGATGGAGCGGTCGGTGTTTCCGTTGAGTCTGAGAAAATCCGCCTTGGCACAGCACAGGTGCGCTCTGGCCGAAGAGAGGCGCATGGGCCGCTCTGGTGAACCAGGACGCCCTGCGTCAAGGTGTCGGAAATTATTACAGCAAGCATAGAATGGTCTTTATAACTGCCTGAAAAACGTGAAATTGCAAATCTGGCACGCTGATTGCTTTGTTTTTAGTCAGCCAGTGCTGTGTGATCTATTCTTGCTCATGGCTAACCATTAACCCAAAAAGAGGAGTCACATTATGATCAAGAATTGGAAGAAACTGGCCGTCGTCGCCGCACTCGTCGCCGCAGCTCCTCTGGCATCTGCCACAACGCTTTCGCTCGGCTCGTGGCAGACATTTTTCTTCGGCGCGCCGGGTTTGATTGATACGTATACGATTGACGTCGATCCCGGCTCACACGTGAAAGTCAAGATCACCGACGGTTTCATCATCGGCGACGAGTTTTCGTACCAAGTCGACGGTGGAGCCTTGCATTTCACTTCCGATGCGTCTGCCGACGACGGCTTAGATGCGGGTGCTGTCACTGGAGACCAAGCCTGGGCTGACCCGCGGTATAGCCATGATATCTTCACTCTATACGCAGGAAGCCATACGATCGACCTCTTCCTCACCGTGAATGCCGCAGGTACTTCCGGCGGTGCTGGATTCATCCGGGCCGACGTTCCCGAGCCGGGCGCTCTGGCCCTGCTCGGTCTCGGCTTGGCCGGCCTCGCCGTATCGCGTCGCCGCAAGCAGTAAGCAGATCCCGCGTTTCCCTGGAAGCCCCGCTACGGCGGGGCTTCTTGCGTTGTACCGCGCGAAACACCACGCCCGGCGGTGTCGAGTGCGCCGGACTCGTCTGAATTCGCCGGGAACACCAGCTTGCCGCCCCGCGACCTCGGCTCATTCCACCACAAAAGCGCAGAGCGCGGCTATGATGCGCACGACACACTTCATGAGCCAGTGCGACGCCTTTACCTTACCTGCCGACGGCCGAAGCCTGTGCCCTGGTTCGGGCGTCGACCTCCGTGCCGTCCAATCGGGAACCCACGACCAGCCGCATCCCCGGTATGAGATCCGTCGGGTGAACCCCAGCCTGGCGTACAGCGCAGACGATGCCCTGACCCACCGACAGGCAAAGTCGGTCATCGCCCGCTTCCGTCGTTTGCTGTTCGGCACGATCATCGTGCAAACCTGCATCCGCCCGGTTCTGCTCGTTCTCGCACTGGCCCTTGGCGGGCTTACGGTGGACGACGCGGAGGCGGCGGCGGACGGCAATCGCGGCGCGCCACCGATGCTGGTGACCGCCGACATGCTGCACGCGAAAATCGGCGAGGCTGAACGCAACCCCGATCTCGATGCCAAGGGCCGCGCCAGTCTCACTGCCCTCTACCGCGACGCCCTGAGCAACCTCGGAAAAATCGACGCCCACACGGCACGGGCCAACGCTTTCGCGGAGATCAGGCGAACTGCACCCCAGGAGACGGATCTCGTCCGACAGAGGAGCGCCGCCCTGAAGGCTGCCGACCCGCCGTCAGCCGTGGCCGCCGACACAGCCATGAGCGGCGTGCAGATCGAGCGTGATCTCAAGAGAGAGGAAGCCGACCTCGCCATGATTTCTCCAAATTCACAACAAGGATTACGGAAAGGAAACCCGGCGACACCTTATAAGTATGGGGGGCAGGGAATGCAGACGTCAAGGAACGGATTTCGACGCCTGGAGGAGCGCTTGGACGGCAGCCGAGCACCGACCGAAAAGCGTTTCGGACACCTTCAGGCTGTCGAAAAATCTTACACTCCGAGTCCCGTACGGTCTTAGCGTGGACCAGTTGTTCACAATCATTCATATAGTTGGCCTATTTGGCATGAAGTGTGCTTTTAATCACACAACTTCGGTCGGTTGTTACAACCTCAAAGTGCAACTGGCCAGGTGGTCGAACACATGCAACCCTTTTTTGGAGACAGGACCATGCGCAAACTACTTGCCTTGAGCATTTTTGCTCTGACGGTTGGCCAGGCTTCAGCCGCCACCTGGATGATCGGCGACAACGATGGTTATGGCATCGGGATTCCGGACAATGCCGACCATCCGTTCAATGGCTTCACGGCCAATTACGATGGCCGCAGCGCGGCGGAAGCGGCGGCCACCAACGGCGCCCAGTACACCGATACCTAAGCCGGCGAAGCCGGAACCAAACAGGATGAGGGTTCTGTCATAGCCAAAACGGGATGAGCGGAGGCGACCATGACACAGATGCTGACCGATCGCTATCACGAGCGGCTTGCCGGAACGCTCTC